>Ga0111538_10008216_pt1 | contig 14010 bp, 11 predicted proteins | sample SoiMethybrSBSTD1_FD_79669 | JGI IMG/M metagenome (GOLD analysis project Ga0111538, IMG submission 79669) | Bulk soil microbial communities from a Populus tree surrounding site in Tennessee, USA - Soil MetaG P. TD hybrid SBSTD1 (version 2)... | ecosystem: Environmental > Terrestrial > Soil >... | reverse complement strand
CGCCGACGATGAGCAGCGGGCGCTCGGCCTGGCGCAGGAGGCGGACGGCATCGCGAATGGCGTCGGGATGCGGGGGCAGGGGGTGGGTGACGCGATACGCCGCCGCCGGCAACGGCTCGGCCTGCGCGAGTGGCTCGCTCAGCACGTCGCGCGGGATCTCGACCAGCACCGGGCCGCGCCGGCCGGTCATGGCCGCCCGCAGCGCCGCGCGGAGCAGGTCGGGGATGCGCTCGGGCCGCGTGATCTGAAGCGCGAGCTTGGTCACCGGCTTGAACATCGAGACGAGGTCGTATTCCTGGAAGGCGTCCTTCTGCGCGTGGTCGAGCGCGACGCCGCCGACCAGGACGACCACCGGCGAATGCGCCACGTGTGCGGCCGCGACGCCGGTGAGCAGATTGGTCGCGCCGGGGCCGCTGGTGACCAGGCACACGCCCGGCAGATCGGTGACGCGCGCGAGGCCGTCGGCCATGAACGCGGCGGCCTGCTCGTGGCGCACATTGATGTACTCGATCGCGCGATCGTCGTAGAGCGCGTCGAGGACGTCGAGGAACGTCGAGCCGACGATCCCGAAGATGTAGCGCACGCCCTCGGCCTTCAACAGCTCGACCACCGCGCGACCCCCGGTCAGATCCGCCATGCCTGCCTCCCGTCGAGGGCCGAGCATAGCGCGGCTCGGCCCTCGACGGGCTCAGAGGATGGCGGCGTGTACGATGCCGCCTTCGTAGGCCAGCGCGGCGCCCCGGTACCGCTCGACGGCGAACTCGAAGACTTGCCCCACGCCCGCGTTGCCGCGAACACTTCCTGACGCCGCCCCGGCGGCGGCCAGCAGCGCCTGCACCGCGCCGCGGAGCTTCGCCTCCGACCCCGCGGCCGGCGGTGCGGCATACGCGCCGACGGCGTGAGCGCGCAGCAGCTTCGTCCACTGGCGAGCGAAGAGCGTCGACGATCCGAAGACGTCGACGCCCGACAGCGCCGGGCCGGCGTACACCGCGGCGCCGAGAGCATCCGGCGCCGCCTTCACGTCCAGCACGCGCTCGGCCGCTCCCAGCTGCTCGCGGACTGCCGGCGTCTCGTACGCCTGCTGATAACTCTGGGTCGGCGACGCGGCCTGCACCCCGCTGGTCAATCCCCGGACCGCGGACCACACACTCTGCTGATCGACCCGGTCGTACACCTTGCGCCGAAGGCCGGGGTCGGCAAAGGTCGACTTGCTCTCGAAGTCGCGCCGCCCCTCGTTCCAGCGCCCCTGCTCGACGCAGTACACCCCGATGGGCCGGGGACCACTCAGCGGCGGCAGCAGGATGTCTTCCCGCAGCACGCGGTTCTGCTTGCCGCCGACCAGGATCTCGCCGGCCAGCAGGAGGACGTGCGCCTTGCCGCGATTTTCCACCACCAGCTCGGGCACGGTCGGCGCCGCGCGCTCGGTGATCGCCAGCGCACCGGACGCCCTCGCTTCTTCCAGCGTCTCGATTGTCACCGTGCTCGCCGGCGGGCCACCCACGAGCCAGAACACCAGCAACCCGCCGTGCTGTGAGGCGCTGCCGACGCGAAGCCGGCCGAGGGCACGCCCCAGCTCGGGGAGCCGTCCGCTCGCGACGGGCTCCGGTTGCTCCGGCGAGGTCAGGATCCGGCGCCGATCGGCGAGCGCCGGGCTCGCGGCGCTCAGTGCGGCCAGTGCGCCGAGTCCCAGGAACGTGCGTCGTGGCATGGTCATCGCGTCCTCCTCCGCCCGGTAGGGCTATTCCCTGAGACCGGGGTCCGGGAGGAAAGTTCCCGACGGTCCCGAGTCGGACAACCAGCCGACATATAATGTCGCTCGATCGCCTGAGGTCGCTCGGTACCGTCAACCCGGGAGGACTCCGACATGCGCCGTGGACTGTGGAGTGCGCTGGCCCTCAGCCTCGTTCTCACGCCCCTGACCGTCGGGGCCCAGGACCGGACCGGCGAGCAGGCGGCCCTTCGCGAGATCTATCGCGAGCTGGTCGAGATCAACACCACGGACTCCGTGGGCGACAACACCCAGGCCGCCGAGGCCATGGCGGCCCGCCTGCTGGCGGCGGGCTTTCCCGCAGTCGACGTCCAGGTGCTGGCGCCGGCGCCGCGCAAGGGCAACCTGGTGGCCCGCTTCCGGGGAACCGGCGCGCGCAAGCCCCTGCTGCTGCTGGCCCACCTCGACGTGGTCGAGGCGCGCCGTGAGGACTGGACCACCGACCCCTTCACCCTGGTCGAGAAGGACGGCTACTTCTACGGCCGCGGCACCAGCGACGACAAGGCGATGGCCGCGATCTTCGTCGACACGCTGATCCGGCTGAAGCGCGAAGGCTTCCAGCCCACGCGCGACATCATCCTGGCGCTGACCGCCGACGAGGAACTCGGCTCGAGCTCCAAGTACAACGGCGTGCGCTGGCTCCTGGCCAACCACCGCAGCCTCATCGAGGCGGAGCTGGCGATCAACGAGGGCGGCGGCGGCGAGATCCGCGGCGGCCGGCACACGGTGAACCGCCTGCAGACGGGCGAGAAGGTGCCGATCAACTTCCGCCTGGAGGTCACGAACCCCGGCGGCCACAGCTCGCGGCCTCAGAAGGACAACGCCATCTACCAGCTCGCCGAAGGCCTGGTGCGCCTGAGCGGCTTCGAGTTTCCCGCCTCGCTGAACGAGACCACGCGGATGTACTTCGAGCGCACCGCGAGCCAGCACAGTGGCCAGCTCGCCGACGACATGCGGGGTGCGGCGAAGACGCCGCCCGATCCGGCCGCGCTGGCGCGACTGTCCGCCGATACGGTCTACAACAGCACGCTGCGCACGACGTGCGTGGCCACGCGGCTCGAGGCCGGCCACGCCACCAATGCGTTGCCGCAGACCGCGCGCGCCACCGTGAACTGCCGCGTGCTGCCCGGGGAGAAGCCCGAGGACGTGCAGGCCACGCTGGTCCGGGTGCTGGCCAGCGACAAGATCACGGTGACGGTTACCGGCGAGTTCATCGCCAGCCCGCCGTCCCCGCTCAATCCCGACCTCATGAGCCGGGTGGAGCGGATCACCACCGAGATGTGGCCGGGGGCGCTCGTCATCCCCAGCATGAGCACCGGCGCCACCGACAGCCGATGGCTGCGCAACGCCGGCATCCAGAGCTATGGCGTGTCGGGATTGTTCTACGCGCGAGACAGCCGGGCCCACGGGATGGACGAGCACGTGAGCGTGTCGGCGTTCTACGAGGGTCAGACGTTTCTCTATCGACTGGTCAAGGATCTGGGCTCGGCCCAGTAAGGAGGCCTACGTGGCCGCAAAGCCCGTCGTGTTCGAGTTCGGTATGGGTGTGGACGTGCACGGTGAGGATGCCACCCGGGCGGCGTGCCGGGCGGTGTCGGACGCCATCCGCCACTCGAGCCTGCCGCTGTTCCGGGACGTGCGCGAGCAGGGCGGCCGCATGCTGGTGGATGTGACCGTCGGCGTGCCGGACCCGGCCGCGGTCAAGACCGACGTCGTCCGCAAGGAATTGCCGCACGGCGAGGTGACCGTCCGTCCGGTGGTCGGCGGCCTGAAAGTCCCGGGCTCCGACACGATCATCGCGTGCGCGGCGATCACCGTGAGCATCGAGTATCCGGAAGGGGCCAAGCGATGAGTACACCGACGGCGACCAGCGGGATCGGGCTCCGGCGCCTGCAGCACCTGGTGCTGTGGGTCGCCAACGTCGAGCGCAGCGTGCGCTTCTACTGCGATGTGCTCGGCTTCGAGGTCGGCAAGCGCTATCCGAACGCCGCGTTTCTGCGCATTCCGGGCAGCGGCGACGACCACAACCTGGGGCTGTTCGAGCAGTCGGGGATCGCCGCGCCCGACGAGCGCGTGGCGCGCATGTACCACGCCGCGTGGGAAGTCGGCGAGCTCACCGATCTGGTGCGCGCGCAGCGCCGGCTGATCGAGGTGGGCGCGCTGGTGGGGCAATCCGATCATGGCGTGAGCCTGTCGCTCTACGCCAAGGACCCGGACGGCCTGGAGTTCGAGATCTTCTGGACGGTACCGGGCGGCACGCCCGTCGGCACGCGTGCGCTCGATCTGAGCGGTGAGCTGGCCCGGCGCGGCATCCGGGCTTAGGGAGACAACCATGATAGGCCTGCGGCGTCTCAGTATCGGTTGTCTGCTGTTCGCGTTCGTTATCGTCGGCGGGATTGGCCCGGCGGCTGGCCAGGCGCCCAAGCCGGAGGGCGAGATGCGGTGGGCGCTCTACGTCTCGCTGGTGCCGGCGTGGTTCGATCCGGGCGACGTCGTCGGCGTGCTCACGCCGTTCTGGGTGCTCTATGCCATGCACGACGCGCTGGTGAAGCCGATGCCGGGCAACCACCTGACCCCGAGCCTGGCCGAATCGTGGACGGTCAGCCCCGATCAGCGCACCTACGAATTCAAGCTGCGGGAGGGCGTGAAGTTCCACAATGGCGACCCGTTCACCAGCGAGGACGTGAAGTTCAGCTTCGAGCGCGCCAAGAGCAAGGCCCTGAAAGAGAAGGTCAAGGAGGTGACCGTGGCGGGCCCCTACCGGGTCCGCTTCACGCTGCACGAGCCGTGGCCCGACTTCATGGCGTTCTACGGGACGTTCGTCTCCGGCGCGGGCTGGGTGGTGCCGAAGAAGTACGTGGAGCAGGTGGGACCCGACGGCTTCCGGAAGCATCCGATCGGCCTGGGGCCGTACAAGTTCGTGAGCCACCAGCCGGGCGTCGAGCTGGTGATGGAGGCCTACGAGGGCTACTGGCGCAAGATGCCGAGCGTCAAGCGCCTGGTCTTCAAGAGCGTCCCGGAATCCACCACCCGGCTGGCCATGCTCAAGCGCGGTGAGGTGGATCTGGCGTACCTGCTCGACACGCCGCAGGCTCAGGAGGTGAAGCGCGATCCGAATCTGAAGGTCGCGTTCTCGGGCGGGATCGGGACCGTCTACCTCGACTTCCTCGAGCAGTGGGACCCGAAGTCGCCGTGGAGCGATCAGCGCGTGCGGCTGGCCGCGAGCCTCGCCATCGACCGCAAGGCGATCAGCGAGGCCGAGACCCTCGGCGCCTCCAAGCCGAATGGCAGCGTCGTGCCCCGGTCGTTCGAGTTCGCGCTGCCGCTGGAGCCGCATCCCTACGATCCCGCCCGGGCCAAGAAGCTGCTGGCCGAGGCGGGGTACGCGAACGGCTTCGACGGCGGCGATCTGCATCCCTGGCCGCCCTATACCTCGACGGCCGAGGCGGTCGGCACCTACCTCGGGGCGGTGGGGATCAGGACGCGGATTCCGACCATGGAGCGGGCGGCCTTCTACGCAGCGCTGGGCACCAAGAAGCTGCGCGGGGTGTGCATGTGCGTGAACGCGGTCTACGGCAACGCGTCCTCGCGCCTGTCGGAGATCGTGCCGAGCGAGGGGGCCTACGCCTACGGTGCCTATCCGGACATCGAGGCGTTGTACCGCCAGCAGACCCGGGAGACCGACAAGAAGAAGCGCCAGGCGATGCTCCACCAGATCCAGCAGATGATCTACGACCGCGTGCGCTTCGCCTCGATCTACGATTACATCTGGGCCAGCGGCGTGGGCCCGCGCGTCGAGGATCCGGCGCTGCTGCTCATCGATCCATACCCGTGGTCGGCGCCGCTCGAAGAGGTGAAGCTCAAGCGGAAGTGACGCGATGCGCCTGCTGACGCCGCTGCCCCAGGACGATCTGCACGACGCCCGGGCGGCGGCGGTGGCGGCCGAGGCGGCCGGCTACGACGGCGTCGTGACGATGGAGAATCGCAACGAGCCGTTCCTGGCGCTGGGCGTGGCCGCCGTCGCCACCGCGCGCGTCGAGCTGCACACCGGTATCGCCATCGCCTTCGCGCGAAGCCCGATGGCGGTGGCCAACGCCGCCTGGGACCTGCAAGTGGCCTCGCGCGGACGGTTCGTGCTCGGTCTGGGCTCGCAGATCCGCGCCCACAACGAGAACCGCTTCAGCGTGCCGTGGAGCGCGCCGGCGCCGCGGCTGCGCGAGTACGTCGAGGCCCTGCGCGCGATCTGGCGGGCGTGGCAGACCGGCGCCAAGCTGGACTACCGTGGCCAGCACTACCGCTTCACGCTGATGACGCCGAACTTCACGCCGCGCTCTACCGGCCGGCCCATGGTACCGGTCACCATCGCCGCGGTGGGACCGGCCATGCTCCGGCTGGCCGGCGAGGTGTGCGATGGCGTCCGCCTGCACCCGTTCTGCACGCGCCGCTACGTCGACGAGGTCGTGCTGCCGCAGCTTCAGGCCGGCATGGCCCGGAGCGGTCGTGCGCGTGAGCACTTCGAGATTTCGGGGGGCGGCTTCATCGCCACCGGCCCGGACGAGGCCGCGGTGGCGCGTATGGTCGAGTGGGTCCGCTCGCGAGTGGCGTTCTACGGCTCCACGCCCGCCTACTGGCCGGTGCTCGAGGTGCACGGCCTGGGCGAGCTCGGGCGGAAGCTCAATATCATGTCCAAGGCCGGGCAGTGGGAGCAGATGACCGCCGAGATCTCCGACGACGTGGTGCGGCTCTTCGCCGCGGTCGGCCCGCACGGACGGATCGCCCGGGAGATCGAGAGCCGGTTCGGCGGTGCAGCGGACGCGGTGGCGATCTCGGGGGGCTACGGCATGCACCAGGACGTCCCGTCCGACGTGGTGCGGGACATTCAACGCATCCCCAGCGTCTTCGCGGGGTACCAAACCGCCTGGTGAGCAGGCCGCGGCGGGCTACGCTCACGGCGCTGGCGATCGTGCTGGCGCTGCTCGGCGCCGGGTGCTCCAGTGAGTCGCCGGGCCCCGCGGATGCGGCGACGCCCGCTCCGGGCGCCGCCACCGCCGAGTGGACGGCCTACGGCGGGGATGCGTTGGGCGCTCGCTTCTCGCCGCTGGCCGAGGTCACGCGCGACAACGTCACCTCGATGGTCGTGGCGTGGACGTTCCGCACCGGCGAGACGCCGCAGGCGGCGCCGACCCGGCGCCCGACCGCCTTCGAGGCCACACCGATCCTCGTCGACGGCACGCTCTATCTCTCCACGCCGCTCGGCAAGGTCTTCGCCCTCGATCCTGCCACCGGCACCGAGCGCTGGCGGTTCGACGCGCAGGTCAATCCCCAGACCCCCTTCGGCGACTTCACCAGCCGCGGCGTGTCGGCGTGGCTCGATCCCGGCGCCGCCGAGGGCGCGCCGTGCCGTCGCCGCATCTTCCTCGCGGCGATGGACGCGCGGCTGATCGCGCTCGATGCCCGGACCGGCCGGACGTGCGCCGACTTCGGCGAGCAGGGGACGGTGAATCTCCGGACCGGACTCCGCAACCCGCCGCAGTCCGACGGCGAGTACGGGATGACCTCACCGCCGGCCGTCGTCAACGGCGTCGTCGTGATCGGATCGAGCGTCTCCGACAACGGCCGGACCGACCTGGCCAGCGGCGAGATCCGCGCCTTCGACGCGCGCACCGGCGCGCTGCGCTGGTCGTGGGATCCGATCCCCCGTACGGCCAGTGATCCGGCCTGGACGACCTGGAACGGGCCGGTGGCCCACGCTACCGGCGCGGCCAACGCGTGGGCGCCGATCGCCGCCGATGTCGAGCGCGACCTGGTCGTGATCCCGACCAGCAGCCCGAGCCCCGACTACTACGGGGGCGAGCGGCTCGGCGCCAACCTGTACGCGAACTCGATCGTCGCGCTGCGCGCGTCCACCGGCGCGCGCGTGTGGCACTTCCAGGTCGTGCACCACGATCTCTGGGACTACGACGTCCAGGCGCAGCCCTCGCTGGTGGTGGTGCGGCGCGACGGCCGCGAGATCCCGGCCGTCGTGCAGGCCACCAAGACCGGCCAGCTCTTCGTCCTGCACCGGGAGACGGGCGTCCCGATCTTCCCGGTGCAGGAGCGCCCGGTGCCCGCCCGGGCCGTCGCCGGGGAGACGGTGTCGCCGACTCAGCCGTTCTCCTCGCTGCCGTCGTTCGGGCTGCAGCACCTCTCGCCCGACGACGCGTGGGGGCTGACGCCGCTGGACCGGCAGCGCTGCCGCGAAGCCATCGACGGCGCCCGCTACGATGGCGTCTTCACGCCGCCCGGCCTCGACGTCACGCTGGTCACGCCTTCGAACATCGGGGGGGCCCACTGGGGTGGGGTGGCCTTCGATCCCGCGCGCCAGATCGTCGTCGTGCCCGTCAATCGCCTGGCCGCGCTGGTCCAACTGATTCCGCGCGAGCGTCACGATCCTTCGCGCAACGAGGCCGGCTGGGAGTACGCACCCATGCGCGGTACGCCCTACGTGATGCGCCGTCGGATCCTGCTCTCCCCGCTGGGCCTGCCGTGCACCCCGCCGCCGTTCGGCACGCTCGTGGCCATCTCGCTGCTGACCGGGAAAACGATCTGGGAGGTCCCGCTCGGCACCACGCGAGACCTCGTCGCCTCGAAGATCTTCCTGCCCATCACGGTCGGCTCCGGCACGCCCAACCTCGGCGGACCGATCATCACCGCCGGCGGGTTGATCTTCATCGGCGCCGCCATGGACAACTATCTGCGCGCCTTCGACGTCGAATCCGGCCGCGAGCTCTGGAAGGGCCGTCTCCCCGCCGGCGGCCAGGCGACGCCGATGACGTACCGCCTACCGAACGGCCGTCAGTACGTCGTCATCGCCGCCGGTGGGCACGGCAAGATGGGCACGACGCGAGGTGACTCTGTCGTCGCGTTCGCGTTGCCGTCGAGATAGCGCCATCGCCGCGCATTGCCGGCGGTGTTCTCGAAGCTTTTCACGAGTGGCACAAGACGCTCGAGCGGTAGCCGACGAGTGATCGCGACGATCGCTCACGCGCTGGCGCGACAGGCGTGAGCGACGCCGCTCAGGCCGGCAGCCGCTCGTACATGTCGTGGACGTCGGAGCCGTGGAAGCGGGCCACGTGGTTGGTGGGCGGCAATGTCTCGGCGTAGAAGAAGGCGGGAAGCTCGTCGTCCTTGGCCGTGAACCCGGCCCGCCGATTGAATTCTCGCTCGAGTCGCAGCGTCTCCCGGCCGAGCGCCGGGAAGAAGTCGGTGGTCAGGGTGGTCCCGTGCGCCGCGTTGATCGCGTCCACGATGAACTGCACGTTGGGCTCGGTCACGCTGCGTCCGAAAATGCAGAGGCCGAGTGAGTCCGTGGCCGCGATGTTGGTCTGGACGACGAGGCTCTGGGCGATCATCGTGTCGAGATCCATCTCGCGCGTCTTCAGCCGCGGCAGGTTACCGGCGGTGTGGTCGGCGCCCTGGGCCGTGGCCATCATGGCGATGCCGGTGGCCTCGACCACGCGCGGGTCGTAGGCGCTGATCGCCTGCTTCTTGATGACCGGCACCCGCTTGACCTTGTAGTGCTCGCCCACCCGGGCGGTGCCCTGCGCCCACAGGCGTCCCTTCTCGGTGCCCTTGCCGATCTCGGCCAGGCAGTCGGCCATGAACTTGGCGTCGCCGAACGCGCCGAGGCCGGCCTCCATCAGCACGGCCAGCATGGCGCCGGTCTCGATCGTATCCACGCCCAGGTCGTTGGCGACGTAGTTGAGCTGCGCGAGGTCGTCAGGATCGCTCAGACCGCAATTGGTGCCGAGCAGGCCGAGCGTCTCGTACTCCACCGGCGAGACGATCTCCTTGCCCGAGGCGTCGGCGTAGATGTTGCTGCACTGGATGATGCAGCCGGGCATGCAGGCGTGCGTCTGCTCACCGCCGCGGGCGTTGTTGAGCTCGCTGATGTAGTCGCCGCCCATCTTGAACCGCTCGCCGGAGGCGGTGTTCGTCAGCTGGCCGGCGCTGAAGTTGCGCACCGGCAGGCCGCCCATCTGATTCTGTACGTCGGCCATGCCCATCGTCCCGAGCTTCTGGTAGAAGTTTGTCACGATGCCGTCGGCCTGCAGCATCTTCGCGTAGTCCTTGATCGCCGCGTTCACCTTCTTGGGCTCGTGGAACGCGGGGATCTTGTCGAGGTCCACGACGACGGCCTTGACCTTCTTGGCGCCCATCACCGCGCCCACCCCACCGCGCGCGGCCAGCCGCGACGGGCGGCCGTCCTTGTCGCTGAAGGCGATGCCGGCCAGCAGGCCCTGGTACTCGCCCACGGGGCCGCACAGCGCCACCGTGACCTTCTTGCCGTACTTCGCGTGCAGCATCCGGTCCGCCTCGAAGTTGCCCTTGCCGAGGTACGGCGTGGCGTCGTCGAACGCGATGGCGCCGTCTTTCTTGAAGTGAATCACGACCCAGCTCGGCGAGGCTCCGTGCAAGGTGAAGCCGGCGACCGCCTGCTGGCCGAGGCCGTAGGAGAAGGAGCCGCCCCCGTTGGCTTCCTTGATGCCCCCGGTGAGCGGGCTGCGGCAGCCGACGCTCGTGCGGTTCGCATTGGAGAAGCTCGAGCCCGCGAACGGCCCGGCCGAGAAGATGAGCGGGTTCTGCGGCGACAGCGGGTCGACGGTCGCCGCGCCGAGGTCCAGCAGCGTCCGCGCGATCAGGTTGCGCCCGGCCTTGACGATGTCGTCGCCGTGCAGCTCGCGCGTGGTGATCGTCTGGTCGTCCAGCCGGATATCGTGATACTTACGCATCGCTCGCTCCTAGCGCTGGCCCATCGCGCGGTTGGCGACCTCGACCGTCTTCTTCTCGGCGTCGAACTTCAGCGTCTGCTTGGTCTCGACGTCCCCGCCGGTCACGCGGATGAAGAACGTGTCGTCGCCGAACTCGATGGAGTGAATGTCGCCGACGGCGAAGACAGCGGCCTGGCCCGGCTCGTTCAGGAATTCCTTCTGCAGCGCGACCTCCGCGTAGCCCGGCTTGCTGCCGTCGTCGAGGCGGCGCCAGCGGCGCATGCGGGTGGGGTTCTGGTAGTTGCCGTAGATGACCCAGCACGGCCCGTGATCGTGGATCGAGGACTTGTTGCCCTTCTCGCGGCCGTGCACCAGCACGTGCACGTCGGTCTCCGGATCGTGGCCGATGGTCGTCCGCTCCTTGTAGGGGACCGGATCGCCCAGGTGCTTCTTCAGCAGCTCGGGGTTGCGGAGCAGCTTCTCCAGGTGATCGCGGACCTCGGCGAGGCCGGAGGGCACGCCCTTGGCCTTGATCGTGGCGCGGGTGTCGGCGAAGAACTGATCGAGCGTGTAGGTCGTCGTCTCGGTGGCCATCGGTCGCTCTCCTTGGTCTAGCGCGTCCAGGTGCCCCAGCGACCATGCTCCACGGCCGCCAGGAACTCCGCCACGTGTTGATTGAACAGGGCCGGCTCCTCGATGTTGGCGGTGTGGCCGGTCATGGGCACCATGAGAAAGCCCGCGTGCGGCATGGTGCGCTTCATGAACAAGCCGGGCTCCAGGCAGGGCTCGTCCTGGTCGCCCACCACGATCAGCGACGGCACCGTCAGCTTCCGCAGCTCCGGCTCCATCTCGAAGATCGTCTTCCGCTTCATCTGCACGCCGCGCATCATGAGCGCGGAGCCGGTGCCGGAGTGGTCGAGCACGTTCCTCAGGAATTCGGTCCAGCCGCGGGGATCCTTGACGGCGAAGCCCTGGCGCGTCGGATTGCTGGCGAAGTTGCGGGCCTTGGCCTCCGCGCCCTCGGTCTCGTAGAGCGTGGCGTTACGGTCGGCGTTACGCAGAAACTCGTCGCGGTTCACCGTGCCGCTGCCGGCGCCGGCGATGATGAGGCTCTCGCACATCTCGGGGTAGCGGACGCCGAAGTTGAGCGCGACGCCGCCGCCCATGGAAAGCCCGCCCACGTGGGCCTTGCTGATGCCGAGGTGCTGCAGGAGCCCGCGCAGGTCCTCGACGAGGATGTCGACCGAGTACGCGTCGGCGTCCTTCGGGACGTCGGACGGCGGATACCCGCGGTAGTTCCAGGTGACCACGCGATAGCGGCGCGAGAAGTACCGGACCTGGTACTCCCAGGAGCGGTAGTCGCCACCGAACTCGTGGCACCAGACCAGCGGAAACCCGCGTCCGGTGTCCTCGTAGTACAGCTCGACCGGCCCGGTCTTCGACGCGATCTGCGCGCTCGGCATCGTTACCGGCGCGCCAGCGGCCCGCGCAGCAGCTGGCCTGACAGGGCCCCGGTGTGCTTGCCGTCGCGCAGGACGACCTCGCCGTTCACCACCGTGGCCGCGATTCCGCGGCAGCGCTGGATGAGCCGACGCGCGCCGGCCGGCAGATCGTCCACCACTTCCGGCATCTCGGCGCCGATGGTGTCGGGATCGAACACCACCATGTCGGCCGCCATGCCCTCGCGGATCAGGCCGCGATCGGGGAAACCCCAGTAGGTGGCCGGCACCAGCGTGAGCATGCGCACCGCCTGCTCCAGGGTGAACGCCTGCTTCTCGCGCACCCAGTGGCTGAGCAGGTGCGTCTGCAGGGAAGAGTCCATCAGCTGCGAGACGTGGGCACCGGAGTCCGAGAACGTCGTGACCGTACGCGGGTGGCGCATGATCTCCAGCGCGTAGTCCTGGTTCTCGTTGGCGATGGGCTGCAGGAAGAACAGGTCGAGGTTCTTCTGGAGCGCCAGGTCGATCATGACCTCGGCCGGGTGCTGGCCGCGCTCGCGAGCGATCTCGGCCACCGAGCGGTGCGGGCCCTCGACCTTGTCGAACACGAGGATCCAGTCGTAGTCGCCCAGCTTGGCCTCGGTGCCGCGCGGGGTGCCATCCGGCTTCGTGTCGGTGGCCGCGATCAGCCGGCGACGCACCTCGGGGTCGCGCAGCTGCTGCTTCTGCGCTTCCAGCGGCAGCTTGCGGATCTCCTTCCAGGCCGGAAGGCGATCGAACGGCAGCTGGGTGCGGAACGACAGCAACGCGCTCAGTGAGCGGCTGTGGCACTGAGCGAACATTCGGCCGCCCATCGAGGCGGTCTCGTCGAGGAGGGCCAGGTACTTCCGCCACGTGTCGGGCGAGGTGCGTCGGCTAAACACGCCGAAGGTGATCGGCCGTCCGCTCTCCACGGCCAGGTCGCGCAGCCGCGTGTGGTAGTCGCGGATGCCCGGATTGTTGGCGTCGCGATCGACGTTCTCACCGGCCAGCTCGAAGACGCCGGCGTTCATCTCGCCCATGACGTTGACGAGACGACGCACCTCGTCCCAGCTGGCCATGCGGCTGGCCACCGGGCGGCGGTCGGGCGTCTCGTGGCTCGGCGAGCGCGACGTCGTGAAGCCCATGGCGCCGGCGCGGAGCGCGTCGCGCAGCTCGCGCTCCATCGCGCGCATATCGTCCTCGGTCGAGCCCGCCTCGAAGGCCCGCTCGCCCATGGTGTACGTGCGCAGGGCGGAGTGTCCGACATATCCCGAGTAGTTGATGCCCTTGGGCAGCCGGTCGAGCACGTCGAGAAACTCGGGGAAGGTGGTCCAGCTCCACTTGATGCCCGCGTCCATCGCGGCCGGCGGAATATCTTCCGCCCGCTGGAGATTACGGACCACCAGATGCTTGTCCTTCTCGGCGCAGGGCGCCAGCGTGAAGCCGCAGTTGCCCATGACCACGCTGGTGATGCCGTGCCAGCAGGACGACGTCCCGAGCGGATCCCAGAAGATCTGCGCGTCCATGTGGGTGTGGCCGTCGATGAATCCCGGCGCGACCACCTGACCGTCGGCGTCGACCACCTCACGGGCGCGCTCGCGGATCCGACCGATCGACACGATCTTGCCGTGGCGTACGCCGACGTCGGCCCGGAAGCGCGGCAGGCCCGATCCGTCGATCACCGTTCCGTTCTTGATCACGAGGTCGTACGCCATGGGTCAGACTCTCCTTAAATATCCAGGGTCACTTCACGAGCTTTGCGTAGGCGTCGAGCAGGGGCAGCACCTTCTCGCGGCCTTCCGAGGGTAGACCGAAGATCGCGCGCTCGATGCCGGCGGCGCCCAGCGGCGCGATCGACGCGGGGTCGGGCTTGACCATGAACGCCGTCACCGGCACCGGCCTGCGTCCCGCGTCCTTCGCCCGGCGCTGCAGCGTGGCGATCTTCTCGGTGAGGCCGGGGCCCATGCGGCCGGCGATCGGCATCCAGCCGTCGCAATAGTCCAGCACGCGGTCGAACGTCGTGGGGCCGTCG
>Ga0111538_10008214_pt1 | contig 14014 bp, 11 predicted proteins | sample SoiMethybrSBSTD1_FD_79669 | JGI IMG/M metagenome (GOLD analysis project Ga0111538, IMG submission 79669) | Bulk soil microbial communities from a Populus tree surrounding site in Tennessee, USA - Soil MetaG P. TD hybrid SBSTD1 (version 2)... | ecosystem: Environmental > Terrestrial > Soil >... | reverse complement strand
GGACGCGCGTCGTCTACCGCTCCGACGTCGATTCCGGGGGCAAGCTGGACCTGTTCGGCGTCGCGACCGACGGCATGTCACCCGCGGTGGAGCTCAGCGCCGTGCTGCCGACGGCGGGCGACGTCACGTCGTTCGCCGTGAGCCCGACGGGCGAGCGCGTGGTCTACCGCGCCGATCAGATCGTCGACGAGCGCTTCGATGTCTACAGCGTGCCCGAGGACGGCAGCGCCGCGCCGCTGCGGCTGAACGCGCCACTCACGGGCCAGAGGGACGTGACCGATTTCGCGGTGACCCCTGACGGAGCGCGCGTGATCTACCGGGCGGATCATGACGTGGACGAGGACTTCGAGCTCTTCAGCGTGCCGATCGGTGGTGGGACGACGGTACAGCTCGATGCCGAGCTGCCAGACGACGACGTGCTGTCGCTCATCGTCGTGTCACCGGACTCGTCGATCGTCCTGTTCCAGAACACCGGGATCGGCACGCGGCTCTACGCACGCGTCGTCGACGCCGTCGAGCCGGCCGTCTATCTGGCCCACGTCGCCTCCACGGGCGTTCAGCTCACCGTGTCGTTCGACGGAGCTCTGGCCGTCTACGACGTCGGACGCAGCGTGTTCAGCGTGCCCACGGATGGGAGCTCACCCCAGATCCTCGTCGGCGCCGCGATGACGGACGTGCTGGCGCGGAGCCTGGCACCGGACGCCACGCGCATCGCGTTCGTCGCGGACGTCGACGTCGCGGGGAACCACGAGCTCTTCGTCACGCCTGCGGACGGCAGCACGGACCCGGTGCAGATCAGCGACGAGTTCCCGAGCGACACCGTGGTCGGGGTGATCTACTCGGGACAGGCCGTGGGGGACCGTGCGCTCTACGTAGCGAAGCAGGAGAGCCCGGACTACGTGGGGCTGTACGAGGTCTCCGTGCGCGACCCGCACTACCGGCGCATCAGCGGGACGCTCTTGCCGGTGCAGGTCGCGACGGGCAGCACGGTGACGGTCGGGGCCGGAGAGCGCGTGGTCTTCGAGGGAGCCTCGCGCGCACTCTTCAGCGTTCCCATGGACGGCAGCGCAGAGCCGGTCCCGCTGGTCGCCCCGAGCCTCGGCCGTACCGTGGCGGAGCACCGCCTCTCACCCGACCGCACCGAGGTGATCTTCCTGGCCGACCTGGACGAAGCGGAGGCCTTCGAGCTCTACCGCGTCCCGCTCGACGGGACTGCGGCGCCCGTGGAGCTGAGCGGCGTGCTGGTGCCGAGGGGCGACGTGCTCACCGCCTTCGCCGTCGCTCCGGACGGCCGCGTCGCGTACGTCGCCGACGCGCTGGAGGACGAGCTCTTCGAGCTGTTCGCGAGCGATGGCGTCGCGGCGCCGGTCCGGCTCAGCGGGACGCTCCCCGTCGACGTGGACGTGCAGCTACCCGTGCGCCTGTCGCTCGACGGGACGCGCGTCTACTACCGCACGAGCGCCCAGGGGACCGGGCACTTCGATCTCTTCGCGGCCGCGATGGACGGCAGCGGAGCGCCGGTCCTGATCAGCGACGGCCACGACGTCGAGGACGACTTCCAGGTCACGCCGAACGGAGCGCGCGTCGTCTATCGTGCCGGTCAGATGTACTCCGCGCGCTCCGACGGTCTCAACGCGCCGATCCGCCTGGGCACGAACGTCGTGGGCTTCACCGATCGCTTCCGGCTCGCTTCCGGCGGCGCACGAGTCGTCTTCGACGGCGGGCTCGCCACGCAGCCCCACTTCCTGTACAGCGCGCCGACGAATGTCAGTCAGCCCGCGGTGCGTCTCTCCGAGGACGCCGACACGAGCGAGTCCGCGTTTCAGATCACTCCGGACGGCGCGAGCGTCGTGTTCGTCACGCGCGACACCCGTGAGCTCTTCCGGATGCCCGTCGACGGCAGCCAGGCCCCGGTGCGGCTCGACACCGACCAGCCCGCGGGCCTGAACGGGGTGCTCTCGTTCCAGTTCGAACCCGCGGGAGCGTTCCTCCTGTATCGCGCGGGGGGTCTCCAGCACCTCTTCGCCGTCCCGCTACAGCCTCTGCTCCCGCCAGTCGACATCACGCCGCCCGGGCACCCGCTCGCGAACGTCGCCGACGGCGTGTCGGTTTCCTCCGACGCCGTCGTCTTCCGCTGCATCAACGCTCCGCTCGCGATTCACCAGCTCTTCGGCGCTCCGATCCGGCCCGAGCCCAAGGTGCCCTGGCCCGCGGAAGCGCCTCAGGGGCTGCGGTCGGTCACCGCGCCGCGCTGAGGTCGCGGCCCGCGATCGCGCCTACATCTCCTCGGGCGCGGCCACGCCCAGCAGCGTGAGGCCGTTCGCGAGCACGACCTGACAGCCGCGCACCAGCAAGAGGCGTGTCGAGCGCAGCGCCGCGTCCTCGTCGAGCACGCGGTGGTCCACGAGCCAGGTCGAGATCGTGCGGCACAGCGCGAGCAGGTACTGCGCCAGCTCGGACGGCTCGCAGTGCTCGGCGGCGGAGCTCACGAGCGCGGGGAAACGTCCGAGCGCGAGCAGGATCTGCGCCGCGTCCTCCAGGCGCGCCCAGTCGGGCGGCGCGGTGTCAGCGGGCGCCTTGCGCAGGATCGAAGACAGCCGCGCGTGCGTGTATTGAACGTAGGGCCCGGTCTCGCCCTCGAAGGCCAGGATCTCGCCCTTGTCGAAGACCACGTCCTTGATGCGCTCGCGCTTCAGGTCGTTGAAGACCAAGGCACCGATGCCCACCTGCTCGGCCACCTTCTCCTTGCCCGCGAGCTCGGGATTCTTCTCCTCGATGATCGCGAGCGCCTCGGTCACGACCTCGTCGAGCAGGTCGTCGAGCACGAGCACCTCGCCCTGGCGGCTCGCGAGCTTCACGCGGCCGGGGCCGAGCAACAACCCGAAGTCGACGTGCTCGACGCGCGAGGCCCACTCGCAGCCCATGCGCGCGAGCACGGCCTTCAGCTGGCGGAAGTGGAGCTTCTGCTCGCCGCCCACGACGTACAGCGCGCGCTCGAAGTGGAACTCCTCCCAGCGGTGGAAGAGCGCCGCGAGGTCGCGCGTCGCGTAGAGCGTCGTGCCGTTCGACTGGCGCAGGAGGCACGGGGTCTTCGCGAGGCCCTTGTCGACGGACGAGAGGTCGACGATCAGCGCGCCCTGCGAGATCTCGGTCACGCCGGCGCCCTGCACGCGCTCGAGCGTCGGCGCGAGCAGCGGCTCGTAGAAGCTCTCGCCGCGCACGAGGTCGTGATGGATGCCGAGGCGCGCGTAGGTGGCGTCGAAGCCGCGCATCGAGACCTCGGTCACCCAGCGCCACAGCGCGCGCACGTCGCCGTCCTTGCCGCTCTCGAGCTCCTGGTACGCGGCCACGGCCTCGCGCTGGAACTCGGGATCCTCGTCGGTGGCCTTCTTGCTGCGCTGGTAGAGCTCGAGCAGGCCCGCCACGGGATCCTTCTCGAGGTCCACGGTCTCGCGCCAGCGCCGGATTGCGACGACCAGGCCGCCGAACTGCGCACCCCAGTCGCCGATGTGGTTGATGCCGACCGTGCGGTAGCCGAGGAACGCGTGCAGGCGCTGCAGCGCGGCGCCGATGATCGTCGAGCGGATGTGCCCGACGTGCATGGGCTTCGCGATGTTGGGCGACGAGTAGTCGAGCACGATCGTCTTGCCCTGACCCACGCTCGAGCCGCCGTAGCGCTCGCCGCCCTTCGAGATCCCGCCCAGCACGGAGCGCGCCAGCGCGGCGCGCTCGATGCGGAAGTTCACGTAGGGCCCGGCGGCGACGACCGCGATGCCCGAGAGATCGGCGGCGATCGCCTGCGCCAGCTTCACGGCCGCGGCCGGGGGCGGCTGGCGCTGCTTCTTCGCCAGCTGGAAGCAGGGGAGGGCCAGGTCGCCGTGGGTCGGGTCGCGCGGCGACTCGATCTTCACCTCGTCGGGGGCGAGCCCCGAGTGACGCACGACGACGCCGCGGATGCGCTCGATGAACTCCTGCATGGGAAAGGGGGCGGGAAGCTACCTTAAAACACGTGATCCGGAAGAGTGCTCGTCCGTGAAGCTCGAGGTGCGCGAGCTCTCCTGGTCCGAGACGCGAGCGGTGCCCTGGAAGAACGGCGGCGGGACCACGCGCGAGCTCGCGCTGTGGCCCGAGGACGCGCGCTTCGAGCGCGGCGATTACGAGTGGCGTCTCTCGGCCGCGCGCGTCGAGGTGAGCGGCGCGTTCTCCGCGTTCGCGGGCTTCGAGCGCATCCTGACGGTGACGGAAGGCGCCGGGTTGATCCTCGTCCACGACGACGCCGCGCCGCGCGCGCGCCTGCGGCGGCTCGAGCCCTACCGCTTCTCGGGAGACTGGCCCACGCGCGCCGAGCTGCCTGCCGGCCCGATCTCGGACTTCAACGTGATCCTGCGCCGCGGCGTGCGGGCCGAGGTGCAGGCGCTCGGGATCGGAGCACGCCGCTGGCGCGACGCGCTCGGTCGCGGCCACGCCTTCCTGCACGCCGTCGGTGGCGGTCTGCAGGCGCGGGTCACGGGCGAGGAGGAGCCCTTCGCGCTCGACGCCGGTGACAGCCTGTGGCTGCGGGGCCTCTCCGGGCGCGAGGAGCTCGAGCTCTCCGGCACGTGCCGTGAAGGCGCGGCGCTCCTCGTAGCGCTCGACGTCGGTTAGCCTCACGGCCCGATGGCTGCCCGCGATCTCGTTCGCCGCTACCGGGTCGCCCCGGGCAAGGCCTTCCGCCTCGCGCACGTCGATCCCGACGACACGGCGGGAATCGCGGACAAGGAACAGGCGACCGAGCGGCTCGCCGACAGCGCGGAGCGCATCGGCGATCTGCAGCGCCGTCTCTACGCGCAGGACCGCTGGGCGGTGCTCCTGATCTTCCAGGGCATGGATGCCTCGGGGAAGGACGGCACGGTGAAGCACGCGCTCTCCGCGGTCGATCCCTCGGGCTGCCAGGTGCACGCCTTCAAGGCGCCGTCCGAGGAGGAGCTCGACCACGACTTCCTGTGGCGCGCGGCGCGCGCGCTGCCCGAGCGCGGTCGCATCGGCGTCTTCAACCGCTCGTACTACGAGGAGCTGGTGACGGTGCGCGTCCATCCGGAGTACCTCGAGCGCCAGCGTCTGCCCGAGGAGCTCGCGGGCGCGAAGCTGTGGGACGAGCGCGCCGAGGGCGTCGTGGATTACGAGCGCTACCTCGCGCGCAACGGCGTGCTCGTCCGCAAGTTCTTCCTGCACGTGTCGAAGGGCGAGCAGCGCAAGCGCCTGCTCGCGCGCATGGACGAGCCCGAGAAGAACTGGAAGCTGCGCGAGCAGGACGTGACCGAGCGCCGCCACTGGGGCGACTACCAGCGCTACTGGGGGCGCGTCATCGCGCAGACGAGCAGCGCGCACGCACCCTGGTTCGTCGTGCCCGCGAACCACAAGTGGTTCGCGCGCCTCGTCGTCGCGGAGGCCGTGGTGCAGGCGCTCGAGCAGCTCGAGCCGGAGTTCCCGCATCTCGACAAGGCGCGCCGCGCCGAGCTCGATCGCGCGCGACGCCTGTTGCGCCGCGAGGGACGGCGATGAACGGGGAGGAGGGCCTCGCGCCCACCTTCACGGGCTTCGCGATCGCGCTGTTGATCGGCTTGCTCGTGGGCATCGAGCGCGAGCACAAGCGGCGCTCGGGCGAGCTCGGCACGGGCGGAGTGCGCACCTTCGTGCTGATCGCGGAAGCGGGCGCGCTCGGTGCCTGGCTCGCGCTGGCCCTTGGTTCGGCCTGGATCTTCGTGGGCATCGGCGCGCTCGTCACCGCGCTGATCGTCGCGGGCTACCTGGCGGAGACGCGAGCCGATCCGCGCTCCATCGGCCTCACGACCGAGATCTCGGCGTTGATCGTCTACCTGCTCGGCGGAGCGGCCGTGACGGAGGCGCGCGAGCTCGCGGTGGCGCTCGCGATCGCGACGTCGGCGGTGCTGGCCTTCAAGCAGCCGATGCACGGTCTCGTCGAGCGTCTGGGGCGCGACGACATCCAGGCCGGGCTCAAGCTCCTGATCGCGTCGTTCATCGTGCTGCCCGTGCTGCCGCGACACGCCGTCGATCCCTGGGGAGTGCTGAACCCGTACGAGATCTGGTTGCTCGTCGTGCTGATCTCGACGCTGTCGCTCGCGGGCTACGCGGCGACGCGCATCCTCGGTCCCGAGCGCGGCCTCGTGCTGACCGGGATCGCGGGCGGGCTCGTCTCGTCGACGGCCGTGACGCTGGGCTTCGCGCGCCAGAGCCGCGAGCGCGGCGCGGTGCCCGACGCGCTCGCCGCCGGGTTGCTCCTCGCGTGGACGGTGATGTTCGTGCGCATCGCGGTGGAGGTGGCGGTGGTGCACCGACCGTTGCTCGCGCGCCTGGCGCTGCCGCTCGGGCTGATGACGGTGGCAGTGCTCGCGGTGGTGGTCGTCCTGCGTCCGCGCAAGGACGCCACCGCGCAGCGCGACAGGCTGGCCCAGGTGGAGCTGAAGAACCCCTTCCGCCTGACGCCGTCGATCCGCTTCGCGCTGATCTTCGCGGTCGTGCTGCTGGCCGTCGAGCTTGCGCGCCGGCACGTCCCCGGCCGCGGCCTGTACCTCGTCGCGGGCCTCGCCGGTCTCACGGACGTCGATGCGATCACGCTCTCGATGGCGCGGCTCGCGCGCGACGGCGGCGATGCGACCGTCGCCGCGGGCTCGATCGTGACGGCCGCGCTCACGAACACCGCGGTGAAGTGCGCGCTCGTGGCGACTCTCGGCGCGCAGCCGCTCGCGCGGCGCGTCTACGTCGCGACGGGCGTGCTGCTCGCGACCGGGATCGGCAGCCTCGTGCTGCTGTGATCGACCGACCGCGGAGGCGCGGAGAGCGCGGAGGAGCGCGGAGAAGGATTAGGGCCTCCGGGTCCTCGGCTTCACGGGTGGCTGAGATCCGGAGTTGACATCCGGAGTATTCGATGCCGCTGCTGCGCTCTCCGGGGACTCTACGATCCGGAGGCCCCTTTGCTTTCTCCGCGCTCCTCCGCGCTCTCCGCGCCTCCGCGGTCGGTTGGGAATCGTCGCGCGGCTCAGGCCGCCGTCGTCAGCGCGTGGTGCACGACCTTCTCGATCGGCTGCCACTCACCGGTGGTCCGCGTCCAGTTGGTCACGTCCAGCGAGGCGCGCTTGACACCGGGCGAGCAGTTCAGGGCGCGGTCCAGGTGCTCGACGAACGACGGCGGCGTCGGGTCGGAGCCGCGCAGGAATACCAGCTCGCCCGTGATGCGCACCAGGCCGTTGGTCACGCGCACTTGCAGGCGCCACAGGTCGGCGCGGTGGCGGACGAGCAGGGAACGAACCTCGGCTCGGATCTCGTGGTCAGGGACGTGCTTCATGGTGTTCCTTGCTCGTGCGCCTTTCCGGCACGCGGCTCATCGGAGCACCCCGCCGCGAGCGCTGAGCAGGCGCCCTTTCGAGGCGTGTAACCCCGCGGGCGGGCTCGCCAGCGCCACCTGGACACGCGAGGCTTACGGCTCGCACGGGAGCGATACGCAAGCGGGCTTTCCTTCGCGTTTGCCCGACCGGCCGCGGGGGCGCGGAGAACGCGGAGCAGCGCGGCGGAAAGGAAAGAGGTTCAGGGCACGACGCCGAGCGCCTTCAGCCCCGGATGGTCGAGCGCGATGTGCGTCGCGCGGAAGCACGAGGTGGGCTCGACGGGACCGCCCGGCGGCGCCGCGGGTGCGCCCGGCGGCGGAGGAGGCGGCGGCGGCGCGGCCTTACCCATGCCCATCACGAGCTCGCCGCCATACGGGTTCCAGTACTCCCACAGGATCTTGCCCTGCGGCGTGATCTCGAAGAAGCGCCCCTGCTTGCCCGAGCAGATGAACGTGTTCCCGTTCACGAGCCGCTGGCAGCCCGAGATGAAGAAAGAGAAGAAGTGCTCGGGATCGCTGTAGCTCCACACGGGCTTCGCCGGTCCGAACGCCGCGCCCGCCGCGCGCGTGAAGCCCTTGGTCGCGTCGAAGGGCAGCACGAGCTCGTCGACCGAGCTGTACTCCTTCCCCGGCCGCTCCTTGCCGTTGTTGAAGACGAGCACGTGGCCCGCGCCGGGCAGACCTTCAGGGATCCACTCGGGCTGGTGCTGGTAGAAGAGCTGGCGATCGGCGTCCGTGCCCGCGTCCCAGTTCGCGGGATTGCCCCAGCGATAGAGCAGGTCGCCGCCCTTCTTCCAGCGTCCACCGGTCGAGCCCTTCGCCTCGGCCGTCGTCGTCGAGTGGTCGATGACCCAGATCTCGCACAGGTCCGGCGTCGAGAGCAGGATCAGGTCGAGCGCCGGGTTGTAGTCGACGCTGTTCATGTGCAGCCAGTCGCCGCTCTTCGGCGGCTCGGCCGGCTTCGCGTCCTCCTTGGCGTCGTCCTCGTCCTCGTCGTCACCGGCGTAGCCGAGCGCGCGCATCTCGGCCTTGCGCTTCTCCTCTTCCTCGCGGTCCGCCGCGCTGGGCGCTGCGGCCTCGGGCTCGTCGGCATTGATGTCGATGCGCTCGGGATGGTCGGGGACCGAGCCGTAGCCGGGCACCGTCGGAAAGAAGTCCTGGATCAGGTGGTCCTTCGCGTGCCACTCCCAGACAATCTTGCCGCCTGTGGGCGGCGTGGGCTGGAGCTCGAAGACCCAGTCGGGCCAGAAGCCCTTCTCGGGCGTCGTCGCCGGATCGCGGCCGAGCGCGATCGCCTCGTCGCGCGTGAGCAGCTCCCACGCGATGCACAGCAGGTTGCCGTTGGGCAGCGGCTCGATGTCGTGGTGCAGCGAGTGCTTCTCGTCCGACAGCACGTACTCCCACAGCACGCTGCCGTCCTTCGCCAGGCGCTGGATGCGCCCGCCGAGCCCGCCGCCGAAGAACGTCGGGTTTTCCTCGATGCGCGACGTGCGCAGCAGCGTGCCGTCGTCCTGCAGGTAGAACGCGAGCGGCGGGTACTCGCTCTTCCAGGAGTGCGCGACCTCGCCCTTCGCGTCGATCAGGTACGTGGTGCCCGAGCGCAGTGGCGCGAAGAGCGTGAACCCGGGCGTCGCGCCGGGCTCGGAGACGATCAGGCCGCGCGGGTGCTTCTCCTCCTGGGGCGGCGCAGGAGCCGCGGCCTGGAGCAGGGAAACGGTGAGCCAGCCGGAGACGAGATGCAGGGGCAACATGGGCGGGGATCATGCCATCCGTGCCGACGGCGCCGGGGCTTTCGGCGACTTTCCTGGCGGTCTTCGCGCCGCTGCCTCGTTCTGAAGCGCGAGAGTCGACTCCGCGCGTGGCCAAGGGAGCACCGCCCGAGGGCACTTGCTGGCAGAGGAAGGGGTTCCCTCGACCAGGTGAGGGAGAAGACGTGGGGCCGGGTGGGCTGCGAAGCCCACCCGGCTACCGCTACGCGCGGTCGCCGAGCACGCGGAAGTAGGCCTTCCATGGGCCGATCTCGGGGGCGCGGTGCTTGGCGAGCACGCGCGCGACCTGCGCCAGGTGCGCGAGGTCGTGGACGACCCACGTCGAGATCAGCTCGTGCAGCGTGACGCTGCCGAGCTCGGGATGGCGGCCGCGGCGCTCGAGGTCGGCGTTCGTCAGCGCGAGCGAGCGCAGGCGAGCGAGGCTCTCGGCCCGGCGGCGCTCGAACAGCGCGAGCAGCTCGGCCATCGTCATCTTCGCGAAGCGCTCGCGCATGCCCTCGCGCTCGAAGGGCACGAAGGGCTGCGTCTCACCGTGGCGCAGGAGGTGCTCGACGCGCGGGATCCAGTCGGTGTCCTCGCCGTGGATCAGGTGGCCGACGACGTCGTACGCGCTGTACGTGTTCGCGCCCTCGTCGGCGCGGAGCCAGGGCTCCTCGAGCCCATCGAGCAACGCGCGCAGCACGGCCGGCGTGCGCGCAAGGCTGTCGAGCGAGCGCTCGATCGCAGGGTCGTCCGGTGCGGCGCTCACACGAAGTCGCTCTCTGCGAGCTGGTACCAGCAGTGGTCGCGCATCCACGCCAGCGAGTAGTCGGGCACGTGGATCTGTAGGCCGAGCGTGAGGTCGCCGACCCACACGCGGAACCCGGAGCGCTGGAAGAAGTCGAACCACGGCGACCACTCGGGGAACAGCGCGACCAGTCCCGGTGCCGAGCGGCGGCGCGCCTCGCCTTCGAGAGCGCGGATCAGGAGCTCCGCCACTTCCGGCGCGTCGGGGCGCACGAGCCAGTCGGCGATGACGTAGCCGCCCTTCGTCGGCCAGTCGGCACGGCGCGCGACGGCGTAGCCGGCGAGCTCACCGTCGGAGTCGCGCACGCCGAGCATCTCGTAGCGCGCGAGCGGATGGTCGCGGAAGCGCCAGTTGAGGAACGCGGCGTCGCGCCGCACGCACGCGCCCCAGGCGATCGCGCAGCGCTTCCAGAGCTCGGCGACGCGCTCGTCGAACTCCGTGAAGCGCTCGATGCCCGTCGGCTCGTCCACCGCAGCACCGGGATCGAGCTCGAGTCCCAACATCGACTGCGTGTGCACCGCGCGATAGCCGAGGAACGCCTTGCCGATGCGCCGTGCCTGCGGGTTCGGCCAGCCGATGAATGCGAGGTCGCGCGGTCCACCGTAGGTCTCGATGTACGCCGAGCCGACCTGCACGAAGAGCCCCGGGTTCTTGAGGCCGCTGCGGTGCTCGGGGTGCACCATCGAATCGAGCGTCTGCGAGAACGAGCACTCGCGCCCCTCGATCCACGCGCGGTAGCCGATGCCCGCCTGCTGCGCGGCGACGACGCCGTCCGTGACGGCGAGCATCATGCGCCAGCCGCCGGGGTTCTCGATGAACTGCCAGCGCCACTCGGCGAGCGTTCGCGGCGGCAGGCTCGCGCCCGGACCGCGGAACACGTGGTTGAACGTGGCCAGGATCGCGTGCTCGTCGCCCGGACGGTACTCGCGGATCTCGTACGTGCTCATGCGAGCGAGCCGTCCGCCAGCGTGTAGTACCAGTTCTTCGAGAGCCACGCCGCGTCGTGCCGGCGCACGCGGCTGCGGGCGCACACGAGCGCGCGCGTGCGCGCGACGCGGAAGCCCGCGCGCTGGAACGCGAACCACTCCGGGTGCCAGTCCGGGACGAGCGCGACGAGGCGCGGCGCACCGTCGGATCGCGCGCGCTCGACGAGATAGGCGCGCAGCGCGTTCCCGACGGCCGGCTCGCTCCCCGACGCGAGCCACTCGCACACGAGGCCCTCGTGCGGAATCCCGTCGAACGCCGCGCGGCGTAGCACCGTGCAGCCCACGAGCTCGCTCCCGCGCCGCGCGAGGCCGATGCGGTACTCGCACCCGGCCCGGCGCGTGAAGCGCCAGTCGAGCAGCGCCTTGTCGCGCACCAGGAGCGCGCCGACCTCGCTCGCGACCGTACTGGCGAGACCCGCGATCTCGGGCGGGAACTCCTGCACCTCCTCCATCTGCACGCCGGGGCACGGACCGAGCCGGATGTTCTCGAGCGCGGCGACGAGCTTGAGCTGCGTGCGCACGAGGTCGAACCCGAACGGCCCGAAGACGAGCTTCTCCCACGGCGCCGCGGCCGTCATGGCCCAGTCGACGGCGTTGTTGGCGAGCGCCGCCGGTGCCTCGTGCGCCGCATCGAAGCCAGGGCCGACGGGGATGACCTCGCCGAACACGGCTTCCGCCCCTTCGAGCAGCACCGGTTGACGGCGCACGAGCAGCCACTCCGAGCTCTCCTCCATGCTCTCGAGCACGGTGCCGAGCTCGCGCGGATCCTCGAGCAGGTGCCGGTGCCAGGTGCGGTCGGCCTCGACGCCGAGCGCGACGGCGTCCGCGCGCAGCGCCGCGAGCAGCCCAGGCTCGTCCTGGGACGCGAGAGTGCGCCGGATCAAGTCGCGCCCCTCCGCAGAGAGTCGCGGGCGGCTCGAGGCGGGGGGCAGAGCATGGGGCCGGAACCGGGCGCGGGCGGACCAGCCTACGATTGGCGTGCGTCGCTGACGACAACAGGTCCGTCACCACGGCGCGTGCGGCGAGGAACGCTCGAGCGGGGTCCATGCTGCCCCGCATGGCCCCGCTCGAGACGGTGATCCCGCGGCCGTACAGGGGCCGGGGATCGGCACGGATCGTCAAGACCCGAGGATCTGATCCTTGAAGCGCAGGAGCTCGTCGTACATCCGGCGCAGCTCGGGGTCCTTGCCGCCCAGCGCGAAGTAGCGCTCGTAGTGCTCGTAGGCGAGCTTCACGCGCTCCTTGTCGCGGTAGGTGTTGCTGAGCGTGTGGCACAGGATCGCGAGGTTCTTGTGCGCGTCGAGGAAGTCCGGATCGCGGCGCAGCGATTCCTGGTACTGCTCGATCGCTCCCGCGTCGTCCTCGTCGCGCTCCATCACCCACGCGAGCAGGAACGGGCCGAGCGGGTGCTCGGGCTTCGCCGCGGAGAAGGACTCGACCACGGCTGCGGCGCCCGGGACCTCGTTCGCGCGCAGCAGCACCTCGACCGCGGCGCGCGCGGTCTGCGAACCCTGCGGGTCGAGCTTGCGCGCCTGCTCGATCGTCTTGCGCGCGTTCTCGGAGTCGCCGGTCATCGAGAGGAGCAGCGCGCGCGCCGTGAGCGCGCCGACGTCCTCCGGGGCGGCTGCGAGCGCCGCGTCGAGGACCTTCGCCGCCTCGTCGGTCTCGTTCTGCGCCGTGAGCGCGCGCGCGAGGCCCACCTGCGCCGGCACGGCCTTCGGCCGCGGCCCGAGCACGTTGCGGAAGCAGCGCTCGGCGTCCGGGTAGCTGCCGAGCACGAGCTCGGCCTCGCCCGCGAGGTACTGGATCCGCGGCCAGTCGGCGCTCTCGCCCGGCAGCGCGCCCGCGAGCTCGACGACGCGCGCGTACGCGCCGTCCTCGAAGGCCTGCGTGGCCTCGGCGAGCGGACTCGCGCTCGCGTCCTTCTTCGCCGCTGCGGTCTGCGCGGTCTGGGTGTGCGTGAGGGGTGCCAGCGCGAGCGTCGCGCCGAGCGTCATCGCGAGGGGGATCCGAAGGCTCTTCATCGTCGTTCTCCGTGGGGTTCGGAAACGCAGGTCCGGGTCCGGACGACCACCGGGGGGGCGATCCACCCGGACCCGGGGGTTTGCGTCTCCGAGAGGGGTTCTCAGATCCTGGCCAGGTTTCCGACCACGACTTCGGCGAGATCCGCGCGCGCGACCTTGGAGGCCACGAGCGCTTCGGTGCCGAAGGAGCGGAGGGAATTGGCCTGCTTGGCGAGCGGACACTCGTTCTTGCAGCGATAGTCCGTCTTCAAGCAGACGTCGCCGCCCGCCAGGGCGGAGACGCTCAGAGCCGCGAGGGCGGCAACGGCAAACAGTCTCTTCATGGGGTACCTCCTTGCTGAGAAGCCCATGACGCGCGAGAAGACAGCGCGGTTGGGGGAGGACCCTGGCGGGGAGTGGGTTCGAGCTGGGTTGCGCTGAGGTGCCGGCCGTTCAGCGCCCGGTCCCTGGTTTCACCGGATGGATGGCCCCGATCCCCCGACGCCAGCATCAGCGCCTCCGCTTCGCAGCCGAGAGTGGTGCTGCGCCACGTCTTGACCTGCCCTGGTGTGGAGTGAAGCGCAAGCTCGTCGCGCCCATCACTCTCCCTCCCCTCGTCCGGGGGCCCCCATCGGCTGCACCACGCCGGGATCGGATCCGGCGGTCATGCGCTCAGCGCACCCTCCGCCAGCCGAGCTCGATCGCGCGCGGACCGCGGGCCGTGACGTCGACCACGTCCGGCTCGAGCACGACTGGCTCGGGGAACGCGCGCAGGCAGTAGCGGCCGGGGCCGAGCCCGCGCACGAGCGCGACGCCGCCCTCGTCGAACGTGAGCTCGCGCAGCACGAAGGGCTGCGTCGTCGCGACCTCATACGACGGAGACTCTCCGCACCCTTCGCTCGGCGCTGGCGCGCGCACGGTGTCGCGAGCGGCCTCCTCCAGCAGGAGCACGGAGTAGTGGCGAAGGTCCGGATCGCCCACGAGCCGCACGCGCAGCTCGAGCCCCGGGTCGAGCGCGAACTCGACGCGTTCCAGGGCCTCCGCGCGCACCGGGAACTCGCGTCCGCGGATCGGCGCGAAGGCGTCGT
>Ga0111538_10008212_pt1 | contig 14015 bp, 11 predicted proteins | sample SoiMethybrSBSTD1_FD_79669 | JGI IMG/M metagenome (GOLD analysis project Ga0111538, IMG submission 79669) | Bulk soil microbial communities from a Populus tree surrounding site in Tennessee, USA - Soil MetaG P. TD hybrid SBSTD1 (version 2)... | ecosystem: Environmental > Terrestrial > Soil >... | reverse complement strand
GCACGGCTCCTTGCGCTCGGGGGCACCCTCCGCGGCGCCCGCCGCCGGCGCGGCCGCGCCTGCCGCGGACTCGCCGGGGACCGACCCGTCGCCGCCGGGGGTCTCGCTCTTCCCCTTCCCCGGATCACCGTCCGGCCCCTTGTCTCCCGCCTCCGCGGGGTCGCCGGGCTTCTTGTCGGAGGGCTTGGAGGGATCCTCGCCGCCCGCCATCGCCGCGTTCACCGGCCGCGAGTTTCCCGAGAGGATCGGCGTCAGGTAGCCGCCTTCGAGCGCCAGCCCGAGGGCGAACCAGGTGCAGTCGCTCCCGGGGTTCGGGACGCGGGTCGCGGGCGCCGCGAGGGACGCCACGGTCGCGACCGGCGACCACGCGCCGGAGGTCAGCAGACCCGAGAGGGGCGGGGATCCGCACGAGGAGCGCGCGCTGTACACGACATAGGCGGTCAGCACCGCACGGCGGCGCCCCGGGGCATCGACGCACGTGGGCCGGAGCTTCTGGGTGCAGTCGTCGAAGGTCTGAAACGGACTCCACCGGAGATCCACCTCGAGGCTGCCGTCCGGCGAGGCCCGCACCGCCTCCACCTGCGGCACCGGCAGGTTCTGCCCGGCGAGCGGCTGGACGTCGCTCCCGCCATCTCCGATCGGCTGCGCCCAGTCGAGGTTGTAGCCGGCGGCGTCCACGTCGTAGCCGACCGAGGCGACGATGCCGACCCCGTGATGGCTCGGGGAGCCCTCATCGGCCGCGGCGGTGGCGGCGATGACGATCGGGTGGCCCCACTCGCCGCTGGCGTTCGGGCAGCCGGCGGCGCGCGGGTCGGACCAGTCTCCGTTCACCGTGACGATGCCGTCCGACCCGGAGCCCGCCTGCGGCTGGCACTGCCCTCCGGAGGTCTCCTCCCCGAAGAACCGGCACAGGATCGGTGCCTGCCCGGTCTGCACGGCCGGGCTCCCGACCAGCCAGGCGAAGCCGACGAGGGTGGTCTCAGGCATGCCGGTCCAGAAGGAATCGAGGGCGTGGCGGACCGGCTTGGCGTCGGAGCAGGAGGCATGCGCGGGCGCGGCGGGGACCGCGATCGCCGCGACCAGCAGGAGGAGCGGAAGCCTCGGACGGAAAGGGCGCATCGGCACCGGCGCGACCCTGCGGCGGGGCGCGGTCGAGTCTGTATGTACGATCAAAAGAGGCGCTGTCAAGGCGTCGCCCGGCGATCTAGAATCCCCACCGGAGCCTCCATCATGTCCGAAGACACCCCCTATCGTCGACTTTTCACCCTGGACGAGGCGCGCGCCCTCGTGCCCCTCATCCGCCCCGCGATCGAGGACCTGGTCGGCACCTTCCGCGTCATCCGCGACGCGATCGAGGAGACGGCCGGCAACAGCGGGCACGCCATCGGCAGTCGCGACCTGGCGGGGCTCCTCGAGGAGCAGGGCACCGTGCCGCGGCTCTTCGAGCGCGTGAAGGAGATCCTCGGGACGATCCAGAGCCACGGCTGCCTCGTCAACGGCGCCGAGGCGGGGCTCGTCGATTTCCCCTGCATGTACAACAACGAGGTGGTCTTCCTCTGCTGGAAGCATGGCGAGCCGACCATCGGCCACTGGCACAAGATCGCCGAAGGCTTCGCCGGGCGCCGGCCGCTCCTCGATCCCGGGGACGAGCCGGACAACGCGCCGTCGGTCCACTGAGCCGCTCCGCCCCGGCGCCCGGCGCCACGATCGAGATCCGCATCGACGACCTGGCGCGCGCCGGCCGCGGCGTCGGCCGGCACGAGGGGCTCGTCGTGTTCGTGCCCGGGGCGCTGCCGGGGGAGACGGCGCGGGTCCGGATCGTGCGGCTGCGCCGCGGCTACGCCGAGGGGGTGCTCGTCGAGACGATCGTCGCCTCGCCGGAGCGCCGCCGGCCGCCGTGCCCCTTCTTCGACCGCTGCGGCGGCTGCGACCTGCAGCATCTGTCGGAGGCGGGGCAGGCGGAGGCGAAGCGCGGCCAGGTGATCGAGGCGCTGCGCCGCATCGGCACACTCGGCGCCGTCGAGGTGGAGCCGACCCGGCGCGCCGGGCCGCCGCTCGGGTACCGCTTCCGGATGGACTTCGACTGGCGGCAGCAGGACGGACGCGGGGTCCTGGGTCTGCACCGGCGCGACGTGGCGCAGGAGATCGTCGCGGTGGACCCGTGTCTGCTCGCGGGACCGGCGACCGCGGAGATCGTCCGCTTCCTGCCCGCGGCCGCGGCGCGCGCCGGGCTCGCGGCCTACGACGAGCGGCGCGGGCGGGGACTGCTGCGCCGCCTGACCGTTCAGGAGGCACGCGGCACGCGCGAGGTCCTGGTCACGCTCGAGACCGGGCGCGGCGATCCGCCGGCGCTCGCCGCCCTCGCGGCGGATCTCGTGCGCCGCATCCCGCGCGTCGTCGGCGTGGTGCGGCACGAGCGCGACCGCGAGGGGGGCTTCGTGGGCGCGTCGATCCTCGCGGGCCGGGATCACCTCGAAGAGGTGCTGGACGGCGATCGGTTCCGCGTCCCCGCGGCCGCCTTCTTCCAGCCGAACCCGGAGGGGAGCCTCGCGGTGCGCCGCGCGGCCCTCGACGCGGTGGCCGTCGTCCCCGGGATGCGCCTCTTGGAGCTGTATGCCGGGGCCGGCTTCTTCAGCGTCGCGGCGGCACGGCGCGGCGCCGTCGTCACGCTGGTGGAGGCGGATCGGGACGCGACCGAAGCCGCCCGCGAGAACCTCCGGCGCGGCGGCGCCTCGTCATTCCAGGTCGTCCGCGCCGACGTCACCCGCGCGCTCCAGCACCTCGCCCGGGAAGAGTGGGATGCCGTGCTGCTCGACCCGCCCCGCACCGGCCTCGCGCCCGAAGGGAGCAGGCTGCTCGCCGGCATCGCGGCGCCGCGCCTGGTCTATGTCTCCTGCGACGCCGGCACGCTCTCCCGCGATCTCGGCACGCTGGTGCGGACCGGCGGATGGGAGATCGAGACGGTCATCCCTTTCGACCTCTTCCCCCAGACCCAGCACGTCGAGTGCGTCGCCGCCCTGCGTCGGAGGCCTGGCTAGGAACCGCCGGCGGCGGCCGAGGGGAGCGAGGCCAGGCGCACGAGCCCCGCCGTCAGGAGCTGGAAGAGCGCCGTGTACGACTCGACCTCCCCCAGGCGCGCCTGCTCGACGATGTCCGCGACGGTGCGCGACCCGTTCACGAGCGGGAAGACCTTCTTCTCGTCCCCGCCGAGGTCGGCCCGCTTCGCCACCTCGTCCGCCCGGACGAGCGGCTCCGGCACGCCGTTGTCGTCGGGAATCGCGTCCCGCATCTTGGTCCACTCGTCGAGGCGGTGGATGCCGTCCATGATGATGCGCGTCGTGGACATCGACAGGGTGATCTTCTCCTGGCTCTCGATCGGCCCTTCGACGAATTCGAACAGGCCGCTGCGCCAGTGGAACAGGGAGTAGATGATCTCCAGCACCTGCTGCTTGACCGCCCAGTGCAGCTGATCCGCCGACAGGAACCCCATGCGGACGAGGACCTTGCCGTGCCGGGTGGTCTCGTCGATCTTGGCCGCCGACAGGGCGTTCTGCTCCGGGGTGATGATCCCCTTGCGGACCAGGAAGTTCCCGAGGCTGTTGCGCACCGAGTTGGAACGCGCGAAGACGATCTCCCCCCCCTGCCAGGCGAGGGTCCGGGTCTCCGCCCCCCGGGTCAGGCGCAGGACCCCGGTCTTCTTCCCCATGGCCAGAAGGGTGAAGATGTCGGCCAGATTGAAGGACGAGAGGTCTCCGGCGAGCACCCCGCGGGCCGGCATGGTCAGTTCCCCGCCCTTCGGGGGGCGATTCGGGGCGGGGGGTGCTGCATCCGGTCCGCGATCGACCCCAGGTCGTTCTTGACACCCCGCCATGGTGCCGGTACACTCACCGGCCGTCCGGACACTCGCGTGCTCCAAAAGCCTTGCCTCACAAGTACTTCGCGGCAACGGGCCGGCGCCTCGCGGCGGCCCCGGGGGATAGGAAAGGGATGAGACGTTTCACGCTGGTCGCGACCATCGCCGCCGGGCTGATCTTCGGCACGGCCTGCAGCAAGACCCAGGACACCGCCCCGGAGACCCGGCTGTTCGGAAGCCCGCCGGTCATCAACAACGTCACGCTGACCCAGGGCGGCACCGCCGGACAGGCGATGTGCGATGTCAGCCGAATCGTCGAAGGCTATTTCTGCGCCGCCGGGTACGAGATGCAGACTCCGCCGGCGATCACGCTCACCGTCATCTACAGCGAGTTGCAGTTCACCGTGCAGGCAAGCGATCCCGACACCCCGGCGGGGGGACAGAACGACATCCTGCTCGTCGCCGCCAGCTACCTGCGGACCGATCAAGGGACGCCGGTGGAAACGTCCCTCGTGATGCTCGACGACGGCAGCATGCAGGCGCAACCCTTCCAGTACACGCAGCAGGGGAACATCAAGGAGGGGTGCGGCAGTTCGATGACGGATGTCTGCCCCTTCGCCTTTGCGGATGTCTGCTTGGGAGCGAAATACCCCCTGACCAGCAACGACGCCGTGGCCAACGACTCGACCTTCTCCCGCGGCTTCGCGCTCATCAGCAACACGATGAACCTCACGGCTCCCACCGGCTTCCCGCTCGGATCGACCGCGCCCTCGGTGGCCTACAACTGCGTCGCGCGCGCACAGCAGCAGGTCCCCGCGATCACCGACGTTACTGTCGGGCAGCCGGTCGCCTTCAAGATCGAGGTCGTCGATCGCGCCGGCAACCTCGCGACGTGGCCCACCAGGCTCCAGGCGGACTTCCAGAAGACGAGCGTCGCCTGCGAGGGGGATGAATGTGGCTGCTGTGTCCTGCTGAGCGGAGACCCGGGCACCGATTGTAAAAACAGGCCCGGGATGCAGGGTCCGCCTGGCAGCCACCATGAGACCGGCTTCTGCTTTACCGAGTTGTGAGCCGAGCGTCCCCGAACCGATCATCAGTGTGATCGCACCCCGCAGGCGCACACGCCCGCCGGCGCGAATCTAAAGCCCCGAACCCCCAGGATCAAGGAAGAGCGCTGAGAAGCCGCGCCAGCTGGACGGCGGTCTCCGGCGTGATCGTCCGGGCCTCGAGCGCCAGCGCGGTGGACCGGAGCGCCAGGATCCGGTGCAGCCGGCGCAGATCCGGCGGGAGCGTCCGGAGCGCCTCGCCGTGCAGCCGCAGCGTCGAGATATCCCCGCGCGAGACCGGCCCCGTCAACGCCTTGACGGGACCGAGCCGGGCGACGTTCTCCACGGTCCCCCGCACCAGCGGCACGTAGAGGCGGGCGGCGTCGCGCCGGCTGAGACCGAGACCGCGCGCCGCGTCGAGCCCGATCGACAGGAGCGCCACGAGGTCGTTCGACAGCAGGCACGCGACCAGGTGGTAGAGCACCTTCGCCTGCCGGGGGATGGTCACCGGGACACCCCCCAGCCCCTGGACCAGCTTCCTCAGGAGCGACACGGCGGCCGGGTCCCCTTCGATCGCGAACGGGCTCCCCTTGAGGGCCGCGAGGGAGGTGCGCGGATCGGCCACGCTCGCCAGCGGGTGGATCGACGCCGTGCGCGCCCCCTGGCGCGCCAGCGCCTCGAGGGCGGTCGAGGAGAGGGCGCCGCTCGTGTGCGCCACGACCCGTCGCGACCAGGTGAGGCGCGAGGCGGCGAGGTCGCGCGCCAGAGGGGCGATGGCGCTGTCCGGCGTGGTGATGAGGACGAGGTTGCCCCGGGCGGCGCCGCGCGCGTTGCTCGTCCCCGCCTCGCCGCCGCCGATGAACGCCACCGCCTGCCGGGCCGTGCGGAGCGTGCGGGAGGTGATCCCCATCGGTTCGTAGCCCTGCTCGACGAGGATCCGGCCGAGCGTCCGGCCGAGACGGCCGGCGCCGATGATGCTGAAGGTCCGATCGCTCATGGGGCGTCCTCCGGGTTTCCCGCTTGCGCCGCTTCGAGGCGGCCCACGAGCGCGGCGAAAGGCGCGGGCCGCGGCGCCGCGAAGCTCACCCTTTTTGCATCCGCCGGATGGTCGAACGCCAGGCGCGCGGCGTGCAGCGCCAGTCCCTCGAACGCGACGGCGGCCGCGATTGCGGCGCGCGTCGCCGCGGAGGCCGACTTCGCCACCGCCGGCCGCCGGCGTCCGCCGTACAGGGGGTCGCCGACCACCGGATGTCCGAGGTGCGCGAGGTGCACGCGGATCTGGTGGGTCCGGCCGGTCTCGGGCCGCACCTCGAGCAGCGTCACCGGGCCGAAGGCACGGGCGATCCGGAAGCGGGTCGCCGACGGGCGGCCGTCGCGCCGCACCGCCATGCGGACGCGCGCCGTCGGGTGGCGTCCGATCGGCTCCTCGATCCGGCCGGCGAGCGCGCCGGGCCGCCCCCAGACGATCGCCTCGTAGACCTTCTCGACCCGCCGCCCCTTGAACTGCGCGGCGAGGTCGCGGTGGGTGCGATCGTTGCGCGCGATCACCATGACCCCCGAGGTGTCCCGGTCGAGACGGTGGACGATCCCCGGGCGCTCGACGCCGCCGATCGCCGAGAGCCCGGGCCCCCGGTGGAGGAGCGCGTTCACCAGCGTCCCGCTCTTCACCCCCGCCCCCGGGTGGACGGTCATGCCGGCCGGCTTGTTCACCAGCAGGAGATCCTCGTCCTCGAACAGGATGTCGAGCGGGATCGCCTCCGCCGCGAGGCCCGAGGGCACGGGCGGAGGGATCGACACGCGCACCCGCTCGCCGCCGCGGATCCGGTACGCGGCCCGGGCCGTCCGCCCGTCCACCTCGACGTGCCCGTTGCGGATGAGCCGCTGCAGCGCCGTGCGGCTCTGGCCGGGCACGAGGTCGGGGAGCGCCTGGTCGAGTCGTTCCCCCCGGCGCGACTCCGACAGTTCGATCAGAATTCCTCCCGCGCCGGGTGCGGCGCCGGTCATCGGGCCGCGCGCGGGGAGGCGGCCGCCGGAACCGCCCGCCGCCCGAGGCGCCAGAGCATCACCGCGGAGACGACGATCACCGGGATCGAGATGATCTGCGACGTCGACGCCGAGCCGCCGAGGAACATCCCGCGCGCCGTGTCCCCGCGCCAGTGCTCGACGATCGCCCGCAGCAGCGCGTAGAGGAGCAGCCAGGCCCAGAAGACCTGTCCATCGAAGCGGCGGCGCCGCATCAGGCGCATGGCGACCGCGAGGGTGAGGAGATCGGCGGCGGCGTGGTAGAGCTGCGTCGGGTGCAGCCGGATGCCGATCGGCACGCCGGTCAGCTCCGCGGCGCGCGGATCGTGGAAGGTCACTCCCCACGGAAGATCGCAGGCGCGGCCGTAGCAGCACCCGGCGAGGAAGCACCCGACGCGGCCGATCGCCTGCCCGAGCGACAGGGCCAGCGCGGAGATGTCGGCCACCTTGCCGAGGGGCAGCCGGTGCCGGCGCACGTACACCACTCCCGCCGCGACCGCCAGCGCCAGGCCGCCGTAGTACACACCGGCCGAGCGGAGGTTCTCGAGCATGCGGGCCGGCTCGCTGAAGTAGTAGCGCGCGTCGAGGGCGTAGAGGAGCAGCTTCGCGCCGACGAATCCGGCGAGCAGACCGACGATCCCGAGATCGAGGATCCGCCCCGGCTCGATCCCGTCCCGGCGGGCGTAGTGGACCGCGAGGCGCAGCCCCAGCAGGAACCCGAGCGCGTAGAACAGCCCATAGGTCCCCACGGTGAAGGACCCGAGGCGTCCGAGCGGGAGATCAAAGAGGACCGGGTGCATTCGCCGATCCGGGGCTGCCGGGGGATTCCGCGGGGGCGGCCGCGGTCGCGTCGAGCGGCTGCGACCGCCGGTGCGGGCGCAGGAGGTCGAGGATGAGCAGGGCGACGCCGATGCAGATGGCCGAGTCGGCGGCGTTGAACGCCGGCCAGTGGTGCGTGCCGACGTAGACATCGAGGAAATCGATCACGTGGCCGAGCCGGATCCGATCGAGGAAGTTCCCGGCCGCGCCGCCCAGGATGAGGGCCAGGCCGCCGTGCGCCAGGCGGTCGGCGGGAGCCGTGCGCCCCTGGAAATAGAGGATGAGGACGATCGCCGCGAACGGGACGATGGTGAACAGGACGGCGCGCCACGGATCGGGGAGATCGTGCAGGAGCCCGAAGAGCGCCCCCCGGTTGGTGACGTGCGTCAGGCTGAACAGGTCCGGGATGACCGGCCGGGAGTCGTGCAGCGGCAGCCGCGCCCGCACCACCGCCTTGCTCGCCTGGTCCAGGAGCAGGACCGCCGCGCTCAGGACGAGCCACCTGTGACGCGCGTTCATCACTCCGTCCCCGCGGCCGCGCGGGAGGCGAACAGGGCCCGCACCACCGGGACGCAGCGGCCGCACAGCCCGGGGATCTCCTTGTCGGCCCCGACGTCGGTGCGGACGTTCCAGCAGCGCTCGCATTTGGCGCCGGGGGCGCGGCGCACACCGACCCTGAGGCCTGGGAAGCGGGCGCTCTCGTGCGCACCGTCCGGCGCCTGGCCGAGCACGACCCGCGAGACGATGAAGACCGTCGGGAGGTCCTCCGCGTGCCCGCGCAGGAGATCCTGGAGATCGGCCGGCGCATCGAGCACGATCTCCGCCTCCAGGCCGTTGCCGATCGTCCCGGCGGCGCGCGCCAGCTCGAGCCCCTTCAGCACGTCCTCGCGCACTTCGAAGAGCCGGCCCCACCGGCCGGTCAGGTCGGCGTCCGCCGCGACCCCGGCGGCCGCCGGAAACTCCTCGGCGTGCACGCTGGTCTCGAGCGGGGCGCCGTCGGGGCGCCGGCGCATCGTCTGCCAGACCTCCTCGGCGGTGAACGACAGCACCGGCGCCATGAGCCGGGTGACGCCGTCGAGCATGAGGTGGATGGCCGTCTGGGCGGCGCGCCGCTCGGGCGAGTCGGGCAGGCTCGTGTAGAGGCGGTCCTTGAGGATGTCGAGGTAGAGGCTGCTGAGCGTCACGGTGCAGAAGCGGTGCAGCGTCTGCATGGCGACGTGCAGCTCGTAGTCCTCGTACGCCCGCACCACCCGCGCGCGCATCGCCTCGTACTCCATGAGCGCCCAGCGGTCGATCTCGGGAAGGTGCGGGAGCGGCCTCGCGTCCCGGTCCGGCTCGAAGTCCTGGAGGTTCCCGAGGATGTAGCGGCAGGTGTTGCGCACCTTGCGGTACGCGTCGGCGCTGCGGGTGAGGATCTCGGGGGAGAGGCGCATGTCCTCGAGGAAGTCGACCGTCGCGACCCACAGGCGCAGGACGTCGGCGCCGTGATCCTTGAGGACCTCCTGCGGCGCGATGACGTTGCCGAGCGATTTCGACATCTTGCGGCCGGCGCCGTCGAGCGTGAAGCCGTGCGTCAGGACCGCCTTGTAGGGGGCCGCGTCACGGTCGTTCACCGCCAACAGGAGCGAGGAGTGGAACCAGCCGCGGTGCTGGTCGCTCCCCTCGAGGTACAGGTCGGAGGGCCAGGGCTCGCCGGGACGATCGGCGACGAGCGCGGCGTACGACGCCCCCGACTCGAACCAGACGTCGACGATCTCGTCGCGGCGCTCGAGCTTCTTCTGGCCGCAGTGCGGGCAGGCGTGCGCCGCGGCGAGGGTCGCGAAGTCCTCCGGGCGGAACCAGGCGTCGCTGCCGCGCTCGCGGAACAGCGCCGCCGTCGCCCGGATGAAGCCGGGATCGACGACCGCTTTGCCACAGGCGCCGCACGCCGGGAACGGCAGCGGCACTCCCCAGACGCGCTGCCGCGAGATGCACCAGTCGGGACGGGTCTCGAGCATCCCGCCGATGCGCAGCGCGCCCGACGGCGGGACGAAGCGCACCCGGCCGATGGCGGCGAGGCTCCTGCGGCGCAGGTCGTTGTGATCGAGGGCGATCCACCACTGCTCGGTGGCGCGGAACAGGATCGGCTTCTTGCAGCGCCAGCAGTGCGGGTACGGATGGCGGATGGTGGCGGCGTGGAACAGCAGGCCGCGCGCCTTCAGGTCCGCGAGGATGTCGTCGTTCGCCTCGAACACCTTGCGCCCGGCGAACGTCTCGATCTCCTTCGTGAAGCGGCCGCGCTCGTCCACCGGCGAGACGATCGGCAGCCCCTCGCGGCGGCCGGTGTTGAAGTCGTCGATGCCGTGCCCCGGGGCGGTGTGCACCGCGCCGGTGCCGGTGTCGCGCGTCACGTAGTCGGCGAGCACCAGCCGCGACACCCCGTGCGCGGCCCACGGGTACGGCGACCGGGCGGCGGTCAGGCCCGCCAGATCGCGGCCGCGCGTCGTCGCGAGAATCGGCGCGTGCGGATCGGCCCCGGCCTCCCGCAGGACGGCTTCGGCCCGGTCGGCGCCCAGCAGCACGACCTCCGCGCCGAGATCGATGAAGCGGTACTCGAAGTCCGGATGCAGCGCCACCGCGAGGTTCGCCGGCAGCGTCCAGGGGGTCGTCGTCCAGATGAGCACCGAGACCTTGCGGCCCTGGAGGGCCGGGAAGCGCGCCGCCAGCCGCTCCGTGTCGAGCGGGAAGCGGACGGTGATCGCCGGGGAGACGTGCTCCTCGTACTCCACCTCCGCCTCCGCCAGGGCGGTGGCGCAGCTGGGGCACCAGTGGACCGATCGCTTGTCACGGTAGATGTTGCCGTGCTCGGCGAAGCGGCCCACCTGCTCGACGATGGTCGCTTCGTACGAGGGATCGAGGGTGCGGTAGGGCCGCATCCACTCGCCGAACACGCCGAGGCGGCGGAACTCGCCGCGCTGGATGTCGATGAACTTCTCGGCGTAGGCGCGGCACGCGGCGCGCACATCGAGCGGCGACAGCCCCTGCTTCTTCGAGCCCAGGTCCTTGTCCACCTGGTGCTCGATCGGCAGGCCGTGGCAGTCCCAGCCCGGAACGTACGGCGCGTCGTACCCCATCATGGTGCGTGACTTCACCACCACGTCCTTGAGGATCTTGTTGAGCGACTGCCCGAGGTGGATGTGCCCGTTGGCGTACGGCGGGCCGTCGTGCAGGGTGAAGCGCGGGCGCCCGCGCCGCGCGGCGCGGATCGCCGCGTACACGTCGAGGCGATCCCAGGCCTCGATCAGCCTCGGCTCGCGCCGCGGCAGATCCGCCTTCATCGGAAAATCGGTGCGCGGCAGGTTGACGGTGGACTTGATGTCGAGCGGCGGCACGGTCCTCGAATCCTCGCGCTTCGTGCTTGGGCGCCCGGAGGGGCGTGCGGAAGAGCGGCGAGACTAGCATCCGGTTCGGAACGTTGTCAACGATTCGCCTCCTGTGCTACGGTCGCGCGATGTTGCGCCACAATCTCGATGCGAACGCCACGAGCCCGCTCCGCGCCGAGGCGCGGCGCGCTCTCCTCGAGCAAATCGACGCCGACGGCAACGCGTCGAGCGTGCACCGCGACGGGCAGCGGGCGCGCGCGGTGGTGGAGGCGGCGCGGGCGCGCATCGCCGCGCTCCTCGGCGCCGACCCGTACGACGTGGTCCTCACCGGATCCGGCACCGAGTCGAACAACCTGGCGCTCTACGGCGCGGCGCTCGCGGCCCCCCGAGAACGGCGCCGCATCGTGACGACGGCGTTCGAGCACCCCTCGGTGCTCGAGCCGCTGCGGGACCTGGCGCTGCGCGGCTTCGAGCTCGTCACCATCGCCCCGGATGCCACGGGGCGCGTCGTCCCGGAGGAGGTCGCCGCGGCGGCCGATCCGGCCCGCACCGCGCTCGTGTCGATCATGCTCGCCAATCACGAGGTCGGGACGCTGCAGCCGGTCGCGGCGATCGCGGCCGCCCTCGCCGGTCGCGGCATCGTCCTGCACACCGACGCGGCCCAGGCCTGCGGCCGGGTGCCGGTGGACGTCGCGTCGCTCGGCGTCGATCTCCTGAGCGTCGCGGCGCACAAGCTCGGCGGACCCCAGGGGATCGGGGCGCTGTGGGTCCGGCCCGGGGTGCGGCTCGTGCCGCACCTGCGCGGCGGCGGCCAGGAGCGCGGCCGGCGCCCCGGGACCGAGAACACGGCGCTCGCGGCGGCCTTCGGCGCCGCGGCGGAAGCGGCGGCGCGCGACCTCGCGGCGGACGTGGCCCGTCTCGCGGCGCTGCGCGACCGGCTCGAGCGCGGGGCGCGCGAGCGCGCCCGGGGGATCGAGGTGCACGGATCCGATGCGGAACGTCTGCCGAACACCACGAGCCTGACGCTGCCCGGCCTCGGCTCCGAGGAGGCGGTGATCGCCTTCGATCTGGAGGGGGTGGCGGTGTCGGCGGGCCCCGCCTGCTCCTCGGGGACGACGCGCGGCTCGGCCTCCCTCCTGGCGATGGGGAGAGAGGAGGGGGCCGCCTCCGCCATCCGCGTCAGCCTGTCGCACGCCAGCGGCGACGCGGACGTCGAGGCCTTCCTGCGGGCGCTCGAGGCGATCCTGGAGCGCCGCGCCGCCGCCTCTCCGGCGGCCCGCGCGGGGGGACGCGCGTGATCATCACCTGCACCTCCTGCGGGCGGCGCTACAACTTCGATCCGTCGAAGCTCGGCGGCCGACGCGAGGCGTCGGTGCGCTGCTCCTCCTGCCAGTCGGTGATCAAGGTGACGGTGCCGGAGGACGAGTCTTCCATCCCGGCCGCCCCTCCGGGGGCCACCCGCCCCGGTGCCTTGGCCCCGGCCCCCGCGCCTGCGGCGGGCGGAGGCGGGGTGGAGACCGCGGCGGAGGCGGGGGACCGGACGTCGCGCCTCCCGGCCGATGCCGCGCTCCTGGCGGCGCCGGGGCACGTCGAGAAGGGACCGCTGCAGATGCCGGCCGGCCGGCGGGTGTCGCTGGCGGTCCTCGACGGACCGGACCTCGGCCGCATCTACCGCGTCGAGAGCCCCAGCGTCACCATCGGCCGGGGCGAGGCGGAGGTCCACCTGGAGGACGGGGAGGTGTCGCGCCAGCACGCCCGGCTGGAGATGCGCGGCGGGCGCGCCGTGGTGCGGGACCTCGGCAGCACCAACGGCACCTTCGTGGACGACGTCAAGGTGTCCGAGGCGGAGATCGAGGATCGCGGCGAGTTCCGGGTCGGCCAGACGCGACTCATGCTGATCATGGCGCGGGAGGGGGAGTCGTCGTGAGCCGCGTTGTCGTCGCGATGAGCGGCGGCGTGGACTCGTCGGTGGCGGCGCTCCTGGTGCGCGATCGCGGGGAGGAGGCGGTCGGGATCACCATGCAGCTCCACGACCGGCGCGACCCGGTCCTCTCCGGCGGGGAGCCGGGCGCCAACCGCTGCTGCGGGCCGCGCGACGCCCTCGACGCGCGGGCGGCGGCGGCGCGCCTCGGTCTTCCGTTCTACGTCGTCAACCTCGAGCGCGAGTTCGCCCGGGACGTCCTGGCCCCCTTCGCCGCCGCCTACCGCGAGGGCCGCACCCCGGTGCCGTGCGCCGACTGCAACCGCGGACCGAAGTTCCGGCACCTCCTGGAGCGGGCGGCGGCGTGCGGCGCGGCGCGGCTCGCCACCGGCCACTACGCCCGCATCGACGTCGATCCCGCGAGCGGCCGGAGGCGCCTGCGGCGCGCCGTCGATCTCCGCCGCGACCAGACCTACTTCCTGCACGACCTGACCCAGGAGCAGCTGGCGCGGGTCGAGTTCCCGATCGGCGGATGGACCAAGCCGGAGGTGCGCGCCGCCGCCGAGGCGGCCGGGCTCCCGAACGCGGCCAAGCCGGACAGCCAGGACCTGTGCTTCGTCGGCGGCGGGGCCACCTACCTCGACATCGTGCGCCGCGCCGGCGGGGACGCCGGACCGGCCGGAGAGATCGTGGACACCGGCGGCCGGCGCCTCGGCCGGCACGACGGGCTCGCCGCCTTCACCATCGGCCAGCGGCGCGGCCTCGGCGTGGCGTCGGCGCATCCTCTTTATGTCGTCGATCTCGATCCCGAGAGCGGCCGCGTCACGGTCGGCGAGGAGGGGGAGCAGTACCGTCGCGACCTGGTCGCCACCGGCATGACCTGGGTCTCCATCGCCCCCCCCGGCGGGCCGGTGCCCGCCACGGCGCGCATCCGCTCCACCCACGCCGGTGCGGCGTGCGTGGCGGCGCCCCTGGGAGGTGGCGCCTGGCAG
>Ga0111538_10008208_pt1 | contig 14017 bp, 9 predicted proteins | sample SoiMethybrSBSTD1_FD_79669 | JGI IMG/M metagenome (GOLD analysis project Ga0111538, IMG submission 79669) | Bulk soil microbial communities from a Populus tree surrounding site in Tennessee, USA - Soil MetaG P. TD hybrid SBSTD1 (version 2)... | ecosystem: Environmental > Terrestrial > Soil > Tree... | reverse complement strand
TCGTCGGCCGCGACGTCGGCCAGATACCCGTCGATGCTCACCGGGTTGACCTGAAACTCCGATCCGGCGGGAGCCCCGGACGGATCGAAGCGGCGGCCGAACACCCCGAACCGACCTCCGACGTCGCTGTACCAGGCCACCACGAACGCTCCGCGCCCGTCGGCCGCCACCGACGGGTAGGCAAACGGGTACACCGTTCCGGTGCTGACCTGGAAGTCCGAGCCCAGCGGCGCGCCCGACGCGTCGAACCTGCGGCCGAAGAGGTGAGCCTGCGACCACTCCCGTCCGACCCACACCACGACGAAGCCTCCTCCGGGCAGTCGGGCCACGGACGGATCCTGGTCGAGGAGGTGCAATACCTCGTTCAGCCGGAACGGATCGGCCAGCGCCCGACCGCGGCCGTCGTAGCGCCGGGCCCAGATCCCTTCAAAGGAGAAGTCGTACCACACCACCACGAACTCGTCGCCCCGGCCGCGCGCCACAGTGGGCGATCGCTCGCGTGTGTCTGTACTGATCTGGAACTCGGCGCCCAGCCGCGCACCCGAAGGGTCGTAGCGCTGGCCGAAGATTGCGGTCCCCTGTCCATCGGGCGTTGGACCGTCCCACGTGACAACGAACGCGCCGCTGGCCAGGCCAGTGACGGCAAGCTCGTATTGCCGTCCCGGCGTGAAGGTGTTGACCTGGAACTCGGGGCCGACCCTCGCCCCAGCGGAGTCGAACTGCTGGCCGAAGATCCCGTGGTAGCTGCCATCTTGGAGGAAGCTGCGCCAAGAGGCAACGAAGCCTCCTGCGGGCAGGAGAGCCACGTCGACCTTGCTCTGATGGGATGTCGTATGGCTATTGATCTGGAACTCGGGACCGGCGGGCACCTGGGCCCCTGATGGTCGCGGTGCGGCCACGAGCGAGACGAGGAGGAAGAACCCGGGGCTCAGCCGATAGTGGCGCATGCGCATCCCTTCATCCCAGGATGCGGGGGGGCCCGAAATATTACGGTCCGGGGCCGTCTTGGCCTGAAAACAGGACGGCGATGGGGGCCAGAAGGCGCTCGGCGGGCAATCGTGGCTCGGGCTTGCGATAATCCCCCCGCGTGTTGACCCGCTACGACCCGGTGGCCATCGGCCCCTACCGCGTGGTGGACAAGATCGGCCGCGGGGCCATGGGCCAGGTCTTCCGCGCCGTCGACGCCCAGGGCCAGCACTGGGCGGTCAAGGTCATGATGGCCGAGCTGGCCGAAGACGCCGACCTCACCGAGCGCTTCCAGCGCGAGGCCATGGCCGCCTCCCTGCTCGACCACCCGAACGTCACCCGCGTGCACGACTACGGCGAGGACGCCGGGCGGCTCTTCATGGTGATGGAGCTCCTCTCGGGCACCGACCTCAAGGAGCGCATCGAGAAGGGCCCCGAGCTGCCGCCCTACGAGAAGCTCTCCATCATGGTGCAGGTGGGCGCGGGCATGGCCTACGTGCACGGGCGCACCATCATCCACCGCGACCTGAAGCCGGCCAACATCCACGTCTCCGCCACCGGGCAGGCCAAGATCATGGACTTCGGGCTGGTCAAGGTGGGCGACTCGCACATGACGCGCACGGGCACGCTCATGGGCAGCCCGGCCTTCATGTCGCCCGAGGTGCTGATGGGCGGGCGGGCCGACCCGCGCTCCGACGTCTTCTCGCTGGGCGCCGTCTTCTACGAGCTGCTCTCCGGCCAGCGCGCCTTCCCCGGCCGCGGCCTGGCCGAGATCATGATGAACGTGCTCAAGCAGGAGCCGGCGCCGCTGGCCACCGTGGCCCCGCGGCTGCCGCCGCCGCTCGTCTTCGTGGTGGAGCGCTGCCTGCGCAAGGACGCCGCCCGCCGCTACCAGAACGCGGGCGAGCTGCACGCCGCCCTGGAGGTGGCCCAGGCCGCGCTCAGTCGCCCGCAGGCCCTGGGTAGCCGGTGATGTCGCGGATCTCCTCGTACAGCGGCCGCAGCCGGCCGTAGATCCGCCGGTACACGCGGCGGTACAGCGCGTCGTAGCGCGCGTGCGCGTCCGGGCGGGGAAGGAAGACGCGGGCCGTGCGCGTCATCGCCGCCACCGCCGTCTCGAAGTCGGGGTGCAGGCCCAGGCCCACGGCGGCGTCGATGGCCGCGCCCAGGCCCGAGCTCTCGTCCACGTGCGGCCGGGCCGCGGGCAGGCCGAACACGTCGGCCGTCACCTGCAGGGCGGCGTCGCTGCGGGAGCCGCCGCCGGCCACGCGCAGCTCGGTGAGCGTCTGCCCGCTGCGGCGCTGGATGCGCTCCGCGCCCTCGCGCAGCGCGTAGGCCAGGCCCTCGAGGATGGCGCGGTAGAAGTGCGCGCGGCCCTGCACGTCGCCGAAGCCGATGATGGCGCCCTTGGCCTCGGGCCCCGGACGGCGCAGGCCGGGCGACCAGTACGGCTGGAGCATCAGCCCCATGGACCCCGGCGGCACCTGCTCCACCAGCGCGTCGAAGAGCGCCTCCGGCTCCACGCCCTGCTCGGCCGCCTGCACCTGCTCGAAGTGGCCGAACTCCTGCTTGAACCAGCTCACCATCCAGTAGCCGCGGTAGACCTGCACCTCCAGGCTGTAGCGGCGCGGCACGGCGGCCGGGTAGGCGGGCAGCAGGGGGATGGGCTCCACGTAGCGCGGGTGGATCACGTTGACGGTGGCGGTGGTGCCGAAGCTCAGGCAGCCGATGCCGGGGCGCAGCGCGCCCGAGCCGAGCACCTCGCAGGCCTTGTCGGCCGCGGCCGCCACCAGCGGCAGGCCGGCCGGGATGCCGGTGGCGGCGGCGGCCGCGGCCGTGATGGCCCCGATCGTCTCGCCCACCGGCACCAGCTCCGGCAGCCAGGCCGGCGGGACCGGCACCGCCTGCCACTTCCAGTCGCGCCGGCCCGACCAGCGGTGCCGCTTGTAGTCGAAGGGCACGTAGCCCACCTGGCAGGCCACCGAGTCGGCGAAGCGGCCGGTGAGGCGGTGGGTCAGGAAGCCGGAGAGGAAGAGGTACTTGTGCGTGCGGGCCCAGACCTCGGGCTCACGGGTGCGGATCCAGTTGGCCTCGGCCTCGGCCTGCAGGTAGGCCACGGTGCCGCGCAGCCCGGCCACGCGGAAGAGCGCGCCCCAGGCGCCGCCCACCGGGGGCAGGCCGGCCGTGCGCCGCTGGTCGAGCCAGACGATGGCCGGGCGCAGCGGGCGGCCAGCGGCGTCGACGTTCACCACCGTGCCCCGCTGCGTGGTGAGGGCCACCGCGGCCACGTCGTCCTTGCGCGCGCCCTGCGCCCACAGGCCGCGGCAGGCCTCGCACACCGCGGCCCAGAAGTACTCGGGGTCCTGCTCGGCCCAGCCCGGGCGCGGCGAGACGTAGGGGGTGAGCACCACGCGCGAGCGCGCCACCAGCTCGCCCCGCACGTCGAAGAGGAGCGCGCGCACGCTCTGCGTCCCGTTGTCGATGGCCAGCAGCAGCGGCGCGCCGCCCGCAGGCGGCGTCAGCGTCCTCCCGTCCGGTAGGGGGCGTCGAGGATGACGCTGTCGGGCCGGTCGCAGGTGGCGGCCTGGTCGCGGCAGGCCTGGAAGACGACGCGCACGCGCACGGAAGGCGGCATCCCCTCCGCGGAGAGCGGCCGCAGCGGCACCTCCACGGCCACCGTGCCGTCGTACACGTTCGTCACGCCGTCTCCCCACCGGCCGTCCAGGCGCCGCGAGAGCGGATAGCGCGGCGGCGCCGCCATCAACACGTCGCGCGTGGGCACGCTCAGGGAGAGGCCCACCAGGTCGGACGCGCCCGGCTCGTGGGCCAGCAGGTGGACGCCCGCCGGCAGCGTGATGTGCACGCGCAGGGGCAGGGGCACCGCCGAGCGCGCCGGGCCCGGCGCCAGCTCCACCGCAAACGTGATCCCGCCGCGCGTCTCGCCGGCCGGCAGCGCGTCCCCGGGCGACGCGGGCGTGCCGGCCGGCTCGGCCGCCGGCCCCATCTCCACCACGGACGCGGCCAGCCCCTCCAACCCGCGCGGCGCCGCGTCCAGCGCGCCCGCGAAGGCGTCGGCCGCGCGGCGGGCCATCTCGGCGTAGCGCGGCTGGCCGGCCGCGCGCGCGAGCCGCCACAACACGGCGGCCATCACGCCGTTGGCGGAAGGCAGCGCGCCGTCGTACGCGTTGCGCAGGCGCGGCGGCAGCGCGGGAGGGATGAAGGCCTCGGGGCCGGCGCTCGAGTCGAAGAAGGAGCCGCCGTCGTCGAGGAAGTGGAGGGCGGCGGCGTCGGCCAGCGCGGCCGCCGCGTCGAGCCAGCGCCGGTCGCGCCCCTTGCCCGCCGCTTCCAGGCGCAGCAGCCCTTCGGCCAGGAAGGCGTGGTCCTCGAGCGGCGCGGGAACGGGCGGCGCGTCGGTGCGGCGCAGGCGGGCCGGCGGACCCAGCCGGGCCAGCGTGGCCGCGGCCAGGGCCTGCGCCGCCTCCAGGTCCTGCGGGCGGTCGAAGGCGCCGGACGAGAGCGCCAGCGCTCCGATCATCAGCCCCTCCCAGCCGGCGATGGGCGGGCGCACCCCGTTCGCGTCGTCGTGGGCGGAGAGGGTGCCGTCGGGCAGCCGGCGGGCCAGGCCGCCCGCGGCCAGGGCCGCGCCGCGCTGCTTGTACGCCTCCGTCCCGGTGAGCGTGTAGGCGCGCGCACACGCCTCCAGCAGCAGCGCGCGCTCGGCCAGGGTGCGCGGCTCGCCGGACGCGGCCAGGCGCGCGTCGAGCGTGGCGGTGAGCATGGTGCGCGTGGGCCCGTCTTCGCCGCGCTCCAGCGACACGAGCAGCAGGCGCAGCGCGCCGGGCGGGGCAAAGGCCTCGCCCTCGCCGAAGCCGCCGTGGCGCGGATCGAACGCCTGGCGCAGCCCGCGCAGCGCGGCCGCGGGCGTGGCCCGCCCGGAGGCGGTGGCGGACTGCGCGCGCTGCAGGGCCAGGACGGCGTCCGCGGCCCGCGCCTCGGCCGCGGCCCGGTCCTGCGTGTAGGCCGACCAGGCGCGCAGCAGGAAGCGGTGCAGGCCGGCCCGCTCGCCCGCGTCCTGCGCGGGCACCGCGCCCTGGCCGGCGAAGGGGCGGCCGTCGGGCAGCAGGGCCACGGCCAGCGGGTAGCCGGCCTTCCCGCCCAGCCAGAGGACGGCGGTGGTGAACAGGTCGTCGAGGTCCGGCCGCTCGTAGCGGCTCACGCGGGCCACGATGAAGGCCTGGCCCAGGAGGCGCAGCGCCTCCGGATCCTGGAGCCCCTCTTCCTCCTCCAGGCGGCAGCGGATGCAGGCCGGATCGCCGATCACGAGCAGCACCGGGCGCGACGCGGCGCGGGCGTTCGCGAACAGCTCCGGCGACCAGGGCTCCACCGGCCGCGCCGGGGGCGGAGACGGCGGCGCGGGCGTGGCGGACTGCGGGGCCAGGAGGGTGGCGCACAGCGCCAGCGCGAGCATGGGCGGCATTCTACGAAATCCGCCGCTGGCCCTCGCAGTGCGGGCTTCTGGAGGGCCAGGAAGAAGGGGCTGAAGCGGGCTTTTGACGGCGGCCGGTGCGCGCTGCTAGCGTCGCCGTCGATGCCCTTGACGCTCCTCCTCGCCCTGCCGCTCGCGGCCGGGCTCGCCGCCCCGGCCACGGATGCAGTGGGTCCCGCCGTGCGCTCCGCGGTGCGCGCGCTGGTCGCGGATCCGCACACGGCGGGCGTCTCCCTCGCCGTCCTCAAGGACGGCCGGTGGGCGACGTTCCACTTCGGCACCGTCGACCGGGCGCGCGCGGCCCGGCCCACCGACTCCACCGTCTATCCCATTGCCTCCATCACCAAGACCTTCACCGGCACGCTGCTCGCGCAGGCGGCCGTGGAGGGACGGCTCACGGTCGACGACGACGTGCGCAAGTATCTCGACGGGCCCTATCCGAACCTCGAATTCGAGGGCCAGCCCATCCGCCTCCACCATCTCCTCAGCCACCGCTCGGGTCTCCCGTTCCTGCTGCCCGAAGCGCCCATGGAACGGACGAACGAGGCCCTGGCCGCGCTGACCCGCGCGGACTTCTACACCGCGCTGCGCGCGGTGCGCCTGGCCGCCCCTCCGGGCCAGCGCTTCCAGTATTCGAACGCGGGCGCCATGCTGGCCGGCTACGTCCTCGAGCGGGTCTACGGCCTCCCCTACGAGCGGCTGCTGAAGACGAAGCTCACAGGGCCGTGGCACATGGACGACACGGCCATCACCATGTCGCCGGACCAGCGCGCCCGCCGCGCGAAGGGGTACGAGGGCCAGGGGGGCGAGGCTCCGTCCACGCCCGACACCGTGCAGGCGGCGGCCGCCCTCAAGTCGACGCTGGCGGACATGATGAAATACGCGGCGGCGCACCTGTCCGAGAAGGAAGCGGCCGTGCGGCTCTCACACGCGCCGACGTTGGCCTCCGGCGCCTACTCGGTGGGGCTGAACTGGCAGATGCTGCGCGCCCGCGACCGCCGGCTCATCTGGCAGCAGGGCAACATCCCCGGCTTCGTCAGCTACTGCATCCTGCTGCCGGAGTCGGGCTTGGCCCTCGTCATCCTGACCAATGAATCCGACGAAAATGCCGGAAGCCGCCTGGAGGCCGCCGCCAACACCCTCCTCAAAGAGCTCGATCCCCTGGCCGTCCTGCTCCCCTGAACCCTTCCTCCCGCGCAAATTGTAGAATTCGCCCCAAGCCCCGCGGTATCTCGTACAAAACGGCCCCGGTGGGCCCGTCGTTCGGACGATCGTCCCGAGCCCCAAGTGGCGGGCGGGGACGCATTCTTCCGCTTGTCCCGGGGACCCGGGGCGGGGTTATTCGAGGCGTGCATGGAACTTGCAACCGGAGCGCCCCAGCAAAACCGGCCTCCTATTGTTCTTGGGGTACCGGAGAGGAATGAACAGTGAAGCGACTCCTTGGTCTCATCGTCCTCATTGCCCTGGCCGTGATCGCCTATACCTATTGGAAGAGGCCCGGCACCGCCCAGCAGGCGGCGCAGGGCGCGGCGGCCGAGGCGCGCAGCGCGCTCGACAAGGTGGGCGACAAGCTGCGGGAGACGAAGACGGCCGGCTCGGTCAAGGCCGCCTTCGAGCTCAACCGCGACCTGGGCGCGGCCAAGATCGACATCGACGCCGATGAACACGGCACGGTCACGCTCAAGGGACAGGTGCCCAGCGAACAGGTGCGCCAGATGGCCGGCCACGTGGCCGCGTCCGTGCCCGACGTGAAGCAGGTGACGAACGAGCTGAGCGTGAACGCCGCCCTGCCCGGCCCGGCCGCGGAGGGCGGGCGCACCGTGGGCGAAAGCTTCGACGACAAGTCGCTGGAGACGAAGGTGAGCCTGGCCTTCTCCCTGAACCGCAACCTGAAGGGCACCGACCTGAAGGCGAAGAGCTACCAGAGGCATCTCACCCTGAGCGGACAAGTGGAAAGCGAATCACAGCGCCGGGAGGCGCTGGAGGTCGCTCGGCAGACCCCATCGGTCCTGGACGTCACCGACCAGATCACCGTTCGCGCCGGTGGCGCGCCGGCCCCCGCGGCCGCCGCCCCCGCCGGTGACCGCGTGCGGCGGGTCGAGCAGGCGCTGGCTGCCAACTCGAGCCTGGCCGCCTATCAGATCAGGGTGCGCGAGGAGGCCGGGCGGATCCTCCTCGCCGGACGCGTGAAGACCGCCGCCGAGAAGGACCTGGCCGGGGTGCTGGCCAGGGAGGCGGCCGGATCCGCGGTTGACAACACCTTGATCGTGGGCCCCTAGGCGTTGATACAGTTTGAGCTATAGTTTCACTAGGCCAGCAATAAGGAGGACGTTCCATGAAACGATCACGCTTCACCTGGTTGCTCGGTGCCTGCCTGGCACTCGCGACCACGGCGCGGGCCCAGGAGCCCTCTCCGTCGCCGGGGACCACCAGCTCAGGATCCATGGCGGGGCATGGGACAGTCACCCGTGACGAAGTCCGCACCTGGACCATCGACATCGACGAGAAGGAGTGGGAGGTGCACCCCGCCACCCCCACCTACGAAGGCACCACCGGCCTCTTCCGCATGCCTTCGGCCTACACCCTGCCCAAGGGAAAGTTCTCGTTCCAGCTCTTCCGCGACAACTTCGACCGCGACCCGAAGGACGTGGACTTCTCGATCCACGGCCTGTCGCTGGGCGTGGGCCTGACCAGCAAGTTCGAGCTGTACGGCAACTTCGGCCTCCAGAACCGCATCGACACCGACGCCCTGTTCCAGGCCGGCGCGCCCAACGACCTTCCCTTCGTGCGCCTGCCCTGGGTGACCGGCACCGGTGACATCAAGCTGGGCGTCAAGTACGCCTTCATGAACGACTACCGGGGCGACCCCGTGGGCCTGGCCCTGCGCGGCTACATCAAGATCCCGACCGCCGACGAAGCCGACGGCCTGGGCACGGGCAAGACCTCGTTCGGCGCCGACCTCATCCTGTCCAAGGCCCTGGGCGACGGCGCGGCCGACATCCACTTCCTGGGCGGGTACAAGGCCAACGGCGACCCCGACTCCCCGGTGGCCGTGGACCTGGGCAACGAGTTCCGCCTCGGCGCCGGCATCAATATCCCGGCCTGCAAGCGATTCCAGGTCCAGGCCGAGCTCATCAAGACCTGGTACACCGGCGAAGACGAGGACATCCCGGCCGGCGGGCGCGCCATCGGCCAGCAGACGAACCCGCTCGACTTCGTCATCGGCCCCGTGTTCTGGTTCCGGCCCGGCATCTTCATCCGCCCGGCCCTGTCCTGGAACTTCAACTTCGACGACCGCGGGCTCAACTCCGGCTCCTCCAGCTGGACCGGCCGCCAGATCTCCATCGGCTACCACCCCGGCACTCCCTGCCGCGAGGTGACCGTGGCTGCGCTGCCGCCCGCGGCGGCGCCGAACGGCAATCCGAACGTGAGCTGCGAGATCGAGCGCTCCGAGGTCCTGCCCGGTGAGCGCGTCGGCGTGCGCGCCGTGGGCTCCGATCCGGACGGCGACACCCTGACCTACGAGTGGCGCGCCACGGCCGGCAGCGTGGTCGGCACCGGCCCCTCGGTCACCTTCGACAGCACGGGCGTGACCGGCTCCGCCACCATCACCGTGCGCGCCTCCGACGGCCGCGGCGGCAGCGCCGAGGCCACCTGCCCGGTGCGCACCGGCGTGGCCGCGGCTCCCAAGCCCGAGGCCGTGGTCTGCACCTCCGGCGGCTTCCCGCGCAACCTGTCGCGCCTGAACAACGTCGACAAGGCCTGCCTGGACGACGTGGCCAGCCGCCTGCGCCAGGATCCGCGCAGCCGCGTGATCATCGTCGGCCACGCCGACAGCGGCGAGAAGAACCCCGAGGTCCTCGGCCGCCTGCGCGCGGACGCGACCCGCAACTACCTGGTGAACGAGCGCGGCGTGGACGCCTCGCGCGTCACCACGCGCAGCGCCGCCGCCACCAAGCCGGTCGACACCGGCACGGACGCGGCCGCCCGCGGACGCAACCGCCGCGTCGAGGTCATCTTCGTGCCCGAGGGCGCGACCGCTCCCGAGAACTAGCTCGGGGGGTTCCCCTCCCTGGGGCGCGGCCACGTGGCCGCGCCCCTTTTCATTTTGCCTCTCGTCGCCACCCTCGTGAACGTCCCCGTGCCCGTACCCGTACCCGGCCGTTCAGGGCTCACGGCCCACGGGCACGTTCACGGGCACGGGAGCGTTCACGGGGCTGGCACAGGGGTTGCCTTCAAACCGCTCATGCGCAGGGTTCCTGGGTGGGGGGACGGATTGTCTTCTGCTACAGTTCGTGCAACGGCCATGATGTCTGGAAATCGCAGGCTGGGGACGGCCCTGGCCGCGCTGATCGTGCTCTCGGCGGCGCCCCTGGCGCGCGCGCAGACGTGGACGCCCGTCGGTCCGCCGGGGGGCGACGTGCGCTCGCTGGCCGCCGACCCGCGCGACCCGCGGCGCGTGTACCTGGGCACCGCCGACGGCATGTTCTACCGCTCCGACGACGCGGGGATCACCTGGCAGCGGCAGCAGCCGGGCTTCCCCACCCGCGGGCGCAGCCTGGACGACCTGCTGGTCGATGGGCAGGGCAACATCCTGGTCGGCTTCTGGGAGGTGGACGGCTCGGGCGGGGGCGTGGCCCGCAGCAGCGACGGCGGCCGCACGTTCGAGTTCCTGCCCGGCATCGCCGGCCAGGCGGTGCGCGCCCTGGCCCAGTCGCGCTCCCAGCCGAACACGCTGGCCGTGGGCACGCTCACCGGCGTGTTCCGCTCCCGCGACGGCGGCGCCACCTGGCGCCGCATCAGCCCCGAGGGGCATCCCGACCTGCGCAACGTGGGCTCGCTGGCCATCGACCCCGCCGATCCCGAGACGATGTACATCGGCACCTGGCACCTGCCCTGGAAGACCACCGACGGAGGCCGCAGCTGGCAGCCGATCGCCACCGGCATGATCGACGACTCCGACGTCATGACCATGACGATCGACGCCCGCGATCCCAACTTCGTCTACGCGACCGCGTGCAGCGGGATCTACCGCTCCACCGACGCCGCCGCCCGCTGGACGCGCATCCGCGGCATCCCCTCCTCGAGCCGCCGCACCCGCTCCTTCGCCCAGAGCCCGGACACGCCGGCCGTCCTCTACGCCGGCACCACCGAGGGCGTGTGGAGCTCGGAGGACGGCGGCGTGACCTGGCGCCCGCTCACGCGCAAGGACGTGGTGGTCAACTCCGTGCTGGCCCTGCCCGGCGGGCTGATGCTGGTGGGCGCCGAGGGCGCGGGCGTGCTGCGCAGCACCGACGCCGGGCGCTCGTGGTTCACCTCCAACCAGGGCTTCTCCGAGCGCTTCGTCTCCCGGGTGGTGTTCGACGTCGACGGCGGGCGCGTGCTGGCCGGCGTGTGGGGCGACCGCTGGCACGGCGGCGTGCTGACCGCGCCCCGCCCGCAGGGCCCCTGGTCGCGCCTGGGGCCCGGGCTGGAGGGCCGCGAGGTGCTCTCGCTGGCGGCGGCCAACGGCTACGTGGTGGCCGGCACCGACGACGGCGTCTTCCTGTGGCCGGCCCCCCCGTCCGCCGCCCTGGCCGCGGCCGTGGCGGCCCCGCCGCCCAAGCGCCCGGCCCTGGCCGCGCGCCCGGCGGTGCCGGCGCGCCCCGCCGTCCCGCCGCCGCCGCCCGCTCCCGCGCAGCCGGCCGATCCCACCGACACCGGCCGCCGCTGGGTCCGCCTGCGCACGCTGGTGAACGGCGCCGACGTGCACCCGCGCGTGAACGACGTGGTGGCACGCGCCGAAGGCGGCTCCGCCCTCACCATCACCCTGGCCACCGACAAGGGCCTGCTGCGCAGCGAAGACGGCGGCGCCACCTGGAGGCAGCCGGCGCTCAGCCTGCCCGGCAAGGTGGTGGCGCTGGCCGCCGCGCGCTCGGGGCTCATGATCGCGGCCACGCCGCTGGGCGCGCACCTGAGCCCCGACGGCGGCCAGCACTGGACGCAGGTCTCGACGGGCGCGCAGGGGATGGAGGTGCACGGCCTGGCCTTCCTGCCCGGCGACGACCGCGTGGTGTTCGCCACCACCCGCCACGGCCTCTTCCGCTCCCAGGACCAGGGGCGGAGCTGGGCCCGCTGCACGGGCGGCGTGCCCAGCACCGACATCACCGGCGTGGCCGCCCATCCCGACGGGCACACCGTCTACGTCACCGAGTTCGGCACCGGCGGCATCTTCCGGAGCCGCGACTCGGGCCAGACCTGGTCGCGGCTGCCCGGCGACGGACTGGTGACCGAGAGGGCCTGGACCGTGGCCCTCGATCCGCGCGCGCCCGACCGCGTGCTGGTGGCCTCGCCCAGCGGGGGGCTGCACATGCTGATGGAAGGGCCGGGCGGCACGGCCTCGGCGGGGTCCCGCTGAGGAGCGTGAGCGCCGTCACATCGGAGACCCGGTCCCGGGGGGACGATGAGGCCCCCACGGCACGTTCCACATCCAAGGTAAGGAGAAACGCATGATGCTCCCCGCCCTGCTGCTCGCGTTCACGATGGCCCCCGCCGCCCAGGAGCCGCCGCCGGCACCCGCGGCCCAGGAAGAGCCCCAGAACCAGCCGGTGCAGGACACGGCGGTCTCGGCCACCCCGGCCGACGCCGGCGCGGCCCAGACCCACATCGACGCCGGCCTCTCGGCCTTCCGCAAGAAGCGCTTCGGCGCCGCCCGCCAGCACTTCGAGCAGGCCGTGGCCGCCGATCCGACCAGCGCCGCCGCCACCTTCTACCTGGGCTACACGATCTACAAGATCGCCGAGCCCAAGCGCCCCTTCCACCCGGACAAGCAGAAGGCGGCCGAGCTGTTCGCCAAGGCCTACCAGCTCGACCCGACGTTCAAGCCGGTCTGGAATCGACATTCGTAGGCTATCCGGTGCCGGGAGGGCCCGGCACGGCAGCTTGGTGCTATGCGGCCCGGGCAGAGCCCGGACCGCCGCATTGGGGGCGTACCGCCGCTTCGCGGCTTCGCCCCCAAGCCCCCAAGCGCTACTTGAATAGGTTCTGGAACATCGCCGTCTTGGTGATGTCGGAGTAGAGCACCAGGCCGATCAGGGCCAGCAGCATGAGCGCGCCCGCGTTCATGATCCAGGCCTTGGCGTTGAGGCTGAGGTCGCGCCGCACCAGCGATTCCCCGGCCAGGATGGCCAGGTGGCCGCCGTCGAGCGGGGCCATGGGGAACAGGTTCATGATGCCGACCTGCAGGCTGATGGCGGCCATCAGCCAGAACCACTGGCTGTAGCCCTGTCGGGCGGCGGCGCCCGAGGCCTTGGCCATGCCCACCGGACCCATCAGCGTCTTCGGTGAGAGCTGGGCCGTGAGCAGGCGCTTCAGCACGTCGAAGGTCTTCCTGGTCATGCTCCAGGTCCAGATCGACGCCTCGCGCACGGCGCCGCCGAGACCGAACTTCTTGATCACCACCTTGGGGCCCACGCCCAGCTTGGGGCCCTCTCCCATGTCGCGGGGCGTGATCTCCTGCTGGACGGCCTGCCCGCCGCGCCAGAAGGTGACCGCGATCGGCTGGCCCTGGGCCGCCTGCACCGCGTCGAAGAAGTTCTCGAAGCGGTGCACGGCGGTGGTGCCCGCGCGCAGGATCCCGTCGTCCGGGCGCACGCCCGCCGCCTCCGCCGGAGAGCCCTTCTTCACCTCACCCACGCGCACCAGCGGCCACACTCCGGTGAGCTGCCCGTGCTCGGAGCCCTCCTCGCGGGCCACGTCCACGTGCACCGGCACCTCGCGCACCTGGCCGTTGCGCTCCACGCGCAGCGTGACGTCGCGGTCGGGGTGCAGGGCCAGCGTGAAGTGCAGGTCCTCCCAGGTGGGCTGGACCTTGCCGTCCACGGCCAGCACGCGGTCGCCGGAGGCCAGCCCCGCCTTCTCGGCCGGGCTGCCGGGGTCCACGATGCCCACCGTGGGCGCCTCGAAGAGGGCGGCGTCCACGCCGAAGCCGCGCATGAAGAACACGGTCATGACCGAGATGGTGAGCACGGCGTTCATGACCGGCCCGGCCATGTAGACGACGAAGCGCTGCCAGCGCGGGCGGGAGGTGAAGTAGTTGGGGTTCTGCACCTCGACCAGGGTGCCGTCGGCCAGGGGCACCTTCATCATCGAGGGGTCGCCGGTCTCGCCCGCCGCCCCGGCCACGTTTTCGCTCAGGTAGTCCTCGGGCTCGCCCTCCAGCTTCACGTAGCCGCCCAGCGGCACCAGCGAGATGCGGCAGTCGGTGTCGCCCCACTTGAAGCCCCACAGCCGCTTGCCGAAGCCGAAGGAGAAGATGAAGACCCGCATGCCGAAGAGCTTGGCCGTGAAGAAGTGGCCGAACTCGTGGACGAAGACGATCACGCCCAGCAGCGGAATGAAGGAGGCGATGTCGATGAGTATGTTCACGGTGCCTTTCTCCAGGCTCAGACGGCGGCGGGGGCCGGGCGGCCGAGCGCGCGGGCCGCCCGCTGGCGGGCCCAGGCGTCGGCGGCCAGAACGTCGTCGAGGGCGCCGAGCGGCGCCGGGCGATGGTCGCCCATGACTTCGGCCACGCAGTCCGCGATG
>Ga0111538_10008207_pt1 | contig 14021 bp, 11 predicted proteins | sample SoiMethybrSBSTD1_FD_79669 | JGI IMG/M metagenome (GOLD analysis project Ga0111538, IMG submission 79669) | Bulk soil microbial communities from a Populus tree surrounding site in Tennessee, USA - Soil MetaG P. TD hybrid SBSTD1 (version 2)... | ecosystem: Environmental > Terrestrial > Soil >... | reverse complement strand
TCCGGCGAGACGTTTGTCATGATGGCCACTGCCGCGGCGGCGAAGCGCCCGCGTGTCGCGTCGGCAACACGTTGCAGCATGGTCGTGACATCCACCATTCGAGGCTGCGCAGCCGGACGCGCGCGCTGCAACAGGTCGCGGACCGCGGCCGTCACCCGATCGACCTGTTCTTCGACGATGGTGAGGCGTCGTTTCAGGCCGGGATCGGAGACTTCCTGCTGCAGCAGCTGGACGTGACCCGACACGAGATTCAACGGCGTTCCGATCTGGTGTGCCACGTTCGCCATGGTCTGACCGACAGCGGCCAGCTGTTGAGCGCGTGCCGCCGCTTCGCGAAGTTGCAGCAGGCTTTCGTACGGTCCGAGGATGATACGTCGCGAGAGCAGGTACACGACAAGCGTCACAAGCGCAATCGTGACCAGGCCGGCCACGACCGCGCCGGCGCCGACGACGCGACGCAGCCGACCGAGGCTCGCCATCGACACGCTGACGGCCACCGCTCCGGTAATCCGATCGCCGCTATAGACCGGGACCGCGACGATCGACAGTGCCGCGCTGACGTCGCTCCAGACGGGTTCACCGGCGCTCATCGCACGTTTGACGAGATCCGCCGGCGGCTGCGCGAACTCGGAGGTCGAGGCCAGCGGTTCAACCGTATCATTCGTGGCCACGAACACGTGGATGGCCTCGAGGTCGCTGGCCGCGTTCATGAAATCACCGAGAAGCGGCGCCAGTTTCTCGCGCGTGATGGGCGCGTCCTGCAGCTCGATTTCGTCCGCGAGCGCGATGGCCGTGACGCGTGCGGTCTCGCGCAGATCCGCATCGAGCTGCCGATCGGCGAGGAAAACCGCGGCGAACGTGGCGGCTGCCAACGCGATCGATACCGACAGCGCCACCCAGGCTGCGAGCCGCGCGCCGGTAGCTGGACGGCGTGGCAGTCGTGTCCAGGTGTGGCGGCCATGCCGGCGGCGCTCAGCCGAGCTCACCCGCGCCAGATGCACGAAATTCACAGTAACAGAAGCCTCTTTCCGTATGGTCACGCGGGTGCCGCGCTGGCACCCTGTTTGTGACACTCGCGGGACAGATGCCAACAGGTAGCTGGGTTGCTGGGCAGATAGGTCGATTCGCTTTGATCTCCAGCTACTCAGCTACCTCGCTACCCAGCTACCTGGTTACCCACTCGAGGGAGGAACACATGTCGCGTTCATTGCTAACCGCGGTCGTGACGATCGTGCTGGGGCTGGTCCTCGCAGCCGGAACGGTCATCGCCGCACCGCTGCATGCGCGGGGACACGCGCTCGTCGGCACGCTGCAGAAGGTCGATGGTCAGACGCTGACGATCAAGACGGCGAAGGGCACGGAAGACGTGACGCTTGCACCGTCAGCCAGGATTCACGTGGGATCCAAGACGATGACGGCCGCCGATCTCAATCACGAGACCGGCGCGCGCGTGAAGGTTCGCTACACCGAGAAGAGCGGACAGAAACAGGCGCAGTCGGTCGCGGTCTCGCCGGCGCACACGGGGTCACAGAGCGCCCGCGCGGATTCGAAGCCAGCTCCCAAGGTCAATCGCAAGTAGGGAATAATGCCGGACGCGTGGATCGCGTCCGGTACACCCTCCGTTTTCCAGATCCCCAGACTCATTACGTCGACGTCAGCGTGACGGTGCCGACCGGCGGCCGCAGCGAAATCGAGCTGATGATGCCGGTATGGACACCGGGGTCGTATCTCGTGCGCGAGTTCTCGCGCCACGTCGAGCGCGTTTCCGCGGTGGCGCCTGGCGGGCGCTCGCTCGACATCACCAAGACGCGAAAGAACCGCTGGTTGGTCTCCGCGACAGCGAACGGCGCCGATGCGACGCCCGAGACCGTGACCGTCACCTATCGCGTCTACGGTCGGGAGATGTCGGTGCGCACCAACTGGATCGAGCGCGACTTCGCGTTGTTGAACGGCGCGCCGACGTTCATGACCGTGCCCGAGCTCATGTCGGTTCCGCACGAACTGCTGATCGAGCCTCCCTCGGGTTGGATGCAATCACGAACCGCACTTCCGCCGGCAAGCGAGCGGCCGCATCACTTTGTCGCCACGAACTACGATCAGATCGCCGATTCGCCGATTCTGCTTGGCAATCCCGCGGTGTACGAATTCGCGCTCGACGGCAAGCCGCATTACCTGGTGAACGAAGGGGAGGCGGGCGTCTTCGACGGTGCGCGAGCGGTGCTCGATGTCGAACGGATCGTCGCCGAGCATCGCCGCATGTGGGGATTCCTTCCCTACGACCGCTATCTCTTTCTCAACGTCATCACCGAGGCGGGCGGCGGTCTCGAGCACGCCGCGTCGACGGTGCTCATGACCACTCGTTGGACGACGCGAACCCGCAAGGCGTATCTCGCCTGGCTTGGCCTGGTCAGCCACGAGTTCTTTCACGTCTGGAACGTCAAGAGATTCAGGCCCGCGGAGCTCGGTCCGTTCGATTACGAGCGCGAGGTGCACACGCGCAGCCTGTGGGTCGCCGAAGGGATCACGGAGTACTACGCCGATCTGGCGCTGCACCGGGCCGGGCTGATGACGCGAGCTGAGTATCTCGAGGCGCTCTCTTCGAAGATTGAAAGTGTCCAGACGACGCCGGGCCGCGCTGTGCAGTCGCTGTCGCTCGGCTCATTCGACGCGTGGATCAAGCACTACCGGCCGGACGAGAACTCCGTGAACACGGCGATCAGCTACTACACGAAGGGTGCAGTGGTCGCGTTTCTGCTCGACGCGCGCATCAGATTCGCAACGGCGGGCGCCATGAGCCTCGACGATGTGCTGCGCGTCGCGTATGCGCAGTACTCGACGGAGCGAGGCTTTACATCGGAGGAGATCCAGAAGGCGATCGAACGAACAGTCGGAACATCGCTGCGCGAGTTCTGGCGCGAGGTGCTCGACGGCACAGGCGAACTGGACTATGCGCCTGCGCTCGATGTGTTCGGGCTGCGCTTCACATCAGCGGCGCCGTCGCCAGAAGCGAAGCCGTGGCTCGGCATCGTCATACGCAACGACGGAGGGAGGCTGGTTGTCACACAGGTTCGCCGTGACGGCCCGTCACACACGGCGGGCCTGAATGTGGACGACGAGATCGTCGCGATCGATGGGTTTCGCGTGCGCGCGGATCGTTTCGACGAGCGTCTGCAGCAGTACCGTTCCGGTGACCCCGTTTCCATCCTCGTCGCGCGCCGCGAGCGTCTGCTCACGATCGAACTGACGCTCGCCACCGAACCGCCACGCGAGTGGCGACTCGAGGTGTTGCCCGAGCGTTCCCGCTCGCAGGCCGATCACCTCGCCGCGTGGCTGGAACCCGCGCGACGATAATTGCGACGGACCTGTTCCGATGTGGCGCGGACCTGTGATGGTCCGCGAGGACCGCGGAAGCGCGACTGCTATACTGCGGCAAATGAGGTTCGACCCGGAGTACGTGTCGCACGTTCTCACCGAGAACTTCGAGGACGCCAAGACACTCTTCCTCGGTCCTCTGCTCGCCATTCACGACGCCCACCTCGTGATGCTCACCGAATGCGGCATCATCCGCCCCGAGGACGCGCGTGAGCTGCGCAAGGCGCTCGACTCGATCTCGATGAACGAGATCCGCCGCACGCCGTACGACGGCACGTGCGAGGACCTGTTCTTCTTCGTCGAACGCCTGCTCGTCGATGCCTGTGGTGAGGATGTCGCGGGTCGCCTGCACACCGCGCGCAGCCGCAACGACATCGATATGACGATGTACCGGATGCGACAGCGGGAATGGATCGCGTCATTGCTGCAGGGCACGCTGGAACTGCGGTCGGCGCTGATCGACGTGGCGGCGCGCCATCGCGACACCGTGTTCGCCGCGCACACGCACACGCAGCCCGCGCAGCCGACGACGATCGCGCATTACCTGCTTGCGGTGATCGAGCAGCTCGGGCGGGACGCCGGTCGTCTGCAGGCGTCGTACGTGTCGACCAATCAGAATCCGCTTGGATCGTGCGCGATCACGGGAACGGGCTTTCCGATCGATCGTCATCTGACCAGCGACCTCCTCGGGTTCGAGGGACCGACCGGCAACACGTACGGCAGCATTGCCACGGTCGACTACATGCTGGAAAGCGTGTCCGCCGCGGCGGTGCTCCTCGCGGGTCTTGGACGCGTCATCCAGGATCTGCTCCTGTGGTGCACGATGGAGTTCGACTATCTGCGGCTCGCGGACGGCTTCGTGCAGACGAGCAGCATCATGCCGCAGAAGCGGAACCCCGTGGCGCTGGAGCACGCGCGTGCGATCGCCAGCAAGGCGCTGGGTCAGGCGTCGGGGATCATGCTCAGCGTTCACAACACGCCGTTCGGCGACATCGTCGACACCGAGGACGATCTGCAGCCGCTCGTGGCGTCGATGTTTCACGACGCCGTGCGCGCGGTCACGCTCGTTGCCGCCGCCATGCGTGACGCGGAGTTCAACGTCGCCCGGCTCGAGGCGCGTGCCGGTGAAGGAGGGACGACGCTCACCGAGCTGGCGGATCACCTCGTGCGCGAGCGTGGGCTGTCGTTCAGAACCGCTCATCGGATCGCCGCGCGAGTCCTCGAGGCGAGGAGACAGGATCCGCAGGTGGCGCTGGGCGCCACTGTCGCGCGAATCTCGGGCGATCTCCTGGGAACGCCGCTGCAGTATTCCGACGCGCAGATCGCCGAGATTCTGAGTCCGCGGCATTTTGTCGCCGTCCGCCGCACGCTTGGTGGCCCGGCCCCTGAAGAGACCGGCCGCGCCCTCGAGGACGCGACGCGCACGCTCGAATTGCATCGGGCGTGGCTGGCGGGCACGCGCGAGGCGCTGCGTGACGCTGACACGCGCCGCCGCGCTCGCTGCGAGGCGCTGTGACCCCGCGACTGCGCTGGGGGCACGTCGAAGCCTGGCGCAGTTATCTGCGCGTCCTCGTCCTCTGGGTCGTCGTGCTCACCCTGCTCTACGCCTTTCAGCAATACTTCAGCTGATGCACGCGATCGACTGGGCGATCATCGCGATCTACCTGGTGTGGCTCGTCTTCGACGGACTGCGTCTGACCAAGCGCAGTCACGAGCTCGAAGGGTTCTTCCTCGGCGGCCGCAGTCTGCCGTGGTGGGTTGCGGGATTGTCGGTGATGGCCACGCAGTTGAGCGCCATCACGATGATCGGCACCACCGGTCAGGGCTTCAACGACGGGATGCGCTTCCTGCAGTTCTACTTCGCGCTCCCGCTGGCGATGATCGTGCTGTCGATGACGCTCGTCCCGTTCTTCCACAACGCTCGCGTGTTCACGGCGTACGAGTACCTCGAAAGGCGCTTCGACGCGAAGACGCGCGCGTTCACGAGCCTGCTCTTCCTCCTCTCGCGCAGCATGTCGCTCGGTGTGGTGCTGTCGGCGCCGGCGGTGGTGATGTCCGTCGTGATTGGACTGAGTGTCACGCAGACCGTGCTGCTGACGGCGGTGCCCACGATCCTCTACACGATGTTCGGCGGCGTGCAGGCGGTCGCGTGGACGGATGTGAAGCAGATGGTGCTGATCGTCACGGGTCTGGTTTCCGCGGTGATCGTGCTGGTTCTCGGCCTGCCCTCGGACGTCAGCCTGCCTGATGCGCTGCGGATCGCGGGGTCGACGGGCCGCCTGCAGGTGTTCGATTTCCGGTTCGACATCACGCAGCAGTACACGTTCTGGTCGGGCACGATTGCAGCGTTCTTCCTGTTCTGCTCGTACTTCGGGACCGATCAGAGTCAGGTGCAGCGATACCTGACCACACGAACGGTTGCGGAGGCGCGCGGGTCGCTGCTCGTGAGCGCCTACTGGAAGATCCCGCTGCAGTCGCTGGTGCTGCTGGTAGGCGTGCTGCTATTCGTGTTCTACACGTTCTCCCCGCGGCCGCTGCTGTTCGATGCACTTCAGCAGAAGTCGATGCGCGAAGGACCGCGCGCGGCGGACTTTGCGGCGCTCGAGCGCCGTTTCGAGGCGGCGACCGCGTCTCGGGCCGCGGCCGCGGCCGTGATGACGCGGGCACACGCCGCCGGCGATGCGTCGCAAGTGACGGCGGCCGGCGACCAGTTCAAGATGCGCGATGCCGAGACCCGCACCATTCGCGGCGAGGCCGTGAATCTGGTGAAGGAGGTCACTGGCGACGCCAACTACAACGACGTCAACTTCGTGTTCCCGACATTCATCACCACGCACATGCCGACCGGGCTGGTCGGACTGCTGATTGCCGCGATCTTCGCCGCCGCCATGTCGGCGACGGCTGGCGAATTGTCGGCGCTGTCGACCGCGTCCGTCATCGACTGGTATCGACGTTTCATCCGATCGGAAGCCTCCGACCGTCACTTCCTGCTCGTGTCACGGGTCGCGACCGTGTTCTGGGGTCTGCTCGCGTGCGTGGTTGCGGTGTTCGCGGCGCAGCTCGGATCTCTGATCGAGGTGGTCAATCGCTTCGGGTCGTACTTCTATGGGTCGATCCTCGGCGTATTCATTCTCGCGATCGGTTTCCCGCGAGCGACGTCGAATGGCGCGTTCATCGGTCTGCTGGCCGGTATGAGCTCGGTGGCGGCGCTGATTGCGTTCACACGCGTCGCCTTCCTCTGGCACAACCTGATCGCCGCCGTCACCGTCGTTGTCGTGGGGATGATCATCAGCGTTGTCGACCCGTTCGCGAAACCACGGCCGACCTGATGCGGCAGCACCACAACGGGATGCGGAGCGGATCTTCCGTCTGCGCCAACGGCGACGGCGAGACAGGTTTACGGTCCGCGAACTGAAATGCTCATGGGCCGCGCCATCATCATCGTCATCGTGATCGTTTTCGTCGCCTGGCTGGTCGGCGGCCTTCTGCGCGGCCGTACCCGCCGCCGGTAGCGCGTTCGTGTCGGATGCGGCGCCGATGCTCCGCGAGGCTTATCGCCCCGGCGGCGTGTAGGTCGGCGTCTTCTTCACCGCGGCATCGATCTCTTCAGGCGTCAACAGGACGGTCGTCTTGCCTTTCACTCCTCCGCTTGCCGCGAGCGCAATCGAGGCGCCAGCCGCGGTTGCCGCGTCGGGCATGTCGACGATCGCGATCACGTCGTGCTCCCCGAATGTGAAGTAGAAGGCTTCGACCTTCCCGCCGACGCTCTCGATAGCCGCCTTTCCGGCTGCCAGACGCTTCGACCCGCCGTCCTTCAACAGGCCCTTGGTGCCCTCCAGGGTGTACGAAATTTCAAACAGGTACTTAGGCATGAGCAACTCCTTCGCGCGGAAGCGCAGCGGACGAGAGTACTCCAGCGCGGTCGCTGATGAAAGAACGTGTCTGCGGATGAGCGGCGCGTGGCCGTGATATCCTTTCGCCGGAAGCGCCGCTGATCATCACCGCCGTCCGCGCGTAGATCGCCTCTCTTTTCACTCCACCTATCAACGCCGGAGTCGTGTGTCCGAATGTCGGACGCCGTGAATGGAGATCTACCGTGAATGTACAGACGAACTGGTGGGAAAGCTTTTTCGAGGGCGTGGCGGTGACGATGTGGCTTCACGCGCTCCCGGCGGAGCACACGCAGCGCGAGGCCGACCGGCTCGCGCGCCTTCTCGCCGTGCCACGCGGCGCAGAGATCCTCGACGTCCCGTGCGGGGCCGGCCGCCTCTCGTTGCCGCTGGCCGAGCGCGGCTATCGTGTGACCGGCGTCGACTGGTCATCGGAGTGCCTCGGGCATGCGCGATCGCGCGACACGCTGCACCACGTCACCTGGGAACCGCGAGACATGCGCGACCTGCCATGGTCGGAACGATTCGATGGCGCATTCTGCGCCGGCAACAGCTTCGGCTATCTTGACGACGAAGGGAACGCAGCTTTCCTGTGTGCCGTGAGGGAGGCGCTGAAGCCGGGAGGACGGCTCGTTCTGGACACACCGATGGTGCTCGAGAATCTCCTGAACCATGTGCGCCCTCGAGCCTGGTGGAAGGCGGGCGAGGTGCATTTGCTCGCCGAGAACGAGTACAACGCGGAAACGGCGCGGCTCAACATCGAATACACATTCGTGTCGAACGGCAACGTTGACGTGCGGCGCGGGTCGCACCGCGCCTACACGTATCGCGAGCTCGTGGGACTCTTGACGGCCGCTGGATTCGCCGTGGAGGTCGCCGAGCCCTGGACCCGCGAGGCGCACTCCGTGACGTTCATCGCAACAAGAAGGTAGTGCATCGACCGTAGCGTCGTTATCGATGCGGGCACGGGTCGCATGCTGCAGCGCGGAACCATAAGTCGCTGAGGGTTCCTCCGGACGTATGGTCCCGCACTGCGTCATCGCGCGAAGAGCGCGAAGAGCCGCAGAGCACTACGTCGCGGCCACGCCAGTAGTTATTTCGCGTCCTGGACGCGAGCGCCACTGAGGATGTTCCGCATCGCGTAGTTGCCCTCGTGGCACGCGTATTCGTACATCGGCTGGTCGCTCTTCTTCATCGGCACCGCCACCGACCATGGCTTGGTCCATGTCTGCGGATCGTAGACGGTGAACTCGTACAACAACGTATCGGCGTCGATGCGCGTGAGACGCTCCGTCAGGCGCAGGTTCGCACTCGAGCCACGGAAGCTCGTTTCGCGCAGAAAATTCGTCGTGTCGATCACCAGCGTCCCGGCTTGCCAGTGGCCGCGTGAGTCGCCGGAGTACTGACGCATGCTCGACGGCAGATGCGGACGCTCCTCGACCGGAATCACGCGCGCATCGTGCACCATCTCGGCGATGAGAATGACGTAGCCCGGTGCCTGTGTGATCTGCACGTGATTGTTGTAGGCCCCAGGCGTCATCGGCGGCCCGGCATTGAAGCCGAGAATGCAGCGATCGGCCAGCGACCGCGCTTGCGGCGAGTCCGCGCGCACCCGTCCGAGCTGCTCCTCTCGCGCGATCGCGGCGTCGGCATCCTGCTTCCGCTGGGCTTCAGCCGTGAGCGGCGGGATGCGGCCATCGGGCGGATCGACGATGAGCGAGGTGCGCTTCGAGCCGACGATGCGGCTGCCGCGCTCGTACCAGAACTCGTTGTACGGAATCACGCTTCCCGGCAGATACTGCAAGCCGCCTTTCTTCGGATCGATCAGGTCACGGTTCTGCCGCTGGTTCTCCTCGCGCTCGAAGCTCGCCGCTTCGGCATCGGTGAACGTCGCCTTGTCGCCGAGGCCATCAGGCCGCTCGAGCGGTGTGATCGTGCTGAAATCCCAGACGCCCTCGATATCGATCTGGCCGTCGGGAGTGCGCGTGGCGGTCCAGCTGCGCGTCTGAGCGATGGCCACGACGCCGCACGCGAGGACCAGAATGCCGGCCAACAACCGTGATCGCATGGCGCGCTCCTTCTCAGGCGGATTCTAAATACAAGTGGAAAAGTAGAGAAGTGGAAAAGTGGAAAAGTGGAAAAGTAAGTGGAAAGGTAATTGGAAAGTAACCTCATGATTCGTATCTTCGTGACCGGCGGGACGTTCGACAAAACCTACGACGAGATCCATGGGCGGCTCGCCTTTGGCGATACCCATCTGCCGGAGATGCTGCGCCTCGGGCGCTCGCGGGTCGAGGTGTCGATTCGAACGCTGATGATGATCGACAGCCTCGACATGACCGACGGCGACCGCGAGCTGATCGTCCGCAATTGCGTCCAATGCGCGGAGTCTTGCATCGTGATCACGCATGGCACAGACACGATGGTGGAAACCGCGGGCGCCCTCGCGAAAGGCGTGAGCGGCAAAACCATCGTGCTCACCGGCGCAATGATCCCGTACGCGTTCGGCAGCTCGGATGGCCTGTTCAATCTGGGCAGCGCATTGTCGTTCGTGCAGACGCTGCCGGCAGGCGTTTACATCGCGATGAACGGGCAACATTTCCCGTGGGATCGGGTCCGTAAGAACCAGAAGACCGGGGTCTTCGAGCCTGTCTAAATCCTAAATCCCAACCAAGCCCCGAGATGGTGGATGGTAGTTGGTGGGTCGTGGCTCGTCGGTCGAGCCACTCAGGCCACGAACCACCATCTACCACCCACCAACCTCTGTGATTTGGGACGTGGTCATCGGGATTTGGGATTTGCCGTCGTGCCGCCACAACTCGAGCCGGCGCCGGCTGTGCAGCCGAAGCAGTGCGGGCCAATCACGATGCGACGCGTTGAGAGCGTCGAGACGTTTGCGTCGAAGATCGTCTGCGGGGCATCCGGGGCGGTGGTCAGGTCGATCATCTGATTGAAGTCGCAGTCGTAGAGGCGCCCATCCCAACCGACTGACAACGTGTAGCGACACATCAACCCCTCGACGGCCGCGGGATTGAACGCGGTCACGAGTCGATCCATGTACGCCTGCAGATTTCCGGAAGTGATCAGGAACTCCAGGTACCTGCTGATCGGCATGTTCGTGATCGTGTAGAGCCGGTTGAAGACGATGCCGTAGCGACGAGCGAGCTCGCGCTTCCAGTCGGCCTCCAGCGCGTGCTGCGGTCCAGGAAGAAACGCACCGACGGGATTGGTCACCAGGTTCAGCATCAACCCTGACCCGTCCACGCCGTAACCGAGAGTGTTGAAGTGACGCAGCGCCGCGATCGAGCCCTCGAACACGCCTGCACCACGCTGGGCGTCGGTCTGTCGCGCGGCAAACGAGGGCAGAGAGGCCACGACCTCCACGCGGTGCTCCGCGAGGAACTCCGGGAGATCCGCGTAGTTCGGCAGACGCGTGATCGTCAGGTTGCACCGGTCCATCACGTGCCGGCCGGCGGCTCGTGCTCGAACGACGATCTCGCGGAACCGCGGATGCAGCTCGGGCGCCCCACCGGTGATGTCGACTGTCGGAATCCCGCTGTGCTCCAGGAACCGCAGCGCCTCCTCGATCACATCGTCGCGCATCACCTCCGTGCGATCGGGACCGGCATCGACATGGCAATGGTGGCACGCCTGATTGCAGCGCTTGCCGACGTTCAGTTGCAGAACGGAGACTCCGGTTGCGCGAAGCGGGGAATGGCCGGCCGCCTCGAGACACTCGTCAAACGTCTGTCCCAGCGGCAGCGCCGCCAGCGTCGCGCGCTGGATCGCGCTATCGGCGAGTGGACTTCGAGTGTTGAGGAGGGTTGGAAAAGCCACGGGTCAATGATTTCGAATTACATGCTCAGTTTGTCTACGTGATTCCGCATCTGCACGCCGTGCACGAGTGACGAGCCACCGCGAATGGCGGCGGCCACGTGGACGGCTTCGGTCATCTGCTCCGGCGTCGCGCCCTTCTCGAGTGACGTCGTCGTGTAGGCGTCGATGCAATACGGGCACTGCACGGTGTGCGCAACGGCGAGCGCGATCAGCGCCTTCTCACGCTCGCTGAGCGCGCCCTCCTTGAACACGGCCGCATACCACTCCGAGAACTTCTGCCACAGCTCCGGCGCTTCCTTGCCGATCTCGCCAAAGCGCGCGAGGTCCTTCGGGTGGTAATACGTCTCCATCACTGAAGCTCCCGCTGACCGAACACGTCCTCGACCGACACGACATGGATCGGCGCGAGGTTCAGCGCGCGGATCTTCGGCTCGATCGACTTGCGATCGCCGACCACGACGATCGCGAACTTCTTCGGCTGGATGTAGGTGGCCGCCACCTTCTGCACGGCATCGGCGGTCACGGCCTGGATATTCGACACGTAGCGCTCGAAGTAGTCGTCCGGCAGCTTGTAGACGACCATCTCCTCGAGATGTGACGAGAGATCGTCGATGGCCTCGAATTCACTGGGGAAGCTGAGCGCCACGTAATTCTTTGCTTTGTTCAGTTCCTCGGCCGGGATCGGCTTCAGCATCCCGTTCAGCTCGTTGAAGAACTCCTGCAGCGCCTCCGCGGTCTTGTCGGCCTGCACGCCGGCGGACGCGAAGAACGGACCGGACGACAGACGCATGTCGAACCGGGAGCCTGCGCCGTACGCATATCCGTGTTCCTCCCGCAGGTTCTGATTCAGGCGTGACGTGAAGGAACCACCGAGGATCGTGTTGAGGACCTGCAGCGGAAAGTAGTCCGGCGTCGAGCGCGGCACACCCACCCAGCCGATTCTGATCTGCGACTGCGGTGCTTCGGGTTTGTCGACGAGGTAGAGCTGTCCCTGGGTGAGCTGACGCGCTGGTGCGACCGGACCTGGCCTGCTCGCAGACGCCGCCGACCACGAGCCGAACAGCTTCTCCAGCTGCGGCAGGACCGCGTCGGGTTTGATATCGCCGACGACGATCAGCGTGGAGTTCGCTGGTTGATACATGTCGGCGTGGAACTGTTTGAGGTCGCTCGCGGTGAACGCCTTCAATGTGGTATCGCTGCCCATCGCCGGCGTGCCGTAACGGTGCATCGTGCCGTAGACCACACGCGTGAAAGCGATGGGCACGATCTGCGCCGGATCGTCCTTGGCCTGGATCAGCGCGGTGATCCGTTCCTGTCGGAGGCGATCCAGGTCGGCCTGCGGGAACGTGGGACGCAGCGCCACATCCGCCATGATCGGCAGCGCGTCCTGCAGTCGCGCGACCGGTACGTTCATGCGGACCGCGGATGCGTCGAACGAGCTGGTCGTCGCCAGCTCCGCGCCGAGGAATTCGATCGCGTCGGCGATCTGAAGTGAGGAGCGCGAGCCGGCGCCCTCGTCGAGCATCGCCGCGGTCAGACTGGCGAGCCCGTATTTGCCAGCCGGATCGTTGCCGCTGCCCGCCTGCACCACGAGGTTCACCTGGACCAGCGGTACCTCGTGCGACTCGACGAACCACACCGCCAGTCGATTCGACAGCATGCGTTTTTGGATCGGCGGCAGATCCAGCGTCGGCGCAGGGCCGAGCTGTGGTGGGTGACTCCGGTCAGGCGCGTTCTGCGCGCCAACCGTCGCGACCGCCGCGATGACGAAGAGCAAGCATAGTTTTCTCGTCCCGAGCGAAGTCGAGGGATTCATTTCTTGCCCTCCGGCAGCACGACGAGCTCGACGCGTCGATCGGGTGGCAGCCAATCGATGATCGCCGCCTGCACGTCCGATGGCGAGAGCGACGTATATCGCGCGAGGTCCTCCGCGAAGTAATCGGGACCTCCGCCGGCGACGAAGTACGAGTTCAACTGATCGGCCTTGCCTCCGAAGCCGCCGACGCGCTCCATGCGCCGATAGAACGACGCTTCCATCTGATTGATCGCGCGCTGAACCTCGCGGGCATCAGGAGGCTCGCGCCGCAGGCGCGCGAGCTCCTCATCGATCGCCTTCTGCAACTCGTCGACGGTATGACCCGGCCGCGCCGTCGCGACGATCTGGAACGAGCTGCCGATCGCGCCCGACGCCTGCACCGCGTTCACGTCCTGCGCGATCTGCGTGTCGTACACGAGGCGTTTGTAGAGTCGCGAGTTCTTGCCGCCAGTCAGCACCGACGAGGCCATGTCGAGGGCCGCGTCCCCGGGCGCGAACACGCGCGGCGTGAGCCAGGCGAGATACACACGCGGAAGCTGGACGCGATCGGTGAGCGTCTGCTTCTTCACTCCCGTCAGGATTGCCGCCGGAGGCGCGATCGGTTCGACCGGCTTGCCGCCGGGGATGTCCGAGAACCATTTCTCGACCAGCTTCTGCGTGGCGTCGAGGTCGATATCGCCGGCGATCGACAGGCTTGCATTGTTCGGTGCGTAGTACTTCTTGAAGAACTCGACGACGTCCTCGTAGCTGGCCGCGGTCAGATCTTCCATGTAGCCGATCGTCGGCCAGTTGTACGGATGATTCGCGGGCCACAGCATCTTGTCCAGCTCGATCGACGCCTGCCCGTATGGCCGGTTCTCGTAACTCTGCCGCCGCTCGTTCTTCACGACGTCGCGCTGGCCGTTGACGCGCTCCGGGGACATCGTGTCCAGCAGATAACCCATCCGATCCGACTCGAGGAACAACGCGAGCTCGAGCGCGTTCTTCGGCACGTCGATGACGTAGTTCGTGCGGTCGTTGGTCGTCGACCCGTTGTTGTTGCCGCCGGCCCCTTCGAGCAGCGTATCGAACTCGCCTTCCTTCACGTGCTTGGACCCTTCGAACAT
>Ga0111538_10008206_pt1 | contig 14021 bp, 12 predicted proteins | sample SoiMethybrSBSTD1_FD_79669 | JGI IMG/M metagenome (GOLD analysis project Ga0111538, IMG submission 79669) | Bulk soil microbial communities from a Populus tree surrounding site in Tennessee, USA - Soil MetaG P. TD hybrid SBSTD1 (version 2)... | ecosystem: Environmental > Terrestrial > Soil >... | reverse complement strand
CGGCGAGGACCACACACGTCGCGGCGGCTCACCGCGGTACGACGCGAGCAAGCTCGCCGCCGCTCGTTCGGGCGCGATCTGCACCGCAACGTCGGTGTGCCCGTAGCAAATGGCCGAATCGACCGCCGGAGCGTGACGCGCGACCCAAAGCCGCATCACGCGCTTCTCGAGGGTTGCGTCGCGCGCTCGCCGTTCTTGCGGAACACGACGACCTGGTTGTTGGCGGGGCGCGCCACGACGCGATCGAGCCGAAATCCGCGCTCTTTCGCGGCGCGCTCCACGTCGCGCAGCTCGCGCACGCCCCACGCCTCGTTCTCGCCGCGTAGCCGGCGATCAAAGTCGATGTTGCTCGGCGCGATGAAATCGCCGTCGATCGCGAAGGGCCCATAAAGCACGAGCGGCGCCTCCACCGGCAGGATCCGCGCACCGCCGTCGAAGAGCCCTAGACACGCCGCCCAAGGGGCGATGTGAATCATGTTGATGCTGACCACGGCGTCCGCGCGCTCGATCGGCCATGGCGCGCCGCTCGCATCGAGAGCAATGGGCGGGTTCATGTTGGATAGGCCGGCCTCTTCCCGATAACCGGCGATGCTCCCCAGCGCCGCCGCGTCGGCGTCCGACGGTTGCCAGACGAGTTGCGGCAGCTTACCGGCGAAGAAGGCGGCGTGCTGGCCCGATCCACTCGCGACTTCCAACACCAAGCCGCGCGCCGGGAGCACCTCGCGAAGGACCTCGAGGATCGGCTCCTTGTTGCGTTCGGCGGCAGGCGCCACGCGCTTTTTCGTCATACGAGCGGTATAGCTCATTGCCGCCGTACTAGCGCTTGCGCAACGCTCGACCGCGCACACTCTTGCGCGTCCCGGCTCGGATAGCGCGCGCGCCGCACGCACCGCTTGCGCATAGTCGGCAAGGCCCTTGGCGATGATCGCAAGCCCCACGTGATCGCCCCTTGCGCCCCCATGGTCCGAGATGCATGGTGCCCTGGTGACGAGTTCGGCGTGGTCCAAGTGGATGGTCATTGGTGCTTCCCTCGTCGGCGGTGCCTGCGGAGGCAACGCGCAAGGGGGACTTTCCAACGCGCCCGGTCTCAATAAACCGTGGACCAACGACGATCGCGGCCGCGACGTCATTACGAATGGTCCGGAAGCTTGCGGCCCGACGCGCGAGAGGCCGGAGCGGTCGAAGCTTCCCCAGTGTGCGGAGACCTCGTCCTCGGCGAAGCCGCCGGCTCCCCCTCCGCCTTTGCGTCGGTGAGGCGCTCGAGCGCGCGCAGCTCGGGAAACAGATAAGCCCAGATCAAGACCACGAGGCAGGTGCCCGCGCCGCCTACGACGACCGCGGCGACCGTCCCCAAGAGCGCGGCGGTGACGCCCGATTCGAACTCGCCGAGCTCGTTGGACGCGTTGATGAAAGCCATGTTCACGGCGCTGACCCGCCCGCGCATGGCGGCCGGAGTCGAGAGCTGGACCAGCGTGAGGCGGATGACCACGCTCACCATGTCCGCCGCTCCGGCGACGAAAAGCGCGCCCAGCGACAGCCAGAAGTTCGTCGAGATGCCGAACGCGATCGTCGCGACGCCGAAAATGCCCACGGCGACGAACATCATGCGACCTGCGTTGCGGCGCAGCGGGTGATACGCGAGGAACGCCCCCATCACCGCGGCGCCAATCGCCGGTGCGCTGCGGAGCATGCCGAGCCCTCGCGGCCCGACGTGCAAGATGTCGCGTGCATAGACGGGTAGAAGCGCGACCGCGCCGCCGAGCAGCACCGCGAAGAGATCGAGCGAGATGCAGCCGAGCACGACCCTTTGGCGCCGCACGAAGCGAACGCCGGCGAGCAGCGTGTTCAAGGTCGGCGCTTCTTTTTCCAATCTGCCGGTGCGCGCGGCGACCAAGCTGGTCATGAGAAACGCGAAAAAGAATAGCGCCGCGCATGCCGTGTAAACGCCACCTGCACCTCGCACGGCGCCGTAGAGAACGCCCCCCAAGGCGGGGCCGACCATGCTCGCCACCTGCCGCACCGAGTGGGTCCAGGTGACCGCGTTGGAAAAGTCTTCGGTGGGCACGAGATGCGGCAAGAGCGCCTGCGAAGCGGGCGCGTGGAACGCGCGCGCAATCCCGACGAGCACGAGGAGTGCGTAGATGGTTCCCACCGACGGCGTCGCGCCGCGCGTTTCGAGCCAGAGCAAGAGCGCGCTCGCGACCTGAGCCAACTGGCAAACGCGCATGATGCCGCGCCGATCGAACCGATCCGCGGTTTGCCCAGCGAAAAGGCTGAGCACGATGGCCGGCAGGAATTGAGCAAGCCCGACGAAACCGAGATCGAGAGGCCGGTGCGTGAGGTCGTAGACCTGCCACCCGATGGCAACGCTCTGCATTTGCATGGCGATGACGGCAGCGACGCTTCCGACGAGCGCCAATCGGAAGTCGCGATGTCGAAAGGCTGCGCGCGGGTGAACGCTGTCACCCGGTGGCATCACGACCCGACATGCTGGAACGGCTGACTACGCTGACGACGGACGATGCCGAGCTGATCTCCAGGCTCGCTTCGAGCCTGTTTCGGCGGCGGGGCGTGGTTTGGGGGGTGCATCCGGAGAATCCGTCAAGTACACTCTTGGTGCGAGATCGCAAGCATGGCCAGTCGCTTTCCGCCCCCTTCTTACTCACCCGACGGCGAACACGCCCGTGTGCCCACTTTCGAGTGCGACGTGTGCGGGAAAAAAGTCGAGGGGGAGCCAGCGGGGCGCGGGCTCTACGTCTGGACGCGCGGCGACGAGGCGCGCTACGAAGAGCCCCCTCTCTGTGCGCGCTGCGCCAACGCGATCGGGCTCGCCGCGCTCGCGCAGTGGGAGCTCGAAGAAGACGACGGCGAATAGCCGTCATTGCAGTCCCGATTTGGGCCGGGTCCGCACAGGGGGACGGCGCTGCAAAAGATCGTGGGCCGCGGCGCGCAGCGGCGGCGCGAGCCCTGGCGTGTCCGCCACCAGCTTGAGCTCCGGTCGAACCAGCAAGGCGAGCAACGGAATCGATACCGCAGGTGCGGTATCGGGGTTGAGCACGATCGCCATCCGAATCTTGACCCGATGCGCCCATCTTGGGCTCGCCGCGATCGCGGCGAGCACGGCTGCGTCGTTGGGGCGCCGCGCCGCGAGCCGCACGACGTCGTCTTCGATCACCTTCGGATTCTGAAGCAGCGTCCGAATGACGACCGGATGCGGGTCGGCCAAGAGCTTGTCCATCGCCTTTCGCGTGGGGCGCCGCGCGAGCGCCTTTCTTTCGCCCAGAGTCAGCGTTCGGCCCGTCCCGTAGTCGGGGACGCGCGCCTCGGTCGGATCGGGCGCAGCCGATCGCAAAGTGGGTGTCGCGGGGCGACGGAGGATGCGCGACAAAGCGAGGAGCGAGTGTTGAGCGGCGTGCTCGCGGAGCTTCTCGCCGAGGGGTGCACCCCGCTCGCCGGTCAAGAGGTCGACGAACGTCACCAAGAGCTCGCGCGCATCGGGCTCGGCTTGCTCGGCCGCGCCGCAGAGCTCGTCGAGCGCCTCTGCGGCGAGCGCGAGCGGGCGTGCTTCGATTTCGCTGGCGAGGTACGCGACACGAAGTCCGCCATCGAGCGCCTGGAAACCGCGGCACCAGCGTTTCGCCAGCTGCGTGGCATCGCTTCTCGGCACGATGGTAGGTGAGCATACCACCACGACTTTGCCGCTCGCCCGTCACCATGCCCGCGGCCGCGCCCATCGCTGCCCCAGCGATCGGCCGGGAGGACAAGGGGCGATCGATGCGGTAGACCTTTCGCGTGGCCCGCTCCGAGCCTCTTCGCTTGGCTCTCGTCGAACGCTTGGCCCGGGCATGGCGCGACCGGGTCGATGCACCGTTGCGCAAAGCGACCCTCGCGGTCGGGGTAGCAGCGGTCTTCGTCCTCGCCCACCTGGCGCGCATCGGTACTCCGTGGGCGCGTTGGACCACCGCAGTTTTACTGTTTGGATTTTTCGCGGCCGTTTTGGCGCGCTCGATCGCGCGGCGCCGCGGTTTTCGCGACCCGCGCTGGGTCGTTGCGCGCACCCTGGTGGCCACGAGCCCCGAGGTCGGGCAAAGCGCGCTCCGCGCGATGCGGTTGGTCGACCGCACGCTCACCGATCCGAGCGCCGGTTCGAGTGAGCTCGCGCACGCGCACCTCGAGCGCACCCTTTCGCGCGTGCCCCCCACGGCGGTGCGCGCGCAGGCCTCGCGCGTCGCCCACCGGCTCCAGCGGCTCGCGCTCGCGGCCGGCGTGGTCGGTCTCACTGCGGTCGCGTACGGACCTTTCCGCGTCATCGAGGGTCTCGACGTCCTCGCGGCGCGCCGCGGCGTTGCTCCGCTCTCTTTTCAGTGGATCGAGGAGCGCGCCTTGATCGCGCATCCCCCGGACTATTTACACCAGCGCGAGATCATCCCCGAGGACCTCGCGCGGGTCGAAGTTCCGTACGGTTCGCTCCTCACGCTGCGTGGCGTGCCGCTGCATCTCGGGCGGCAGCTCGTGCTCGTCGACGGCAAGAACGAGGTCCCCTTCGTCGATGACGCGGCGGGGGGGCTCGTCGCGCGCTGGCCGCTCACGGCGAGCACCCGGCTTCGCACCGCCGCGCGTTTCGGCGGCGTGCTCATCTTCGATCCGTACCCCATCGAAGTCGTCTCCATCCCGGACGAGGCCCCCATCGTGCGCGTGGAGGGCGCGCCCAAGACCGTGAAGCTCTTGGAGGTGCCTTACATCGAAGTCGACTACGAAGCGATCGACGATCACGGACTCAAAGAGGTTCACCTGGTGCTGCGCAGCGCGGGTCGCGAAGAGCGGCGCATGCTCGCGCGCCTCGACGGTGAAGCGACGCGGGATCGCGGCGGATATCGCCTCTGGGCGAGCGACCGGTTTTTCAAACGATCGTTCGCGCCCGTCGAAGTGGTCGTCGAAGCCCGCGACAATGATCCGCTGCGCGGGCCGAAGTGGGGCAAGAGCGCGGCCATCACCGTCATTCCGCCGGTGGCCGGCGAACCGGAGGCCTTGCGCTACGAAGCGTTGCAGGGCGCACGCAACGCGCTCGTCGATCTCGCCGCGTTCCGCATCGAGAACGCCGTAGGCAAGCAGGCCAAAGCGCACGCCGCGCGCGAAACCGAGGAAACCGATCGCGCGCTCACCGTCATCGAAGACGCGCTCGACGGTTCCTTCGCGGGGCTCTCGATGCCGCGCCGCACGCGAACCCTCGCCCAGGGGCAGATCCGCAAGCTGCGCGAGCTGCGCGATCGCGAGGTCAAGCGCACGACGAACGAAACGCACACGCAAAATCGCAAACTCGCCGAGGACTTCGCGCTCGCCGTCGACGGACTCTTGCGACGGCTCGATGCGACCGATGCCGCGTCGGTCGCCAAGCGCCTGTCCGACGTCGCGGAAGACGCCGCAGAAGGGGCCTCGGAAGCACGCCGCCCGTCGGAAAAAGAGCACGGGTTATCGCGCCTCGAAGCGGCGGTGGGGGTGCTCGACGGCGGCGGCGCGCAGCTCGTGCGGCTCGGCACGCTGGGACGCGACCTCGGCGAGATCGTCGGTAACGACTTGAAGCGCGCCCGGCGCGCGCGCGGGAGCGACGACTTCTTCCACGCCGAGCTCGCGCTGCGCGATCTGGCGGCGCGTTTGCGCCATCCGGCGCCGTCGTTCAGCGGCGGCAAGGGCGGCGTCGAATCGGGGGGCGGGGCGGGCGAAGGTGAGCCAGGCGAGGACGGCGCGCAGCAAATCGCGCGCGAGCAAGAGCAGATCGAAGAACTGGCGCTCGAGCACGGGGCGGAGGTGGCCGGCGTCGAACAGTCCATGAGCAACGCCGAGTCGGGTGATCTCCTGGACAAGCTCCGCGAAGAGGCGCGCGAGCACGCGCGGTCCGTGCGTGACGCGGTGCGGCCGCTCCCCCGCTCGGGGGGCGAGCCGAATTCGGCGGAGAGCGAAGCGGCGGCCGCGCGCGAACAGGCCGAAGCGATGGCCGACGCGCTCGAAAGCGGCGGCGTGGCCAACGCCGTGCGCAGCGGCCAGCACGCGCTCGAGGCTTTGAATCAAGCGGAACGCGCGCGCCCCGACCGCTTCCGCTTCCGCCGCGACACCCGCGAGGACGCGCGCGAGGCGGAGAACAAGCTCGAACCCGAGGTTCGCTGGGCGGAGCGCGCCCTCCAGCAGCTGCGCCAAGCCGCGTCGGAACGCGCCGCCGAGGATCTCAAAAAGACGTCACCCCGCGAATCCAAGCTGGCCGATCGCGCGAAGGCGCTCGCCCAAGAGGGGAGCAACGGTGCCGGCGCTCTTCCCGGTGAGACGCTCGATCTGTTGCAGCGCGCCGAGTCGGCGATGCGCGATGGGGCCCGCGATCTCGGGGCGGCCTCCGGCGATCGCGCGCTCGAGCGGCTCAAAGAGGCGCAACGCCTCCTCGAGATGGCGCGCTCGCAGGATCAAGGCGATGAGAACCAACAGGGCCAGCAGGGCGAGCCCAGCGGCAACCGCGAGGGGGAGCGCGGCGGGGTAGCGCAAACCGCGCCTATCCCCCGTGCCGAAGACTACAAGGGGCCCGAAGCCTTTCGGCGGCGCGTGCTCGAGGGGCTCGGCAACGCCGCCGATCCACGCCTGAAGGACGCGGTCAAACGTTACGCAGAAAGGCTTTTACGATGAGCGCGGAGAGCGTTCGATCTCGCGGGGGACGAAAAGCGCTCATGTACGCGGCCCTAGCCGCGGGTCTCGGCCTGCTCTTCACCGCCAGCCCCCCCGCGGCGCGCGCCGACGACGCCGATCGCGCGCGTGAGGCTCGGGCCGCGATCCTCGAGCTCGATCTGGCGAAAGCCCACACGCTGCTCGACGACAAGGTCTCGAGCGACCCCGAGTTTTCGCTCGAGCGCGGACGCCTCGCTCTTTACGAGGGAGACTACGATCGCGCCGTCGCGATCCTTTCCAAGCCCGAGCTCGCGCGCTCGGACGCGGGGGCCGAGCTTCTCGCGGTGTCCGAAGGGTGCGCGCGCGCCACCGCCGGCGCCGTGCTCGAGGTGGACGCGGCGCGCGGGGTCAACATCCGCTTTCAGGACGAGAGCGACGCCCCCCTTGCGCCATTTTTGGCGGACGTGGCCGCCGCCGCGCGCGAATCCCTGCTGCGCGATCTCAAAGTCGATCTCCCTCGCCCCCTTCGCATCGAGCTCGTTCGCGATCTCTTCACTTTGGCGGCGATGACCGGGTTGCCCGAATCAGCCGCCCACACGACGGGCACGGTGGCCGTCGCCAAATGGGGCCGGGTGACGATGATCTCCCCGCGCGCCGTGCACAGTGGGTATCCGTGGGCCGACACGCTGGCCCACGAGATGGCGCACCTCGCCCAAACGCGCGCCTCGCGCGAGCGCGCCCCGCTCTGGCTTCAAGAGGGGGTCGCGAAGCGCCAAGAGACGCGCTGGCGCCCCGATCGCCGTCTCGACGATTTTCCCGCCGCCGACGCGTTGGCCGCGGTCGGTTTGGACAAGGGGCTCGGCCGTCCCATCGACAAGCTCGGCGGCTCGATCGCGCTCTTGCCTACCGCCGAGCAAGCGATGGTCGCCTTCGCCGAGGTCTCGAGCTTCGTCCGCTTCTGGATCAAATCGACGAACGACGACGCGCTGCCCGAGCTCTTGGTGCGCCTTCGCGTGGCCGACGGGGAAGACTACGTCGACACCGCGATGAAGGCTGTCACTGGAAACTCACTGTCCGAGTGGAATGGCCGCTGGCTCACTTATTTAGGAGGTGTCCGTCGTGAGCTCCCGCGCGGGGCGCGGCTCGGCGAGGGGCACGCCAGCGCGGCGGACGTCCACAGGGGGCTCCGCCTCGGCTCCCTCCTTCTCGATCGCGGGCATCATGACGCCGCCCGCCAGGTGCTCGATCCTACGCAAAAGCTTGCCCCTTTCGACCCTTTGCTGCGACATCACCTGGCGCAGGCTCTCTACGCCCTGGGGCAGAAGTCCGAGGCCGAAAAGCTGATTTCCCGCATGGAAGACGTGCATTCGGAGTTCGGATCGTGGATGGCATTGCACGGTCGTTGGCTCGAGGAACAAGGAGAAGGGGCGCGTGCCGCGTCCGCATTCGAGACCGGGCTCCACCTCTGCCCCCTCTCACCCGAGGTAGCTTGCGAAGCCAAGTCCCCGCCCGACCTGCCCCAATCACCTACCAAAGCGCCCCTTTGCCAGGCCGCCCGGTCGGCGCTGCAAGATTGACCGACCCTTTGCCCCCGCCGTACGATTCGACAGGGTGGCCCAGTAGCTCCCCGTATCAATGAGCGTAGCCTCTTTCGCTGCCGTGCAAATCCTGCGCGCCTTGCCGAGAACCCGCGTCAGTCGGGCGGTGGGGCGTCTCTGCGACACGCCACTCCCACCCGGACTTTCGCGTGCCGTCGTGAGCCTTTACGTGCGCGCGTACCGCATCGACCTGGGCGAGTGCCAGCCACGCGACGAAGCGTATGAAAGCTTCGATCAGTTCTTCACCCGTAAGCTTCGCCCCGGCCTCCGCACCATCTGCCCCGACGCCAAAGAAATCGCGAGTCCGGCCGATGGGGCGATCGAGGCGATCGGTCCGATCGACAACGCCGGGATGCTCGTCGTGAAGAAGCAGCAGTACACCGTCGCCGATCTCATCGGCGATGCCCAGGACGCCGAGCGCTACGCCGGCGGTCAGTTCGCCATCGTTTACCTCTCTCCGCGCGACTACCACCGCGTGCACGCCCCGGTCGATGGAGAGATCACCCGCATCCGCTCCATGCCGGGCGACCTTTTTCCCGTAAACTCCATCGGGGAACGTCACGTTCCCCTGCTTTTTTCCAAGAACCGTAGGGTGGCCATCGTCATCGACACAACCGCCCTCGGACGTGTCACGCTGGTGATGGTGGGGGCGATCATCGTGGGCCGCATCACGGTCAATGCCATTCCGGGCCAAGACGTGCCGCTCGGCGATCACGTCATTTCGCCGCCGCGCCCGGTAAGAAAAGGGGAAGAGGTCGGCATCTTTCATCTGGGATCGACGGCCATCGTCTTCGCGCCGCGCGGCGCTGCAGCGCCCTTTGCCAGAGCCACCGGCCCGGTCCGACTGGGGCAGTCGCTTGCGGGGGAGGCTTGAGCGATACCCCCGCGCCCAAGCCCGAGCTCGAAGCCGGCGGTCGTGACGTCGGTGCGCGCGACATCAACGCGTCCCAAGGGAACGCCGACGCTGCGAACATGAAAGATGCGGCAGATCGAAAAGAGATCTCCAAGACGCTCGCCAGCGCCAAAAATCCCTTCGAAGAAGACGAAGAAACGCACCCCAAGAAACCCGTTGTCGTGACGGAAGTCGCGGCACCCAACGACGCCGCGACCCAGGAAGCCGCGCCGAAACCGGTGCGACCGTCCGTTCCGCCGCGCCCCGGTCCCGCACGTGGAGCCCCGCTCCGCACGACTGGTGTCACGGGTTCGAAGCCCTCCGCGCCGCCGCGTGCCGTCTCGTCGCCCCCCGGTCCCATGCCGGCTGCCGCGCGCTCGCCGTCGGGCGCACCACCGCCGGCCGCGTCTCGTGCCGCGGCGCCGGCTCCCGCGCCTGCACCGGTCGCAGCTCCGCCTTCCAAAATCGAGTCGGCGATTTCGTCGGACGCCATCGCTGCGATGCCCATCATCACGCTCGGCACCGCGGCCAATAGCGACAAAGATTCGGTCGCCATCGCGTCGAGCGGTATTCGACGATCGTCGATTCCGCCGCCCCCTGCGCTCGATCCGACCCCTTCTCCTCTCGGTAGCGACGGCGGGATCAGCCTTCTCCAGGATCTTCCGCGCGCGCGCCCCCCCGCCGACTCGCTGGTCGAAACTGTGACCTCGCCGCGCGCCCCGCTGAAATCCGATCCCAACATGACCCGCCCGGTCCCCGGAACGGGCGCGGCCTTGGCCGCAGACGACGACGACAGCGGCGTGGGGCCGGCCATCGACGTATCGGTCGAAGAAGAGGACGACGCCGGCATCGACGTCGAAGACGCGACCGAATCGGAACCCCCGCCCGATACCGAGGTCGAGTCCGAGCGAGAGACGCTGCGCGCCGATGACGTCATCGAATCGGCCGCCGAATCGGAGCCGGACCTCGACAGACTCGACAACACGCCGACCGACCCCGTCGCGACCAGGCCGATGCCGGTCGGTTACCACGACGCGATCGAGGGGCTCAAATCCTCGGAACGCGCGCTCCCCGTTGCCGCGCCCGCGGAGCCCTCCGCGACCGACCGTCGCGACATCGCAATGACCGAGATCCGTGCGGCGCGATCGGCCGGATCCACCTCGGGACCCAATGACGACACGCAACCCGAGGGGATTCGCGCGCGCGCGTCGGAGCCGCCCCCCGAAGTCGACCCCGAGGACATGGAGATCCATGAGGCGGATTCGGCGGGGCTCGGCGCGTTGTCGCGTCGCGGTGACGCCAAGAAACCGCCCCCTCCGAAGGTGCCCCCGCTGCACCAGCGCGGGGCCGCGCTCGCCGCCGCGGTGCAAGCACAGCGCGCCGAGGAGCCCAGCACCAAGCGCGTTCGCTACTGGTGGGACGAGCTCTTCGGCGACGATTTCCTGCGCACGATGGACCGGCTCACCGACGCGCAGATCCAAACCGAAGTGACGTTCATCGAAGAGAGCCTCGGCGTCCAAAAGGGGGGCGTGGTGCTCGATCTCGCATGCGGCGCGGGCCGGCACGCGGTGGAGATGGCGGCGCGCGGCTACAACGTCGTAGGCTACGACCTCTCGCTGGCCATGTTGGCGCGTGCCGCGGACGAGGCCCACGATCGCAAACAGAAGCTCAATTTCCTGCATGGCGACATGCGCGACATGGGCTTCGAAGAAATGTTCGACGGCATTTATTGCTGGTCGACGAGCTTCGGCTATTTCGACGACGAGAAGAACCAGCTCGTCGCGCAGCGCATCCACCGCGCATTGCGCAAAGGGGGCATGCTCCTTCTCGATGTCGCCAATCGGGATTTCGTGACGCAGCGCCAACCGAGTCTCGTCTGGTTCGAAGGCGACGGCTGCGTGTGCATGGACGAGATGCGGGTCGACTTCATCAGCAGCCGGCTCAAGGTCAAGCGAATGGTCATTCTCGACGACGGCCGAACCCGCGAGATGGACTATTCGATCCGCCTCTATACGCTGCACGAGCTGGGCCGGATGCTGCACGACGTCGGTTTCAAGGTCACCGACGTGAGCGGCCATCCCGCGACGCCCGGTGTCTTCATGGGTGCAGATTCACCCCGTCTCATCGTATGCGCTGAAAGGGCTTAGGACTTTTCGCATACGCCGCCCGATCCTGGCGGCTCTCCTTCGAGACGCTAAAGTCAATGGGTGTGGTTGCCGCTCAAGCTCGAAAAGCTGACGCTGGCGACGCGCCTGACCCCCGACGAATGTCGGGCCCGGCTTGATCGGACGACGTCGCACCTCATCGGCTTTTTTCGCCCGGGCCTGAAGCCCGTGCGCGGCTTCGTACTCAAGCGCGGCTTCTATCTCGGGCGCGGGGCGAGCACCCGCGCGTGGCTCCGCACCTGGATCTCGGGGCAGATGCGGCGCGTCGAACAAAAGACCCTGATCGAGGTGTCCATCGGCCCGAATCGCGTGGCCGGCCTCTTTCTGACGGTGCTCGCCGCCATGCTCGGCGCGGGGGCCGCCATCGCCACCTTTCTCGCTTTTACGAGCCCCTTCGAGTCGTGGCGCAGCGTGCTCCTCTCGTGGGTCGTCGTGGCCACGTTCATCGCCGTCTTCTTCGTTTTGCCGGCGAGCGACCACCCAGGTGAGCGCGCCTTTTTGCTCGATTACCTACGTCGCACGCTGGAAGCGACGGACCCCGCCAGGGATTCGCGCCACTAGCCGCCGAAGACCGCGGGAACGAGCTTGGCAATGCGCGCCGCCGTGTCGTTGCTGAGCCCCACGTTTTTGTGCGGCCATATGAAGTTTTGCGCAGCCACCTGATCGCACGAGAAGGACACGAGCACGTCCGCCGGGGGCTGTCCGATGCGCGCGAACGAGAAGCCGTATTCCGGATACATGCAGCTCGCCTGCGGCGCGTCGAAGTTCTTCGAAAAGCCAAAGATGGAGATGAGCTCTTCGCGCAGCTTGTTGTCGATGACGTTGACCGGCATACCGAGCACGCGGAAGTTGTGAAACCGCGGCGTGTTGTCGACCTGCGGCGGCGGGGGAGCCCCGACGCCGGGGATCAAGCCCGGAGGCAATAGTCCGGGCGGGATCATCGAGGCGCCGGCTTGCACCCACTTTTGAATTTCAGGCGGGAGCCCCGGAATTTGGCCGGGCGCGGTGGGAGCGGCGGCCTGCGGCGGAGGCTCGTAGTTCTGCAGGCGGAAGGCCTGGATCGGCGCGCTCTTGAAACTGTCGAACGGCGCAGCCGGCGTACCGGCGCATCCGAAGGAGAGCCCCGCGACGGAGAGGCAGGCGAAGAAGACGGCGTTCCGGGTTCGCTCGTTCATGGGTGGGCGCTAGCATACTACGGGCTGGTAGCCGTAGGCGACTTCTGCTCGCGCGATGCGATCGATGCGGAAATGCCGGCGTTCTCCCTGATCGAGGTCGACCGCGTCGATGCGCGTCTCGTGCCGGTCCATGACCACCGATTCGATGCGCACGGTGCGCGTCGTTTGGATGAAGTTGCCATCGACATAGACGATGCGCAGGGGCTGCTGCTCGAACCACGCGCGCTCGATGGCCGCGCGCACCTCCTTGTCGCTGGGGAGCGCGGGGACACCGTGAAAGGTGAGCTCTTCAAGCCGCGCAAGGAGCTCGCGCTGCGCCGAGGTGGAAAGTGCGGCGCGCACCTTGTCGAGCCCCGATTGAAGCGTGTCCGTAAAGGGCAAAAGCCTCATGTCGATGGCGTACCGCCCGAGCGCGACGATGAGCGCCGCTTCGCGCGCCGTGAAATTCACGGGGGGCAAGCTGTAGCTGCGATCGAGCGCATATCCGCCCCCTGGACCGCGTTCGGCCCCCACCGGCATCGATGCCGCCCGGAGCGCGTCGAGATCGCGGTAAATGGTGCGCACCGTCACGTCGAACCGTTCGGCCAGCGCCTCGGCAGTGACCCCCGTGCGCCGCCCGCGCAGGTACTCGGCCAAGGCGAAGAGACGCTCGGTCCGTTTCATCGAGCATACCTGACATAAAACTGTCAGCGTCGCACGACGAATCCCTTCGCACGCGAATGAGCCTCGCAATGACGGCAAAAGGAGAGGAGACTCGCGCCCATGGCCCAAGACCGACCCATTTCCGCCTCCTCGACCAGCCCCCAGGATCAAGCTTCGGGCACGGCTCCTTCCCCGGCGCCCAAGGTGACCCTCTCGCGCGCGGCCGACCGAGCGAAAGTGTCTGAAGAGTCATTTTCTCATCCGTTCAATCCGAACTCGCAGATCTTCGGCGCCACCCTGAGCGACGGCACCGGGCTCGAGCGGATCGGCGTGCACTGGATTCGCGTGCCCGCAGGCAAAGAGTCGTTCGTCTATCACCGCCATCGCACGGAAGAAGAATTCATCTACATCCTCGCAGGGCGCGGGATTGCCGAGATCGACGGCGAGGAATTCGAGGTCGGCCCCGGCGACTTCATGGGCTTCGGTACGTCGCCCCCCGTCGCGCATCATCTCCGCAATCCTTTTACCGAGGATCTCGTCTACCTCTCCGGCGGCGAGCGCCGCCCGAGCGAGATCGCGGAATATCCCAAGCTCGGCAAGATGATGGTCCGCGCCGGGACGGCCATTTCGATTTTTGAAACGGCGAGCGCGCAAGGGATGGCGGGCTTCAAGAAGATTGAGTAGCGGTGCGCCAGTCGTTGAGGGAGTGATGGCAACATCGACGCTGATCGAGCGGTCGATGCACGGATAGCGTGGCGCCTGAAGCGAAGGCGATTTGCGGCGCCTACATTGCCATACTGCGGTGAAAAGCAGGAGCGCATTCCGTGTGTCAATCGGATTCACTGGGGCGATTCGCTGCGCGTTGCTATCGTCAATGGTGATGGACAAGACTCGGCGCAGCGCG
>Ga0111538_10008205_pt1 | contig 14021 bp, 16 predicted proteins | sample SoiMethybrSBSTD1_FD_79669 | JGI IMG/M metagenome (GOLD analysis project Ga0111538, IMG submission 79669) | Bulk soil microbial communities from a Populus tree surrounding site in Tennessee, USA - Soil MetaG P. TD hybrid SBSTD1 (version 2)... | ecosystem: Environmental > Terrestrial > Soil >... | reverse complement strand
GTTCAGCATCATCGGCGTCAGCGCGTTCACCTTCGACCTCATCATCGGGATCGCGATCATCGCGTCGATGGTCGTCAACGTGCAGGTTGCGCGCCTTCGCAACCTCGGGAGGCTGCAGTGAGCGCCGATGGGAGAGACGCGATCAGGGTCGAGAACGTGGCGAAGAGCTTCGGCGCCGTCACCGCCCTCCGCGATGTCTCGCTCCGCCTGCACCAGGGAGAGTGTCTCGGGCTGATCGGGGACAACGGCGCGGGCAAGTCGACGCTGATCAAGATCCTGAGCGGCTATCACCGCCCGGACAGCGGCACGGTCTTCATCGACGGCGTCGAGGCGAACCTCCGCTCGGTGGACCATGCGCGCTCGCTCGGGATCGACACCGTCTACCAGGATCTCGCGCTCATCCCGTCGCTCTCGGTCGCCCACAACATGTTCCTCAATCGCGAGCTGACCTCGGGCATCGGCCCGTTCCGCTGGCTGGCCAACGGGGAGATGCGCCGACGAGCGCGCAGCTACATCGACGGCATCGGGATCCGAACGCTCCGCTCCGTGCGGTCGGAGGTCGCGATGCTGTCGGGCGGACAGCGCCAGGCGATCGCGATCGCGCGCTCGGTCCATTCCGGGGCGAGGATCCTCCTGCTCGACGAGCCGCTCGCGGCGATGGGCGCGAAGGAAGGCGAGATGATTCTCGACCTCATCCGCGACCTCAAGGAGAAAGGGCATTCGATGATCGTGGTCGCGCACAACTACGTCCACGTTCTCGAGGTCTGCGACCGCGTGATCCTGCTCCAGCACGGGCGGATCACCCTGGATCGGCTCTCCTCCGAGACGTCCGCCGAGGAGCTGACGGAGCTCGTCGCACGCGAGTACCGGACGGAGCGCCGTGCGCGAGAATCGTCGGAGCCGGACGGCTGAGCGGCGACTGCTCTCGAGCCTGCTCCGGCGACTCGCGCGAGGCGCCGGAGCGACCCGAGAAGGAGGGCTCGTGAAGAGAGCCCGAACTATCATAATACGATCGGATTGTCCCGGGTGGCGACGGCGCGCCGGCTGACCTGGCTCGGCCAGGCCGGTTTCCGCCTCGAGCTCGAGGGGGTCTGCGTCGTCGTCGACCCCTGGACGAGCCCGCACGAGCTCCGCGCCGTCCCCCCGCCCCCGCTCGAGCTCGCGGCCGACGGCGTCGACTGGCTGCTCGTGACGCACGAGCACCTCGACCACCTCGACCTCGGCCTGCTTCCGGTGGTGATGCGGCGCTCGCCCTCGGTTCGGGTCGTCGTCCCCGCGCCGGTCGCGCCGCTCGTCGAGGGCCGCGTGCCGAGCGATCGGCTCGTCGCGGTGTGGCCCGGAGACCGGCTCGATCTCGACGGGCTCGCGGCCCGCGTCCTTCCCGCGTTCCACGGCGTCTCGATGGAGGACGCGTACGGAGACGGGTCGGTACTCGGCGAGGGCCCGCGGTTCGTCGGCTACGCGCTCGGCGCGAGCCGCCCGTTGTACCACCCGGGCGACACGGTCGTCACCGACGCCCTGCTCGAAGCGGTCGGGCCGCTCGGCGTCGACGTCGCGCTCCTTCCGATCAACGGGCGCGACGAGGAGCGGGAAGCCCGCGGCATCGTCGGCAACATGGACGCCGTCGAGGCAGTCGAGCTCGCGCTCACGATGGGCGCGTCCGTGCTCGTGCCCCACCACTGGGACGGCTTCGAGGGGAACACCGTGCCGCCCGGATCGGCCGTCGACGCGGCGGATGGCCGCGTCCACGTGGCGGTGCCCGCGCGCTGGTTGCCGCTCGACCTCGCCTGAGGCGTCGAGGTCAGCGACGACGGGCCGCGTCGCGCGGCGCGAGGCGGCGGATGTCGGCCGCGGTGTCCGCGATCAGCGTCCGCGCCGCGATCTCGGCGGCGTCCTCGTCGCGTGCCTGGATCCCCTCGAGGATCGCCCGATGGAGCGGGAGCGCCCTTCGTCGCGAGCGGCTCGGCGTGGTCGTGAGGGTGAACGTCGCCCGGAGCACGGCGCGCAGGACACGGCCCAGGTGCTCGAGGAGCTCGTTGTCGCACGAGAGGAGGATGCGGCCGTGGAACCGGAGGTCCGCCTCGAGGTATGCGGGCTGGTCGTCGACCCCGGCCTCCATCCCCGCGTACGCCTCCGCGATGCCGGCGACCTGCTCGGGCGTCGCGCGCGTCGCGGCGAGCCGCGCCGCGAGCGGCTCGATCGCCAGCCGGATCTCCGTCGTCTCCTCGTAGAGCCTCTGGTCGTGCGCCGCCTCGCTCCGCCAGCTGAGAACGTCCGGGTCGAGGATGTTCCAGTCCGTCCTCGGCCGGACGCGCGTCCCGGTCTTCGGCTTCGCCTCGACGAGTCCCTTCGCGGCGAGAACGCGGACGGCCTCGCGGACGACGGTGCGGCTGACCGAGAGATCCGCGATGAGCTCGTCCTCGGGCGGAAGGGGGTCGCCCGGCTCGAGCGTCCCGGTCACGATGTGCATCCCGATCGTATGGACGACCTCGCCGTGCAGCCCGCGCCGCGGATACGTCAGTGGTCTGCTCACGCGCGCTGTCGGCTCATCCGTGCGATGGTAGACGTGCTGCGGGACGTTGGTGCTTCCGGGCTAATCATCATATTATACGCCTTCTAACATGGCCGAGTCAGGACGGAGCTGAGCGGTGCGGATCCTCGTCACCGGCGCCCACGGCAAGGTCGGCCGCGCGCTCGTTCCGCGCCTCGGCGGGGCCGGCTACGACGTGCGTGCGAGCGATCTCACGCGCCCGCTCTGGGATCGCGTCGCTCCCGGGGAGCCGGAGGACTACTGGCAGGCCGACCTGACCGACGCGGGCGCGGCGTACGCGCTCGTCGCCGGCTGCGACGTCGTCGTCCACACCGCCGCGATCCCACAGCCGATCCACAACGCGCCGCACGTCGTGTTCGGCAACAACATCATGAGCACGTTCAACGTGCTCGAGGCTGCGATCGCCGGCGGGTCGACCCGGTTCGTCCACTTCTCGAGCGAGACCGTGCCGGGGTTCATCTACGCGCTCCGGCCGTTCTCGCCCGAGTACCTGCCGATCGACGAGGAGCACCCGGTTCGCCCCCAGGACGCGTACGCGACCGCGAAGTGGTTCGGCGAGCTCCTTTGCGAGCGCGCCGTCGAGCGGTCGGAGATCCGCTGCACGTCGATCCGACCCTCCTGGGTGCAGGACGAGGCGAGCTACGAGCGGAACCTCGGCCCGATCGTGCGCGACCCGTCCGTGCTGATCGGGAACTACTGCTCGTACATCGACGTCCACGACCTGTGCGACGCCGTCGCCCTCGCGATCGAGACCGACCTACCGGGACACGAGGTCTTCTACATCGCCTCGCCGGACACGATCGGGGGCCATCCGCTGGCCGAGACCGTGCGGACGCACTACGGGGGCGATGGCATCGAGCTCAGACCGACCGTTCGCGAGGACGCGTCGGCTGTCTCCAGCGAGAAGGCGCAGCGGCTCCTCGGGTGGACGGCGACGCGCTCCTGGCGCGACTACCTGGACGAGCAGGGACGGTCGCTCCCGTGAGGCGACGACAGCTCGGGCGCCTCGGGCCGGAGCTGAGCGTCGTGGGGTTCGGAGCGTGGGGGATCGGCGGCCCGTGGCGGTTCGGCTGGGGCCGGGTGGACGACGACGATTCCGTCGCAGCGATCCGCCGTGCGATCGAGCTCGGCGTCAACTGGGTCGACACCGCGGCCGTCTACGGGCTCGGGCACTCCGAGGAGGTCGTGGGCCGTGCCGTGCGGCCGTTCCGGGTCGGGGAGGACGTGCTCGTCTTCACGAAGTGCGGACGGCGCTGGGAGGGTCGAGCAGACGGCGTGATCGGGAACGACCTCCGCCCGGACTCGATCCGGGAGGAGTGCGAGCGCAGCCTCACCCGGCTGGGGATCGAGCGCATCGACCTCTACCAGGTTCACTGGCCCGACTGGACCACGGGGGCGCTGCTCGAGGAGTCGTGGGGGACGATGGCGGCGCTCGTCGAGGAGGGCAAGGCGCGGTGGGTGGGGGTCTCGAACTTCGACGTCGAGCAGCTCGAGCAATGCGAGGCGGTCCGTCATGTCGACTCCGTTCAACCGCCGCTCTCCCTGCTCGTCCGGGGCGCGCTCGCCACGGTCGTGCCGTGGGCCCTCGAGCACGGGACCGGTGTGCTGGGCTACTCGCCGCTCGCCTCGGGTCTCCTCACGGGAACGTTCGACCGCGAGCGCATTGCCCGCTTCGGAGACGACGACTGGCGTCGCGATGCGCCCGCGTTCCGGGATCCGCTGCTCGCCGCGAACCTCGCGCTCGTGAACGAGCTGCGTGCGATCGCGGCCGAGCTCGGGACGACGGCCACGGCGCTCGCGATCGCCTGGGTACTGGCGCAGCCGGGCGTCACCGCGAGTATCGTCGGGGCTCGCCTGCCGGGTCACGTCGACGGTTGGGCGGTCGCGGCCGATCTCGCGCCGAGCGAGGACACCCTCCGCAGGGTCGGCGAGGCGGTCGCCGCGACCGGGGCTGGGTCCGACGTGCCGCCGGCACCGCCGCCGCACATCAGGCCTGTCCCGGACCGATCCGAAGCGAAGGAGCACGGAGCATGAGACTCGGCCTCTTGTCGACGGCGAACATCAACAAGGAGATCCTCCGCGGCGCCTCGGAGTCGGCTCTCGTCGACGTCGTCGCGATCGGAAGCCGCGACGGGGCGAAGGTGCAGGCGTACGCCGCCGAGCATGGCATCCAGCGGGCCCACGCGACGTACGATGACCTCCTCGCCGACGACGACGTCGACGCCGTCTACATCTCGCTCCCGAACGGGATGCACCACGAGTGGACGATGCGCGCACTCGCGGCGGGCAAGCACGTCCTCTGCGAGAAGCCCTACTCGCGCCGCTCGAAGGAGGTCGAGGAGGCGTTCGCGGCGGCCGACGAGGCCGGGCTCGTCCTCGCCGAGGCGTTCATGTACCGCCACCACCCGCAGAGCGCGAAGGTGAAGGAACTCGTCGACGCCGGCGTCGTCGGGCGGCTGTGTGCCGTGAAGACGACCTTCTCGTTCCCGCTGGAGGACCTCTCGAACGTCCGCGCGCTCCCGGAGCTCGACGGCGGCGCGCTGATGGACGTCGGCTGCTACTGCGTCAGCGGCATCCGGCTCGTCGCGGGCGAGCCCGAGCACGTCCGCGGCGAGCAGGTCACCGGGTCGACGGGCATCGACATGGCGTTCCACGGGACGCTCCGGTGCGCAGGCGACGTCGTCGGCCAGTTCGAGGCATCGTTCCGGTCACCGAGGCGCCAGCGGCTCGAGGTCGTCGGGACGGAGGGCGTGCTCGAGGTCGGGGCGCCGTGGCGCATCGACTGGGGCGGCGCCGTGACGCTCTCGCGCCGGTCCGGCGGCGAGGTCGCGACCGCGGTCGAGACGATCCCGATCGAGACCGCGAACTCCTATCGCCTCGAGCTCGACAACCTCGCCGACGCGGTCGCCGGGCGCGCGCCGCAGCTCCTCGGCCGCGAGGACGCGCTCGGCCAGGCACGGACGATCGAGGCGCTCTATCGCTCCGCGGAGGAGCGGCGCGTGGCCGATCTGGATTAGCGGCGGTCAAACCGAGGAACACCGTCCTGCGTACCTTCTTTGAAACGGAATCGAACCTGGGAGAGCCATGAGACGCACGCTCCTCGCCGCCGCCGGCGCGGCGTTCCTCGTCACGGCAGCCCCGTCGCTCGCCGCATCGACACCGACGTTCAACGGGACCGTCGGCCCAGGCTTCACCATCTCGATGGCAAAGAAGCCCACCAAGGCCGGCAAGATCAAGCTCGTCGTCGCCGACAAGTCGTCCATCCACAACTTCCACCTCACCGGCCCGGGCGTCAACGTCAAGACCGTCGTCTCCCAGACCGGGACGAAGACGTTCACCGTCACCCTCAAGAAGGGCACCTACCGCTTCGTCTGCGACCCGCACGCGAGCCAGATGAAGGGCTCGTTCAAGGTCTCCTAGTCCTCGCCGTCGAGGTCGTCTGAAGGCTCGTGCCCGTTCGGGCACGAGCCCGCAGACGCGCCAGATCGCGCATCCGGGCGCACGAGATCGGGGCATCGACCATCTACGCCAGAGAGATCGGCTCGATGCCGCCGTCGGTGATCCGCCACGCGGCGAGCTCGTCGAGGCGCACCGAGTAGATCACGTACGGCTGCCCCAGCCAGAGCCCGATTCGCTCGACGTCGGTGCGGGACGGACGCGGGGGAGACGAGACGTGCGAGTGGACGACGGCCTGCTCGACGTCGCGCTCGCCGAGGTCGGCCCAGACGAGCGGATCGAGCTTCAGCTCGAAGAAGTACGGCGACGGTGAGGCGTTCTCGGCAGCCACGTACTCGACTGCCACGTCGTCCTCCAGGAGGAGGAGCCCGCACGCCTCGTTCGGAAGCTCGGCGCGGGCGTGCTCGGCAATTGCCGACCGCACCGCGGCCGGGATCACCACCAGACGGTCGTCTCCATCGACGTCTCGACGTTCTCGTCCGGCGCGTCCCAGAAGTCGGCGCTCAGGTACTTCCAGCCGCCGTCGGCGAGCACCGCGACGACGACGCCCTCGTCGAGCTCGTCTGCGAGCCGGCGCGCCACGTGGAGCACCGCGCCGGATGACACACCGCCGAGGATCCCCTCGAGGCGGAGGAGCTCGCGCACCGCGGTGACGGACTCCTGGTTGGAGACGAGCACCTTCCGGTCGAGCCGCGACACGTCGAGGATCGGCGGCACATAGCCGTCGTCGAGCGAGCGGAGCCCCATCACTGGATCGCCGGGCATCGGCTCGGCCGCCGCGACGACGACGTCGGGGTACGACTCGCGCACGCGCTCGCCCGCGCCCATGAGCGTCCCGCCGGTGCCGAGGCCGGCGACGAGGATGTCGACGCGGTCGAGCGCCGTCGCGATCTCCGCGCCGGTGCCCTCGTAGTGGGCGCGGACGTTGGCCGGATTCGCGTACTGGAACGGGACGAACCAGCGCGGGTCGGACTCCGCCAGTTGGAGGGCGATGCGCACGGCGCCGTTCGAGCCCTCCGCTGCCGGCGACGAGACGATCTCCGCGCCGTAGAGGCGAAGCAGCCGCTTCCGCTCCTCGGTCGCGTTCTCGGGCATGACGCAGGTCAGCGGGTAGCCCTTGATCCGCGCGATCATCGCGAGCGCGATGCCGGTGTTGCCCGACGTCGGCTCGAGCAGCGCACGCCCCGGCTCGAGCTCGCCGGATGCCTCGGCGGCCTCGATCATCGCCTTCGCGACCCGGTCCTTGATCGAGCCGGTCGGGTTCTGGCCCTCGAGCTTCGCGTAGAGGCGCACATCCGGTTTCGGCGAGAAGCGGGTCAGCTCGACGAGCGGCGTCGAGCCGACGAGGTCCAGGCCGCTCGTGGCGACCGGCGGCGACCACGGGCGGGACGCGCCGCCTGCCATCGCCGGGAGGAGGATCACGGTGTCGCCCGTGACGACGGCCGTGTCGAGGCCGTTGAGCGTACGGACGTCCTCGCCGCCGACGTAGACGTTGACGAACGGGGCGATCCCGCCGTTGGCGAGGATCTGCGGGCCGAGCGCGGGGTGGCGGTCGACGAGGTCGTCGAGCACCTCGCGCACGGTGTCGCCGACGGCGTCGACCTGGCGGGCGCCGCCGACCTCGCCGCGGAGGGTGGGGGGGATGCGAACCGTGATCACGCGTGCACGGGGCCCTGGCAGAACTGCACGTAGTCGATGTACTCGGTGATCGTCGGGTGGTCGCCGCACACCGGGCACTCCGGATTGCGGCGGATCGAGACCTCGTCCACGGTCGTCTGGAGCGCGTCGAAGAGGAGGAGGCGGCCGGCGAGTGTGTCGCCGGCGCCGAGCACGATCTTCAGCGCCTCGCTCGCCTGCAGCGAGCCGACGATGCCCGGAAGCACGCCCAGGACGCCGCCCTCGGCGCAGCTCGGCGCGAGCTCGGGGGGCGGCGGGGACGGATAGAGGCAGCGGTAGCACGGGCTGCCGTTCGCCGGGTCGAACACGGTGACCTGTCCCTCGAAGCGGTAGATCGAGCCGTGGACGACCGGGATCCCGTGCCACACGGACGCGTCGTTGACGAGGTACCGCGTCGGGAAGTTGTCCGTCCCGTCGACGATCACGTCCCAGCCGTGGGCGAGAATCCGCTCGACGTTCTCCGAGTCGAGGCGCTCCTGGAACGGCACCACCGTGACGTCCGGGTTGAGCGCCTCGATCGCGCGCTGCGCGGACGCGACCTTCGGCTCGCCGAGCCGTTCCGTCGAGTGGACGATCTGGCGCTGGAGGTTCGAGTCGTCGACGACGTCGGGGTCGATGATCCCGAGCGTCCCGACGCCGGCGGCGGCGAGGTAGAGCGACGCCGGCGAGCCGAGCCCGCCAGCGCCGATCAGCAGGACGCGCGAGTCGAGCAGCTTCTGCTGCCCCTCCTCGCCGACCTCGGGGATCAGGAGGTGGCGCGCGTAGCGCTTCCGCTGCGCCGGCGCGAGCGACACCGGGGTGACGAACTCGTAGCCGTTCCGCTTCCACCCCGTGAAGCCGTCGGACAGGTTGACGACGTTCTCGTAGCCGAGCTCGTGGAGTGCCTTCGTGGCGAACGCGGAGCGCGACCCGCTCTCGCAGTAGACGACGAGCGATCGGCTCTTGTCGGGGATCAGCGCCTCGACGCGAGACTCGAGGTTGTTGCGCGGGAGGTGGACCGCTCCGGGGAGGTGCCCCTCGTCCCACTCGTCGCGCGGACGGACGTCGACGAAGAGCGGACGCTCCCCGTCCTCGAGGAGCGCGTGCGCCTCCGGCGTCGAGATCTCGTCGATCTCGGCGCGGGCCTGTGCCAGGAGCTCGCGGTAGGTCGGCATTACTATCCGGAATATAGCGAGTCGCCGTCCGAGCGCGACGTGCGCCCTGGCGCGAGGCCGGCGGGACGGGCGGGAAGAGGACGTCGGCCTCCACCGTCCTGAGGGCATGGGGGCGCGATCGAGGCACCGGGCGGAACCTGGCGCGGCTACCGTGGCGCCGTGTCGCCCCGGTCGCGCGTCATCGCCCTCACCGTTCTGGCGGCCGCGGTCGCGTCGGTGGCGGTGGTCGGCGTCGCCGCGCTCCAGACCGAGTCGCCCGAGGGCGTCGCTGCAGGGCCGACGCCACGTCTGGGAGCGCCTCCGTTGACGCTCGAGCTCGGGGTCCGGGCCGACCGTGAGGCTGTGGCGCTCCGGCGTGCCGGCCGCCTCTACGCCGACGGCCGTCGGGTCGAGGCGGGGCGGACCTTCGCTCGCTACGACTCGCTCGAGGCGCGCGTCGGCCAGGCGTTCGCGATCTGGCCCGACGGCACCGTCGATCGCCTCAACCGGCTCGCAGGCCTCCACCCGCAGAAGGCCGTCGTCCAGCTGAACCTTGGCGTCGCGCTCTTCTGGGCGGGGCTCTCCGGGGCGGAGGACGCCTGGCGGGCAGCGGCGGCGTCCGAGCCGGACACGCCATACGCAATCGCCGCCGGCAATCTCCTGCATCCCGAGTACGCACGCGGGATTCCGGTCTTCGTGACGACCGTTCCCCTCCCCGAGGGGCTCGACGGGCGTACGCCCACGGCGCAGCTCGAGCTGTTGCGCAAGGGCGCCGAGGCGGGAGTCGACGGGAAGCTCCTCTACGGCGTCGCGCTGCAGCGCCTCGGGCGGCAGCGGTCGGCGAGGAGGGTGTTCGACGCGGCCGCGAGGGAGGCGCCGGGGAACGTGGAGGCGCAGGTGGCCGCGGCGGTCGGCCGCTTCGACAAGGCGCGCCCGGTCGACGCGTTCTCACGGCTCGGGCCGCTGACGCGGCGGTTCCCGGGCAAGGCGACGGTGCGCTTCCACCTCGGCCTCCTGCTCCTGTGGTCGGGCGAGGTGAAGGAGGCGAAGAGGCAGCTCGTCCGCGCCACGCGCGCCGAGCCGGGCTCGCCGATCTCGCGCGAGGCGCAGCGGTACCTGGACGAACTGGCAAAGGCGGGTGTGTCGTGATTCTCGAATTCTTTGACGGGGGGCGAGGTTGATGGCTACCGTGTCCGAGCACGCGACGGAAGGGGTGGTCCTGAGCGAAGCACGCGATCCCCAGGGTTCGGTTGCGGCGACCGACAATCGCCTGGAGTTGACGGGCGAGGCGGGCGCGCTGCTCGAGAACGGCCGCGCCGAGGGAACTGTCGACGCCGACGCGCTCGCGCTCGCGCTCGACGAGCTCGACCTCGACCCCGAGCAGATCGACGCCTTCTACACGGCGCTCGACGAGGAGCAGATCGAGGTCGTCGTCGAGTCCCCCGAGGAGCCCGAGCGTGAGCAGCTCTGGGAGGCCGAGCCGGAGATCTCGACCGACACGCTGCAGCTCTTCCTCAAGGACATCGGCAAGGTTCCGCTCCTGACGGCGGCGCAGGAGGTGGAGCTCTCCAAGCGGATCGAGGCGGGCGACCACTCGGCGAAGCAGGCGATGGTGGAGGCGAACCTCCGACTCGTGGTGTCGATCGCCAAGCGCTACCGCAACCAGGGTCTTCCCTTCCTCGACCTGATCCAGGAGGGGACGATCGGCCTCGTGCGCGCGGCCGAGAAGTTCGACTGGCGCAAGGGCTACAAGTTCTCGACGTACGCGACCTGGTGGATCCGGCAGGCAGTCGCCCGCGCCATCGCTGACAAGGGCCGGACGATCCGCATGCCCGTCCACGTCGTCGAGAAGCTCAACAAGATCAACCGCTCCGAGCGGAAGCTCCGGGCCGAGCTCGCCCGTGAGCCGACGTCCGCGGAGATCGCCGCCGACCTCGACCTCCCGCTCGAGGAGGTCGAGCACATCAAGCGGAGCGCGCAGACGCCCGTCTCGCTGGAGAAGCCGGTCGGCGACGAGGACGAGTCGGAGTTCGGCCACTTCCTCACCGACGAGTCGGAGCCGCTTCCCGACGAGGCCGCCGAGGTGGCGCTCCGCCGCGATGCGCTGCGCTCGATCCTCGGCGCGCTGTCGCCCCGCGAGCGCCAGGTGCTCGAGCTCCGGTACGGCCTCGACGGCCGCCAGCCGCGGACGCTCGACGAGGTCGGCCGCGCGTTCAACGTCACGCGGGAGCGCATCCGCCAGATCGAGCACCAGAGCCTGAAGAAGCTCCGCGCGCTCGCCGACGCCGCGAGCGTCCGCGACGTCGCCTGATGATCCGGCGACTTCGGGCGTGGTGGGACCGCCGTCGGGGCGGCGGCGTCCTGGCGTTCTTCCGCGGCGGGCCCGACGACGCGGGCGGCGCCGGTGTCCGTGAGCCGCGCCGGCCGCGCCAGCCGAGCCTGTCCGGTGCGGTCGCGCTCGACGAGCCGCACGACGACGATCGGGCGTGAGCCCGAGCTCAGTCGGCGGCGGATGACCGAGGTCGCGCCGGGCCTGTCGGCGTCGCTGGGGGCGCAGCACTCGCTCGGCGTCGAACGAGCTGAGACGTGGTTCGACGAGGACGGGTTCCCCGTCGAGTTCGCGGTCGTGTTCCACGGGACTCCGCGGGAGCAGACGGTCGAGCTGCAGGACGGCCTCGAGGACCTGGCGCGGTCTGCGCTCGTTCAGGCGGTTGGCCCGAATCGGCCCGAGTTCGCGTACGGCCGACTGTCCGCCGACACTGTCGGGCGGTCGGTGTCCCTCGAGTTCATGCGCACCGTCGACGAGACGAACGACGATCGCGCCGTGATCGACCTGACGTCGCCCGCGTCGCTTTTCGAGCGGTCGGTCGTTCCCGAGGACGACGTCGCCGACGACCCGGGTCCGTGGGATCTCCGCTGGGAGATGGAGGACGAAATCGAAGTCGGCACGTGGATCGCCGGCGAGCACACGTCCGAGCCCGAGGACGCCGACGTTGCGGCGCCCGCTGAGGTCGGCGAGGGCGAGGCCGACCATGCGGAGCAGGTCCGGGAACATGAGGTGATGGCCGCGCTGGACGAGGCGCTCACGGCGCTCCGGGAAGTCGGTGCGTTGAAGGCCACCGTCCGCTATTCGGTGAAGGGGACTTCGTTCAGGACTTCAGCGACGCGTTGAATGCCGTGGCCGCGGCGTACGAGCCCGAGAAGCAGGCGCCCGACGAGCTCGTCGCATCGATCGGCGAGACGTTGGCAGAGCTCGCCATCGACGAGGGCGCGTTGCGCTTCTAGAGCATCGAGCTCGATGGCCGAGGGCTCTCGGAGAGCGAGCCGATGGTGCCCTGGCTGCAAGCAGTCGCGCTCCTCGTCGTGCCTGCGCGGTTCGGCGAGCCGGGAGAGCTATGGGCAATGAGTGGAGGGCGCGGAGTGCTCGAGCTCGACCTGGAGCGCTCGACGGCGACGATCGCCTACCGGCGACTGACGAGGCGGGTCGATGTCGAGCACGTCGTGCTTCAGGCCGGTGACCACGCCTAGGCGGTCGCTGCCCGGAACGCATCCGGTGCGGCGTCCCTACAATCGCCCGCGTGATCCCGTCCCACGACGCCCTTGTCGCCGAGCTCGCCGAGCTGATCGCGATCCCCTCCGTTAGCGCCGACCCGGAGCGGGCAGGCGATGTCCGCCGCGCCGCCGAGTGGGTCGCGGAGCGCATTCGCCGCGCCGGCGGCACTGCGGAGCTCCAGGAGCGCGGCGGCCGGCCGCTCGTCGTCGGCGAGGTCGCGGCCTCGACCGGGGACGGGGCGCCGACCGCTCTCGTCTACGCCCATCTCGACGTTCAACCGCCCGAGCCGCTCGACCTCTGGGAATCCGATCCCTGGGAGCTCGTGGAGCGGAACGGCTCGCTCGTCGCCCGCGGTGTGGCCGACGACAAGGCACATCTGTTCATGCTGCTCCAGGCGACGGAGCTTCTCGCCGCGGCGGGTGAGCTCCCGGTCAACGTCCGCTTCGCGATCGACGCGGAGGAGGAGATCGGGGGTCATTCGGTCGTCGACTGGGTCGGCGAGGACACGGGGCCGGCGGACGTCGCGGTCGTGCTCGACGGGGGGTACGCGACCGAGTCGCTGCCGTCGATCTGTACGGCGCTGCGGGGCATCTGCTACCTCCATCTCACCGTCCGCACGGGCGAGCGCGATCTGCATTCCGGCATGTACGGCGGCGCAGCCCTGACCGCGACCCACGCGCTGGTGCAGATCCTGCAGGCCGCGCTGCCCGGCCCCGACGGCCTCCTGCCCGACGCCCTCCGCGCGGGCATCGTCCCGCCGACCGCCGACGAGATTGCGGGCTGGGAGACGCTTCCCCCGGGAAGCGCCGAGCTCGCCTCGCAGGGCGCAATCCCGGTCGACGCGAACGCCGCGGCGGAGTTCTACGTGCGAACGACCGCGGAGCCGTCGATCACCGTGAACGGGCTCGAGAGCGGGTCGCCCAGGCTCCAGAAGACGGTCCTGCCCGTGGAGGCGCACGCGAACCTCTCGATCCGCCTCGCGCCCGGTCAGTCGCCGGCCGAGATGGCGCCGGTGCTCGAGCGGCTGCTCCACGCCGCGACCCCCGACGGGGCGACCCTCGAGGTCGATCTCTGGTCGACGGGGGAGCCGGGATTCGTCGATCCGGCGGCGCCCGCGGTGCGGATCGCGCAGGATGCATTCGAGCACGTGCTCGGCACGCGGCCCGTGCTCACGCGCTCCGGCGGGTCGATCCCGGTCGTTGCGGCGCTGGGGGCGAGAGGCGTGCCGGCGATCGTCACCGGGTTCGCGCGCCCGACGGCGCAGATCCACTCGCCGAACGAGCGCATCCCGGCCGGTGCGCTGCGCGAGGGCCTGACGACGACGGTCGAGCTGCTGCGTCGGCTCGCGGCGCTTGGCTGACGCCCGCTACGCGGGCCCGCTCGCCGAATCGCTCGCGGAAGAGCTTCTCGAGCGATTCCTGCGCTACGTCGTGATCGACACCCAGTCGGAGGTCGACTCGCCGACGTACCCGTCGACGGAGAAGCAGCTCGACCTCTGCCGGCACCTCGTCGACGAGCTTCGCGCGCTCGGGGTCGTCGACGTCGAGCTCACCGAGCCGGGGTATGTGTTCGCTACGCTCCCCGGCACGGTCGACGGAGCGCCGAGGGTCGGCCTCATCGCACACGTCGACACCACCCCGGACACCCCGGG
>Ga0111538_10008202_pt1 | contig 14024 bp, 13 predicted proteins | sample SoiMethybrSBSTD1_FD_79669 | JGI IMG/M metagenome (GOLD analysis project Ga0111538, IMG submission 79669) | Bulk soil microbial communities from a Populus tree surrounding site in Tennessee, USA - Soil MetaG P. TD hybrid SBSTD1 (version 2)... | ecosystem: Environmental > Terrestrial > Soil >... | reverse complement strand
TGCGCGAGATGTGGGCCTTCATGCGGGAGCGGAAGAAGTTCTGGATGCTCCCGATCCTTCTCGTCCTGGGGCTGCTCGGCACGCTGCTCGTGCTGGCCCACGGCTCGACCGTGGCCCCGTTCATCTACACCTTGTTCTAATCGGCGACGGCCCTCCGGGTCGCCGGGGCGATGGCCGACGCCTGCCCGATCCCGGGACGTCCCGTCCCACGGGCGAACGCCTGTCTCGAGAGAGGATCGCGGCCGACCCGGGGGACAGAGCCTCGACGGAGCCCGGGCCGGCTGGCACATCCGTTGCTCCCCAGCCCCGCTCGTGATCCAGGACATCGTCGGAGATCTGCGGCAGGCCGGGCGGGTGCTCTGTCACCGCCCGGGCTTCACCCTCGTCGCCGTCGTCACGCTCGCGGTCGGGATCGCCGGCAACGCCGCCATCTACAGCATGGTCAGCGCGATGCTCCTGCGGCCGCTGCCGTACCCGGAGCCGGAGCGCCTGGTGCAGGCGGGTGAGACCGCCTCCGCGACCGATCGCTCGCTCGGGCCGACCTCGCGCACCACGTATCTCGACTGGCGGCGCGACAGCCAGCTGGTCGAGTCGAGCGGCGCCGTCATCCACTATCCCGGGTTCGGGCTGACCCTCACCGGGCGCGGCGCGCCGACGCAGCTCGAGATCGGCTTCGCGACCCCGGAGCTGTTCCAGACCCTCGGCGTCGGCGCCGCGCTCGGCCGCACCTTCACCGCCGCCGAAGGCGGGACCGCCGGCGCCAGCGTGGTCATGCTCTCCGACCGGCTCTGGCGGGAGCGCTTCGGCGCCGATCCGGCGGTCCTGGGGCGGACGGCGACCCTCGAAGGGGCCCCCTTCGAGGTCGTCGGCGTGATGCCGCGCGGCTTCGCGTTCCCCTCGGCCGAGGTGGATGCGTGGGTGCCGCTCGGCCTCGGCGCCGGCGACGAGAGCGGACGCGCCGGCCGCGAGATCGCGGTCATCGCGCGGTTGCGGAGCGGCGTGACCGCCGGGGCGGCCGCGACCGAGATCGCCGGCATCACCGCGCGCCTGGCGCGCGCCCACCCGGGGACCATGGAAGGACGCACCGCGGTCGTCGTGCCGCTGCGCGAGCTGTACGCCGCGCCGGTGCGGCCGGCGCTCCTCGCCCTGCTCGGGGCGGTCGGTTTCGTCCTCCTCATCGCCTGCGCCAACGTCGCGAACCTCCTGCTCGCGTCGCTCGGGGCGCGGCAGCAGGAGCTGGCGCTCCGCTCGGCCCTCGGCGCGGGGCGCGGCCGGCTGCTGCGGCAGCTCATGGCGGAGAGCGGCCTCCTCGGGATCGCCGGCGGTGGGTGCGGCGTGCTCCTCGCCTTCTGGCTCCTCGACGCGCTGCGCGGGCTCGCCCCGGCGGAGCTCGGCTGGATCGCCGGGGTGCGACTCGACGCGCCGGTGCTCCTGGCCACGCTCGTCCTGTCGATCGGATCGAGCCTCGTCTTCGGCCTGCTCCCGGCGCTGCAGACGCTGTCGTCGAGCACCCTCGAAACGCTGCGCCAGGGGGTGCGCGTCGTCTCGTCGGTCGGGCGGCGCCGCGCCCGCGCGGCGCTCCTGGTCGTCGAAGTGGCGCTGTCGTTCGTCCTGCTGGTCGGCGCCGGGCTGATGCTGCGGAGCCTCTCCGCCCTGGACGACGTCACGACCGGCTTCGAGGACCGCACCATCCTGACGGTCCGCTGCAAGCTGCCGACCGAGCGCTACGACACCCCGGGGCAGATCCGCTTCTTCGAGGACGCGGTGGCCGCCGCCCGATCGGTCCCGGGGGTCGAGGCGGCCGCGGCGACGAGCGAGCTGCCGATCACCGGCTTCCGCCAGTCGCGCCCTCTTTTCGTCGCGGGCGGGCCGGAGGTGAAGCCCGAGGACCGCCCGCAGATCCCGACCCGCTTCGTGCACCCGGACTATTTCGCCGTCATGCGGATCCCGATCCTGCAGGGGCGCCCCTTCGACGACCGGGACGGCCCCTCCTCTCCCGCGGTCGTGCTCGTCAGCGCCGCCCTGGCGCGGCGCGTCTGGCCGGACGGAACGGCGGTCGGGGCGCGCGTCTCCTTCGAAGGACCGGAGGGGCCGTGGCGCGAGGTGGTCGGCGTCGTCGGCGACACGCGCGAGTTCGGGATCGAGGGGGCCGAGACGCCGATCGTCTACTCGCCGATGCGGCAGCGCGATGCCGCGCAGGGCTGGATGTCGTGGATGACCCTCGTGGTGCGCACGCAGGGCTCGCCCGACGGCCTGGCGCCGGCGGTGCGCGGGCGGCTGCAGCGGCTCGATCCGGATCTCGCCCTCGACGACGTCCGATCGATGCCGCGCATCCTCGAGGCGGCGCGCGCCGCGCGGCGCTTCAACACGCTGCTCCTGGCCCTGTTCGCCGCGGTGGCGCTGCTTTTGGCCGCGGTCGGGATCTACGGCGTCGTGTCGCTGTCGGTCGGCGGCCGGCGCCGGGAGATCGGCATCCGCATGGCGCTCGGCGCCCGCCGCGAGAGCATCCTCGCCCTCGTCCTGAAGGAGGGAATGGGGCTGACCCTCGCCGGCCTCGGCGCCGGGGCGGCGCTGGCGCTCGGCGTCACGCGCCTCCTCGCGAGCCTGCTCTTCGGGATCGCCCCGACCGATGCTCCGACCTTCGCGGCGATCGCGCTCTTCTTCGCCGCCGTCGCGCTCCTCGCCTGCTGGCTCCCCGCCCGCCGCGCCTCGCGCGTCGAGCCGGTGACCGCGCTGCGCTCCGAGTAGCCCGCGCCTAGGGCAGCCGCTCGCGGATCCAGGCCGCGATGTCGGCGATCTCTTCGGCGCAGACCTGGTGCGCCATCGGATACGACTTCCACGCGACCGGGTGGCCGAGCGCCAGAAGCCGATCGCGCGCCGCCTCGGCCCAGGCGATCGGGATCATCGGATCCTCGTCGCCGTGCCCCATGAAGACGGGAAGCCCGGCGTTCGCGGCCGACAGATCCCCTTCGACGAGCGCCTCGGCCGTCAGGAAAGTGGAGAGACCCATGACTCCGGCGAGGCGCTCCGGATGCCGCAGCGCCGTGCAGAGGGCGATGACGCCCCCCTGGCTGAAGCCGGCGAGGAGGATCCGCCCGGCCGGCACGCCGCGTTCCTTCTCCCGCGCGATGAGGGCCTCGACCTGCACGACCGAGGCGCGGATCCCGGAGGCGTCGATGTCCGCCCCGAAGTCCTGCGAGCGGACGTCGAACCAGGCCGGCATGAGGAGCCCCCCGTTGATGGTCACCGCCCGGCGCGGCGCGTGCGGGAAGACGAAGCGCACGCCGCGATCCTTCAGGCCGAGGTGCGGCACGATCGGCTCGAAGTCGTGGCCGTCGGCCCCCAGTCCGTGCATCCACACGATGGCGCTCCGGACGGCCCCTCCGGTCTCGATCTCGACGGCACGCAGCAGGTCGGGCATGCGCGAGGTTGTATCATGCCGCCCTGATGTCGCGCGTCGTCCGCATCCACGCCACCGGCGGTCCCGAGGTGCTCCGCCTCGAGACGATCGATCCCGGCCGGCCGGGTCCCGGGGAGGTCCTCCTCCGCCAGACCGCCATCGGCCTGAACTTCATCGACACCTACCACCGCTCCGGCCTCTACCCGCTGCCGGCGCTGCCGCACGGTCTCGGCCAGGAGGCGGCCGGCGTCGTCGAGGAGACCGGCCCGGGGGTGACCGGGATCGACAAGGGGATGCGCGTCGCCTACGCCGCGGGGACGCCGGGGGCCTACGCCGAGCGGCGCGTGCTGCCGGCGGCGCGGCTGATCCCGCTCCCGGACGACATCGACGATCGCACCGCCGCCGGCATGATGCTCCGCGGCATGACCGCCGAGTACCTCCTCCGCCGCACCTTCAAGGTTGAGCCGGGGATGACGGTGTTGTTCCACGCCGCCGCCGGCGGCGTCGGCGCCATCGCGTGCCAGTGGCTGAAGCACCTCGGGGCGAAGGTGATCGGCACCGTCGGCAGCGACGAAAAGGCCACGCGCGCGCAGCAGGACGGCTGCGACGAGGTGATCGTCTACACGCGGGAGAAGTTCCCGGAACGGGTGCGGGAGATCACCTCCGGGCGCGGCGTGCCGGTGGTCTACGACTCGGTCGGCAAGGCCACGTTCGAGGGATCGCTCGACTGCCTGGCGCGGCGCGGCACGCTGGTGTCGTTCGGCAACGCCTCCGGCGCCCCGCCGCCGCTCGATCCGCTGGTCCTGTCGCGCAAGGGATCGCTCTACCTCACCCGTCCGACGCTCATGGACTACACCGCGACGCGCGAAGAGCTGCTGGAGAGCGCCCGGGCGCTGTTCGACGTGGTGCGGCGCGGGGCGGTGCGCATCCGCGTGGGGCAGACGTTCCCGCTCGCCGAGGCCGCCGCCGCGCACCGCGCCCTCGAGTCGCGGGCCACCGTCGGGTCCACCGTCCTCCTTCCCTAGTTACGCGCGATGGGATCCAGCTCGCGCCAGCGGCCGATCCACTCGTCCGCCTGGGGATCGCGCGATCGGGCCATGCGGAGCAGATCGCGCGCGGCGTCGGGATGCCCGTCGCGCGCCTCGATCCGCGCCAGGCAGACGTCGAACCAGGCGAGGTCGGGGAAGTCGCGGCGGGCGACCTCGGCGTCGCGCCGCGCGGCGGCCGGGTCGCCGGCCTCGACCAGCGACTCGAGGTAACGGGCCCGCAGGTTCGGATCGCCGGGGACGAGCGGCACCAGCTCCCGGTACTCCTGGAGCGCGTCGGCGAAGCGCCGCTGCCGGAAGATCGCCTCGGCGAGGGTCTGGCGGGCGATCGGATCCTGCCGCACCGCGATCGCGGCGCGCGCCTCCGCCTCCGCCTCCGGCGCGCGATCGAGCAGGAGCAGCAGCCGCGCCGCGTTGATCTGCGCCTCGTACATCAGCGGGTCGAGGGCGACGGCGCGGCGGGAGTGCTCCAGCCCCTCCCGCAGACGGGAGACATCGGCCTCGGTGCCGCCCGCCTCCGCGGGAGGCGTGGTCATCAGGATGGCGACGCCGAGGTTGTAGTGCGCCTTGGCGTTCCCCGGGTCGAGCGCGAGGGAGCGCCGCAGCGCCTGCTCCGCCCCGGCGACGTCCTTGTCGTCGAGCCGCGCGGTCCCCAGCCCGGCCCAGCCGAAGCCATAGTTGGGGAAGCGCGCGGTCCAGGCGGTGAACAGCTCGGGCCCCGACCGCCAGAGGCGCGCCTCGATGATCGTGCCCGCCGAGAGCAGCACGAGAACGGCCGTCGCGGCCCCCGCGGCGAGGCGGCTCGAGCGGGGTGCCTTCCGCCCCAGCCCCTCCCCCGCCGCCAGCGCCAGGCCGAGGAGCGGCATGTACAGGAAGTTCTGCGCGTAGAGGGAGCCGATCGGCGTGAGCAGGTTCGACGCGGGGAGGAACGCCGCCAGCGCGAAGCCGCAGAAGAGGCTCAGCCGATCGCGCCGCAGCCACAGCCACAGCGTCAGCCCGCCGAGCGCCGCCAGCAGCAGGGCGCCGAAGAGCACGCCCGGATCCGTGAACGCCGGACCGGGCTTCCCCGGGCCGTAGGCGGCGGCGTCGGTGAAGCGCCACGGCGCGAAGAGATACCCGAGGTAGCGCCCCGCGAGCCGGAGCGCCGCCCGGGTGCGGTCCGCGTCGCCCATCATCGCCAGCGGATTCACCGCCCCGTCGATGCGCGCGCGGGGCAGGCCCATCCCCGCGTGGGCGAACAGGCGGAGCGCGATCGCGACGGCGACCGCCGCGGCCGCCGCCAGCCCGCAGCGCAGCATCGCACGCCCTTTCGCGGCGGCGGCCAGCGGGGCGCGCAGCGCCAGGAACGGAACGCCGAGGAAGGCGATCGCCGACTCCTTGCACAGGAGCGCACCGAGGAACGCCAGCCCGACGGCCGGGGCGCGGCCCTGGGCAAGGGCGAGCCAGGCGAGCAGCAGGAAGAAAGCCGGCAGCAGATCGACGCGCGCCACGATCGAGGCGACCGGCCACGCCGTGACCGGGTGCACCGCGAACAGGAGCGCGCCGAACATCGCGGCCCGCATCGGCACCGCCAGCCGCAGCAGGAGCCCGAGCACGAGGGCGCTGTTGGCCGCGTGCAGCAGCACGTTGAACAGGTGGAACCCGACCGGACCCCAGCCGAGGAGCTTCCCGTTCAGCGCCAGGGACGCGATGACCAGCGGCCGGTAGTAGGCGGTGCCGGAGGGCGTGCCGTACCAGAAGTGATGCGCGAACGCGTCGATCGGGCTCCAGGCCTCGCGCAGGAAGGCGTTGAGCACGACGAGGTACTTGTCGTCGAAGACGAACGGAAAGCCCAGGGTCTGGAGGTGGACCGCGACCGCCGCCAGGGCGACGAGGGAGAGCGCGTGGCCGCGCGGCAGGCCGGTCATGGGGCGCATAGAATACGCCTCCGATGAGCGGACGCGACAAGGTGATCGTGGTGCTGCCGGCCTACAACGCCGGCCGCACCCTCGAACGGACCTGCGCCGAGATCCCCGCCGGCGCCGCCGACGAGATCCTCCTCGTGGACGACGCCAGCCGCGACGACACCGTCGAGGTGGCGCGGCGCCTCGGCCTCACCGTCGTCACCCACGAGAGGAACCTCGGCTACGGCGGCAACCAGAAGACCTGTTACCGGGCCGCGCTGGATCGCGGCGCCGGGATCGTCGTCATGCTCCATCCCGACTACCAGTACCCGCCGCAGGTCCTGCCGGCCATGGTCGAGATGGTGCGATCGCGGCTCTTCGACGTGGTCCTCGGCTCGCGCGTCCTCGGGCGCGGCGCGCTCGCCGGCGGCATGCCGCTCTACAAGTACGCCGGGAACCGGGTCCTGACCCTCATCGAGAACCTCCTGGTCGGGCGGAAGCTGGCCGAGTATCACACCGGGTACCGGGCGTACTCGCGCCGGGTGCTCGAGACGCTGCCGCTCCTCGAGAACTCCGACGGCTTCGTCTTCGACAACCAGATCCTCTGCCAGGCGATCGCCTTCGGCTTCGCCATCGGGGAGATGTCGAGCCCGTGCCGCTACTTCCCCGAGGCGTCGTCGATCGGCTTCGCGTCGAGCGTGCGCTACGGGTTCGGGGTGCTCGGCACCGGACTGGAGTACCGGCTGGACCGCTGGGGCGTGCGGCGTTCGCCGCGCTTCAGGCCGGAGGGGCGGCGGCTCGCCTCTGACGGACGTACTCGATGACGAGCGGCAGCAGCGACACGCCGATGATGGCGAGGACCACGATCGAGAAGTTCTCCCGCACGACCGGAAGGTTGCCGAAGAAATAGCCGGCCGGCACCAGGAGCCCCACCCACAGCAGCCCGCCGATCACGTTGTAGGCGAAGAACCGGCGGTACGGCATCGTTCCGATGCCCGCCACGAAGGGGGCGAAGGTCCGGACGATCGGCACGAAGCGGGCGAGCACGATCGTCTTTCCCCCGTGGCGCTCGTAGAATTCCTGGGTGCGCAGGAGGTGCTCGCGCTTGAGCCAGCGGACGCGGTCGGTGAACACGCGCGGACCGACGCGGCGCCCGATCCAGTAGTTCAGGCTGTCCCCGGCGATCGCCGCCACGGCCAGCAGGACGAGCAGGACCGGGAGGTCCAGCGACCCGATGGCCGCGAACGCCCCGGCGGCGAACAGCAGAGAATCCCCCGGCAGGAACGGCGTGGCCACGAGCCCCGTTTCGAGGAAGACGACGCAGAACAGGATGGCGTACGTCCACGTCCCGTAGGTCTGGATGATCTCGCCCAGGTGGCGGTCCAGGTGCAGGAAGACGTCGACGATCCCGTGCAGGAAGTCCATGCGGGGGCGGACTATACCCGATTCGGCCTGTCACGCTTCCCCCTCCCCGCGCCTAGAGAGGGCAGGACCGCCTGCGGTCCGGAGAGGGGGTGAGGAGATGAGCGTGGTGATGCGGATGAAGACGCTGCTACCGGCGCTGGCGGTGATGGCGATGCCGGCCGCGGCGTGGGCGGCGGAGACGATCGGCTGCTGCGGCGGATGCGGCTGCTGCGGAGGTTGTTGCCTTTAGTCCGGGAGTTCGAGTCCGATTCGAAGCATGGAAGACGGGTCGCTCTCCGATCTCCAGGGCCTCATGGGCCGGCTGGCGGACGGGGATCGATCCGCCTTCCCGCAGGTGTTCGCGCTGCTCTGGACGCCGCTGCGCGATCTGACCGGCCGCCATCTCCCCCCCGCCGAGGCGGAGGACGCGGCGCAGGAGGCGCTCCTGAAGATTTTCCGCCGGGCCGCCGAGTTCGACACGCGCCGGAGCGCCCTCGCCTGGGCGCTCGGCATCGCCCGCTGGGAGATCCGCACCTGGCGCCGGAAGCGCCGACGCCGGCGGGAGGAGTCGATGGGCGGGGCGGCCGGACACCGGGCGTCGGCGGCGCCGTCTCCCGAAGAGACCCTCGTGGCGCGTGACACCGAACGGATGCTGGCCGCGGCGCTCGGGACCCTCTCTCCCGCCGATCTCGAGACGCTGCGTCTCTACCGGAACGGCGAGCGGGCCGCCGTCGCCGCGGCGACGTTCCGCAAGCGCGTGGAGCGCGCCCTCGCCCGGCTGCGCACCGCATGGAGGATGACCCATGGCTCCTGATGCGGCGCTCGCGGTCCGCGCGCGGCGCGCCTACGAGACCGGGCGGCTGGCCTCGGCGGCAGCCCGCACACTGCCCCTGGCGCCGCTCCCGGCGATCGCGATCGGCTGCGGCTGCCAGCCGCGCACCGCGCTCGCCGCCGGGACGATCTTCCTGGCCACGATCGTCTTCTGCTTCTGGCGCGGCGGGGACTACCGGCGCGGCGCCATCCCCGGGATCGCCGCGGGACTCGTGCCGCTGCTGACCCCGTCGATCCTCCACGCGGGCGCGCACGCCTGCACGCCCGGAGGCTGCGGGCCCGTGACGACGCTCGCCTGCGCCGGGGGAGGTCTGCTCGGCGGCGCCCTGCTCGCCTGGATCGCCCCCCTGCCGCGCGCCGCGGGCGGGCGACCATTCGTGGTGGCGTGCGTCGTGGCCGGGCTCGCGGGGGCGATCGGCTGCGTCGCCTACGGGACGGTCGGTCTCGCCGTCATGGTCGCCGGTCTCGCGGCCGGATCGCTGCCGGCGATCGCGCTGCGACGGGTCTGAGCCGGAGCAACGATCCTGCGATCGTAATCGGGGAAGTGCGAGATCCGTCGTTGTTTCGAGGCGGGGATCGTCTATATTCCCCCGGCGTGAGTCCCGAGTCCCTCCCGAACCTCTCCCATTACTTCTGGATCGTCGGCCTCTTCCTGGTCGTCGACGCCCTCAAGGTTCTCATCGAGATCTGGAACCGGCCGGTGCGGCGGTCGTTCACCTCCGACCTCGCGAACCTGACGGCCCTCATCCCGACCCACAACGGCGCGCAAGTCCTGAAGGAGACGATCAACGACCTGCTCAAGGCGGGGCTGGCGCACGACCGGATCATCGTCATCGACGATGCGTCGACCGACGACACCCCGAAGCTGCTCGCGGACCTCAAGATACGCACCTACCGCATCCCGCACATGGGGAAGGTGTCGGCCGTCAACTTCGGCATCCACCGCGTCACGACCCCCTACGTCCTCCTGCTCGACGACGACACGCGGGTCGGCGCAGCGAAGATCCCGACCTCGCTCCTGGAAAAGTACGACGCGGTCGCCTTCAACGTCGTGCCGGACCGGCGGGATCGGTACGGCCCGAAGGGGAGCGGCGTCCTCGCGGCCCTGCAGCGTTACGAGTACCGCAAGTCGATGGAGATCGGCCGCCGGTTCCAGGACGCCACCGCCAGCATCTCCTGCATCTCGGGGGCGATCGGGCTGTTCAAGAAGGAGCGTCTGCAAGGGTTCCATCACAAGCACACCGGCGTCTTCCAGGGGGAGGACCTGCAGCGCACCATCATCGAGCTGCTCAACGGCGGGAGCGTCGTCTTCGCCGACGAGCCGGTCTGGACCGTGGTGCCCGACAAGATCGTCGACCTGGCGCGGCAGCGGCTGACCGGCTGGTACCCGGCCCACTACCACATGTTTTTCTCGTACCTCCGGCTGCTGTTCCTGCCGTCATCTCCCTGGCGCCTGCGGCACGAGATGGCGTACAACATCTTCGTCGTCCTGACCGAGCCGCTCCGGATCCTGTCGCTCGGGCTCATCATCTATCACCGGCTCTGGTTCGAGCTGGGGCTCCTGTACCTGCTTTATCTATTGCTGGAGCTCTTCCCGTTCACGGTCATCCAGAGGGAGTTCAACACCGGCAAGCCGCTGCTGGTGCTCCTCCTCTATCCGCTGTTCGGCTTCGTCAACGCCGTCCTGCGCGTCATCGCCTGGTTCGTCTGGGTGTGGAAGCGGTTCGTGACCGGCGAGATGCGCCGCAAGACGGAAAAGGACCGCAAGTGGAACCAGCCGGCGAACGTATGACGACGCCCCGGGCCGCCTTGCGTGCGCTGCTCCTCGCCGCCGCCTGCCTGCTGCCCGCGGGGGCCGCGACGGCCGTGGCGGAGCCGCAGGGATCCGCCGCGGTGCCGCCGGCCGGCAGCGCCTCCGACCCGCACCCCGCCCGGACGTCGCTGAAGGAGGACCCGTGGCCGGCCGGCAAGCGCGGCAAGTACGCCTTCTGGTGGGACCACTACCGCGACTCGAACGACAATGACTTCGACGACTTCTCCTTCTTCATGTCGTACAAGCAGGTGTACGCGCAGGTCTGGAGCGGCCAGTACACCGACGGCATCGAGCTGGGCGGATACGTGAAGGACCACCGCAAGTCGTCGTATGGGGGCTTCGTCCGCTGGAGGAACGATCGGGATGACGTCGCGCAGTTCGACACCGGCCAGGTGATGGCGCACGGCCTCGTCTGGGTCGGTTCGCTGCGCTACATCCACGTCATCCCGGACACCGTGGACAACGACGCCGACGGCATTCCGGACGACGAGGACGGCGACGGGGTGCCGGATCCGGTTCCGGGCGGGCAGAACCAGGTGCAGTTCGGCACCGGGCTCGACTGGTACCACGGCGACTACGACTTCGGGACCTTCCGCGCCATCAGCGATCCGCGCGAGGGGGGGCGGTGGACCTTCCAGCTGTCGCACCGCTTCTATTTCGGGGAGCCGTACTACATCGAGCCGGGGATCCTGCCGCGCACCGACGGCGAGATGAACTGGTTCCTGCGCGGCAAGATCAAATGCTTCGTCTGGCTCATCGGTGATTTCAACCAGTTCGACTTCACCGACATCGAGCGCAAGCAGGTGAGCCTCGGGCTCGAGTTCGCCTACTAGGCCGGGCCGTCAGTCCTGCTTCTTCGCGGCGTCCTGGACCTGCTTCAAGTGCTGGTCGGTCGAGGCCCCCATCTCACGGAGGTTCGGGAGCGTCCCCGAGCGGACCGCGTCGCCGGCCTCCTTCTGCCCGTGATCGTCCACGCGGCCCGCCGGCCCCGCGGGGGCGAGCGCCTGCTGCGCCGTCGGCATCACCGCTTTCCACGCCTTCGCCGCGAGCAGGAGCGCGATCACCAGCGTGACGATCGCCATCACGAACCCCATCCCGCCGCCGCCTGTCTTCGCCATGCTCCCCTCCCGGCGCCGATCACGAACGCGTCATCCACGCGCACGCGGCACCTTCCTTATTAATAGGGCGCGGAGACAGCTACGACCAGCGGAACCAGCGGAGCGCGAGGACGAACGACGCCGCGCCCCACAGGACGAGCCCCGCGATGCGCAGACTCTGCGAGGCGAGACCGGCCCCCTCGAGGATCACGGCGCGCAGCGCGTCGTTGAGCATCGTGAGCGGCAGCGCCTGGATCACCGGCTGCAGGATCGCCGGGAACCGCTCCGACGAGAAGAAGATCCCGGAGAGGAGCCACATCGGCAGCATGACGACGTTCATCAGTCCCGAGACCGTCTCGATCTTCTGCGCCCGGCACGCGACGAGGAGCCCGAGCCCCGCGAACGACACCGCGCCGAGGAGCGACACGGCGAGCACGGCGAGGAGGCTCCCCTGCACCCGCACCTGGAACAGGAGCGATCCGGCCAGGAGCAGCAGCGCCACCTCCGGCAGCATGAACAGGATGCGGCTCCCCATCATCGCGAGCAGGAAGTCGGAGCGCCGCATCGGCGTCGCCACCAGCCGCTTGAGCAGCTTGCGCACCCGCATGTCGACGATGACGAAGCCGATCCCCCACAGCCCGCCCCCCATGAGGTTCATGCCGAGCAGGCCGGGGATCAGGAAGTCGATGTAGCGCGAGCCCGGCTCCTCGACCTGCCGCTCCGCGACGGCGACGGGATCGATGCGCCCCGCCGCGCGCTGCAGGGCGTCTTCGGCGCGGGCCCGCGCCAGGATGCTCTCGGGTCGCGTCGGGTCGAAGCGGAACTCGACCCCGCCCGCGCGCGCCACGACGACGATGTCGGTCCGGCCGAGGCGCAGCCGCTGCGCGCACTCCTCCCCCGCGCAGGAGCGCGCCCGGAAGCGGCGATCCCCCTCGAGCGCCTTCAGGGCGGCGGCCGTTGCCCCCGCATCCGGCGCCGCAGCCGCGACGACGACGTCCACGCGCACCTCTTCGGGCGGGCGCTCGCGGAACGCGATGCCGAGACCGATGGCGAGCAGCACCGGGAAGCCGTACACCCAGAAGATCGCCTCCGGCTCGCGGTAGAACTCGCGCAGGCGGCTCAGGAGGAGGGTGCGGAACGGGCCGGTCCGGCTCATGCGCGGGGGGCCCTCATGCGGCGGTCGAGGCGGTATCGTCGCGCAGGTGGCGGCCGGTCAGATCGACGAAGACGTCCTCGAGGCTGACATGGCGGGTCGCGAGCCGCGCCAGCGCCAGTCGCTCGCGCCCGAGCCGTTCGAGGAGCGCCGGCAGGGTCACGTGCGGCTCGGTGACGGTCAGGGCCACCCCCTCGAGATCGATGCGCGCGCCGCTGACGCCGGGGAGCCCCCGATAATCTTCCTCGCGCAGCCCGTCCGCCCCCGCCTCGAGCGCGAACTCGATGACGTGTTCGCCGCCCAGACGCGCCACCAGCTCGCCCGGCGACCCGAGTGCGATGACGCGGCCGTGGTCCACCACCGCCACCCGGTCGCACAGCCGCTCCGCCTCGTCCATGTAATGGGTGGTCAGCAGGATCGTCCGCCCGCGGGCGCGCAGCGCGCGCAGCACCTCCCACAGCGACCGCCGCGACTGCGGATCGAGGCCGGTGGTCGGCTCGTCGAGGAACAGCAGCTCCGGATCCCCGACGAGGGCGCAGGCGACCGCCAGCCGCTGCCGCTGCCCGCCCGACAGCTTTCCGACCCAGGCGCCGCTCTTCTCCTGCAGGGAGACGAGCGCCAGCGCCTCCTCCGGCGGGAGGCCGCTCCGGTAGAAGGAGCGGAAGAGGTCGAGCGTCTCGCGCACGCTCAGCTTCTCGGCGAAGCGCGTCTCCTGGAGGGAGATGCCGATCCGCTGGCGCAGATCGTCGGCGTGCGCGTCCCAGCGCCCGCCGAGGACCTCGACCTCCCCGGACGTCGGCGGCAGGAGCCCCTCGAGGATCTCGATGGTGGTCGTCTTGCCGGCGCCGTTCGGGCCGAGGAGCCCGAAGCACTCGCCGGATCGCACCTCGAGGTCGAGCCCGTCCACCGCGTCCACCGTCGAGGAGCGGCTGACGAAGCGTTTCCGCAGGCCGCTGCAGCGGATGGCGACCCCCTTCGCCCCTGTCGGCATGGCGGGATGATACCCGCGAACCGGACGGGACCCGGAGGCGCCGCGTCCCTACGGGGCGGCGGTGCGACCGGCCGGCGGGACCTTGTCCGGATCGCGGCGCCAGACGACGTACGAGTACGCCGCCAGCCCGAGGGTGGCGAAGAGGATCAGCACCACCATCAGCACGATCGACCGTCCGGGCGCCACGACGGCGGTGGTCATCGTCAGCAGCCCGAGCCCGACGAACACCCAGCCGCCGGCGCGGTGGGTGCGGCTCCAGGACTCGGCGCTCGACAGCGTCCACGGCGTGCGGATGCCGAAGAACCAGTTCGGCCGCACCTTGCCGAGGACGTTCCCGAGGATCACGAGCAAGGCGCCGACGGCGAGCGGGATCACCGTGCGCACGTCGACGGCCGCGCCGCGCGCC
>Ga0111538_10008201_pt1 | contig 14025 bp, 12 predicted proteins | sample SoiMethybrSBSTD1_FD_79669 | JGI IMG/M metagenome (GOLD analysis project Ga0111538, IMG submission 79669) | Bulk soil microbial communities from a Populus tree surrounding site in Tennessee, USA - Soil MetaG P. TD hybrid SBSTD1 (version 2)... | ecosystem: Environmental > Terrestrial > Soil >... | reverse complement strand
GTCGTGGGGATGATGCGCTTGCTCACGCTCGGACTCGACCAGGATAGGGTCGCCGTGGCTCCCCCGCCGTTCTCGTAGAACTCCATCCGGATGTCGTAGACGGCTTCCGCGGTAAGCGCGATGGTTCCACTGTTCTCGGTGGGCCCATGATCGGTCCAATTGTTGATGAGCTGCTGACCGTTGACCCAAAGTCTGACGCCGTCGTCCGACGTCGTGTAGAAGCGATAGGTCTCGGAGAACCGCGGACTGACGCGACCGGTCCAACGGACGGAAAACGTGTCGGAGCCGATGGCGGGATCGGGCGAGCCCGTGCCCCAATTGAAGTTGACGGTCGGATCGACGCGCGTGAGCTTGGGGGCGCTGAAGTCCCTGTTGTCGAAGTACTCGCCGCGCAACCCAATCCCTCCGGTCAACGCGGGCTCGTCGTAGCCGTAAGCAACGTCAGCTTCATCGCTTCCGCAGGAGGCCGCGCCGCTGCCAAAGCCCGCCGCGACCAACAAGAGAGAAATCCTGGTCTGAGTCAGACGCATGGCTCATTCCCTTCTCTCCGACACTTCGGAGACAGACGTTTCACCACGTGGAAGACACGCCGACCAGCGCGTCTGCGATTCGCCGTCCTAACAGAAAACTGCGCAGAATGGGGCGCTGAAGTGACGACGAAAGCTGACGCCGAGCTGAGCGGCGAGAATCGCTACCAAAAGCGGCTCGCGAAGCCAGATCAGTCCCAAAAACCCAAGCCGCATTGAACACTTTTCTCCGTTCGCCCTCTAGTGGCATCGGCCACGAGATTCGGATCACGGAATCGCGTCGATACGGTAGAGGTGGACTCCGTAACCGGTGAAATCATCTGCAAATTCACTCTTCCGACGTGTGACGTAGGAGCACATCTGCTGAGCGCGCAGCGCGAGCACGACGCCGCGAGCGAGTTCGAGATCCCAAGCGCTCTTTATGGTCGGGCCAAGCTCGCGGCCACGCTTGCGCGGAGCTTTGCGACGAAGGCGTTGGCGCCGCAATAGAACGGCGAGTGGCTGGTCTCGAGCTCGACCACTTCCTGGCACGGAAGCTTCGTGAACATCGCTGCTTGCGCGGAGGCGCCGATCGCCTTGTCGGCGAGCGTGTGGAAGTAGATGCGCGGCACGCTGCCCCAAGCCGCGGCCGTCACGTGAATCGGCGCGGCGAGCGGGCCGAGCGGTTCCTTGCCGAGCTTCGCGACCGCGGCATCCGCGTCCGCCTGGGAGCAGTCGCCGTACAGCGATTCACGAGCGTAGCTCGGGTCGATCGACAGCGTGGCGTCTGCGTTGAATGCGAGATGCTTTCCGAGCACTGATTCCGGATCCACGGCCGTCACGCTGGTGACGCTCTTTCCGTCCTCGAGCAGGACCGCCGCCAAATATACGAGCAGGCGCACGCGCTCGGGCCGCGCCTCGGCCACCATGCTGACGATGGCGCCCGCCATGCTGTGGCCGACGAGCACCACGTCGTCGCTCTGCGCGTCGATGGCATCGATCACTGCTCGGGCATAGCCGTCGAGCGTCGCCTGTGCAGGCGGCGTGGGATCCCCGCCGTGAGCGGGCAACGTCGGTGTGATCGCCACGTCGCCGGCAGCCTCGAGCAGCGGAACCGTCTTTCCCCACGCCCAGGCAGCGTGCCAGCCGCCGTGCACGAGCACGTAGCTCGTCCGAGCGCCCGAGTCGGCGCGGGCTCCGCTGCCAGCATCGGCTCCAGGCGCCGAACCACACCCGAACGACGCGAGCGCCGTGACGAGCGTGCAGCATGCCCGCAACCTTGTCCGCATTCGTCAAAAGTATCGGCGTTTGGCAAGAAGCTCAAGGCCAGGTCGGGCTCCTTCACGCTATCGTTCTTGCCATGCCGGCACGCGTCCTCGTCTACTGCAGGAAGTCGGTCGCGGACGTTTCCGCCGAGATGCTGGTCTACGAGCTCCGTGGCGCCGACTTGGAGACGCTCGCCGAAGCCCTCGATCTTCCCGAAGGCGAGGACGCTGCCGTCGAGGAGATGTGGACCCGCTTCCGCGTCGAGCCGGCGACCGGACCGATCAACGGCCTGGAGATCCACTGGCATGAGCGCCAGCGACCGATTCAGGTATCGTGCGGGCCGCCGCTGGACGGGGAGATCGAAGAGACCCTCGAGGACCTACCGAGCTCCTCCGATGAACCAGGCGCGGCGCGCGTGCGAGAGCACCTTTCGGGCACGCGAGAGATCGTGGAATTTGAGATGGGGATCGACGGCTCGCATCATCTGGCGGCGACGATCAGCGAGGTGTTGGCATTCTATCTGGCGGAGCGGGGCGAGGGGATCGTGTGGTTCTACCATCGCGAGTTTGCGTTGCCGGAGGACCGCGGGGCGAGGCTGTGGCGGTCGGGGGACTGAGTTAAGAGCGGTAGGGTCTGAACTTTTGGACCTTCGAGCCGGGTGTGCTGGTGAGCTATCTCAATCAGAAGAATGGGCTCGAGGTCACCACCTACCTCGCTTACGACTTCAACACCAAGAACAGCACGACCGACTATCAAAGCGGTCAGGTATTTCACGCTGACGTGACCGCGGCGTGGCACTTTCTGAAGGTGGGCAAGGGCGCCTTCGGCGCCGGCGCGAACGGGTTCTACTTGCAGCAGACCACCGGCGACAGCGGCAGCGGCGCGAGGCTCGGCAGCTTCAAGACGATGTCCGCGGGCGTCGGACCGGTGGTCTCGTATGCCGCCCAGTTCGAAAAGGTCGGCGTGTCCGCCTCGGTGAAGTGGCTACCGCAAATCGGCACGGACAACACCGTGAAGGGCGACTACGTCTGGGTCAAGCTGGCGGCATCGCTCTGATGCGCGCCGACGCCGATCTAGCTCCCAGGCAAGATCCTCGACTGAGAGGGTAGGGGGCTACGCCATGCCTCGTGTCCGGCAAGCCTGAGTCACGAGGGCGCTCTTCCCAGCACGCGTTCACAGCGAAACGAAGATCGCGGGGCCGGTGACGAGGGACGCCTGCATCGCAGCGAGCACTTTCAACCCGACGAATTCGGGATCCCTTAGCCACGGGGCGCCGGTCTGCGCGTGGTCGTCGTAGACGAGCTCCGGGTGCTCACCGAGCTTCATTCGGTAGATGCCTTTGTGCGGGCCCTGGATAATCGCACGGTCGAGGTTTGCCATCACATAGAGCCTGCCCTCGGCGTCCAGCGCGGCGCCCCGGCCTCCGACGAAGTCCCACTGGTCCTGCGCGGGCAGCGCGCCGTACTCGCCTTCGACGCTGACATTGCCGGCTTCGTCGGCGAAGAGTCGATTAAATACCTTGCCCTCCCGGGCCAACGCCCCGAACCACACCCCGCTATCGTGAACCCGGCCGGCCGCAAGCATGCGCATGTCCGAAAGACCTTCGCCCCTGAACGGAACGATTTCCCCGGTCGAGAGGTTCACGTAAGCAAAGTTGAGCGCGGCGAACGAAGAGCGAGTGAGCGCGCGTTCGCGGTCGACGAACCCGTAGATCGGTAACTTCGTGATCTCGTTCGTTCCCTCGTACCACGGCCCCCCGGCACAAAACCTCCCGAACCACGGCGAGTCGCTGCGCGGGCAGGCGGACTTGCCGCCCGCACGATCGCAGTTGTAGAGGACGCGCCCGTCGACCGGGTTGACGTGGAACATCTGCACCGACTCCGACGGCCCGCAGGCGGGCGTGGGGACGAGGTCGTCCTCGGGGTCGACGTTCTCGCCGGTGCTCACCCACGATCCCGGCGGGGCCTCTGTGGAGTCCTGCCAAATGAGTTTGCCGGGAACCACCTTTCGCACGCGCATCCGCATGGCGCCGCGATCCAGGTATAGGATGTCGTTCGTTTCCGGAACGATCGTCGCGAGCGCGGCTGACGCGCGGTTGAGGCACGGCTTCGTCCCATCGAGGTTGGCCGCCAACGCTGAGTAATCGGAGACGCCATCATTCCGCGGCTTGGTGAGAAAGCCGTAGAGGTGCACGCCCGTAGCCGTCAACTCGTTGCAGGACGATGACGCTTCACGCGCTACGGAAGGGCCGGCCACGGAGCCCGACGTCGGCGCATTTTCGATCGGCGTCGAAGGCGCGTTCCTGTTTCCGAGCTCCGGCGACACTTCGTCCTTTGGTTTGGCCTTGCAGCCGACGATCGCGACCACCGCGAGCCACCCCAGGAGGCTCGGCACGACGACGCAGCGTCGCGTCGATTTCGATCGCTCTTTACCGACCATCCGAGCGCAACAGTAACCGAGATTCCACGCGAACTCAGTAAAACCCTTTAGTACGCGGGGTTCTTGGAGCTTGTGTGTTCATGGTGGAAAATTGGCTGTAAGGCGACCATGAGAACCAACGGGTTGACGTGTGGAAGGGAGGGAGAGTGGCAAATCGGTCCGTCCACTCGAGCGAACGGCAGCCGTTTTCGGACGCGAATGTCGTCGGCGACGGTCTTTACTTCTTCGACCGACGTGCTTTCTGCGACTTCGTCGCGGTTCGCGCGCCCGCCTTTGCCCGACGTTGCGAATGAAGCGTACTGCATAGGTGATCGCGTTCTTCGCCTCTTTCTGCGCGATGCGGAGAAAGACGCCCTGCGAGCGAGCGTGATTGGACGTGAGCCACGCGGACCACTCCCCGATGCGCGAGAACTCAAGGATCGATTCCGCTCTCTTCGGTTCAGGAAGGCGATCCTTTTTCATCCGTAACTCTTGCCGTCGAACGTCTCGACCTGGAGCGCGTCGACGTCGAGACCATCGAGCACGCGGACGTCTCAGCTCTTCGCTTCGCAGCGCTTCCTCGACGATTGGCTGTGATCGAGAATCTCGTGCCAGGGCAGGTGCAAAAAGCGCGGCACGTAGTAGCCGGTCTCCGATCCCTCGGCGGTCGTATTCGTGTCGGTCCGCGCGAGAACCACGGAAACGAGCAGCTCGTCTTCGGTCGAAAGCTCGGGGTGAGCTTTGATCGCGTAAGCCAGAGGTGGACTTTCTCGATCGAATCCGCCGGGAGGACAATCCGAGAGCCGGAGCACGTAGCGCTCTGAAAATGGACCGAGCGGCGACGAGCCGAGCGCCACGTGCACGGCGCCGTCGAGCCCGTCGCCCGCGTGAACCACGGCCCAGCCCGCCTCCGCGTCTCCGGGAACCCGCGACACCGAGAGCTCGGTCGCCACGTGCCCGAGGATGCCGCGGGCCGATTCCGGACTCGAGGCCCAGAGCTCTCCATCCCAGTAGGACCAGCGGCCGAAGTCCATCGCGTCAGCCGCCTGCTCGACTGGGCTCACGCGAGCGACCACGAGCTCGCCCACGGCACCGTCACTCCGGTGGCCATAAATGAGCAGGGCATTGGCCTGCTCGGGATCGGGCACGAGATATAGTCCCCACAGAATCGTGGCGCCGTTGTCGCCGGCACGCCCCGGTTCGACGAAGCGCTGCAGCGGGCGACTGTCGCTCCGCCAGCCGAGGCCCGACTCGAATCCCCAGGCCTCGTACGGACGATCGACACCGGCGATCAGGCTCAGCGTCGAGCCGTGCACCTGGAAATTAAAGAAGCCGCAGCTCTCGCAGTCACCCGGGGTCGCGATCGCATTGAACAGCAATAGATCGTTCTGGACGACGATGCCGTGCATGGCCCAGGCCGCCGTGTTTCGCCCGCTCGCGCGCGCCCGAGCCAGCGATTGTGGAATGGTTGCGCGGTCCAACGTGTCGTCGAAAATCGGCAACCATCCGTTCGAAGAGGGCGCGCCCCAATCGAACTTGATCGAGGAAACCGACGGATCCCCGTCGGCCTGCGGATTTTGCTGAATCGCGATGGTGTTGCCGAAGCGATACTCCAGGTTGGCTCGGCGGCCGTCTTGTGCGCTGCCGAGCACGCTATCGCCGAACAGCCACAGTGTCCGACCGGCCGGTAGTGAAACCGAATACGCCCCGTCGCCACCGGTCCAACCCTGGTCGGTGCGCTGCTGCTGGAAGAGCTCGTCCCACGCGTCGGCTCCGCGCACCGAGCTTTGACAGCCCACGCTGAAAGACGCCAATGCCACAGCCGCGAGGGCTGCGAAGTAAGAGTTGCGATGAATGCGCATGACCGGAAGAACCAGCAACAAAGATGCCATCGCCGCGCCCGCGAACGGGTCGACGCAGCACGGGCATCAACTGGATGATGCCGCGGTCAGTGCGTTCGTTAAGGGGCAACTCCCGCCGCGCACGCGAGTTGCCGGCCGGGCAGCCGCGCCAGGGACCCGGCGGTTATGGCTGCTTGCCGATCGAGGTTGGCTTTGCAACTCCGTGCTCGGCTTCTACCACCGCACGCTGCGCGACGTCCGCGTCGCAACTTGGTGAACTCGATGACGTAACAGAGCGGCAACCCCGCCGTACCCGGTCCTCGTCATCCCCGCCTGACCGCAGTTCGACTGCGTTTCTGACGGGTCGGAGGCGCCGCGTGAATGAGATCTCGAGCCAAGAGCTTTCCGCCCAGCGAGCAGAAGTACAAGTAGCCGCGCTGCTCGCCGAATCGCTCGATGGCGCGCTCGAGCTGCGAGCCTTGCAGATGCATCAGCGCGCTGAGCCCGCGCGCGACGCCGACGTCGCCGGGCGGAAACACGTCGAGCCGGCCAAGCCCGCGCAGCAGAATCACGCCAGCGCTCCAGGGGCCGATGCCCGGCAGTTCGCACAGAAGCCGGGTCGCCTCCTCGCTGCTCAAGTAAACGAGACGCTGCTCCGTGATCTGACCCGAGGCGATCGCGCGCGCGGCTCGCCGAAGCGCTTCGGCCTTTGGGCGACTCAAGCCGCATCGCCCGAGGCTGTCGATGCGAGCGCCGGCGACGACGTCGGCCTCGGGGAACGCGTGGTAGGTGCGGTTGCCGTGCTCGAGAGCCTTCCCGAAGCGCTCGACCAGCCGGCTGACGATGGCGATGCCGGCGTCGAGGCTCAGCTGCTGAAAGGGGACCACGCTGGCGAACGCCTCGAAGAGACCGGCAAACCGTGGCGGCCGCATCCCACGGAGCGCACGCGCAGTCGCGGCGAGCCTGGGTTCTGCTTCTGCCCGCCGCCGCAGGGGCGCTGGATCCACGTCCATACCGAGCACCCTGCGCACGATCTGTTCGACCTTGGTCAGTTCGGCGACTGAGAGGTTGCCTCGAAGCACCCGGAACCGAACATCGGGAAGATCGATCGTTCCGAGATTCCGGACTTCCACCAGCTCGAGGCCGTCGTTCAAACCGAGTACGCGTAGGTACTTTTCGTGTTCCCACACGTCGACCAGGTTGGTTGGACGCCGCTGCAGGACGCGCACCGTTGCCTCCAGGTGAAAGGGCCCACGAGTGGCGAGCCGTCCCCCGCCGGCGCTCGGATAAGTAACGCGTGTACCCTCGACCTCGGCGAAGTCGGTCAAGCGGTGAGGGCTCGATCGCCCCGTGCTGGTGATGTGCTCTACTCGAGCGCCCCGAACGCTGAGCGCGTCGGCGACGAGAGAGCGGTGGCAACGCCAGGGCACGGCTTCCGCGCACATCAAGGCGACACGGCCGGCGGATGCCAACACGCGGAGCTCCACCAATCCACCCTCGAAGTCTTCGGTCAGCATGTAGTCGGCGAAACCGCGGAAGCTCGCGTTGCGCCAGCCCGCGTTCGGTGAATCCTTGCGCGCCCGGCGCAGGCCCCCGAGCTCGGGTAGGTGGAAGTAGCGAAGCTTGCGTGATCGCAACGCCGGACCGAGGGCGTCCCTGCCGAACTGTGGATTGTGCCGCGAGCGCGGGATGGTGCGGATGTCCACCACCATGGTGACGTCGAACGCGCGAAGCAGCGCGACCAGCTCGTCCAGCGACCGAGTCGAATGTCCGACCGTGTAAAGGCAAACGCCGCTCCAGCTCCTGGCGCTCTCTATTGGATTCCGGGAAATCGCCGCCATTTCTCTTGGCCATTCATCTCTCTGCCTGCTCGTGCACAATCGCATCCAGCGCCAGGGCGGAATGCGCAATGGGAACGACACCGTCCGCGAACACGCGCTGGCTGAAGGTGCGAAAAGCTTCGGCTTGATCGGGAGCGAGCCGATTTCGCTGCTCATTGAGCTCTCGGCTCGCGTGCGGATATAGCTCTCCATGTTCAGACATCGGGAAGTGCTCCTGTGCTCCGGGTGATTGCTGCGAGCTACCGCGGTCAGCGATTCATGCATCTCCAGTGGGGCAGCTTGCTCAGTGCGGCATCAGTGCTCGTCGCGCCAGCCGAGGGTTAGGACGAAGGTGCTGTCGATCGCTGCCTCTACGTCGTGTCGGAGACCACCGCCAAGCGCGAGAAGCTGTCCCGCTCGCAGCTCGACCGTGCGATCGGGCAACTGCAAACGCAGCTGGCCCGAAAGCGCATGAATCGACGCTGATGCGATCGCTTGGTGCTCCGCCATGCGGCTTCCGCCTTTGATCACGATCAGCAGCACGCGCAGATCGGGCGCGCGCAGCAACGTTCGCGCGGCATGCCCGTTGCGCTCGTAAGCGTCTTCTTGCCGCATCTCGCGCTCGATGGCGCCGAGGTCGAATGTGAGCCCGTGCTCCGGTGATTCTGGTTGTGGCATATGTTCTCCTTCGAGCGCGTCAGAATGACCTTGGCTGCACGGTCGTGTTAAGAAGCAACTCTCGTTCCCAGTACTCCGGCCTGCATTCGGCCATCGATTGGTCAGGCGTGCGTGAAATCGCAGCGTTGTGTGCGCGCTGGCGCGCAGAGAATGCGCCTGCGCTTACGGCACTTCGGGGCTTGCAGCCGTGTCCGCCGGTGCACAGATAGGCACTGAACGCCTTCTTGTCTGGGTGCGGGCTCGCCGGATCGCTTGCGGAGCGTGAAAGAGCTTGAGCATTCGAATTTCTTTCGGTCGACGTCTGTTGGCGACGGCCTTACCTCTTCGTCCGAGGCCCCTTCTTCGTCGCGACGCGCACGCCTGCCTGCGCCTGACGTTGCGGATGAAGCGTCTCGTGTCGCGCGCACATCGCGACGAAGCGCTCGATGCGGTCGGCCCGCGTCTCTGGGGTCTTCGACGTTTGCACACGATAAAGGATCGCGTACCGGTTCGCGCCGTCGAGCGTCTCAAAAAACGCTCGTGCACGTGCGTTTCGCGCGAAGGCGGTGACGAGGTCCGCAGGCACGCTCGCAGAGCGCGCTCCGTCATACGCGCGCTCCCAGCGTCCGTCACGCTTCGCACGCAGAACCTCACCGAGGCCCGGAGCCTCCATCCTCCCGGCGGCGATCAACGCCTGCGCTTTCGCGCAGTTGATCTTCGACCACGGGCTGTTCGCCTTGCGAGGGCTGAAGCGCTGCAGCCATGCGTCTGCATCGAGCGCGCGCTTCTGGCTGTCGATCCATCCCCATGCCAGCGCGACATCGAGGGCCTCCGAGTAGGTGATCGCCTTCTTCGCCCCCTTCTTGGCGATGCGGAGCAAGACACCCTGCGAGCGGGCGTGATTGGACGTGAGCCACTCGGACCACTCCGCGGCGCGCGAGAACTCGAGGATCGGTTCCGACATGTCCTCCTCCTTCGCGCCCTGGAGTAGCTTTGGGCCCGCACGACGTATTGCAAAAGTGCGCCACGTGGAGACAATGCCCCCGTGGGCACCAAGGGCACCCTCGGAATTTTGAACCCGTTCGAAGGGTTCAAGCACTTTTCACTGCAACGCGAATCGCCGCCCGCCGACCTCGCGCCCTTCGTTGAGGGCTTCTGGAGCGTGCGCTGGGATCTGGAGGGGCGACCCCCGTTCGAGCAAGAGGTCTTGCCGTACCCGTGTGTGAACCTATCGTCTGGCATCGACGGCTTCGAGGTTCACGGCCCGGGTACGGAACGCTTCGTCGCTCAGCTTTCGGGCCGCGGTGCTGTCTTCGGGACTAAGTTTACGCCGGCGGGCTTCTTCGCGTTCACGCACATCCCTATGTGCGAGCTCGTTGACGGCATCGTGTCTGCCGAAGCCGCAACCGGCCGAGCGCCGCGCAGGCCGAAGAGTGCCGATTTCGGGACGATGCGCGCTGAGGTGGAAGCGTTCCTCCGGAGCTTCCGGCCCGCGCACACGGAGCAAATGGCGCTCGCCGATCGACTGGTTCGGCTCGCACAGGAGGACCGCTCCATCGCGCGAGCGGAAGATCTTGCGCGAGCCGCCGGCAGTTCGGTGCGCACTCTTCATCGGCTATTCGAGCGCCATGTGGGGGTGGGACCCAAGTGGATCGTCCGCCGGTCGAGGGTTCAGGAGGCGGCCGAGCGCGTCGCACGCGGCGGGCGCGTCGACTGGGCAAGAGCAGCACAAGAGCTTGGCTATCACGACCAGGCCCACTTTATTCGCGACTTCCGCGCGCAGGTTGGCTTCACACCTACCGTCTACGCTCGACGATGCGCTACCTCGACCCAGATCGCTTCGGTTGATTCCGCTGATCGCGGGCATCCTTCCCCGCAAGCTTCGAGAAGCAACGCGCGGCCGCCGAACTGAGCGAACGAGTTTGGTGGTCGCCAAGAAATCGGCTGAGCGTTGATGACTTGGACCAGTCGCGTGGCTGTATGGGTACCGGCGATGATCGCGTCACTGCCTCACCGCGCGCTACACCGGACGTGCCGACGTCTTTTCAGTACTCTCCTTTGATCACGAAGAACGAGCCGCGGATGGTGCCTGCGAGCTTCGACTTCTGCTTCGCGAACTTGAAGCGCGACGCGAGCTCGGGCGGGACCTCCATCCCGTCGGAGAGCTTGAAGCCGACGGCTCGCTTCTTCTTGTCCTCGAGCGTGTACAGCACGTTGATCGACAACCCGCTCTCGTAGAACACGTACGCCCAGCGGATGTTCTCGACCTGAAACTCCGTCGCCTCGAGCGGGCGGGCCTTTATGACGAGGTCGCGCTCCTCCTTCAAGATGCGGTGCACCCACGCGATGGTCTTCTTCGCCTTGGTGGCCGGTTCGACGACGAAGGCGTGGCCGTACTTGTTCTTGAAGTAGCGCGCCTCGTTGGCGCGCAGCCCTGCGAGCGCGGCCGCCACCGGCGACGACTCGAGCCCGACGGTCGACACGGTCGCGAAGTCCACCTCGTAGGCCATGCCGCAATCCTACCTCGGACTTTGGCCGCCCGAAGCGGACTCGAACGTGCCTAGCGGAAACGGGCCTTCTGTTGAGCGCCTCTCTGCCTTCTCTCCCCAGAGAGGCGATCGAATGGGACTCCAGCGCCTGGACTCGACGACGAAAGCGAGCCCGAATTGCTCCACGAACTGATCGGCGGCCCTGCTGACTCACTGAGCGCACGCGCATACGCGTTGAACGGTCGGATGGGAAGCAGTCGAGGTCAAGTTGGGGCTCGATGCCCAGAGGCGTGTGCTGCCCTGGTACAGCATGCAGCCCAGCCCGCTAGTAGCCCCAATCGCTGTCGGCGTACCCGCGGTCCCCGTCAGCGCGTTCAGGAGGACGGCGCAGAAGAAGATGCTGCCGCCCTGAGCCGTCGTGCCCACGACGGACGCAGTGGCCGCATCGTAACCGCCGAACGAGCCGCAGGCCGTGGAGCAGCTTTGCCCGGCCGCACCTAGGTGCCAGCAGTACGGCCCTGCCGGCGTGGCCGAAGCGCCGCAAACCCTGATTTGGGTGGCCTGTGTATCGGACTCCGCCACATAACCGGCGCTCTCGGCTTTCACCGTGAACGACGCTACCCCGACGCCCGTCGGCGTGCCGGAAAGGACTCCGGTGAACGAGCCGACGCTCAGCCACGCTGGCGCACCAATTGTGGACCATCTATAGGTTGGAAGGCTGCTGGTCGCGATCAGAGGTTGAGGAGAATATGCAGTGTTGACCTTTGCTGCCGGCAGCAGTGACGTGGATCCACTCGCCGGTGGATTGACCACGGTGAGTGGCACGAACGGCCCACCCACGGGCCATCCGCCGGTTGGATCGGTTCGAGGAGCGCGCCGCGTGTATCCAAGGGCATCCGCGATGAGCAGGTCCAACTTCGTCGTGATCCAGCGACGCGCGGGCATGAAGCCGTTGCTCGCGTATTCGTTGCCGAACGCACCGAACTGACTGGCTGGATCGAGCGCGTGCAAAGCCGAGCTACCGTATGGGTTGGCGGGATCGACGAGATGGTCGTCTGTCGCGTAGACAGGGACCTCCTGCGTCGGGTACACAGCATGGTAATAGTTGCGTACGTCGGTGTCGGTCACGGACTGGACGCTTTCGTAACTGCTCCAATTCTGGTACTTCGAGTGAAAGAGCAGTGCGTGCCCCAGCTCATGGTGCGCGATTGAGCTGAGATCGTGAGCTTCGTTGGCGAAATTGCCTTTCTGATACCAATCTTCGTCGTTGTTGCTCACATACCAGCCGGCGGTGGAGAAGTTGCCGCGCCTGTCAAGCAGCATGCCACCCGAGCGCGCGAGTTTCCCAGGGACTTGCGTGCCGCCACCACGCGTTTGGCAACGAATGTTCAAATTAGAACAGTCCTCCGCCGGATGCCCGGTGCCCGTCAGCTGGGATCCGGGACCTTCCACCCCATACGCATAAAGCAGGAATCCGTTGTAAGCGTTTGCATTGTTCACGTATGACCATGGCGAATTGGGGTATGCCGAATAGTTCCAGTTACTTCTCAGTCTCAGAGTCCGCTCGGCGGCCGCGGTGACTTGGTCGAGTCGAGCAGTACCCGCTTTCAGGTCGAAGAAATAGGCCCAGTCCTGCGCGACCTGATTGACGACAGCGCGCTTGTCTGCCGCCGTCGTCGCATTGTAGAAGTCGAGTCCCCCGGTGGTCGGCGCATCCTGTGAATAGTCCACATTGATCGCAAATACCGTAGACCATGAGGGCGGGTCGAAATCCTTGACCACGATCGGGATGTTCGCCGCAATAACCCCGGGCGCACTGATACTCAGCGTGTAGGTTTCGTCGCTGCTATTGTGATCGGGCCAGTTGCCTATGTACAGCAACCTAGATTGCGAGGCGGTGAACTGCTGAACATGTGTCGGGCCGCTCGCGCCGAACGCAGTGGTGGTATCGCGGTCGAAGTAGAGGAGCGGTGCGGCGCTGCCGTTGGACTTCCGCACGCTGATCGTGGTCGTGACGGAGCCCGCAAGTGAGCTTGGTGCAATGATCTTCAGGCCCACTATGGGATTGGCCACATGGCCCTCCCAGTCGGCGAGAGTGATCGTTTGTACGGGGCTGGCGAACGAGCGCCCGAACTTGTCCTGCACGTCCCAGTTGTTCGTCAGCGCGTCAGACCTCGCCCCGTCCGGCTTCGGGGCGTCGCGGGAAGTCTCAGGATCGGTTGCCGCGGAACAGGCAGCGGTCAGCGCCAGCAGGGCGATCCACGCAGGACTCTTGCTCGAAGGACTGCAGCGTTCTGCATCAAACCCACGCCAATTTAGGTCGCTCATCTTACGCGTCCTTTACTCCGTAGGGCTCTTGGAAGAGAGATGTTCGCGCTGTACGGATGTGAACGCCGATTCCACACGTTTTGTTTTGGCAGCATGCGCCCCACGCGGCGCGAGGGGTGGCGGGCTTCTCGTGTGGCGCGGACGCGCATCGCGATCCTGGACTCGAACTAGGGACCCGGCGGTCAACAGCCGCCTGCTCTACCAACTGAGCTTGTGTTGCCCCGCACCGTGCAGTGCTCGCAGCCTTCGGCTGCTGCGCGCTTCCTGCCTCCCCCTTACGCCGTGCTCGGCCGCAGCCGGCCTGCGCGCGGCGTGGGGGAGGCCGTCGGTGACGGCGCGGGCACGGAATTCAATCTCATCATCGGCGCTCCGTGCAAGGAAGCTACACGTGAAGGGAGCCGTGTGCCCGCAGGAGACCGAACCCGCTTCGGCTATGCACTCGGGGCGATGTCGTGTAGCGTTCAGTGCGCACGGGGTGTCAGTGACGATGCGACTAGCAACGGGAAGGATCGCCAAGCTTTGCGCAGTCCTTGCGCTGACCGGCTGCAGTTCGGCTGGCGGCGTGCCGCCGCGGTCCGTGGAGACCAGCCAAGCGCCGATGAGTGCGGAAAGCCCGCAAGCGTCGGAACCTTCGGCGGATACCGCAGCCGCCGCGTCCGACGCGGATCGCTTCCACAGCCAGACCGAGGGATTTACGATC
>Ga0111538_10008199_pt1 | contig 14026 bp, 12 predicted proteins | sample SoiMethybrSBSTD1_FD_79669 | JGI IMG/M metagenome (GOLD analysis project Ga0111538, IMG submission 79669) | Bulk soil microbial communities from a Populus tree surrounding site in Tennessee, USA - Soil MetaG P. TD hybrid SBSTD1 (version 2)... | ecosystem: Environmental > Terrestrial > Soil >... | reverse complement strand
TCCTGTGCAGCAGAAGGGGCTCCGGAGAGCCCACGGCCAGCGCACGAAACAACGGCGACGGCGGTGCTGGGCCATCGGCCGGCAGCGAGAGGCAGGGACAGCAGGCGCACACGAGGCGACGCCGCCGCATGCAAGAGCGTAGTACAGGGCCAGAGGGAAAAGCAAGGGCAGGAGAGCACAAGGGCGGGCGCAGGGGGAAGAGAGAGCCCTAAGCCACGCGCACGGCGAATGAACAGGAGCCGGTAGACATCGTGGCGGGAGTAGTGCCGATAGCCTGCCTCGCTTCGCCGTGGCACCGGCAAGACCCCCACGTGCTCGTAGGAGCGAATGGTTTTTGCCGGGACGCCAGTAGCGCGTGCAAATTGACCAACCGTCAGCGGTCGTTCCATAGCCGTTCCTCCCTGTACGATTGAGTTTATCTCGATTTGCGGCAGGCGCTCACGCGGGAGCAGCCCATGGCGTACCAGGAGCTCCAGCAGTGTCGGCTGCGGATCGACCATCTCCAGAGCAGGGTCAAGCGCTGTTGCAGCGTCAAAACCGAAGCCACATCTGGAAGGTGGGCGTCCGCGATTGGGTGAGGGACCTCTGCTGTGCCCTCCATCATGCCGGGTTCGTCTTCCCCCTGGGCAGTCGATGATTGAATCGAGATAAACTCCACTGTGCAAAACGCGCACCCAGTGAAAATGTATCCAGACTTCAGGCCCCCGCGTGTAACGTTTCCTGGGCTCACCACACTATCTCTCTAGACAGCGTGCGGCAGCAGGCGGACGCCACGGCGGCCAGGCCAGCCTCCTCTGGCGTCTGCCAGGCCTGCGGGGCGAGGCGCCGCACGCGTCCACGCCCCCCAGGGGACACGCCGGCGGGTGCTCCCTGAGCACCGCCCACCGCCGCAAGGTGCCGGGCAGATCGAGGAAAGGGCCACCCCCGTGAGGCCCTGAGAGAGGCGAGGAAGCTCCGCAGTGCCACAACCCATTCACCGATGGCTCACCGATCTGGAGCACACCGCCTGTGGCCACAGACGACCCCATGCTCTACGAAGCGCCCTCGTAGTGCGCGGGTGGCAGGACGTCACCTGTAAGCGGTGTCTGGGCTCGATCCACTGGAAACTGGAGCAGCTGCAGCGCCAGCCGCCTGGGAGTCCAGCAGAGCCGCAAGAACACCCGCGCCGGGGCCACGATGATCGCTGCCAGCGCGCCCCAGTGCGCCGGCTTGGCCCCGCACGGCGCGCCTCCGATGGGCGCACGGATCGTCGCGATGGGGACCAGCGCCCGTAGCCACGCCTCGCCGCCGGGGACTCTCCCCTCGCGCGTGGTGGTGAGAGCCCCCACCGCGGTGACGCCCATCGGGTCGCGGCGTGCCGCGAGCGCCCTCCTGCCGCAGGGGGAGACCCTCAGGGGGAGAAGCACGGGCGCGGCTCCAGGCACAGGGGGAACTCGTGGCGGCGCAGACGGATGGGTGGGCAACGCCGGGGGTTGAGCCCTCTGCCTGGAGAGGGCTGAGAGGCACCCGAGGGCGGTGGCGGAGCGCCTGCTACGCCTCAGGGATGCCTGCGTCAGCGCCGGTGGGCGGGGCCAGGGCAGTCCGGCCCCGCGCCCGGGCGATTTGCGCCGCCACGGCGCGGCCGAGTTGGTCGAGCACCGCGTCCACGGCCACGCTTGACAGATCCCCCGGCGGCAGCCACAGGTCTAGCACATCGGCCACGAGTGCGCACGCGAGAGATGATGGGCCTCGGCGGCATCGCCGAGGAGTGTGGCGAGCGCCCGACTGAGCCCGCCGTCTGCTGGCGCACCCGCGGATGCTGCGGCTCCGCGGCGGTCTCTGCCCGCAGGAAGCACGGTACACGCGCCGCCCGTGTCCGCACCCGCTGTTTGAGCCCCACCAGCATCTGCCGCAGGAGGGGCCCCTCCTCCGCCCCTCCTGCCTCGCAGAGCTGCACACACGTGCCGATATGAACAGCAGCACGACGGCGCTCAGGGCGGCCAGGAGGGACAGGCGGTGCGTGGTGCCATGGTTCTGGAGGACGTAACGGAGTGTCAGGTAGGTCGTCGCTTCGCCGCTCTCGGCGAAGGTGTGCGGGGATGGGTCCATAGCGTCCTCTCCGTGGCGGCCGCCCGTGCCTCACAGGGGTGCTTACCGGGGGCGCGACGCACCCGCAGGGGTGTCCTCCCGTGCCCCATGCGAGGGGCCGCCCCGCGCTCCTGCCGGTCGTCAGGCCATGGCCCCACCCCTAGGCGGAGCGGCAGTCAGACGCCAGCAGGGTGACAGACGTCGTCACCACCACGCAACCAGAGGAGGCGCGTGCCAGGAAGCAAGCGCTGAGCGTCGGTGGGATCGCTATGGCCCAGCGCGTGTTTCACGGGGGAGGCATGGATAACACAGGGACAATCGTGTAGGGCAAGCGCGGGTCTCGGCATGACTTGATGTCCCTCTAATGGGTACCCATCATCCGCTCGATTCAAGTCATCAACGATACCGATATCCCCGTTTTCTCAAGCCGCCTAGGTCCTGAAGCATCCCCTGTGCGTCGTGGGCAAGTCCCTCTCTGGCAGGAGCAAGACACACGTGTTACACCGGCATGGCAGCCTCTTCACCCGGTGGAGGCGCAAAGGCCCAAGGCTCGTCACGGTTGATTCTGTTTGGCGAAGACTCCCTGCGTCATGTCCTCAACGAGTATGTGGACCATTATCATCAGGAGCGCAATCATCAGGGTAAGGGCAACGTCCTGCTGTTTCCGCGATCCAGCCCGGCAGGCGAGCATGACAGCACGATTCAGTGCCGTGAACGACTTGGCGGGCTCCTGAAATACTACGAACGCGAGGCCGCATGATAATTTTGACCATACGAGTTGGAGCTTACCGTTGAGGCGTGAGACTTGTCCTAAAAAGGGGACAATTGTCGTAGGGGTGTGGCAAGGGGCTTATCTCAGAAGAGGAGACGAATCATCGGCGAGAGGAGTTTGTATCCTTTATGACGATTATACGAGGACTTCTCACTTGCAGATTGACGCTTCAGACAGATATGAGGCAACAATCAAAAGAGATCCAGAAAATATTCAGGCACAAAAAAGATGTAACAAACCATGCTGGAAATACACTATAATATGAAGCTACCATGAGCATACGCCTCGTGGAGAAGGGGGCTAGTGAGGGTTGCCGGCCAAAGCTGCCTCGCTAGCCCTTCAGTACCCGAGGTGTATCCGGCCTCCGGATACGTCCTGGCTACCGGTATGGTACGTGAGCTGTAGGCGGAGAGTCAAGCTTTTTGTTCACTTCCCACATTGTTGTCGCCTTTTCTTCTCTTGTTCCCCGCCCGGTGTGGTCAGATGACCCGTGATGAGATGTCGTTGAGAGAGTGGATTTTCACGGGATTTTCTCGCCTGTGATGACCAGTCACCTCCCATCAGTCTTTTTTCAGGTGCACGGATAACAACCCGTTTCGGGACACACGCCGCGCAGTCCCATCCTGGCGTCCGCCTCTGTCCAGAAACCCGGTCCATCAATCAATGCAAGGTTGGCTGCGTGTCGCGAGGTTTCTGCACGGTGCTGACCACCCGTGACGCACGTGGCATACGCGTACCACACTATTGCCTCACGCCTGACTCTCAGCTATCCATCCCTTCTCTGATTATGCAGATACGTCTGACTCAGGAAGTATGCGCTTGAGATCACATTTATTAGCGGTATACAATGGATTGGAACCAGACTGTATGGCACTCGTGAGGAGATATTGATGTCTGGAAGCTTCACAATACTGTTTTGAACGCATCTATCCAAGTTCATTGCACTGCTGTGCCTCGCGTGGCGAGCACAGACCCAGTGGAGAGAGGAGATCTCTTATGGAGCCGTCCCCCCCTACCCTCTCGCGGACTATCATCGTCGTTGACGATCGTCCGAGCGATGTGTCCTTCATCTGCGCGATGCTCGATGCGCATGCGCTCCCGTACGCGGTCCAGGACCTTGCCCCTGACGCCCCCGCCTTCGCCCCCTTGGCCTCCCTCGCCCCGCCCACCTCCCGACGGGTACCCAGGCTCATTCGGCTCGACCGCACGCGGCCGCTGCGGGCCGGCCAGGGCCTCTGGCGTCGTTGCATCGCCCTGTGGCCCGCCGTGATGCGCCTGCGCGGGTGGAGGCCCTGGCCCCCGCGTCCCACGGTCGCGCGCCCTCGCCCACCACGACGCCTCGGGTGGCCACGCGCGCTGGCCTGGGGCGTCAGCCTCTGGCTCTTCGTCGGCCTCATGGCGGAGGCGCCGTGGTTCTGGCGGGCGGATCGGCAGCCGCCCGCCCCTCTGAGTTCGCCGCCCCGCAGCGACTCCAGCACCGCCGCACTCCTCGGGACCGTCATACCGAGAACCCTACTGCCTGAGGGGCGTCCGCCCGCCCAGAGCCAGACGCCTGTGGGGCGTGCCCATAGCACGGGCCCTGCCCTTGGGGGCACCCCCACGAGCGCCCCACGCGCCCCGGCATCTGTGGGAGGGAGCGCCGCGTCCCTCAGGCCCCAGGCCACCAACCAGCCTCGCGCCTCGCGTGACGCCCGCAGGCGGCCCCCCAGGCGTCACTATGCCCTCCGTCGCCCTGTGACGCTGCCACACCTCCTGACGGTGAGAGACGGGGCAGAGACCGTCACGCCCCCGCGCACCGTGGAGCTGGCACGTGCGGGGAGCGCTCCCCGTCCTCGCGGCACCGGCGGCGCTCCCAGTGCCCCCGTTGCCCTGGTGGCGGGGCGGTCCTGACCGTGCTTCGGCGGGGGAACGGCCGTGGCACTGGCGCAGGGTGCCAGAGGGGGGTGCGCCCGACCCTCCTCAGGCTCTGCGCCGTATGAGGGGAAAGCGCAAACTCCTAGGTGAAGCCAAGCAGAAGGGATGTACGCTGTCCCTCCTGGACGGTTGACGACAGCGAGAGTTGGCGTATAGGCAGGGTGCTGGAGGGGCTCACGTTGATCTAGTAGGCTTTATGGAGCACATGATCGGGCTCTCCTCCATGCCATCTGCCTGTGGTGTGTGGTGAGAGAAGGGCACTGTCGCAACAAATCCACCGTTGAGCCTAGACCACGCTGCTCATCCTCAAAAGAGGAACAGCTGGCGCTGATCATAGAGCTTTTCTGGACTTCTAGGGAACCACTCCGCCGCGTGTCGAGAGGCAACATCAGGGGGACTGATACCGGGAAGAAGGATGATCGGCACCGCGCACCGACTGGGTGTGTAGAGAAGCGGTAGGTGGCACCCTGGGGCTTTGACGGCCCCATGTGCAGGCGCTTTTGGTCCTTTCCCACCAGCCGCCTACACCCTATCCCCTGCTATGCGCCGGGTGGCATTGGATGAGGCCCGTGGAGCAAGAAGGCCCAGCTGTTGATACAGGCTGATCCCATCCTCGTTCGCCCACCGCTCGACGATGTTGCCGTTGGCGATACGATAGATGTTCATCCCCGTGAACGTCACCGACTTTCCGGTCGGTGAGAGGCCCAGAAACCCCCCGAGATGCGTACCACGGCACGTCCATCGAGCGATGACTTTGTCGCCAGCAACGAGGAGGTCCTCTTCCGTGAAGTGCACATCGGGAAAGGCGGCACGCATCGCGGCAATCAATTGGCGTACCCTCGCAGGACCATACATCGGCTGCCCCCCTTGTCGATACTGGCTCGTATGGCCGACATAGTCAGGGGCAATCACCTCGGCAACGGTGTCGAGCTGCCCTTGATGCCGTATCTCGTCCCATAAACGACGGACGATAGCTTTGCGTGTCTCAGCTGGCAGTGCCTCTGACATGGGGATTCCTCCTTCGACATGGTCCAACTGGTCATCCACGGGTATCGTTACTTGGAGAATGTCCAGCATGGGTGGTTATCGCCATGGGGAGGACTACGAGCATGCCTCTCCTGGTTATCGCAACGCTCTTCGTGGATGCCGGGGCTTAGGCTCCCGCGTTGTCCGAGAAGCATAACGCCTTTGTAAGGCTCATGAACAATAAGGGCTTCACGGAGGAAAGCATGACAAAAGTCGGGTTGGACGCCATCGGCACATCCACGCCCCTGGCATCCAATAAGAGCCTCTTGAGAGAAAACGTTGGCGAAAGGGGAAAGCCGTGAAGAAATTCTTAGGTACCCTCGCCTTGACCTTCGGAGTGTGGAGCCTGCTGCCGTTTGCCGCTTCGGCGCAATCCGGACCAGAGGTCCGATTCTATCGGGATCCAGACAATGGGGTGCTCTGGGTCGTCGGTGTGCTGCCAGAACAACTGAACGGTGACATTGAAATCATTTACAATGGCCATCCGTATACCCGCATTACGCAGCTGCAGGTCGCCATTCCCTATTATACCTTGACCGCACCTCCCATCTTTGCGGAACGGCTCAGTCTGCCGCCCCCGGGGGCGAAGATCGAGGTGCGTATTCCATTCCGGACGCAAACCCTCACCTATACCTACGTGGAGCAAACCGGCAATCAGCCGCCAACGCCCCCCCAAGATTCAAGGCCTGCAGGTGCCCTCACCTTCACGGTGGGCCAGCCCGCCCCTTTCTCAGGCACCATCCACATTCCTTTCGAGATGGTGCTGCATGAGACGTATGTGATCGGGATCCCTTCGGTCTCCATCTCGGTTGGCACCTTCAGGCATCGGCTCGCAGTCGTCGAGTCCGTGGACAACAGGCACGTCATCAGAGGCACCTTCGCCTTGGGCCAGCAGGAATATTTTGCGATCGAAGGCCAGCCCATCGAGACGACGATTCGTATGCAGAGCGAGGGCGCACCGCAAGCCTATACGGTGCGCGTGACGTATCCTCGGATCCAATATGAGCGAAGATAAGGGGGCTGTGCGGGATAGAGGTTGTTGGCGAATCAACTCCATTGGCCTCAATTCTGTTGTTTTATGATAGAGGCCCTCAATAGCATTGCCTCAACTTCGGAAAAGACCATGTTGAACGAAACCACTCACTGCGTTCGGGTAATATTCTTCGCTCAATTTCTCGTGGTTTGTAGCATCGTAAACGCTCAATCGTGAGCTGAGAATCTCTGATCCGGTTCTTCACCGAACCCGTGCTCCAAGGAGAAGCTCAGCCCTGTCGATGGGTGCGCATCTGCACCATCTCTTCCACCCGGAACCGTGGCAATCCTCCATGCCTCTGGTGCGCTGGAAAGCTCGGCCCCGCCAATGTCCTCGGTGTCAGAGCCGCCACGGTGGTCCGTGGGGCGCCTTTCACTCCCAGCCCGGACTGCAGCGCTACCAAGACCATTTCAAGCTGCTACAAAGCCCGATAAATTGAGTAATACGGCTTGCCGCCACGGCGGCTCAGCCGTCAAGCCGGCGAGCGCCTCATGCGCTATCACTGGCCGGGCAATGTGCGCGAACTGGCCAATGAGATCGAGCGTGCCTTGCTCCTGGAGAGCGGTGAGGCATTGGAACTCTCCTATCTGACCATGGCCGGCCCTGACCGCTCCCGGGTGGCTGTCCGCCTGGCCGATCATGGGAAGGTCGTGGTAGAACTCCCGCCGGAAGGCATGGCCTTCACCACCATCGAACACCACGTGCTGCTGCAGGCCCTCACTCTGTGCCAATGGAATGTGACAAAGACCGCGCGCTTTCTGCATTTGTCTCGGGATACCCTGCGCTACCGCATCGAGCGTCTTGGCCTCCAGTCTCCTGAGGGGCTGCCGGCCGAGTAGCGTGCTGCACTGTGAGATGCTGACGTCTGTGCGTACACGTGCGCCCGTCTTTGAACTGTCGCTCACATGGCGGCATCGGGTGCGCTTGCCTTGCAAAGTGCGTGTGAAATTCTTATCCTCGATGGGTCATGACTATCCCAGTCCTCACTTCGCGCTGTATGCGCCTCTCCGGCAGGGAGGGGGAAGTGGTAACGCCCTCATGCTGGTTTAGTGTAGGGAAGAGGAGAGAGCCTATGAATATCCAGAGCATCTTAGCCACCAAGGGTGCACACGTGATTACCATTCGCCCTGAACAAGCGATTCGTGAGGCACTCATCTTGTTTATCAGGCATAATATCGGTGCTCTCGTTGTCCTGGATGACGCCGGACAACTGATAGGGATCCTCTCTGAGCGCGACATCATTCGTGCTGCACCCATGAACGAAGCGATCTTTTCCCAATCTGTACATGAGGTGATGGCCAGAGATATCATCACTGTGGTACCACAGGACGACTTGATGTCGGTGGCCAACACCATGACCGAAATGCGTATGCGTCATTTGCCGGTTGTGGATCAGGGAAGACTGGTTGGCATTGTGTCCATTGGCGATGTCGTGAAGGCGCAACGAGATCAATATCGCGGCGAAGTGGATACGCTGCAGACACAGCTTCTCGCCGATGCAATTTGACCATGCTGCGGAGCATGAGATGGGACAACCAGGGACTGACACAAACCCACTGCGCGTTGCGATTATCGGTGCTGGCCCGAGCGGATTTTATGTGGCGGAACATCTCTTGCACCAGCAGGGTCTCAACGTTGAGATTGACCTGATCGAACGCTTACCCACACCTTACGGCCTCGTGCGTGGGGGAGTAGCGCCTGATCATCAAAAGATCAAGGCGGTCACAGCCACTTACGACAAAATTGCGGCGCATCCCGGGTTCCGCTTGTATGGCTATGTGGAATTCGGCAGGGATCTCACCCTGGACGATTTGCGGCAGATGTACCACCAGATTGTCTACACCACTGGGGCCCAGACCGATCAGCACCTGGGTATCCCCGGCGAGGATTTCCACGGCAGCTGGCCAGCCACCACCTTCGTGGCCTGGTATAATGGTCATCCTGATTTCTGCGATTACCAGTTCGATTTCTCGCACGAGCGTGTGGCGATTGTCGGTATGGGCAACGTCGCCGTCGATGTGGCCCGCATCTTGTGTCGGACCCCTGAGGAACTTGCCACCACAGACATCGCCGATTATGCCTTGGAAGCCTTACGTCACAGTCGCATCAAGGAAGTGCACATGCTCGGGCGGCGTGGGCCAGCGCAGGCCGCCTTTACCAATCCTGAACTCAAAGAACTGGGTGAGTTGGCTGGAGCTGATGTCCGCGTGCTCCCGGAGGAAGTAGCGCTCGACGACCTCAGTCGCGCCGCCCTGGAGAAGAGTCCGGATCGGGCCACTTACAGAAAACTGGAACTTTTGCAGAAGTATGCGGCCCAGAAGGCGACGACGAAACCACGCCAACTGATCATACGCTTTCTGGTCTCGCCGGTGGAACTCCTGGGCAATGTGGACGATCAGGTTGCCGCTGTACGGTTGGTGAAAAATACCCTGTACGCTACCGAAGCCGGCACGCTACGGCCCAGCCCTACTGATCAATTCGAGACCTTACCCGTGGGCCTGGTGTTTCGCTCCGTTGGGTACCGTGGCGTCCCTCTCCCCGGCGTGCCTTTCGACGAACGTTGGGGCGTCATTTTGAACCAGAAGGGGCGAGTACTCCACGCCGAGACCTTGCAGCCCCGCATCGGCGAGTACACGGCTGGTTGGATTAAACGCGGGCCGACTGGGGTCATTGGCACCAACAAGCCAGACGCGCTGGAAACGGTACGGTGTATGGTAGAAGACCTGGCGCAAGGTGCCATTCTTTCCCCCGCTCACCCCCAAGCCACGGCGGCTGAAAAGCGCATCCGGGAACGCCAACCAGCCTACTTTTCCTACGCCGATTGGCGCCGTCTCAATACGCTGGAAGTAGCTAGAGGACGCGCTGTGGGACAGCCGCGGGTTAAGTTCACCCGAGTGGAGGCTATGCTCGCGGCACGATGTGACAGCGAAGCGTGACCGTGAGGAGCTTCTGTGACATGAGTACACGCACTTGTCGGATAGCACCCTGAGAGAACCCCACCCCTAAGTGGAGGGCCGGCCATGACATTCGACGCCATTCTGGCCCAGGTGCTCGATGTGCTCCAACACCAGGGACGGGTGGCCTATCGCGCCCTCAAGGTACGGTTCAATCTGGATGACGACTACCTTGAGGCTCTCAAGGACGAGCTTATCTACGCCCGGCGCCTGGCTGTCGATGAGGCTGACAGAGTGCTCGTGTGGACAGGAGCCATGGCGGCGGTACCACTCCCCGCCATACCAGCACAGGTGCAGGACCGGGCGCCGCTCTCCTACACTCCCAAACATCTCGCTGACAAGATTCTCACCACACGCAGCGCTCTGGAAGGTGAGCGCAAGCAAGTGACCGTGCTTTTCTGCGACATTGCCAACTCCACCCCCCTGGCCGCGCGCCTGGGGCCCGAGGCCATGCACACGCTCTTAAATCGCTTCTTCGAGCTCGCCCTGGACGAGGTGCACCGGTATGAGGGCACGATCAATCAATTTCTCGGTGACGGCTTTATGGCCCTGTTTGGTGCCCCTGTTGCCTATGAGGATCACGCCCGACGGGCGGTGCTGGCAGCTTTGGGGATACAGTGCCGTCTGACAGAACGCCGTGCCGACTTTGGGCTGCCGGCCGGTGAGGCTCTGGCGGTGCGTCTAGGGCTGAACACGGGGTTGGTCGTGGTGGGCAGTATCGGCGACAACCTGCGCATGGACTACACGGCGGTGGGGGACACCACGAATCTGGCCGCCCGCCTGCAACAGAGCGCGCCGCCTGGTGTGATCCTGGTCAGCCAGAGTACCAGTCGGCTGGTGCAGGATCAAGTGTACCTGGAAGCGATACCGCTGATGCAGGTGAAGGGCAAGGAGGCCCCGGTAGCGGCCTACAAACTCCTCGGCCACCGGCCACGGCGTTCACCGGGAGCGCGGCTTGGGGAGCGCACCCTGAGCCGGTTTGCCGGCCGGGAACGTGAGCTAGCAGTGCTGCATGAGGTGCTGGCGCAGGTTGAGGCCGGTCAGGGACAGGTAGTGGGGATTGTTGCTGAAGCCGGTGTGGGCAAGTCGCGGTTCCTCTACGAGTTCCGCCAGAGCTTGACAGGGAAACGGCTGACGTACCTCGCTGGAAGCTGCCTCTCCTATGGGCAGGCTATCCCTTATCTTCCCTTGCTAGACTGCCTGCGGCACAACTGCGGCATCACCGAGGCAGACAGCCCCGAGACGATCACCACCAGGGTACGTCTGGGCCTACAAGAGGTGGGCATGGATCCCGAGGCGGGCGCTCCCTATCTGCTGCACCTCCTGGGGGTGCAAGCCGGCACGGAAGGCCTGGGCGTGCTCAGCCCTGAGACGATCAAGACCCGGACCTTCGACACCCTGCGGCAGATGAGCCTCAGGGGCAGTCGGCAGCGGCCGCTCCTCTTGGAGGTGGAGGATCTGCACTGGATCGACAAGTCTTCGGAAGACTATCTCATGTCCCTCGTAGAGAGTCTGGTCGGCGCCCCCATCCTGCTGCTCGGAACTTACCGGCCGGGGTATCACCCGCCGTGGGTGGAGAAGTCCTATGCCACGCAGGTAGCGCTGCGGCCTCTGGCCTCCCGGGACAGCTTGGTCGTAGTCCGTTCGGTCGCCCCGCGGGAGCGGCTCTCTGACCATCTGGCGCAGGTAATCCTGGCTAAAGCCGAGGGCAATCCCTTTTTTCTGGAGGAGCTGACGCGGGCGGTGATGGAGCAGGGGGAGCTTCAGGCCGACGTGGCGGTGCCGGACACCATCCAGGGAGTGCTCATGGCCCGCATTGATCGCCTGCCGGACGCTGTCAAGCGGCTGTTACAGACAGCGTCGGTACTGGGCCGGACGTTTTCTATACACTTGCTGGAGGCGATCTGGGAGGGTCCTGACGCCATAGAACCACTGCTTAGGGAGCTGAGACGGCTGGAGTTTGTCTACGAACACACCGGAGCCGAGGAACAGGTCTACGTCTACAAGCACGTCCTGACCCAGGAAGTGGCCTACGGGAGCCTCCTGTAAGAGCGGCGGCGTGCCCTCCACGCCAGGATCGTGGAGGCCATTGAGACGTTGTATGCCGACCGGTTGGCCGAGCAGGTGGAACAGCTGGCCCGCCATGCATTCTGGGGCGAGGTGTGGGACAAGGCTGTGGCCTACTATTGGCAGGCCGGGGCAAAGGCATTTGCACGCTCGGCTCTCCGGGAGGCAGTGGTGTGCTTCGAGCAGGCGCTGGTTGCCATAGGGCATCTTCCAGAGAGCCAGGAAAGGTGCGAGCATGCCATCGATCTGCAGCTCGACATGCGCAATGCGCTCATTCCGCTCGGAGCATTTGGAGTGATGTTCGACCACCTGTGCGAAGCCGAAAGGCTCGCCGCGTCCCTGGACGATCGCCGCCGACTGGGCTGGGTCTCCGCCTATCTGAGCCCCTACTTCCACAATACGGGTGACCAGGATCGTGCCGTCGAGACCGGCCAGCGCGCTCTCGCCATCGCTATGGCCAGCGAGGATTTTACTCTTGAGGTCATGGCGACTTTCTTTCTGGGCCTCCCCTACCTCTGCCTGGGTGACTATCAGCAGGCGGTACACTACCACAGGAAGAACGTCGAGGCCCTCACAGGCGAGTGGCTGCACGCACGCTTCGGCGAGCCCGGCCTGCCTTCTGTCTTCTCGCGTGCCTATCTTGACTGGGGCCTCGCTGAGCTCGGAGAGTTTGCCGAGGGCATGGTCCGCGGGGAAGAGGCGGTCCGGATCGCCGAGACAACGGTTGATCAACCCTTCACCCTGGGTCATGCGTATCTTGGCGTCGGTCTGATCCACCTCCGCAAAGGAGACCTCCCCCAGGCCATCACCGTGCTCAAAAGGGGCCTTAGCGTCTGTCAGGCCGGGGGCCTCCAGCTCCTACTCCTCTACGTGGGCTCGCCTCTGGGATATGCCTATGCGCTGTCCGGGCGCCTCGCGGAGGCGCTGCCGCTGCTAGAGCAGGTCGTAGAGCAAAGCGCAGCTACGAAACACATGGGCTTCTATCCGCTCTTCGTGGCGCATCTCGGCGAAGCGTATCTGCTGGCCGGCCGCATCGCGGACGCGAGTCAGCAGGCCCAGCATGCCCTCGAGCGCTCCCGGGACCTCAAGCAACGCGGACACGAGGCCTATGCGCTGCGGCTCCTCGGTGAGATTGCCGCCCAGCGCCAGCCCCCGGATGCCGAGGCCGCCACAGCCGCCTACCGACAAGCCATGACGCTGGCCGACGAGCTTGGCATGCGCCCACTCGCAGCCCATTGTCACCTCGGCCTCGGCACCCTGTATGTCAGGACGGGGCGTCTAGAGCAAGCCCGCGCTGAACTCTCTGCTGCCATGGCGCGGTACAGCGCCATGGACATGACGTTCTGGCTCTCCCGGGCGGAGGCGGCGTTGACGCAGGTGGGCGGCTGCTGAAGCAGACCACATAATGACTAATTATGGCCTCATCTGACATTCTGGTATAATGAGCGGGAACTGTGGGTACGCAAAGCCCCCCACGGAAACAGTGCCTACGGTCTACAAGGGGTTCTGGTTGACAGCCGTCCTTGAGGAAAAGAGAGGAACCTATGGGGACGACCCTGCGGTGGACATCCGCTGATCTTGACTTCCTACCAGACGACGGCAAGCGCTATGAGATTATCGACGGAGAGCTCTACGTGTCGCGACAGCCTGGGTATCATCATCAATATGCCTGTTCCCAGCTCAACATCGCGCTCGGTGTGTGGAGCAATCAGACCAACGTTGGCGTCACGCTGCAAGCGCCTGGGGTGATCTTTGCAGACGATGATGACGTGGCCCCTGATGTGGTGTGGATCAGCCACGAGCGCTTGGCCACGGCACTTGACCAGGCTGGGCACCTCCATACGGCGCCCGAGCTGGTGATTGAGGTGCTCTCTCTCGGCAGTGCGCACGAACGCCGCGATCGCGAGGTAAAACTGAAACTCTACTCTCGTCGTGGCGTCCTGGAATATTGGATAGTCGATTGGCAACAACGGAAGGTGGAAGTGTACCGCCGCCAGGAGCAAGCTCTCCACCTGATAGCCACGCTGTATGCCACGGATCCGCTCACATCACCCATGCTGCCAGGATTCGCGTGCCCAGTGACACAGCTCTTTGGAGACATCCAGTCACTACGGTGAACACAGTGGTGGATGTAGCAGGATATCACGGGTTATGATACAGATTGCACGCCACCCTATGCCCAGGGGACGCCTC
>Ga0111538_10008198_pt1 | contig 14026 bp, 9 predicted proteins | sample SoiMethybrSBSTD1_FD_79669 | JGI IMG/M metagenome (GOLD analysis project Ga0111538, IMG submission 79669) | Bulk soil microbial communities from a Populus tree surrounding site in Tennessee, USA - Soil MetaG P. TD hybrid SBSTD1 (version 2)... | ecosystem: Environmental > Terrestrial > Soil > Tree... | reverse complement strand
GTGTTGTTGATGAGGCCGAACGCGAGCTGCACGGCGAAGCGCACGTTGGCTTCCTCGGCGCTCGTCAGCGCGCGGCCGGCGCGAGCCGCGTAACGCGCGAGCAGCGCATCCGCGAACTCGTGGCTCAGCTTGCGCATCGGCGCCCAGAAGGCCGGCTCGCGGATGCTGCGGATCAACGCCGCGCGCCAAAAGCCGCGGCGGCCCCAGTAGTAGTGAACCGTTTCCTCGAGCAACGCGTGCAAGAGCCGCGCCTCGTTCGTTTCTTGGAACTGGCGCTGGCGTACCTTGTGCCGGTTCTGGATGTGCTGCTGCACCATCGCATCGAACAGCTCGTCCTTGCTGCGGAAGCGCGCGTAGAACGCGCCCACGGAGTAGCCCGCCTTCTGCGCGAGCTCCGCGATCGAAATCTGATCGAATTCCTTTTCTCGCAGCAATTCGAAGCACGTCTCGATGAGCGCGTCATACGTGACCTGCCCGCGCTTCTGTCGAATCCGCTGCTCCGCGCCGAGCGCGTTGACTACCGCCATCGGTAAGCCTCGGTGTGGTTCGTGCGTGAGGATACCGAATCGCCCGCCCTTATGTGAACGACTTTCTGATGGGACCTAAGCGGCAATTCAGAATTCCGATTCTGATACCGTCTTGACTCGAATAACAGAACGAGTATTCTCATTTCGTTTTTGCGCAATGTTGAAACCGGCCGACATCCACGCGGCCTGTCGACTTCGCGCGATCCGGGGGGATCCAATGAAACAGATGCGGGTGGCGACCACCATCGGTCGCACTTCACGGTTGGCGGCTGCAATCATGGCCGCTCTAGGTGTGGCCCAGGCTTTCGCTCAGGCGCAGGAGAACGCCGCGGCGCAAGAAAGCGTCGGCGACGAAATTGTCGTCACCGGCAGTCGTCTGCGCACGAACGGAATGGACATGCCGAACCCCGTCAGCGTCGTGACGAAAGACGAACTCAGCGTTATCGCTCCCACGAATCTCGTCGAGGGCTTGGCCGAGCTGCCGCAATTCAACCTGTCGAGCACGACGCAGAACCCCAGCCCCTTCTTCACTTCGGACGGAGCCGGGTCGCTGAACCTACGAGGGCTCAACACCAAGCGCACGCTGCAGCTGCTCGATGGACGCCGCGTCGTGCAGTCGACGATATTCGGCGGCCCCGATATCAACCTCTTCCCGTCGAACGTGATTAGATCGGTCGAGACGGTCACGGGTGGCGCAACGGCCGCTTACGGCACCGACGCCGTGGCGGGCGCCGTCAATTTCATCCTGGATACCGACTTCGAAGGTTTTAGGGCGAACCTCGGAGCCGGGGCGAACGATCAAGGTGACGGCGACCATTACGAGGCGTCGTTCGCGGCCGGCTTCGCGCTCGGCGAAAACGACCAGACGCATCTGCTCATATCGCTCCAGAAGAACGAGCAGGATCCGATCTGGCGCAATCAGATTTACGACTACGGTTGGTATCACGCGCGCGGGCTCATCAATAGCCCCGCGGCCGGGGCGGGCACAACGCCCGACAACCCGTTCTACATCCCCGCGAGCGACATTAGAAGCGCCGACTATTCGCTGGACGGTATTTTCCATCTGCCCGCCGCCGCCGGTGGCGACCGGATTCTCGATAGCAACGGCAACCCTTCGGCGTTCGTCTACGGGTCGCCCTGTGCCACGCAAGCGGGCGAGATCATGGGCTGTTCCACGACGAATGGCGGCTCCGGCGTTGAGAGCGGGGTCCAGGGCTACTCGATCAGTCCCGACTCCGGGGCGGAAAACATCTTCGCCTACCTCGAGCACGAGTTCGGCAACTTGACGGTCTACGGTCAGCTCATCTCCAGTGACGCGGAATTCACTACAGCGGGCACCGGCGGTTATTTCGGGAATCCCCCGGGCGCGGGCGCCGATCGCAACTTCACGATCTACAGCGGCAACCCGTTCATGCCCGCGGACATCCAAGCCCGGATGACGGCAAATGGAATCGCGAGTGTGCAGTTCAGCCGCCTCGGCGCATTGGAGGACATCGGGTCCGATACCTATCTTCAGCAGGTCACCGAGACGGACTCGCTGACGGGCGGATTCACGTACGACTTCGACGGGGACGGCTTTTTCGGCAACAACGAGTGGGTGCTCAGAGGGTACTACCAAGCAGGCCAGACCGACGTCGACGCGGTTCAGCGCGGCGGAATCCGCCTCGACCGGATCTACCTCGCGGCCGACGTGGTCAATACGCCTTCCGGTCCTCGCTGCAACGTCTCGGTGGTCTCCGCGGCCAACGGCACTCCGATCTATCAGGACTGCGTGCCGTTGAATCTGTTCGGACGCGGCCACGCCTCTCAGGCGGCGATCGACTGGGTTACGGGCTTCGAGCCGGGCGTGCAGATGCACGCCGACGGTTTCCTGTCGGCGACGGAGTCGATCCCGCACGACTATGTCTCGGGTGAGAACAAGCGCCGCGTCATCGACATCCAGCAGGACGTCTGGGAAATCTCGGCGGACGGACGGCTTGCCGACGGCTGGGCCGGTCCGATCACGATGGCGTATGGTGCCGGTTTTCGTAAGGAGTCCTTCACGCAAGTCGTGGAGGTCGGCCCCGGCGGCAACATCAATGCCGATCCCCGCTTTCGTCCGGTCATGGCGAGCACGGCGGCCAACACGGCTCAATACGGCGTCCGCGGCGTGCCGGGCGGCGCGCTGGCGTCCGGAAACTCAGTCGAGATTCAGTTCTCGAACGTGCCGTTCGCGCGCGGCGAGCAAGACGTGAAGGAGGCCTTCACCGAGTTTCTGGTCCCGCTCGTCGAGGGGCGGCCGGGAGCACAGCAGTTGAACTTCACGTCCGCCATGCGCTGGGCCGACTACTCGGGCGCCGGGCAGGTGCAATCCTGGAAGGGAGGCTTTGACTGGGCAATCATCGACTCGTTACGCATGCGCACGACTGTGTCGCAGGACGTTCGGGCCGCCACGATGGGTGAGAAGTTCGACCGCACGGGCGGGTTCTCGGCGCCGTTCAACGACCTCGGCATCAACCCGGTTCCCCCTCCGTACACCGCCACGCAATACTCGAACGGATCGCCCGACATCAAGCCGGAGATCGGCAAGACCAAGACCCTCGGCTTCGTCTACCAACCCGCGGAGCTCGACGGTCTCAGTCTTTCCGTGGACTGGTACGAAGTGGTTATCAAGGACAACATCCAGCAAGTGACGGCGCAGACCGTCATCAACGGCTGTTATCAGGAAAACGAGCCGTTCCTGTGCTCGCTGATTACGCGCGAGGGTGCGCCCGTCACCCCCGGCGGCACCAACACGGTCTCGCTGATCGGCGTTCCGTACTACAACCAAGCGGCTGTTGAGGCCACGGGCGTCGACCTCGAGGTCAACTATCGTCGCGGAGTCAATTTCTTCGGCGGTGGGGACGTCGGTCTACGTTTCTTCGCCACGTTGCTCGACGAGCGCAACAACATCAGCTCGACCGGTACAGTGACCCGACTGGCCGGCACGTTCGGATTGCCGGAGTGGAGCTCATTGATCCAGGGCAGCTACTACAAGTCGCGGATGTCCTTTAACCTCTCTTGGCGCTGGACCGAGGCCCAACTCGCCAACGCGAACTGGAACTTCAACGGCACCAGCACCCGATGGGACGTGGCGGACAATGAGATCGCCGCCGAGAACATCGTGGACGCTCGATTCGGCTATCGATTCGACAGCGGCAGCGGCCGCGTCAACTTGACCGTGAACCTCAACAACTTGCTCGACGAGCGTCCGGAGGAAAACCTCGGCGTGTTCAGCACCAACTTCTCGTCCGGCACCGGCCTTGGTAACACGGGCGAGACCCGAGGTCGCCGCTTCTCGGTAGGAGTCGACGTAGACTTCGGCCGGTAGGGGTGGATCCGTCAGCGGGCGTCGTCGCGGCCGAGCAGAGGGTTCGCCAGAAGCGCGGGCAGGTCACTTACGACGCGCTGATCGAGACGTGCTTCGAGCTGCTGCGAGAAAGGGAATTCGATCAGATCTCGATAGCAGAGCTCGCGCAAAAGGCGGGTTACTCCGTCGGCGCCTTCTACGCGCGCTTCCGCAGCAAGGACGAGCTGTTCGACGCGATGGTGCAGCAGCACGTCCAGAACCGGCGTAAGGTCCGCCAGCGCCAGTTCCAAGAAGCGAACGGCGCGCGTTTCCTGCACGCGCTGCTCGAGGAAACCGTCAACTACTACTGGGGCCGCCGCGGCTTTTGGCGTGCGTCCTTGATTCGCAGCATCCGCGAGCCGGCCTTCTGGGCCCCGATACGCAAGTTGAGCCACGAGTTCGCGGACTCGCTGATCGCACACATGGCGTCGAGCGCGGGACGACCGCTCACAGCTCCTGAGGAAGCCAACGTGCGGTTCGCCGTGCAGCTCACGTTCGGCACCATCAATAACACGATCGTGAACCGGCCGGGCCCGTTCTTCATGGGCCAGGCGCTGTTCGTCCAGAACCTCGTGCGCGCGTTTCGGCTCGTGTCCGGTTACGACGAGTTCGTCGCCGCGCCGCGCCGAAACGACGGCAAGAGCTCGAAGAGTGCGCGGCGTCGGCCGCGGGTCTAGCGCAAGAGGGTGCCGGTGTTACGGTTTCGGTTCGCCGGCTTTCGCGGCGAACCGAAACCGTAACACCGGCACCTCTTCAGAAGTAGACGTGCAGCTCGGCGAACAGCTCGTCGCGGTTGCTCGATGGGATGTTCGGGATGCCGTTGTAACGCCGAACGCCGATGCGCGACTGCGTGAACTGAATCGGGTTGTATTCCCAGACGAGGCTGTAGCGCTCCTGCTGGTCCTCGCCGCGATCTTCATCGGGCTCCAAGTACTCGTAGCCCACCTTGAGATTGTGGCCCTTGCGTATGCGCCAGTTGCCCTCGAGCAGCGTCGCGTACGAGTCGTTGTCGCCGGCCGGCGCGCTGTCGTGGATCATGCTGAGCTCGGCGAGCCACGAGATCGGCCCCGTCTTGATTCCGCCGAACACGCTTTCCATCGTGCGGTCGCCGAACGCGTCCTCGCTCGTGTTGACGCTCGCGCCGACGCGAAGCTTCGGCAGCACGTAGACGGCCGAGCCGCTTAGTTGATCGTCGGCGCCATCCTCGCCTTGGATGACCGCGAATTGCGCGCTCCATTTCGCGAGCTCGAGGCCGAGTTCGACGCCGTCGTCGGGCGTCAAGAAATTGACGCCGGTCGCTTGCCGCACGAACGTATTGTCGTCCTGTAACCGCAGGCCGAACGGGATGAACATCTGACCGGCTTTCACGACGAACTTGCCGTTCTTCGGCGTGAGCTTCAAATACGCCTCGCGATTCTCGCTTTTGTCGGGCGCGATCTTCTGGTCGACATACACTTCCAGGAGATTCGGCACCAAGCGCAGCTCCGCGTAGACCGTCGTCTTCGACACGTCCCACTCGTCCTGCTTCTCGGAGCCCGGCACGTCCACCGACTCGAAGCCGCCGCGGAAATCGCCGCCGACAGCGAACCAACGCGTCGAGACATCGCCGGTCCACGGCTTGCGGCCTTCGACGAGATCGATGGCGCGCGCCGAGATCTGGCCGCGGGCGTAGAGCATGCCGAACGGCGTACGCTTGCCGCCGCCGCTCGGATTGACGTGGCACTGCGCGCACTTGAGGCCGCTCTCGACGGCGAGATAGGGCTCGGCGGCCGCGATGCGCGGCAAAGCTGCGAAAGCGGCGACCAGGAGCGCGGCGAGGAACGCTGACAATTGCCTCTTGATAAACATGCTCATGGACGTGCCCCTGCTGCCACGACGAACGTCGCCGTGAAGTCGCCGCCGGCGACACCGTTGCCGGACGGAAGCAGCATCGGCTCGCCGTCGAGCGCATTACCGCTCAAGTCGAGCACCGCGGCGCCGCCGCTGCCGAGCAGCGTGATGCCGTAGAGATCGGGCACGAGCGGAACGCTCGAGAGATCCATGATGGCCGAGCGTTGATTCGTGAGCGGCACCGTGACTGACGTCGGGGTGATCGTAACGTCGTCGGCGGTACCGAGCATTCCGTCCGCGCCGGCGCGCACTAACATGAACGACGCCGTGTTGATCGACGGCGCGTTGAGCTCGCGATCGAAGCCGACGATGATCGAACGCGGCATCGCGTCTTCCAACGAGCTCGGCTCCGGCGACATCGACGTCACGCGGATCGGCGCCTTCGACACCGAGACCGGCATCGCGCCATCGCCGATCCACTGGCGTACGACGTTGATGTCGGCTTGCGGCAGCGCCGGCAGGCCGGCCGGCATACGCTCGCCGGCACCGGTGCCTTCGAGCTTCCGGATGATGTAGCTATTGTCCGCGTCGCCCGGCTTGACTCGCAGGAGGCTCGACTCGACGCTCGCGACTCCGACGAGGCTCGCATAGCTGTTCACGGAGTCGAGCCGCAAGCCGACAGGCGCGTTCGCGCCCGAATGGCAGTGCACGCAATACTGGTCGAATATGTTCGCTTGAATCGAAGCGAAGTTCGGCTGGAGCGGACCGACGGCCCCGCCGCTGCCTTCGAACCCATCGCCGGAGCCGCACGCCGCCAGCGTGCAGCAAAAAAGGGGCACCACGTAGCGCGCCGCGGCGCGGCGCAACTTCCTAGCTCGCATCTCGTTTTCCCACTATGACGTTCTCGGATAAGTCCCGGCCACAACAGAGGAGGTTCAACGTTATCGCGACGCTGCGCGCGGGCGTCGCGCGCCCGCCATACGCTCGTCGGGGTGGCGCCTCAGCGTGCGAGCGGCTCGACGAGCGTGATCATCGCTTGATGCGTATGGCCGAGCCATAGGCCCGACAGGCCATTGCGCTCGGCCGGTTTCAAGTTGATGTCCCGGATGTTCGCTTCGAACGGCAGCAGATAGAAATCCCACTCGCCGGTCTCGACGTTCATGCGCGCGACGCGATCGGAATAGATGCCGGCCGTCCAGGTGTAGCCGTGCTCGTCGAAGTGAGCGTCGTACGGGAAGAAATACGGGAACGGCACCGCGTAGAGCTTCATCTCTTGGCCTTTCGGCTTGCGCGGATCGAGCAGGCCGACGAAGCCGCCGTCGTAGCCGCCCCACCAGAGCCGATCCTGCGAGTCCGTGATGCCGCGGCGCATGCCCGTGCCGAACGAGCCCGCACCGCGCGGTTGCTCGGGAATGTCGAAGTACTGCACGGCGCGCGTCTTCGCATCGACGCGCCAGACGTACGGCGCGTTGCGCGCGCTGCCATAGACGTTGTTCTTGGAGTCCGCCGCGATGTCGTAGGCGTAGAGCGGCTTCTCGTTCGTGCCTTTGATCTCGACGTTCTGCCAGGTGTTGAGATCGATCTGATAGACGCCGCCGCCGGCGACCGGTGCCGCGACGGCGCGCCACGCCTTCCCGTCGACGCGCGCACCCGAGACGTCGATCATCTCGCCGCCGCCGGGCGGATCGTGATATTCGAATTGCTCGGTCTTCGGGTCGAAGACGACGACGCCGCTTTGCGCCTGATTGCCGATGTACCACCGGCCCTGCTGATCGGGGCCCATCAGCGTGCGTGCGCCCGTCGGCTGCAGCGAGCCTTCCTTCGCGCGATACGGCCAGTGCCATTCTTTGACTTCGCCGGTCTTCGGATTCAGTCGGCCGATTGCGTTGTCGTTGAAATGGTTGAACCAGATCATGCCGTCGGCGGCGATGCGCGTGTCGTGCGGGCGCGCCGTCGCCGGCAAATCCCAAGTCGTGTACACGACCTCGGTCTCCTTGCCCTTCGGCCGCGGCATCGTTTTCAGCTCGTAGGGCCACATGCCGTTGTGCAGGTTGATCGACGCGACGGCGTCGGCCTGGCGCTTCTGCAGCGCCGACGGCGCGCCGCCTTCGGTGCGCCCCCAATGCGGCGCCAGGTTGGCCGGCAGCTGGAAGCGCATTGGCGAGCTGCCCGCCGAGTACACCATGCGCATCAGCACCCACGAGAGCTCTTCGGCGTCGTACGTCGACATCGCCGGCCGGCGCAGCGTGTGGCAGCGGCTGCAATCGCGGAACAGGTCCCACTTCGTCTTGTCGTCGATGGGCCAGCTCGCGAGCCACTCGGGGTCCGTCATCTGGTAGGCGAGCTCGAGCGGATTCGCGCCCTTGAGGTCGAGGTCGAGCACGGCCGCCTTGCCGGCGCCGATCTCGACGCTGGCAGCGTGGCCGGGGAGCACGTACTTCACGGCGCGCACGGTGATGGCGTAGCGGCCCGGCTCGAGGCGGTCGCTCGGGAACGAGTAGCGGCCGTCGGCGTGGCTCACGACGGTGACCGTCTTGTTCGAGCCTTCGCGCTTCGCGCTGACGAGCACGCCTTCCATCGCACCTTCGGCGGTCGACGTCACTCGCCCCGCGAGCGCAGCGGCCTGTTGCGGCACGGCCGGCTGTATCGACAACAACATGACGCTCGCTAGAGCCGCAAGCGTCGAAGCGCGAACGTTGAGACGCAACCGCATGGATTCCCCCTAGACCGCTCGGTCTCGAGGGACAGTGTAACGACATGTTCGTCCCGCCAGTGGGCGGGAACGACGCCATACGCTACGCGCCGCCGGCGCGGCGGCCGCGGCGTACTACATCCGACACACGTGTGGGGTCACGCGCAGTCGATCGACAAAGAACTCGTGGAGCGCGACGGCGGCGTCGCCGATCTTGGCCTGGAAGAAGCCACCAGCCCTGGTGCCTTCGGTCTCCTGCAGGTCGTCGAGCTCGAACGCCTGGTCCAGCCCCAGGCCGTCCAGGAAGTCGAGCGGCGAGGCGACTGAGATCGACAGCGTCTCGCCGGAGTACCGGTCGTCGGGCGAATTCGAGCTGAACCGGTCCGCGATTTGGATCCAGTCTTTCGTGGGCTCCGAGGGTCGGAACCGTACGCCGTCGCCGAGCGCGACGAAGTCGTCTGGAGCGGTGGCCCCGGATGGCGAGACCTGGTGTGTGATGCCGACCGGCAGCGAGCTCTCCGGAAACGGTGAAAGCCAACGGCTCGTCACGAATGCCGCCCCGCTCGGTGGAAAGCTGTCAGGCTCCGAGCCGTAGACCTTGGCATTCTGAAAGCCCTGGAATGAGACCGTATCCGTCGGTGCCGGGGCGTTGCCAGGGAAGATTCGAAACTTGCCGTGGACCGGGTCGCCGAACGAGATGACGTCGTCGTTGCCCCCGTTCGGATCCTGCGAGACGACTCTGTATCGTCCCCAAAACTCCACGTCGATGACCAATTTTGATTCGCCGACGGTGATCTCCGTTGCGGAAGCCGCCCCCGAGACGAGCGCCGCGGCTAGAATGCCGATGCTGAGCGATGTCTGCATGGCCCCACTCCCTTGGTTGGTCGAAAAAACATGCAGTTGCCGTGCCAAGAAACGACAAAACACTGCCGGTAAGAATGTGTAAATCCCGCGTCGGAGACTGCCCATGAAGCACCGCTTTCTGTTCTTGTTGGTAAGCGGGCTGGCGGCGCTGGGCGCAGCCGGCGGTACGCTGGGCCAGGCCCGATTGTTTCAAGCGCCGCTCGCCTGCGATCGCGCGTGCTTGATCAAAACCGCGAACGACTACTTGGCCGCGCTCGTCGCGCACGACGCGAGCCGCGTCAAGCTCGCCGCCGATCTCAAGTTCGGCGAGAACACGGAGCGGCTGAAAGCCGGTGAGGGCCTCTGGAAAACCGCGAGCGCCGTGCCGTCCGCGTTCGCGCTGCACGTGCCCGATCCCGTCTCGGGGCAGATCGGCTTCATCGGCATGATGGAAGAATCCGCCAAGCCGATTCAGCTCGGCCTGCGGCTCAAAGTCGAGAACGGCGCGATCACGGAAGCCGAGCACCTCGTCGTGCGCAGCTTCAACGGCAGCTCACTCGACAACTTGAAAACGCCGCGCCCTGGATTGTTGACGGAGATTCCGCCGGCGCAGCGCGCGCCGCGCGAAGTGCTGCTCGCGATCGGCATGACGTACTACGACTCGATCGAGCAGAGCAGCGGCGACGCGACGCCGTTCGCCGACGATTGCGAGCGGCGCGAGAACGGCATGATCACGGCCGGCGGCACGGGAACCGGCCTCGACGGTCAACCGCGGCTAGGCTGCCACGCGCAGATGGACTCGCGCACGTTCACCTACATCGACAGCATCGACTTTCGTCGCGTCTGGATCGCCGATCCCGTGACGGGGCTCGTGTTCGGTCTCTCGCAGTTCCGTCATTCGATGAAGGACAAGCAAATCACGGTCATCGGCCGCGACGGGAAACCGACGACGCGCGACGTGGCCTTCAATCCGTTCGACTTGCCCGCCGCGCACATCTTCAAAGTCCGCGACAACCGAATTCACGAGATCGAGGCACTCGGCTTCATGGTGCCGTACATGTCGAAGGGCGGCTGGAGCGACTTCGCGAGGTAGCGCGTGACGGAGCCGCAAGGACGCGTCGCGTCCGCCAAGCAGCTGGTGCTCGAGCCGATCGGCTACGTTCGCACGACGCTCGCGACGAAAGTCGAGGCCGCACGGCAGCCGCGCGCGGGCGGCGGTGCTGCGGGCCGCATCGAGCTGTTACCTGCGCGCAATTTCGAGCACGCGCTCTCGAACCTCTCCGAGTGGCAGTACATCTGGGTGCTGTTCTGGTTCGATCGCAACGAAGGTTGGCGGCCGAAAGTGCTGCCGCCGCGCAGCCGCTCCGGCCGCAAGGGCGTGTTCGCGACGCGCTCGCCGCATCGGCCGAACCCGCTCGGGCTCTCCGCCGTGCGGCTCGAGCGCGTCGAAGGGCTCACGCTGCACGTCAGCGACGTCGACATGCTCGACGGCACACCGGTGCTCGACATCAAGCCGTACGTCGCCTACACGGATGCGATCGCCGACGCGAGCGGCGGCTGGCTCACGAGCGAGGACGCGCCGCGCGATCCGATCCCGCAGTTCGAAGTGATCTGGGATGCCGTGGCCGTCGAGCAGGCAGCGTGGATCGAAGCGCAAACCGGCTTGCCGCTGCGAGAGCGCGCGACGGCAACGCTCGCGCTCGGGCCCGAGCCGCATCCGTATCGGCGGATCCGGCGCGAGACGAGCGGCTTCACGCTGTGCGTCAAGGATTGGCGCTTGCGCTTCGACGTCGACGGCCGGCGCGTGCAGGTCTCGTCGGTGGAGTCGGGCGTGCGCAAGTCCGAGCTCGCGCGGCTCAGTGAGGTCAACGCCGAGCTGACGTTGCACCGCGCGTTCTGCGACGAGTGGCCGACTTAACGGAGGTGCCGGTGTTACGGTTTCGGTTCGCGCCGAGCCGCGCACTCAACCTCACGTTCCGCGAACCGAAACCGTAACACCGGCACCTCTTAGGCCCCGGCCAACGGCAGCGCCACGACGCTCGAGCGACCGGCGCTGCGCCGCTGCGCGAGCCACGAGAGAAGGTGTTCCTGCGGCATCGGCTTGGCGATGCCGTAGCCCTGCGCGTACTCGCAGCCGAGCGCCGCGAGCCGTGCGATCGCGGTGTCGTCCTCGACGCCTTCGGCGACGACCGTGAGGCCGAGCTGGTGCGCGAGATCGATCGTCGCGCGCAAGATCGCGTCGTCCTTCGCATCGTCGTTGCGCGTGACGAACGACTTGTCGATCTTGAGCTCGTCGACGGGCAGGCGCTTCAATTGCGACAGCGCCGAGTGGCCGGTGCCGAAGTCGTCGATCGCGAGACGGAAGCCGAGCTCGTGGATGCAGTTCACGACGGCGAGCGACTTCTGCACGTTGTGCATGATCGCGCTCTCCGTAACCTCGAGCGTCAACATGTGCGGCGCGAGATGGTGTTTCTGTGTGAGCTCGAGCAGGAAGTAGGGCAGATACTCGTCGGCGAGGTCGTCGACCGAGATGTTGATCGCAACGCTGAGAATCACGCCCTGGTTGCGCCACGCTGCGCAGCGGGCGATGGCTTCGCGCAGCACCCAGCGCGTCAGATGCGCGATGCTGCCGGCTTGCTCGACGGCGGCGATGAACGCGTCGGGATACAAGAGGCCGAGCTCGGGATGCTGCCAGCGCACGAGCGCCTCGGCGCCGTAGATATCGCTTGTCGTGAGATCGAGCTTCGGCTGCATGAAGAGCCGCAGCTCGCCGTCGCGCAGCGCGCGCGGAAAATCGCCGACGATCTTGATTTGCTGTAGTGAGCGGTCGTCCTGTCCCAAGCGATACACGGCCGCCGTCTGGTGGCGCGCGAGCGCCTCGCTGCGCGCGCTCGTCGCGCGGCGGCAAAGCTCCGCGGCGTCCTCGCTGTGCTCGGGGTAGCAGGCGACTCCGCCCGTAGCGCTCAGCGCGATATTGGCATTCGAAACGCGTACGCCGGCGCGCAGAGCGTCGGCCTGGAACTCGATCCACTCGACGGCTTCGCGCGCGTCGCGCCCAGGCAAGCCGACGACGAACTCGTGCGCGCTCAAGTGGCCGAGGACTTCCGTATCGCGGAGGCGGCTACGCAGGGCGGCGGCCGCGAGCTTTACGACTTCGTCGCCGGCGCGGTGACCGAGCGACGAGACGATGCCGTTGACGCGGTCGAGCCCCAAGCTCACGACGGCGAGCTTGCCGTGCCGCTCGATCGCGTCGCGCAGCAGCGCGACGACGGCCTCGCGGTTCGGCAACCCGGACAGCGAATCGTGATGTGCCTGATGAACGATGCGCCGCTCGCGGTCCGCAATCGCTTGCTGCATCGCGTTGAAGCTGCCGGCGAGCTCGCCGAACTCGTCCGCAGTGCGGATATTGATCGGCTCGTTGTAAACGCCTTCGCGCATGCGGCGCGCGGCTTCAGCGAGATCCTGGACGGGTCGCGTGACGGTTTTCGAGAGCCAGAACGAGCCGCTGATCGCGAGCAATAGCGACAAGCCCGTGATCGCGATGAGGAAGTTGCGAACGCGCCGGTATGAGGCCGCCGCCGCGGATTCGGAGAGCTGCATCGCGACGTAGACGTCGTCGCTGCCCGGGAATTGCCGGAGCAACGAAACCTGCGCGCTCCCGCCGGCGCGCGCTCGCTGCGCGTCCGTGCGCGCCGGGTCGAGGCCCGCGATCGCGTCCGGTCGCGCCTCCATCGGCAGCGTCGAGGACAAGATGCGTGGCGCGACGCCGTTGACGGACAGGAACGAGATGTCGACGCCAGTCAGCTCCGTGAGCTGTGCCGCCAGCGCATAGTCTATCGGAAAGCCGAGCATGACCCACGCGCGAGCGTCGGGTGCGCGCAGCGGCACGGTGACGGTCTGATAGGGAAGGCCGCCGATATAGATGACGCTGTGGGGCGAGCCGCTTTCGATCGCGGCAAACGCCGCGTTCGTAAACGCGGGCACGGGACGGTCGTCGACCGTCACGCTGACGCTGATGTTGCCGTCCAAGTCCAGCACCGCCGCGACGCTCGCTTCGACGCGGCTCGCCTGGTTGCGCAGCACCGAGCGAATCGTGGCCTCGTCGTCGCCGCTCGCGACAGCTTCCTTGAACCCGAAGTCGGAGACGACGACGTTGACGGTCCGCTCGTGCTGCTCGTCGCGGTTGCGCATGTACTCGTCGAACAGCACGCCGGCGAAGCCGACGGTGCGATCGGCTTGCGCATCGGAGTCGCGTTTGATGAGGTTGAGCACGGGAACCAGCATGACGAGCGCCGTCGTGACGACGAGCGCAACGGCTAACAGCAGAATTCTGTGACGAAAGCCGTACCGTTTCATGCAGTTGCGATACTACGGAGCCTACATAAGGGGTTGTGTGCGTTGGGTCACGGTTGCGACTCGACGGTCGACATAACATCCCCACTCCTTCTTTATTGCGAAATTGCGAAGCTCCGCATGCGCACGACGGTCCTCGTCCGCTTCGCCGGTTTGCAGCTCGGCTCGCTGTTGTTGGCGCTCGCACCGGCCGCGCATTCGGCAGCGGCGACGCTCGAGATTTCAGTCGTTGACGAGCAGGGCCGGCCGATCGAGGACGTCGCCGTTTATGCGGCCGCGGCAAACGCCGAGCACGTCGTCGCTGCGGCGGCCCCCGCAAACGCGACGCCGCAACCGAAGGCGATCATGGATCAGCACGACATGCAGTTCGTGCCGCATCTGCTCGTCGTGCAATCGGGCACCGAAGTCGCATTC
>Ga0111538_10008197_pt1 | contig 14026 bp, 11 predicted proteins | sample SoiMethybrSBSTD1_FD_79669 | JGI IMG/M metagenome (GOLD analysis project Ga0111538, IMG submission 79669) | Bulk soil microbial communities from a Populus tree surrounding site in Tennessee, USA - Soil MetaG P. TD hybrid SBSTD1 (version 2)... | ecosystem: Environmental > Terrestrial > Soil >... | reverse complement strand
GCCGCACGGCCTCGACCAGCAGGAACATGCCGTACATGCCGGGGTGCGTGTAGGACAGCCCGCCGCCGTTCGTGTTCATCGGCAGGGCCCCGCCGGGGCCGAGCTTGCCGTCCTCGACGAAGGCACCGCCCTCGCCCTTGGGGCAGAACCCGAGGTCCTCGAGGTGCAGCAGGGCGGTGATCGTGAACGAGTCGTAGGCCATCAGCAGGTCGACGTCGTCGTGCTTCACCCCCGCCATGGCGAACGCGGCCGGGCCCGAGACCGCCCCGCCGGTGACCGTCAGGTCGGGCATCTCGGTGATCGCCTGGTGGGTGCCGCCGGTGGCCGCGCCGAGCACGTAGACCGGGGGCCGGCGCAGGTCGGCGGCCCGCTCGGCCGACGTCAGCACGAAGGCGCCCGCGCCGTCGGTGACGAGGCAGCAGTCGAGCAGGTGCAGCGGCGAGGCGATCATCGGCGACGCCAGCACGTCGTCGACGGTGATCGGGTCCCGGAAGCGGGCCCGTGGGTTCATCGCCGCCCACCGGCGGGTGTCGACTGCGATCTGCGCCAGCTGCTCGGACGTGGTGCCGTACACGGCCATGTGGCGGCTGGCCGCCAGCGCGTAGGCGCCCATGGGCAGCCGCAGGCCGTACGGCAACTCCCACTCGAACGCCGGGTTGGGCCCGGGGGGCATGCCACGGGGCATCGCGTTCGGGCGCCGGCGGTCGCTGCGGGGCGTCGACGCGTAGACGCCGACGACCACGTCGCACAGCCCGGCGGCGATGGCGGCGGCGGCGTGCTCGACGTGCAGCTCGTAGCTGGACCCGCCGACCATGGTGCCGTCGAGGTAGGTGGGGCGGACGCCCAGGTACTCCGCGAACCCGCCGGCCATGCCGGCATAGGCCACGCCGTCGACGTCGTCGAGGGTCAGTCCGGCGTCGGCCAGGGCCTCGTGGACCATGGCGGCCTCGAGCGCCCGGCCGTGGCTGTCGAGCTCGCCGGTCGGCGAGGCCGCGTCGGCGACGCCCACGAGGGCGGCTGCGCCGCGCAGGGTGCGGGCGGTCACGAGGCGGCGGCGTCGGCCGAGGCGGCGGCCGCACGGTCGGCCGCGACGGCGTCGTAGCTGGCGTAGTCGGAGCCCGTGTCGTCGGCGAACTCGAACTCGAGCAGCCCGGCCTCGTCCCACGCCTTGCGCAGGTAGCCGTCGTTGGCGTCGAGGAGCCCGAGCTTGCGGACGTTGGGCACGAGCTTGGCGAAGAAGCCGCGCTGGAACCCGGCGTAGGGGTTGACCTTGAGCTTGCCCGACGCCTCGAGGATGCACGGGTACACCGCCTCGGCCGACACGCCCATGCGCTCCCAGATCTCGGGGGTGGTCGACCGCAGCCGGTTGCGAAGGGTGTTCTCGATGAGGAACTCCTGGCGGTCCTTGAGCTCGGCCTCGGTGAGCCCCTGGTAGTACTCGGCCAGGCTGAGCACGCCGAACGCCACGTGGCGGGCCTCGTCGGACATGACGTAGCGCAACAGCTTCTTGAGCAGCGGCTCGTCGGTGTTGCGGAGCATCGTGCCGAACGCGGCCAGCGCGAGGCTCTCGATGACGATCTGCATGCCGAGGTAGGCGATGTCCCAGCGCTCGTCCTCGAGGAGGGCCGTGATCTGGTCCTCGAGGAACGGGCTCATCGGGTAGGCCTCGCCCAGCTTGGTGTGCAGGTACTTGGCGAACACCTCGGTGTGGCGCGCCTCGTCCATCGTCTGGGTGGCGGCGTAGTACTTGGCGTCGATCCACGGCACGGTCTCGACGATCTTGGCCGCGGTCATCATGGCGCCCTGCTCGCCGTGCATGAACTGGCTGAGCTGGGCCTTGAAGCTCTCGACGCCGAGGGCGGTCAGCTCCTTGTCACCCCAGCGGGCGATCGGCGAGCCGTCGACCTCGCGGGCGGCGGCGGTGAGCTGCATCAGCGGCGTGCTCTTGTCGACGAGGCCCTCGGGGTCGACGTCGGTGTCCCAGTCGAGCTCGGTGACGCTGTTCCACTGCGAGCTCATCGCCTTGTTGTAGAGGGTGACGAGCTGGCCGCGGGACCGGTCGTAGTTCCACAGGAAGATGCGGTCGGCGTGGTCGTGGACGACCTTGATCGAGGCGTCGATCTCGCTCTTGTCGGGCAGGGCGGGTGCCGGCTCGGTCGCCGTCATCGTTGGTCCTCCGGTTCGCCTGTCGTCGTGTCGGGGGTGGGGGTGTCGGGGACGGGCGCGACCGTCGGCGCCGCGGGGTCGGCGCCGAAGCTGTCGACGATGCGCCCCACGAGGGCCTGCCAGGCCGCGGGATCGGGCCCCGGCAGGCCCGAGCCCCGGTGCAGCAGCAGCCCGAGGTTGAGGATGCGCACGAGGAACAGCACCGCGTCGGCGTCGACGTCGGCGGCCACCGTGCCGTCGACCTGCGCCTCGGCCACGAGCGGCGCCAGGCGCCGGCGGAACACGGTGTACGACTCGTCGAGGGCGGCGGCCACCTCGGGCTCGCGCCGGGACGTCACGTAGGCCTCGAGGCGCAGCGCCTCGGCGTCGGTCAGCGGCGCGTCGGTGTGGGTGGCGACGGCGGTGATGAGGTCGGCGACCCGCTCGACCCCGTCGGCGCCGACGCGGGCGGCCGAGCCCGAGTGCGTGACGATGGCCTCGCGCAGCAGGTCGTTCTTCGACCGGAACCGCCCGTACACCGCGCCGGTCGACAGCCCCGACTCGCGCACGATGTCCATGATCTTGGTGCCGTCGTAGCCCTGCCGGGCGAAGACGGCGGCGGCGGCCCGCAGCAGCTGCAGGCGCAGGGCGTCGACGTCGGGGGCGTCGGCGCCGCGGGCGACCCGGTCGGCCATGGACGGCGGCGCTGAGACGTCGGTCACAGCCCAAGAATAAACGTTCTTCGCGCTCCGTCAACCGGGTGCCGCAGCCTCGGCCGGCCCCACCGCCGATCGCCGCACGTGGCCGCGAGGGGGAGGATCACCCCGCCGGTCGCTGCACCACCGTCGCGGGGTCGCCGTCGACCGCCTCGGCCAGCATCGGCACGAGGCCGTCGAGCAGGAACGGCAGGCTCAGCACCGAGTGGAACGAGGTCGCCTCGCCGAGTGGCTCGAAGTTCGACACGCCGACCTCGCGGCCCTGCGCCACGACGTCGAGCCCGCCGTACACGGGCTGGCGGTGCAGCTCGGCCAGGTCGGCGTCGACGTCGTTCAGGATCCACACCAGCACGTCCACGTCGAGCAGGTCGATCTGCTCCTCGCTGATCTCGGCGGCGAACTGGTCGCCGGCCAGGCCCTCGACGCCCTCGACGGGGGCGAAGCCGAGATCCGCCAGCAGCCGGCCCCGAGGGTCCTGCGGGGCGAAGATCGAGACGACGCCCTGGTAGGGCGAGGCGACCGCGGCGGTGGCCCCGGCGAACTGCGGGTGGGCGTCGCGGGCCGCGGCGATCCGGGACTGCACGTCGGCGACCAGCGCCTCGGCCTCGTCCTGCTGCCCGAGCGCCCGCCCGATCGTGATCGTCTGCTCGTCCCACGGGATGCCGTAGTCGACGTACTCGCCCGGCTGGGCGACGACCGGGGCGATCTGCGACAACGTCTCGTACTCCTGCGGGGTGAGCGCCGAGTACAGGGCGAGGACGAGGTCGGGCCGCAGCGCGGCGATGGCCTCGGCGTTGACGGCGTCGCCGTCGAGCAGCTCGGGGGTGGCGTCGCCCAGCAGGTCCTCGGCCCAGGCGCCGACGCCGTTCCCGTGGGTGTCGAACCACCGGGTGATGCCGACCGGGACGACCCCCAGGGCCAGCACGGCGTCCTGGTCGGTCAGGCCGACGGTGACCACCCGTTCGGGCGCCGACCCGATCGTCGTCGTGCCGTACGTGTGCTGGATCTCGACCGGGTACCCGGCGGCGGCGGAGCCGGAGCCGGCGCCGGTGCCCCCCGCGCCCGACCCCGCCCCCGCGCCGGCGTCGCCCGACGGGTCGCCGCCCCCGCCGCACGCGGCGAGCGCCACGCCGAGCGCGACCACGACGGTGGCCCACCGGCGCCGGGGGGAGAGGGGCGCGGCGCTCACGGCAGCACCGCCGCGACCGGGCGGAGCGGCGCCAGCCGGGGCAGCTCCCGGCGAGCGAGGATCGACTCGACGATCTCGCCGGTGCGCACCGCGATGTTCGAGAGCAGCGTCGACGTGAGCCCGTGCGAGTGCTCGGTGCCCCCCTGCACGTACACCGCGGCGTCGGCGGGGGCGTCGAGCACCAGGCGGTAGTCGCGGCAGACGTCGGTCGTGCCGTCGGCCCGGCGGGCGATCAGCTCGCCGGCCGTGCCCAGCACCGCTGCGGGGTCGGTCGGCGCGTAGCCCGTGGCGAAGACGACCGCGTCGGCGGCCAGGCGAGACCGCCGGCCCGTGGGCAGGTGGGTCACGTCCAGGTCGACCCCGTCGGCCCGGCCCGCGACGGCCGTGACCTCGGACGCGTTCATCATGCGCAGCCGCGACCGGCCCTGGACCCGCTCCTGGTACTCGCGGCGGTACAGCGCGTCGATGAGCTCCACGTCGACGGCCGAGTAGTTGGTGCCGCGGTGGTAGTCGAACAGCATGCGCTTCACGTCGTCGCCGGCGCCGTAGTAGGTGTCGACGGCGTCGGCGTCGAAGATACGGTTGGCGTAGGGCGAGTCGTCGGCGGGCGTGTAGCCCCACTTGGCGAACACGGAGCACACCTCGGCCGTGGGGAACGTGCGGTGGAGGAAGTCGACGACCTCGGCCGCGCTCTGGCCCGCACCCACGACGACGAACCGCCGGGGCCCCGGCGCCGCGGGGATCGCCTCGACCCGGGTGAGGATGTCGAGGTTGTGCCACACCCGGGGGCCGACGGCGATCCCCGCCGGGAGGCGGGGCCGCAGGCCGGTGGCGACCGCGAGGTCGCGGGCCCGGCGCACCACCACGTCGCCGTCGGCGTCGCGGCTCACGACGTCCCAGGCGACGACGACGCCGCGGTCGGTCACCGGCTCGACGTCCACGACCGTGTGGCCGTAGGAGACGACGTCGCCGACCCGGGCCGCGGCCCACTCGAGGTAGGCGTGGAACTCGAGGCGCAACGGGAACAGCGTCTTGTGGTTGATGAAGTCGGCCAGCCGGCCGCACTGGTGGAGGTAGCTGACGAAGCTGAAGTCGCTGGCCGGGTTGCGCTGGGTGACGAGGTCCTTGAGGAACGAGATCTGCATCGTGGCGTCGTCGAGCAGCATGCCCCGGTGCCACCCGAACCGGGGTTGGCGCTCGACGAAGCTCGCCCGCAGCGCCCGTCCCGGGTCGCCGGCGGCCCGCTCGGCGGCGGCGATGGCGAGCGCCAGGTTCGACGGACCGAAGCCGATGCCGAGCAGGTCGAGGACGTCGCCCGCTCCGGCGGGCGCCGCGGGCTCGGCGGGGCGGCCGGGATCGGGGCTCGGGCTCACGAGGCCGCGCCGGTATCCGGCGCGCTCCCCGGCACTGCGACCGGGGCCGCCGAGGCCTCGGCGGCGGCCATCGCCGCTGCGAGGCTGCGGGGCCGCATGTCGGTCCAGTGGGCCTCGACGTAGTCGAGGCAGGCCTGGCGGGTGTCGCGCTCGTGGGCGACGGTCCACCCGGCAGGCACCGCGGCGAAGGCGGGCCACAGCGAGTGCTGACCCTCGTCGTTGACGAGCACCAGGAAGGTGCCGTCGGCGTCGTCGAAGGGGTTCGTCATCGGTGGTCCCTCGGGTTCCTTCCCGCCAAGATCAGATGTTAGGTTTACCTTATAGTCCTATGCCTAGTGACCTTGTCAAGCCATCGCAGGGGCCGACCGTCCTGCGCCTCGCCCTGCGATCGCAACGGAGGCGCGTGCAGGCCGGCGGCGCGCTGTTCGCCGCCCACCAGGCCCTCGAGGTCGCCGTCCCCGTGGTGATCGGGGCCGTGATCGACCGGGCGGTCGCCACCGGCGACACCGGCGCGATCGGGCGCGGGGTCGGGCTGCTCGTCGTCCTCTTCGCCTGCCTGTCCGCCGCCGGGTGCGTCGGGCTCCACGTCGAGGAGAAGGCGGTGACCGGCGCCGGCCACTGGGCCCGCCTCCGGGTGGCCGAGCGGGTCCTCGCTCCCGGGGGCGGGGTCGAGAGCGCGCTGACCGGGCAGATCGTCAGCCTGTCGACGGTCGAGACGGCCCGCATCGGCGAGGGCGTCGGCGCCGTCATCCTCGGCGTCGGCGCGGTCACCGGGTTGGTGGTGGGCGCCGCCGTGCTGCTCGCCACCTCGGTGCCGATCGGGCTCACGGTCGTCGTGGGCGTTCCCGTCGTCATGGTGGTCGTGCGCATCGTGTCCGCGCCCCTGGTCCTCACCGCCGACGCCCACCAGGAGGCGGTCGGGCGCACCGCCGGCGTCGCCGCCGACCTGCTGCGGGGCCTGCGGGTGCTCACGGGCATCGGGGGAGGCGCTGCCGCGACGGCGGCCTACCGGCGGGCCAGCGCCGGCACCCTGCGCGCCGCCCTCGACGCCTCCCGGCTGCGGGCGGCCTCCACCGGGCTGACGTTCTGGGTCGCCGGGTCGTTCCTGGTCGTGGTGGCGTGGATCGGCGGCCACCAGGCGCTCGACTGCGACCTCACGGTGGGGGAGCTCGTCGGCGCCGTCGGCCTGACGCAGTTCCTCCTCGGCCCGCTCGGCCGCCTCGCGCTCACGGGCGAGGTGCTGGCGCAGGCCCGGTCCGCAGCCGACCGCATCGCCGCCGCCCTCGATGCCCCGCCCGCCGTGACCGGCGGCGAGGAGGCGCTCGACCCCGCCACCCCGATCGCCGGCGCCCTGACCGTCCGCGGGCTGCGCCACGGACCGCTGGCCGGGCTCGACCTCGACGTCCGGGCGGGCGAGGTCCTGGGCGTCGCCGCCGCCTCGCCCGCCGACGCCGCCGCCCTCGTCGCCTGCCTCGACCGCACGCTCGACCCGGCCACCGGCACCATCGCGCTCGACGGCCGCGACCACCACGCCCTCGACCTCGCCACCGCCCGCCGGGCCGTGATCGTCGCCCACCACGACGCCCCGCTGTTCGAGGACGACCTCGCCGCCGAGGTCGCCAGCGCCGCCGCCAGGCCGGAGCTCGTCGCGCCAGCGGTCGAGGCCGCGGCGGCGGGCGAGCTGGCCGAGGCGGTCGACGGCGGCCCGGCCGCCCGGGCCCTCGGCGAGGCCGGCCGCGGGCTGTCGGGCGGGCAGCGGCAGCGGGTGGCGCTCGCCCGGGCCCTCGCCACCGACGCCCCGGTCCTGGTGCTCCACGAGCCGACGACCGCCGTCGACGCCGCCACCGAGCGCCGCATCGCCGCCGGCATCCGGGCCGTGCGGGCCGGGCGCACCACCGTGCTCGTCACCACCAGCCCGACGCTGCTGGCCGCCGCCGACCGCGTGGTGCTGGTCGTCGACGGGCGGGTGGCGGCCAACGGCGGGCACCGGGCGCTGGCCGCGTCCGAGCCGCGCTACCGCGAGGTCGTGCTGACGTGAGTGCGCCCACCGCCCCGTCCCCGGCGGCGCCCACCCGCCCGCCGGTGCCCGCCGCCGTCGCGCCGGCGACGACCGACCCGCCGGCCGCCCGCCCGGGGGCGGTGCCGGCGGCGGCCGTGCTGCCCGTCGCCACCGCGGCGCAGACCCGGACGGCGATCCGAGCCGCGGGGCGCGAACACCGGGGCCTGGTGGTGGGGGCCGTCGTGGTCCTCGTCGCCGCCACCGTCGCCGCCCTCGCGGTCCCCCGCCTGCTCGGCGACCTCGTCGACGTCGTGGTGGACGGGCGGACCGGCGCCGACCTCGACCGCACCGTCGTGTGGTTGGCGATCGCCACGCTGGCTCAGGGCGCCCTGGCCGCCGTCGGTCTCGGCGTGGCGGGCGCACTGAGCGAGCGGTTCCTGGCCGGGTTGCGCGAGCAGGCGGTCGAGACCGCGCTGGCGTTGCCGCTGGCCGACGTCGAGCGGGGAGGGACGGGCGACATCGTCTCCCGGGTCGTGGGCGACGTCGACCAGGTGTCCGAGGCCGTCCGGGTGGCGCTGCCCGAGATGCTGGTCTCCGCGCTCGTGATCGGCCTGACCGTCGTGGGCCTCGGAGCGCTCGACTGGCGCCTGGCGGCGGCCGGGCTGCTGGCCGTGCCGATCCAGGCGGCCGCCACCCGGCGCTACCTGCGCCGCTCGGGGCCGATCTTCGCCGAGGAGCGCACCGCCGAGGGCCGCCGCGCCCACCACCTCCACGCGTCGGTGGCCGGGGCCCGGACCGTGCGGGTGCTCGGGCTGGCCCCCGCCCACCTCCGGCGGATCGAGTCCGCCTCGCAGCGCACGGTCGACCTGGCCGTCGACACCGCCCGAGCGCGGGCCCTGTTCTCCAGCGGCTTGAACGCGGCCGAGCTCGTCGGCCTGGCGGCGATCCTGGTCACCGGCTTCGTGCTCGTGGGCGACGGTGCGATCTCCCTCGGCATGGCCACCGCCGCCGCGCTCTACTTCCACCGCCTGTTCGACCCCATCGGCATCGTGCTGTCGCAGCTCGACCACGCCCAGGCGGCGTGGGCCGCCCTGGCCCGGCTCGTCGGCGTGGCGACGTGCCGGGCCGGGGCGGCGACGTCCTCAGGCGGCACGGCACTCGACCGCTTCGCGACGTCCGGGCCCGGCGCGGCGCCGGACGACACCGGGTCCCCGCCCGGTGCGCCGACCGGCCGGCCCGCGCCGAGCCGGCGTCCGCCCGGCGGCGGACCCGTCGCGGTCGAGCTCGCCGGCGTCGGGTTCGCGTACGACGGCGGCCCTCCAGTCCTCACCTCCGTCGACCTCCGCGTCGCGCCCGGCGAGCGGGTCGCGCTGGTGGGCGCCTCGGGCGCCGGCAAGTCGACGATCGCCAAGCTCGTCGCCGGCGTCCACCCGCCGGCCACGGGCACCGTGCGCGTGGGCGGCGCTCGCGTGGGCGACGTCGGCGTCGCCGCGCTCGGCCGGCTCGTCGCGCTCGTGAGCCAGGAGGTCCACGTGTTCGCCGGCCCGCTGGCGGATGACCTCCGCCTCGCCCGGCCCGACGCCACCGACGACGACCTGCGCGCCGCCCTCGACCGGGTCGGCGCACGGCCGTGGGTCGAGGCGCTCGACCGGGGCCTCGCCACGGTCGTCGGCGACGGCGGGCACCCGCTCGGTCCCACCGAGGCCCAGCAGCTGGCCCTCGCCCGGCTGCTGCTCGTCGACCCGGCCGTCGCGGTGCTCGACGAGGCGACGGCCGAGGCCGGCAGCGCCGGAGCCCGGCGGCTGGAGGCGGCGGCCGACGCCGCCGTGGCGGGACGCACCGCGCTCGTCGTCGCCCACCGGCTCACCCAGGCCGTGGCGGCCGACCGCGTCGTCGTGCTCGACGCGGGTCGGGTGGTCGAGGAGGGCACCCACGACGAGCTCCTGACCGCCGGCGGCCCCTACGCCGACCTGTGGGCGGCCTGGTCGGTCGCCCGCTGAGCGCCGCCCCCGGCAGCGCGGATCGCGACGGCAGGGACCCCTCGCAGAACGGACCCGCGGTCAGCCGTCTCGCGCCCCGTGGCCACCCCGCCTCGCGTCCTCGGGGTCGACCCTCGGTGCGTCCACGCGCAGCCGTCCGCCCGCTCGCGCCGCGACGATGAGGTCGGCCACGGCGTCGGCCCCTGCCGGAGGGTCGACCAGCACGTGACGGTCGGGAAGGTCCGCCCCCGAGAACCCGCGGTGCATGTGGCGAGTGGCGTCGGCGTCGGAGAACCCGTGCCCGACCCGGGTGCGCAACCGCTCCAGGCAGACGTCGACCGACGGCAGCAGCACCACGTAGTCGAGCCCGGCCAACCCGGTGGCGGCGAGGAACGTGGGCAGGAACCAGGCACCGACGACGCCGTCGTACACGGTGTCGTACCCCTCGGCCGCGAACCGCCCGGCGGCCGCGCCCGCGGCCTGCGTCACGATCTCGTTCTGCCGGTCCGACGCCGGCAGCCACGGGGCGATCGCCCCCGTGGCGAGGAAGCCGAAGAACGTGTCCCCTTCGACCAGCACGCTCGGGTCGGTCCGCTCGACGAGCAGCCGGGCGACGGTCGACTTCCCCGCCCCGGGCGGCCCTGTCACGACGAGGAGCGACATGCGGGGCAGTGTCCCCCACGTGCGCCCGCCGGCCCACCGGATTCGCGCCGCCGGGCTCGGCGATCTGGTTGGTGCCGGTGGTCGGGTGCCGGTCCGACCCGAGGCAATGCGTTCCACATCTTGGAGCCCGAGGTCATGGGTTTCGTATGCGGAACCGTGTCCTCATCCTCGATGGAACGGAACCCATCGCCTCGGGCCGGGGGGACGGGTCGGTCAGGCCCCGAGCATGTTCGGCCGGGGGTACCGGGGCGAGGCAATGCGTTCCACATCTTGGAGCCCGAGGTCATGGGTTTCGTATGCGGAACTGTGTCCTCATCCTCTGCGGAACGGAACCCATCGCCTCGCCCGAACGGAACCCATCGCCTCGGGCGGAACCCCGTCGCCTCGGGCGGAACCCCGTCGCCTCGGGCGGAACCCCGTCGCCTCGGGCGAAACCCGCCGAACGGAACCGCCCGCGGCCCGAATCACACCGCGCAGGTCCCGTCGTCGCAGTCGTCGCCGGCCTCGGGTGCGTCCGTCACCGTGAGCGGGGCGAGGCGCTCGTGGGCCCGGGTCAGCACCTCGACGAACGTGTCGACGTCCTGCGCCCCCGGGATGGCCCATCGGCCCTCGATCACGAACGTCGGCACGGCGTGGATGCCCCGCTCGCCGGCGCCGACCTCCTCGGCGCGCACGGTGTCCGCGTAGCCGTCGGTCGCCAGCACCTCGGCGGCGACGTCGACGTCCAGCCCGACCTCGCCCGCGAGCCGGGCCAGCACCGCGTGGTCGGCGACGTCGAGGTTCTCGGTGAAGTACGCCCGGAACAGCCGCTGGTGCAGCGCGTTCTGCACCCCGGCTCCGGCGACGTCGAGCGCCCAGGCGGTGAGCCGGTGGGCGTCGCGGGTGTTCACGCGCCGCTTGCCGTCCCAGCGGAAGTCGATGTCGACGTCCGCACCGGCGTGGTCGAGACGGTCGCGCACCTGGTGCAGCCGGTCGGCGCCCCCGAACTTGCGGCCGAGGTAGCCGGCCAGGTCCATGCCCTCGGCCGGGACCGTGGGGTCGAGCTCGAACGCCCGGTGGACGACCTCGACCTCGTCGCCCCACGGGCGGCTCGCCTCTCCGGCGCGTAGCTGCTCGAGCGCCTGCTCGAAGCGGCGGGTGCCCACGTAGCACCAGGGGCACACGACGTCGGACCAGATCTCCACCAGCATGCCCACCACAACGGTCGACCGGCGGTGCGCATTCCGGACGCGGGCCGGCGCCGCCGCGGGGAGGGCGGCGGCGCCGGGCCGGTGGGGGGCGGGCGCCCCGGGTCAGACGGGGGCCTTGAAGGGGTCGTGCTCGGTGAGCAGGCGCTCGAAGCGGGCCTCGTCGACCCGGGCGACGACCCGTGACGCCTCGTGCTGGTCGCGCACGGTCTTCGACAGGCTGATCGACGACGTGACCGCGTAGAGGGCGGCGACGGCGAGGAACGCCCGCTTCCACGGGTCTCCGGGCATGTACGCGATGCCGAGCGCCAGCGCCGACAGCGACACGGCGAACGAGATGTAGGTCTGGACGATCCAGCCGGCGCTCTGGCTGCTCGGGGGCTGGTGCTGGGTCACGGTGTCCTCCTGGGACGGGCCGGCGGACCGGGGTTCGGTGCGCTCGACACCGGCATCGTCGGCGCGCGTCGCCCGGCCGGCGACCCGGCGCGGCCCCCATCCGGGGCCGGGGATCCCCCAGGCCCGACGCGCGATCACCCGGGCAGGGATACCGTGACCGCCGATGGCGACGCCCCGGTTCCGCTACAGCCGCTGGGACGGCACCCAGGTCGGGTTCGACCTCGATGCCGACGCGGTCCTCGAGGAGATCACCGACGACCTGCTCTACCACGGCGACCTGCACGCGGCGCTGCGGCGGCTGCTGCAGCAGGGCTTCCGCGACCGGCAGGGCCAGGACGTCCAGGGCGTCCGCGACCTGCTCGAGCAGCTGCGCCAGCAGCGCCAGGAGCGGCTCGACCGCTTCGACCTCGGTGGCGTCTACGACGAGATCGCCGAGGAGCTCCGCGAGGTCGTGCAGGCCGAGCGCGACGAGATCGACCGGCAGCTGCGCGACGCCCAGCAGAGCGGCGACCCCCGCCGGGCCGAGACCGCCCAGGGCAGCGCCGACGAGCGCAACATGCAGCTCGAGATGCTGCCGCCCGACCTGGCGGGCATGGTGCGCGAGCTGCAGAGCTACGACTTCGCCTCGCCCCAGGCGCAGCAGCGGTTCGAGGAGCTCGTCGAGAAGCTGCGCCAGCAGGTGCTCGACAGCTACGTCAACCGCATGACCGGTGCGGTCGAGTCGATGACGCCCGAGGACATGGCCCGCATGAAGGACATGATGGCCGAGCTCAACCAGATGCTCGACCAGCGGTCGCGGGGCGAGGAGCCCGACTTCGACGGGTTCATGGAGCGCTACGGCGACTTCTTCCCCGAGAACCCGAAGGACCTCGACGAGCTGCTCGAGGTCCTGGCCCGCCGCATGGCCGCCATGCAGGCGATGCTCGCGTCGATGACGCCCGAGCAGCGGGCCCAGATCAGCGCGCTGGCCGACCAGCTGCTCGAGGACATGGACCTGCGGTGGCAGGTCGACCAGCTCGGCAGCCAGCTGCGGGGCATGTTCCCCGACATGGGGTGGGACCAGGGGTACGACTTCCGCGGGCAGGACCCCATGGGCCTGTCCCAGGCGGCGTCGACGCTCGAGGAGCTCGGTGACCTCGACCGCCTCGAGCAGCTGCTGCGCAACGCCGCCAACCCCGGCGCCCTCGCCGAGGCCGACATCGACCGCGCCCGCGAGCTGCTCGGCGACGACGCGGCGCGCAGCCTCGACGAGCTGGGCCGGCTCACCCGCATGCTCCAGGACGCCGGCCTCATCGACCAGCGCGAGGGCCGTCTCGAGCTGACCCCCAAGGGCCTGCGCCGCATCGGCCGCAACGCGCTCAACGACCTGTTCGAGAAGCTGGCCCGCGACAAGCTGGGCCGGCACGAGCTCGAGCGCACCGGCGTCGGCCACGAGCGCAGCTACGAGACCAAGTCCTACGAGTACGGCGACCCCTTCAACCTCAACATCGAGCGCACCGTCCGCAACGCGGTCGGGCGCAACGGCGGGGGCACGCCCGTGCACCTCTCGCCCGACGACTTCGAGGTCGAGCGCACCGAGCAGCTCGTCCGGTCGTCGACCGTGCTGATGCTCGACCTGTCGCTGTCGATGCCGATGCGCGACAACTTCCTCGCCGCCAAGAAGGTGGCGATGGCGCTGCACTCGCTCATCTCGACGCAGTTCCCACGCGACTACCTGGGCCTGGTCGGGTTCAGCGAGGTGGCCCGCGAGATCCGCCCGCAGGACCTGCCCGAGGTGTCGTGGGACTTCGTCTACGGCACCAACATGCAGCACGGCTTCCAGATCAGCCGCCGCCTGCTGGCGCGCCAGCCCGGCACCAAGCAGATCATCATGATCACCGACGGCGAGCCCACCGCCCACTTCGAGCCAGGGGCGTCGGAGCCGTACTTCGAGTACCCGCCGGTGCAGGCCACCGTCGACGCCACCCTGCTCGAGGTCAACCGCTGCACGCGCGACGGCATACGGATCAACACCTTCGTGCTCGACGCCAACAGCTTCTTGCGCAACTTCGTCGACACGTTGACGAAGCTGAATGGCGGCCGCGCCTTCTTCACGACCAACGACGCGCTCGGCGACTACGTGCTGCACGACTTCGTCGAGCACCGTCGCACGATGCGGACCTCACGCGCGTTGTAGAAGCGATTCGTACAGCGCGCGCGTCGCGTCGTCGAAGGCGACGAGGATCACCTCCTCGACCACGGCGGGAGACGCCGCCCGCAGCGTCGAGACCGCGATCTCGGCTGCGGGCTCGCGCGGGTAGCCGTAGACGCCGGTCGAGATGGCGGGGAAGGCGACGGTCCGGGCGCCGAGATCATCGGCGATCTCGAGCGAGCGGGCGT
>Ga0111538_10008194_pt1 | contig 14030 bp, 8 predicted proteins | sample SoiMethybrSBSTD1_FD_79669 | JGI IMG/M metagenome (GOLD analysis project Ga0111538, IMG submission 79669) | Bulk soil microbial communities from a Populus tree surrounding site in Tennessee, USA - Soil MetaG P. TD hybrid SBSTD1 (version 2)... | ecosystem: Environmental > Terrestrial > Soil > Tree... | reverse complement strand
TCGCCGGGTCGGGCTGGATGCACTTGTTGACGACCGCGTCGAGCCACTCTGGAATCGTCGCGTCGATCGATCGCAGCGACGCCAGCGGCGCCTGCATGCGCGCCATCAGCTCGGCGACGCCGGTGCTGGTCGATTGACGGCGGCCGAGCAGGATGTCGTTGAGAATCAGCCCGAACGAATAGATATCCGCGCGCGCGTCGACACGCTCCCCCTTCGCCTGCTCGGGCGCCATGTACTCGACGGTTCCGACGATGACGCCGGACGCCGTCATGCCGGCGGCGGTGCCGCCCGACGTCGAGCGCGCGATGCCGAAGTCCATGATCAGGACGCCGCCCTCGCCGTCGATCATGATGTTCGCGGGCTTGAGGTCGCGGTGCACCACACCGGCGGCGTGCGCGGCGACGAGGCCGGAGGCGAGTTCTTTGGCGATGGCGACGGCGCGCTCCACGGGCAGGCGGCCGTCGCGCGCCACGACCGTCGCCAGATCGGATCCCTGCACGTACGGCATCGAGATGTAGGTGATGCCTTCGATCTCGCCGAGGTCGTGGATACGCACGACGTTCTTGTGCGTCACCTGGCGCGCGAGCAGCAGCTCGTGCTTGAAGCGCCGCTGGAGCGCTTCGGCGGCTTGCGGATCCGGCGCCGATTCGGGCCGGATCACTTTCAGCGCGACGGCGACTTCCAGCGTCTGATCCCACGCCTGATAGACGGCACCCATGCCACCGACGCCGAGTACTCGGATGATGTGATAGCGCGCGCCGAAGTTCTGACCGACCCTCAGCCCGAGGGTCTGCGGCATCGTGGTCGTCGTCGCAACCGGCGGGACGGGAGTCGGCGGCCCGGGAGGCGGCATCGACGTGGTCCCGCCAAACCCGAATTGCGTCGCGTTGTCGTCAGAGTTGGGAATCCCGAATTGCGTCGTGCTGTCGTCCGAGTTGGGAATCGGGAGGGGCGTCGCCAGTCCTATCGCGGTCGGGATGGCGTCACTCCCGACGCTCGCGCCGCACTGCGCGCACCGACCGTGGAGTGGGGCGGCTCCGCTGCCGCAACGAGAACAGGGCATGGACTGGGCTAGGTCGATTATCGCGTGAATCCGCCGAATCTACAATAACTGCTTCAGCGGACAGATGTTAGCGCCCCGTCCGCTGGCTGAGCCGTCCTCAGGTCTCGCCGCCCCTCGGAGGAATCGATGCCTGCCCCCGCCGAATGAGTCGGTGGACACTGCACATTTCTGCAGGTCGTACCGATACTGCGCTCATGGAACACACGACAGAAGGCGTCGACATTCCAGCGGTCGTGCTGGTGGAGCGGCGAAAGCGACCGAGCCGCCGGGGCTGGTGGCGCGGTGGCCGACGCAACGAGGACTGGACGAACCGCCCGCTCGACGCCTGGCGGCACCTGGAGCAGCGAGCCCCCTCGTGGCGCCAGTGGCTCGCGAAGGTCGCTCCGCTGCGGCACTGAGCCGGTCATTTTTTCAGCGCCGCCGGCCAGTTGAGGACGATGTTGATGGCTCGCGTGTCCGCGGTGTCGTCGATGTTCACCAGGAACCGGTCGCCGTCTGCCGTCGCGGCGTAGCGGCCGCCCATCGCGTAGTCGCCGAGACTGCTCGGAAACAGGCTCCGCGGCTGACCGATCTCCACCCTGGCCCCGAGAGTGACGCCCACCGCATACAAGGTGCTCTTCGGATCGACGAAATAGATCTCCCGACCGTCGCGCCGCCAGCGCGGCTGGGACCCTCCGGCGGTCGAAACGGGCCATTTGGCGCTCGCGCGCGGAAACCTTTGCAGATACACCTCCCACTTGCCCGACTCGTTCGACACGAAGGCGATCCACTGGCCGTCGGGAGAAATGTGGGCCTGCTCCTCGAGGAACTGCGTCTGGAGCACGGGAAAGGCCTTCCGGTCGCCGAACAGCGGTAGCGCCCAGAGGTCCTTGAGCGTCACAGGATCCTGCCGCGTGAACAGCAGGTATCGGCCATCGGACGACCAGTCGGTCGGATCGTTCGGCTGCTCGGACGACAGCAGGGCCTCTTCCCCGCCGCTCCCCGACGCCTCTGTCACGTAGATATTTCCGGCCTTGCCGCGTTCCGAGCTGAAGGCGATCCGCCCACCATCCGGAGACCAGACGGGGGCGCCGTCGGGTGCCGGACTGGAGGTCGCACGGGATGTTGTCCCGCGCGCGAGATCGATCACCCAGATGTCGTAGTTGCCCTGGAAGAACCGGCGGGCGGCGACTCGCGTTCCGTCCGGGGAAAGCGCGATGTTGCTGATTCGGTCGGCGGAACTGGCGATGGGCAGCCGCTGGCCCGCGCGATCGAACCAGATCAACCGATGCGCCGGGGCGCTGGTGAAGGCGAGGACACCGGTGCTCGAGGCGCTGAACGTGGAAACGTCGAACGGCATCTGCGCGTCAACCGGAATCGCCTCACCGATCGCGCGCATGCGCCTGGCATCGAACGGCAGCGCCATCAGGCCGCCCTCGGCGCCGTCGGTGAGGAACAGCACGTAGCCCGGCGGCGAATAGACCGCCTTCGATTCGGTGTCGAGGACGTGGATACGCTCGGCGTTGTCGAGCGATCCGATCTCCACGCGGGTGTTCTCGCGCTTGTTCGAGCGCGCGATGAACAGGAAATGACGTCCGTCGGGGAGGAAGAACGGCTGCCGGTGGCTGTCCTCCTGACGAGCGGTGTCGAGCGACGTCACCGGCGTCGGCTTCCCGCCGGTGGCCGGCACTCTCGAGAGCGCGCCCAGGATGTTCGGCGCAAACACGATGACGCCGCTGTCGCTCCAACTCGCGCCGCGACCGTCTGGCGCGTCGCAGATGGATTGCACCGAGCCGCCGGACGCGGCGATTCGTTTCAGCTTTCCGTCCGCGAAAAAGGCGATCGACTGCCCGTCCGGCGACCAGACGGGATCGTGCGGGTCCGTCGTCCCTGCCAGCGGCTGCGCGGTCTGGGCATCGAGCGACCGTGTCCACAGTTGGGTCGTGCCGTTGCTCGCGGCGGCGAAGACCACTCGGGTGCCATCGGGCGACAGCGCGTAGTTCCCGAACCACGTTCCATCCGGCGGCAGCAGCGCCAGCTTGACGACCGGCGGCTGCTTCGCCGGCGAGGCGAAGTAGCCGGCGGCGGCTCCCAGGGCGGCGATCGCGATGGCCCCTGCGGCAACCAGGGCGAAGCGGCGTGCCCGCGGTTTTGGTGCGGACGCCGCGGAGGCCGCCGATGGAGGCATCGCGGCGATCCATTTCAGCTCGTCGAGCAGATCGTGCGCCGATTGCCAACGCTCGTCGGGATCCTTCGACAGGCATTTCCTGACGACGCGATCGAAGGCCTCCGGCACGACGACGCGCTCGGCAAGCGGCGGCGGGTTCCGGTCCAGGATTTTCACGATGAGGTCGCCGCGATCGGTGCCCTCGAACGCCCGCTTTCCTGTCGCGAGCTCGTAGAGCAGCGCACCGAACGCGAAGATGTCGGTGCGATCGTCGATGCGCCCGCCGCTGATCTGTTCCGGGGCCATGTACGGCAGCGTCCCGACGAGGATCTCCTCGGGCATCAACCGGTGATCCTGCGTGGGCGACACCGTCGCGTCGATCGGGGTATTCAGCATCGGCGCCATCGACAGCGCCAACCCGAAGTCGAGCAGCTTCGCGCCGCTCTTGGTGAGCATGACGTTGGCCGGCTTCAGGTCGCGATGCACGATGCCGTGACGATGCGCGCTGGCGAGCGCATCACAGATTTCGATGGCGATTTTCAGCGTCTGCTCGAGCGGCAGCGCGCCTCGCCGCAGGCGACGGCTCAGCGTCTCGCCTTCGAGATACTCCATCACCAGGTAGTTGATCTCGTCCTGGTGACCGACGTCGAACAACGTGCAGATCCGCGGATGATTCAGCGCCGCGATATGGCGGGCTTCGCGTTCGAAGCGCTGGCGGAATTCGGGGTTGATGGTCACCCGGCCGGCAACCACCTTGATCGCGACCGCGCGATCGAGCCGGGTGTCGGTGGCCCGATACACCTCGCCCATGCCGCCGCTGCCGACCAGCGACACGATTTCGTAAGCACCGAGCCTGGTGCCAGGCGACAGGGTCAAGGGATGTCGCTGCTGAGGGTAACGACGGCCGTCGAGTTTAGCAACACTCGAGGACGGCCTGCGGACATTGGCACGTTCGTGGCAAACGCTGTCGAATGGCTGATCTGCGATTCCAGAGCTTGGAAGATGGCGACCTGGCGGATGTGTGGTACGCGCTCAGCGGCGCAGCCGTCCGCCATCCTGACCAATTCAAGGCGCTCACCGACGCGGTCCTCGACGAGCTGCTCGGGCGGCGCGGCGACGGCCTCAATCCGTGGTTGGAGCAGCGATTCCGCGCCATCCGCGCGGCAGACTCCAGAGAGGACGCCGAGGCGAACGCACGCGTGAGTTGACGACTTACCGAAAACAGTCGATGGGCGGCGGGCTCAACCCGTCCCCGTCAGCGTCCCACGCGTGGGCGCTCGTACACGACCCGGCCGTCGAAGATCGTCGTGTCCACCACGACGTCGCCAACCGCGACCGGCGGATTCGTGAACACGTCGGAGGCCAGCACGACGACGTCGGCCAGCATGCCGGCGGCCAGCGTGCCCTTGCGCTGTTCCTCGAACGACGCGTACGCCGGCCATCGCGTGTAGCCGTCGATCGCCTCGCCCATCGGCAGCTTCTGGTCGGCCTCGCTGGCGGGGCCCTTCCTGGTGGTCACGACCCAGATGCCGAGTCCGGCATCGAGCGGCGCCACGGGCCAGTCGCTGCCGAAGGTGAGCCGGCCGCCGGCGTCCTGAATGCTCTTCCACGCCCAGGCGCGCGAGTACCGTTCGGGGCCGATATTGTCCGGCCACGGACCGGACGGGTGCTCGGAGTTCATGTCGCCGAGCGGCACGTGCATCGGCTGCTGCGACGCGATGACGCCAAGCGTGCCGAAGCGCGGGATGTCGGCCGCGGCCGCGGCCTCGATGTGCTCGAGCCGATGCCGGCGGCCGCGGCCCGGCATGGCGTTGGCGGCCGCGGCCCGCTCGAAAGCGTCGAGCGACATGCGAATAGCGCGGTCGCCAATGGCGTGGATGAAGATCTGCCATCCGCGCTTGTCGATGATGGCCACGAGGCGGTCCAGCTGGTCGGCCGATAGGTTGGGAGCGCCGGATGACTTGCTGTTCTCGTACGGCGCCAGCATCGCCGCCGTCCGGCTCTCGATCACGCCGTCCGCGTAGATCTTCACCGCTCCGGTCGTCAACGTCGGGTCGTTGCCCAGGGCCTTCCGTGTCTCTTCCATGCGATCGAGGTCGGCCTCGGTCGTGCTGGACGAGGCCGACATGGCCAGGTAGGCCCGCACCTGCAACTCACCCGCGCGCTGCGCCTGTTGGTAGAGCGCCACATCATCGAAGCTGGTGCCGGCGTTCTGCACGCTCGTCACACCGAACTGGTGCGCGTGCGCCACGGCCGTGCGCAACGCGGCGCGCCGGTCTGCGTCACTGGGCTTCGGCCTGACCTTGTTGAGCAGGGCCGTGGCCGATTCCTTCAAGTGTCCTGTGGGCTCGCCCGTTCCGGGGTCTTTGACGACGAGCCCATTGGTGGGATTGGGGGTATCTTTCGTGATGCCCGCCAACGCCAGCGCCTTCGAGTTGACCCAGACGCTGTGGCCGTCGTAGCAGGTCATCACCGCGGGACGATCGGGGACCACCGCATCGAGCTGTTCTCTGGTCGGCGTGCCGCCAGGAAACGGCGAGTAGAGCCAGCCGCGGCCCTCGACCCACGCCGAGTCGGCGTGGGCCGCCGCGAACGCGCGGATCTTGTCCTGCACCTGCGCGAGGGTGGTCAGGCCGGCAAGATCCACTTGGCCGAGCGTCATCCCGCCGTTGATGAAATGGACGTGCGAATCGTTGAATCCCGGCGCCACCGTGCCGCCGCGGGCATCGACCACGCGCGTCTGCGGCCCGCGAAGAGCCGACACGGCGTCGTTGGTGCCGACGAGCAGGATTTTGTTGCCCGCCGTGGCGACCGCTTGCGCCGTCGTGCCTCGCTCGTCGGCTGTGAAGACCCGGCCGTTCACGATCACGAGGTCCGCCGTCTGCCCGGCCGCCGGGCGCGGCGAGGGAGCCGTGCCGCACGCCGCGACCGTCAGCGCCAGCGCTGCCGCCGAGTGTCGCCAGTTCACGAACGCCCTCCTGTGTTGAAAAGAGGCGCGCAGTATACTCCTGCCATGCACGCCGTTACGGGTGCCTACCGGCGTGTCTTGCCGAACGGTCTCGTCATCGCGTCGGCGCGCCCCGAACATGCCGTGCAACTCGAGGCGCTGCAGCGCGTGGTGTTCCCGACGCTGGCCGACGAGGAGCGCTTCAAGGCTGCGCACTATCTGAAACACATCGACCTGTTTCCCGCCGGACAGTTCGTCGCGCTCGATGGCGATCGCGTGGTGGCCGCCACTGCGACCATCCGTCTGCATTTCGACTTCACCGATCGCTCGCACACCTTCGCCGACATCATCCAGGGCGGATGGCTGACCTCACACCAACCGGACGGCGAGTGGCTCTACGGCGCCGACATCGGCGTGCACCCCGACTATCGCGGCAGGGGGCTGGCCCTGGCACTGTACGCCGCACGCCAGGAACTGGTGTGGACACTGGGACTCGAGGGGCAGGTCACGGCGGGGATGATGAGCGGCTACGGCGCGGTGAAGCACGAGATGAGCGCCGAGGATTACTACGAAGGGCTCGTGGCCGGCCGAATCAACGATCCCACCCTTTCCATGCAGCGGCGCGTAGGATTCGAGTTCAGGGGACTGCTCAAGGACTACCTGCAGGATCCGGTCTGCGACAATTACAGCGTGCTCATCGTGCTCGACGCGGCCAGGGACGTCGAGGGCGCCGTGCGTCCCGGCGCCGCGCGAGAACCGAGCGAAGGAGTCTGATGTGTCATCGATTCAGCTGAAGACCGAGGTACCAGGCCCGAAGAGCCGGGCGATGCTGGCTCGTCGCGCGTCGGCTGTTCCTGCCGGCCTCGGTAAGGCGACCGATGTCGTAGTCGAGCGCGCGGAAGGCGCGCTCGTACACGACGTCGACGGCAACACCTTCATCGACTTCGTGGGCGGCATCGGCGCGCTGGCCGTGGGCCACTGCCCACCCCCCGTCGTCGAGGCGATGCACGAAGCAGCGCAGAAACTCGTGCACATGTGCTCGCTCGTGGGCACGTACGAATCGTACGTGCGCGTGTGCGAGCTGCTCAACGAGGTGACACCCGGCAGCTTCCCGAAGAAGACGCTGCTGTCCAACAGCGGCGCCGAAGCGGTGGAGAACGCGGTGAAGGCAGCACGCGCGTACACCAGGCGGCCAGCCGTCATCTGTTTCGAGGGCGCGTACCACGGCCGCACGCTGCTGACGCTGAGCCTCACGAGCAAGTACAGCCTCTTCAAGAAAGGCATGGGTCCGTTCGCCCCGGAGATCGTGCGGCTGCCAATGCCCAACGTCTATCGCGGCCCGGAGGGCATGAGCGCCGAGCAGTGCGTCGACTGGGGGATCCAGCAGCTCGAATTCGCGTTCACCGCGCAGGTCGACCCGGCGGAGGTGGCGGCGATCATCATCGAGCCGGTTCAGGGAGAAGGCGGATTCGTGCCGGTGCCTCCCCGCTTCATGCAGCGGATTCGCGAGCTCTGCGACCAGCACGGCATCGTGATGATCGCCGACGAAGTGCAGTGCGGTTTCGCCCGCACGGGCAGGCTGTTCGCGCTGGAGCACTACGGCCTGGCGGCCGACATCGTCGTCACCGCCAAGTCGCTCGGCGCGGGCATGCCGATCAGCGCCATCACCGGCCGCGCAGACATCATGGACGCCACCCACGTCGGCGGGATGGGCGGCACCTACGGCGGCAACCCGCTGACCTGCGTCGCCGCGATCGCCGCGATCGAGACGATGCGTCAGCCCGCCTTCCTCGCGCGCGCCGAACGGATCGGCGCGATTCTGCGCGAGACGCTGGATGGATGGAAGCGGCGTCATCCGCTGATCGGTGATGTCCGGGGCCTGGGCTCGATGCTGCTCATCGAACTGGTGAAGGACCGAACGACCAAAGAACCCGCGGCCGATGAAACGCTGTCGATCCTCAAGGCGGCGTTCCGGAAGGGTGTCATCGCCATGCGCGCCGGCCTCTTCACCAACGGCATCCGGTTCCTTCCGCCGCTGGTCATCACCGACGATCAGCTCAGCGAAGGACTCGGCGTCGTGGAGCAGGCCCTGACCGAGATCGAGCAGGGCCTCTCCGCCCGGCCTCCCGCTATCGCGGACCGGCTGCAGCCGGCGGGCCGGGCCTGACCTGCGATCCCGCGGTGCGCACGGACAGGGCTGAAACGATCTTCCGGAACGGCATCCTCTGGACGGGGATTGAGGGTCGGCGGGACGCGACGGCCCTCGCCGTGAGGGAAGGGCGCATCACGGCCGTGGGCACTGACGACGACGTCCTGGCGCTGCGGGGCCCGGGCACGGGCGTGGTCGATCTAGCCGGGCAGACGCTCATCCCGGGATTCGTCGACGCCCACGCTCACATCTGGAAGATCGGTCACCTGCTCACCACCCTGCTGGACGTGCGCGGCGCCGCCAGCCTCGGCGACGTCGCCACGCGGCTGCGCGCCCACGCCGCACGGTTTCCGCCAGGGACCTGGCTGCAGGGACGCGGCTACAACGAGGCACGTTTCTCCGACGGTCGTGCGCCCACGCGTGCCGACCTCGACGCCGCTGTGAGCGATCGGCCGGTCGTCCTCATGCGCACCTGCGCGCACATCGTCGTCTGCAACAGCCGGGCGCTCGAGGAGGCGGGCATCGGGCGCGACACCGCAGCGCCCGCCGGAGGCGAAATCGATCGCGGCCCGGACGGCGAACCGACCGGCGTGCTTCGCGAGACGGCGATGGGCCTGGTGCTGCGCCGGATCCCGCAACCCACGCAGGACGAGTACGGCGCCATGATCACCGCCGCGCTGCGGCATCAGCTGTCGCTTGGCATTACGAGCACGACCGATGCGGGCGTGGCGCCCGAGTTGCTCGACACCTACCGCAGGATCGACGGCGAGGGCAGGTTGCCAGCGCGGGTCAACGTGATGGCGCTGCGTCTGGTCGACGGCGTCGGCCCCGTGCCGTTGCCCGCTCGCCGTCACCATTCGGACCGGCTGCGGATCGACACGGTCAAATTCTTCGCCGATGGTGGCCTGAGCGGCGCGACGGCCGCGCTCAGCGTGCCGTATCGACACGCCGACACGCGCGGCGTTCTGCGGTTTCAGGACGAGGAGCTGCTGGCGTTCGCGCGTGAGGCGCACGACGCCGGGTGGCGCATCGCCACGCATGCGATCGGCGACACGGCGATCGATCAGGTCCTCCGCGTCTACGAGGCGTGCGGCAGAGGCCCGCTGCGCCACCGCATCGAACACTTCGGCCTGCCCACCGCCGATCACCTCGCGCGCGCGGCGCGGGCCGGCGTGATCGCCGCGCCGCAGACCGTGTTCGTCCACGCCCTGGGACGCAACTTCCGGCAGTACCTGCCCGACGCCCTGTTGGCGCGGGCGTATCCCGTGCGTGCCATGCTGGACGCCGGCGTGACGGTGGCGTTGTCTTCGGATGCGCCGGTCGTGGAAGACGACTCACCGCTGCGCGGCATGCAGGCGGCACTGCTGCGGCGCGACGCCGACGGCGAGGCGATCGCGCCTGCCGAAGCCATTACGATAGACGAGGCCCTCGACGCGTACACCAGGGGCGGAGCCGTCGCGTCTGGAGACGACGGGGATCGCGGGTGCCTGCAGCCGGGCATGCTGGCGGATCTCGCCGTGGTGTCGGGCGATCTGCGCACCACGCCGGCCGAGGCGCTCGCTTCTCTCCGTGTGACCCAGACATGGGTCGGCGGGCAGGAGGTCTACCGTTTAACGGAGGCCAGCACCCGATCCAGCGCGTCGTAGGGCGCGAGCTCCGCGTGATCGTAGATGTTCCAACCGGTGAAGACGGCGATGAGCTGGTGCTCCGGCACGACGATCAGGCGTTGTCCGCCGTAGCCGAGCGCGGCGTAGGCCTGCCGTGAGCCGTCGCCGTACGGAAGCACCCACCATTGATAGCCGTACTTGCGTGATCGTGGCTGCCCCGGCCGTGTGTCGACCAGCGCCGTCGTCGACGCCTTGACCCACCCTTCGGGCAGCAGCCGGCGGCCGTCCCACACGCCGTCGTGCAGATAGAGGTAACCGATCTTCGCGAGGTCGCGCGCCGTGAGGTACAGCCCGCCTTCGGTGTCGGACAAGCCCTTCGGCGTCCGTTTCCAATAGGTGTCGGTGATGCCAAGCGGCGCGAAGAGGTGCTCGGCCGCGTACTCGTCCGCCTGCTTGCCGGTGACCTTCTTGATCACCTGGGACAACAGCTCTGTGGCGCCGCTGTTGTAGACGAACGTGGCGCCGGGCGCGGCGACCAGCGGTTGGTCGAGCACGAACTGAATCCAGTCGTCGCTCTTCTCCATACCGGCGCAGCTGTTGGCGGGATCGGTGTACGCCACGGTACTCTCGTCCCACTTGATACCGGACGTCATGGTGAGCAGGTGCTTGAGCGTGAGATCGTTGCGGCGCGGGTCGGCGTCGGGCACGCGGAAATCGCCCGCCAGGTACGGCATCAGCTTGACGTCGGTTCCGGGCAGCTCACCGCGCCCGATCGCGATCCCGATGAGCGCCGACGTCACGCTCTTGCTGACCGACTGCATCGTATGGAGACGGCCGTGCCGATAAAACGGGTACCAGTCCGGATCGTAGTAGTTGTAAGGCCCGCGTACCGGATCGCGGCCCTCGAACAGGCGGACGAAGTCGTGCGCATATGACTTGTCCATCACCACCTTGCCGTTGCGGATGACGAGCATGCCGGTGATCTGGCCGCGCGCGCCCGAGGCGAATTCGGCATCGAGCGTGTCGAGCACTGCGCTGTCGAGCCCCTCGGCCTCCGGCGACGAGGCCGCCCATTCCTTTGTCGGCCACGGAGAATTCGGCAGCTCACCCGGTCGCGCCGTGCATCCGCCCAGCACGACCACCATCGAGACCAGCATCCGCTTGAACATGTCAGGACTCCTTCGGCCTGCCGCACGGTAACACGGCGGCCGAGGCTACAATCCCTCAGCATGACCGAACACGACCGGCAGTTGGGCATGGGCTCGCCAATCAGCCGCCGCGATTTCCTGAACGGGGTGGCGGTCGGCGTCGGGGGGACGATCGCCGCCGGGTGGCTGTCATCCGATCGTGAAACGCTCCTCGCGCAGGGCCAGGCCGGCAGCTATCCGCCGGCGCTGACCGGATTGCGCGGATCGCACGCCGGATCGTTCGAGGCGTTCCACTCGATGCGCAACGAGGACTTCTGGAAGAACGCGCCGACGCCGGAGGACACAGGCGAGGAGTACGATCTGGTAGTGGTGGGCGGCGGCATCAGCGGCCTGACGGCCGCGCATGTCTTCCGCAAGGCGCGGCCCGACGCCCGCGTCCTGGTCCTCGACAACCACGACGACTTCGGCGGCCACGCCAAGCGCAACGAGTTCACCCACAACGGCCGCACCTACATCGGCTACGGCGGCACGCAGTCCATCGACAGTCCGGCGCCCTACAGCAAGGTGGCCAAGGCGCTCATCTCCGAGCTGGGCATCGAGGTCTCGCGCTATCCGAAGGTGCTCAACTCGAATCTCTACAAGTCGCTCGGCCTCCGCCCCGCGTTCTTCTTCGACAAGGAAACCTTCGGCACCGATCGCCTGCTGGCCGGCGATATCCGTGACGACGCGTTTCTGGCGGCGGCGCCGGTGAGCGACGCGGTGCGGCGCGATCACAAGCGGCTGCTGACCGAGCGCTTCGACCCGATGCCGGGCCTCAGCCAGTCCGAGAAAAAGGCGCGCCTCGCGCGTATGAGCTACGCGGACTTCCTCACCAAGCTGTGGAAGCTCGACCCCGGCGTGCTGCCGCTCTACCAGACGCGCCCACACGGGTTGTTCGGCGTCGGCATCGATGCCGTGCCGGCGCAGGATGCCTTCGGCTTCGGCTATCCGGGGTTCGGCGCGATGGGCATGGATTCGACTCCTGGCCCGGGCCAGAACTTCGACTCGATTCGTAGCAAGGAAGCGGAGGACTACTACTTTCATTTCCCCGACGGCAACGCTTCGGTCGCGCGCCTCCTCGCGCGCGCGCTCGTACCTCGCGCCCTAGCCGGCACGACGATGGACGACATCGTGACGGCGCGGGCCGACTACACCAGGCTCGACGCTCCCGGGTCGCCGGCGAGAATCCGGTTGAACAGTTCCGTCATGCGTGTGCGGCACATCGGGCCCGAAGGCGCCGGCCGGCGCGTCGAGGTGGCGTACCTGCCCAACGGCACGAGGACTCTCAAGACGGTCAAGGCGCGTTCGGTCGTGCTGGCGTGCTGGCACTCGACGATTCCGTACCTGTGTCCCGAGTTGCCCGCCGCGCAGAAAACGGCGCTCGAGTACGCCATCAAAGTGCCGCTGGTTTACACGAACGTGTTCATCCGATCGTGGAAGGCCTTTCAGAAGCTGGGCGTCCAGCGCATCTCGACTCCGGGGATGTGGCACACCTCGGTGGGCCTGGATTTCCCGGTGAGCCTCGGCGGCTACAAGTGCCAGACCGATCCGGCCGAACCCATCGTGCTGCACCTGTCGAAGGCGGCGTGCCGTCCGGGTCTGCCGGTGCGCGACCAACACCGCGCGGGCCGGGCTGAACTCCTCTCGACCTCCTTCGAAACGATCGAGCGAAGCATTCGCGATCAATTGGGCCGCACGCTCGGCGGCGGCGGATTCGATCCGGCCACCGACATCCTCGGGATCACCGTCAACCGATGGCCGCACGGTTACGCCTACCAGTACAACTCGCTCGCCGACGACTTCTGGCTCAATGGCGGTGAGCAGCCCTGCGTCATCGCACGCCGGCGGTTCGGGCGCATCGCCATCGCCAACTCCGACGCCGGCGCGTACGCCTACACGGACTGCGCCATCGATCACGGTCACCGCGCGGCCCAGGAACTGCTCGCCGGTTAGTGTCTGGCTCACGGATCCCGCGCACGCTCGGGCTGACGGACCTCGTCCTCCTCGGCACCGTCGCGATCGTCAACGTCAATACCGTGCCGCCGGTGGCGGGATTCGGCCGCGCGACGCTCGCGCTGTGGGGACTGGCGTTCGCGGCGTTCTTCGTGCCCGAAGCGATCGCCGTGCTGGCGTTGTCGCGCCGGTATCCCGGCGAGGGCGGCGTGTACTTGTGGGCTCGCCGGCACTTCGGTGACGTCCACGGGTTCGTCTCCGGCTGGTGCTACTGGACCAACAACCTCTTCTACGTCCCTGTGCTGCTGGTTTATCTCGCCGGCATCGTCGCCTTCGCCGGCGGCGAGCGCACCGCGGCGCTCGTGGACGACCGATGGTTTGTCGCGACGATTGCGTTCGGGTGGCTGGCGATCATCACCGTCGCCAACGTGCGCGGCATGGGCGTCGGCAAATGGATCAACAACGCCGGCGGCATCGGCAGTGCCGCCACCGTCGTGTTGCTCGTCGTGGCGGCCGCCGTGGCGCGGCGGCGAGGTGCGGCCGTGACGCCGCCAGTGGTGGCGGGCTCGGCGCTCGACATGGCGAGCGGCCTCGGCGTGATGTGCTTCGCCTTCATCGGCATCGAGCTGGCGTCGACGATGGCCGATGAGATCCGGAATCCCGAGCGCGACATCCCCCGCGCCATCGCCATCACCGGCGTCGTCGCCATCGTGTCGTACCTGCTGGCAGCCGACGCGCTGCTGGCGCTGGTGCCGACCGGCGAGATCGGCGCGATTCAAGGCGTCATGCAGGCGGTGAGTCGCGGCGCCTCCGCCGCCGGAGCGGGCTGGCTCGTGGCGCCCATCGCCGTGGTGATGGCCTTGTCGGTCGCCGGCGCGACGTCGGCGTGGTTCGCGGGGCCGGCGCGCATCCCGTTCGTGGCCGGACTCGACAGCGCGCTGCCGGCCGCGCTGGGACGTGTACACCCGCGGTGGGGAT
>Ga0111538_10008190_pt1 | contig 14035 bp, 14 predicted proteins | sample SoiMethybrSBSTD1_FD_79669 | JGI IMG/M metagenome (GOLD analysis project Ga0111538, IMG submission 79669) | Bulk soil microbial communities from a Populus tree surrounding site in Tennessee, USA - Soil MetaG P. TD hybrid SBSTD1 (version 2)... | ecosystem: Environmental > Terrestrial > Soil >... | reverse complement strand
GCCGTCGGGCTCGACGTCGGCGACATCGACGAAGTACGGCTTCGTCCGGCTGCTCGTGATCGGGACGCTGGCCCACGACTCGTACTCGTTGAGCGGGTCACGGCGGTAGAGGTTGACGGCGTCCGTCTGCGTCGTGCTGAGCCCGAACACCTCGTCGTGGCGCTGGGCGCCGGCCGGAGTGATGAACTCGGCGACGACCGGCATCGGCGCGCCAGGCACCGTGCCCTGCTGGAAGTTGGTGAGCGGCGGCGGTTGCGGGTCCATCGGGTTGCCGCACTCCGGCGTCGCGGTCAGGAACGGTTGCTTGAGCCAACAGACCACCGCCTGGATCGGGCTGGCGCTGGGCGTGCCGAAGACGAGCTCGCTCGGCGCGCTGCCGGTGAGCTCGCCGGCCGCGACGATGCCGCGCGTGAGCCACGCTGTCTTCTGCGGCGCGTAGAACCCGCCGACGCCGGTGCCGCGCACGATCGTGACGTAGCCGCACGCGACGGCGATGTCGACGCGCGTGTCCGGCGGGTCGAACTGGCCGCTCACGATCTGCCACGGGCCGTCGTTGGCGGTGCCACAGGCGTCGTAGCCGACCGGTGGGGCGAACGTCCCGTCTCCCTTGTTGCGCCAGACCAGGAGCTGGTTGCGGGAGTACGAGGACGCGACGAGGTCCAGCCCCTTCGCGCGGTCGACGTCGGCGAGCGCGATGTCGATGAGCTGCTGGTTGCTCGTCCCCGGCGCCGGATAGTCGGTCCGCGTGAAGGTGAACGCGCCGAAAAGGAGCCACAGCGCGAGCACGGCGAGGAGCCTCACGCCCATCGCAGATCCGCTCCCAACCGCCGCATCGCCGCGAGGTCGTCGCGACACGCCCAGTGCTCGATCACGCGCCCGTCCTCCAGTCGCCACAGATGGATCTCGTCCCACTCGATCGTGCGCCCGGACGGCTCGAGCCCCGCGTGCGGGCCGACGTGCAGGCCGCGCACGCGCACCCGCACCGCCGCGCGGCCGTCCGCGACCACGACGTCGTGCGCGCTCAGCTCGACGTCGGCGAACGCGCGCCGGAACGCGGCGCGCGCGGCCCGGAACCCGTCGGGCCCGACGCCACCGGCGGCGTGGTCGCGATACGCGGGAGCGACGATGTCGCCGACACGCGCCTCGTCACCGCCCCACAGCAGCGTCACGGCTTCGCCGACGAGTGCGCGATCGGTCACGGGCGCATACTCCGCGACCCGGGCGCCGCCGCGCCAGGGTGCGCACCCGGGACATGCACCCTGGACTTTCAGCCGCCGAGCGCCTGAGGGAGCTCGGCGCGCGAGCGGACCTCGAGCTTGCGGTACGCGCCGGAGAGGTGCCCCTCGACGGTCTTGATCGTCACGAACAGCGCCTGTGCGATCTCGGGGTTCGAGAGCCCGGAGGCGGCCATCTCGGCGATCCGCCGCTCGCTGGCGGTGAGCGCGTCGCGGCCCGAGAGGGCGGCGCGGCGCGGCCGCGCACCGGTCGCGCGCAGCTCCTCGGCGGCGCGGTCGGCGAGGCGGATCGCGCCGCAGCGCTGCGCGAGGTCCAGGCCTGCACGCAGCGGCTCGCGCGCCCCGAGGCGGTCGTTCGCCCGCCGCTGGGCGGCGCCGAGCTCGACCAGCGCGCGCGCGTGCTCGAGCTGCGCCGGTGAGCCGTCGAGGACCGCGACCGCCTCGTGCAGCAGATCGATGTCACCGGTGATCAGCGCGGCCCGCCGCAGCGCGACCCCCAGCCCGCGCGGACGGCCGTTGCGGCGCGCGTCGGCGAGCTCCGCCTCGGCGAGCGCCGCGTCGCCCGTGACCAGGGCGAGCGCGGATCGCCACGGGTACATCGACGGGTTGTGGAAACCGAGCGCGTCGAAGATCGCTCCTGCGATCTCGAGCTCCTTCCCGGCGGCGGTGCGGTCACCGGCGCGAAACGCGAGTGCGGCGCGGATCTCGTGTATCCAGGCGCCGGAGACGGTCGTCGCGAGCGGCGGCGGGAGCTCGAGCTGCGTCGCGAGAGCGGCCGCGTCAGCGAGGTCGGGACGCTCGAGGATCGCGTCGAGCCCCCAGCGCAGCGCTGCTGGCAGCCCGAACAGCATGCCGTGCTCCTGCGCAAGCGCGAGGCCCCGGTGCACCTCCTCGGCAGCAGCCGCGAGGTTGCCGCGGTACACGGTCATGTATACGTCGCAGCCGTTGGCCACGATGAAGCCGCGGATCGATCCGCGCGCTCGGGCGTCGGCGAGCATCGCGTCGATCACGCGCTCGGCATCCTCGACGGCCTCGACGCACATCAGGCCGCCCACCACCTGCGGGAAGACCCACGACTCGGCGTGCTCGTCGGCCAGCAGGTTCCCTTCGTCGAGCCCGTGCGCGACCAGGGCGGCGACCTCGTCGAGCCGCTCGCCGCGGTGGCCCACCAAGGCGGCGATCTGCACCGCGAGCGCGCGGCCGGCCTTGCCGCCGCCGAGCGCAGCCGCCTTCAGTGCGTCGACCTGACGGTCGAGCGTGCCGACGAGCGCGGGATCGTAGGTCGCCGCCGCCACCTGCATCGTCCGGAGCCGCAGGGCCAGATCGGCATCGCGATCGCCGAGCTCGTCGAGCGCCTGCGCCGGCAGCGCGACCGCCGCGTCCCACTGGCCGGCGTACAGCAGCGTCTCCGCGAGCGCGGCGGTGATCTGCACGCGCTGCAGCGTGTCGGTCGCGAGCTCGCGCGCCTCCTGCAGGTGCGCAACCGCGCCGGCGTCCTGCAGCGCCACCTCCGCGGCCGCGAGGTCCTGCAGCAGCGCGAGCCGGCGCGGCGGCGCGGCCGCGCCGTCGAGCGCGCGACGGATGTAGGCGGCGGCGTTCTCGGGCGCGCCGCGCTGCAGCGCGCGGGCCGCGGCCGCGCGCAGGTGCTCGATCGCCCACGCGTCGGGCGGCCCAGCGGCGAGCAGCTGGGCGGCGACGCGATCGAGGTCGGCGCCGCGCTCGGAGAGCAGCCGCGCAGCGCGGCGGTGCTGCTCGACGCGGTCCGCGCCGGCGATGTCGGCGTAGATCGACGTGCGCACGATCGGGTGCGCGAACGCGAGCGGCTCGTGGCCCGCGGCGATGTCGGCACGGACGAGCGTGTGGGCGGCCTGCGCAGCCCGCGCGGGATCGAGGCCGGCCAGCTGCGCCGCCTCGGCCACCGTCGCGCCGTCACCGAGCACGGCGAGCGCATGGGCGAGCTCGGGCACTCCCGGGCCGAGGGCGTCGAGGCGGCGCAGCAACAGCCGCGCGATCGCCTCGGGGCCGAGCTCGCGCACCCGTGCCGCCTCCGCGGCCGTGGGCGCGAGCGCCTGCGCGGCCGCTTCGCGGATCAGGGCGCTGAGATAGAACGGGTTGCCGCCGGTCGTGTTCAGGCATTCGTCCACGAACGGCTTCTCCGGCGGCGCGCCGAGCTCGGCTGCGATCAGCGCGCTCGCCCCGTCCGCCGTGAGCGGCGCGGGGCGGACGGTCTCGGCGCCGGGTGCGAGCGACAGGTCGGAGATCAGCGCCCGGTCGGTGCCCTCCTCGGCGGGGCGCAGCGCGCCGCAGACGAGCAGCCGCATGCCGTCGAGCCGGCGGGCGAGGAAGCCCAGGAACCGCAGCGATGGGGTGTCGAGCCAGTGGATGTCGTCGACGCAGAGCAGGAGCGGCTCGCGCTGCGAGAGGGCGACGAGCAGCCAATAGAGGCCGTAGAGCGTCGCGTAGTCGGCGTCGCCGGGCTGCCCGTCGGTGTGCGCGAGCAGCGGCAACGCGTGCGCCGCGCTGCCCGCGAACGCGGCGGCGCGTTCGGATGCCTCGAGCTCGTTGAGGTAGGGCTCGAGGATCTGCCGGACGGCGCCGAACGGGAAGTCGCGCTCGAGCTCGGATCCGCGGGCGACGAGCGCCCGCAACCCGCGATCGGCGGCGAGCTCGCTGCCGGCGGCGAGCAGGCGCGTCTTGCCGATGCCGGCGGGGCCCTCGACGAGGATCAAGCAGCCGCGACCGGCGGTCGCGGCATCGACGAGCGCAAGCAATCGCTCGAGTTCCGGCTCCCGGTCGACGAGTCCCTTAATCGCCAATGCTCAGCTTTCGGTGCGATTGCGCCGCGCCGACTCTAACGAGCCCGTTGTCATCATCGGAGAGTGCTCTCCCGACGCATCCGCGACTGGATCCTGATCGTCGCGGTCACCGTCGGCGGCGGTTGGCTCGCCGACGCCGCCGGATTGCCGGGCGGGTACCTGTTCGCCGCGCTGCTCGTCGGGCTGGTCTACGCGCTGAGGGCCCCCGGACGGGTGACGATGCCGCCCGCCGGCTTCAAGGTCGGCCAGGCGGTTACGGGCGTGGCACTGGGTACCTTCCTGCATACCTCGACGCTGACCGGTCTGGGCACGCGATGGATCGCCGTCGTGCTGGTGAGCATCGCCACGCTCGTCGTCACGATCGTCGCCGGGATCGTGCTCGCACGCGTGTCGCGGCTCGACCGGCCGACGGCGTCGCTGGGCATGGTGGCCGGCGGTGCATCGGGCATCGTCGCAATGGCCGGCGACCTCGGCGCCGACGACCGGCTCGTGGCCTTCATGCAGTACTTGCGCGTGCTCGTGATCGCGTTGCTCACGCCGCTGCTCGTGCCGATCCTGTTCAACGCGCACTCGGCGGGCGGACCGTCGGCGGGGCCGCTGCTCGGCACCGCTTCAGGCTGGTTCCTGACGCTGGGTGCGGGCGCCGTCGGCGCCGCCGTCGCGCCGCGCCTGCGGTTCCCGGCCCCGGCGTTCTTCGGCCCGCTGGTGCTCACGTCCGCGCTCGCGCTCGCCGGCGTCCTCGGCGACACGCAGGTGCCGACGCTGCTGCGCGAGATCGGCTTCGCGCTGATCGGCCTGCAGATCGGGCTCGGCTTCGACCGCGCGACGCTGCGCGAGATCGCCCGCATCGCGTGGCAGGTCGCCGCCGCGATCGGGGTCCTGCTCGTCGTCTGCTTCGTGCTCGGCTGGCTGCTCGAGCTGACCGCCGGCGTGTCACTGCTCGATGGCTATCTCGCCACCACGCCGGGCGGCCTGTTCGCGGTGCTGCCGATCGCCTACGGGAGCGGCGCGAACACCACCTTCGTGCTCGCCGTCCAGGGACTGCGGCTGCTCGGGATGATCCTCGCCGCTCCCGCGGTCGTGCGGCTGCTTATGCGGTCAGGCGCCCGCCCGCTCCCCGGCTAGCGCCTTGCCGAGAGCGTCGAGAAGGCTGCCGGTGCCGCCCTCGCGTTGCTCCGGCGTGTCGTGGCCGTCGAGGAACGCGCCGGCCTCGGTGAGGACGAGCTTGGTGCCGTCGCCCGTCGGCGTCAGCTCGATCGTGGCGAGCGAGACCGAGATGCGTGCGTCGCCCATGTGCATCTCGTACGCGTAGACGATGCGCTCGTTGTCGACGATGTCGTAGTAGCGGGCGTCGTACGTGAACACCGGGCCGCCGTCCGGGCCGCCGCGGTTGAGCTCGCGGCCGCCGACGCGGAAGTCGAGCTCGAAGTCGCCGCCGCCGAACCACTGCGCCTTCGCGCTCGGCTCGGCCCACGCGGCGAACACCTCCTCGGGCGGGGCGGGATAGGTGCGTTCGACGGTGAACGTCGCGTGCGTGACAGATCGCTGCGTCATGTCGTGCTCCTGTGTTCTTCGAGGTAGTCGCCGAGCCGGTCCAGGCGGCGTTCCCACCCCGACTGGCGCTCGCTGATCCACCGCTCGGCGGTCTGCAACGGCACCGGCTCGATGCGGCACGTGCGCACCCGTCCGACCTTCTCGGACCGGACGAGCCCGCTCGTCTCCAGCACCTGCAGGTGTTGCATCACCGCGGGCAGCGACATCGCGAGCGGCTGCGCGAGCTCGCTCACCGACGCCGGCCCACGGCTCAGCCGCTCGACCATGGCTCGCCGACTGGGGTCGGAGAGGGCCTGGAACACCCGGTCGAGCGTGGCGCCTTGGTTAGGCATCTACTTAAGTATTGCAAGCGATCGACGAAATGCTGCCTAGAGGGGAATAACGTCGACCGCGCGGAGCGTCGCCACGAGCGATCGACGAAATGCTGCCCAACCGCGCTCCCCTCAATGCTGCCGTTGGACCCGATCACATACCTCGCCGGCCGCTGGACGGTGCAGCGACGGCTGACCGATCTGGACACCGGCACCGAGGGCGAGTTCGAGGGCGTCGCGGAGTTCGCCCCCGACGGGACGTGGACCGAGACCGGGCGGATGCGGTTCGGCGGCTGCGACGGCGAGGCGCGGCGCGTGCTGCGGGTCGTGGACGCCGCCGTGGAGTTCGAGGACGGGCGGCCGTTCCATCCGCTCGACCTGAGCGTCGGCGCGTGCGCGGTCGAGCACCTGTGCGGCGAGGACCGGTACGCCGGCGAGTACGCGGTGCTCGGGCCCGACGAGCTGCGCGTCGACTGGTTCGTCACCGGACCGCGAAAACGGCAGGTCATCGAGAGCGTGTACCGGCGGGCTTGACACTTCTCGCGTGATTGCTACAGTGACTAGAAAGTTTTAGTCACTAGATGGAGTTACGTCATGACCACCAACACGAGATTGGCCTTCACCGCGATCGTCGCAGCGATGCTGCCGGCGGTGCTCGACCAGACGATCCTCGCGACGGCGCTGCCGACGATCGCCGCCGACCTGGGCCGCCTGACCGATCTGTCCTGGGTCGTGACCGCGTACGTGGTCGCCGCCACGGCGTCGACGCCGCTGTGGGGCAAGCTCGGCGACCGCCACGGCCGCAAGCGGCTGCTCGAGATCGCGCTTGCCGCGTTCGTGTCGGCCTCGGCGCTGTGCGGGATCGCGCAGACGATGACCGAGCTGATCCTCGTGCGAGCGGTGCAGGGCGTGGCCGCCGGCGGGCTGATGACGCTCGCGATGGCGACCGTCGGGGATCTCGTGGCGCCGCGCGAGCGCGGCCGCTACCAGGGCTACATCGCCGCGACGTTCGCCGCCGCCACTGTGCTCGGCCCGCTCGTCGGCGGCCTGCTCGTGCAGGGTCCCGGCTGGCGCTGGGTCTTCTACGTGAACCTGCCCGTCGGCATCGCCGCGCTCCTCGGTCTGCGGCTGCGCCTCCCGGCGGCGGCCGTCGACGGCCCGTCGCGCCCGCTCGACATCGTCGGCGCCGCGCTGCTCGCCGCCGCGACGAGCGCGTTCATGCTCGTGTGCGTCTGGGGCGGCGACCGCTACGCCTGGGACTCACCGGCGATCGTCGCGCTGATCGGCGCCACCGTCGTGCTCGGCGGCGCGCTGTTCGCCCGCGAGCGCCGCGCGGAGGACCCGATCGTCCCGGTCGCGCTGCTGCGCACGCGGTCGGTCGCCGTCGCCAGCGGCGCGCTGTTCCTCGGCACCGCGTCGCTGTTCGCGGTGACCGTGTTCGTCCCGCTGTTCCTGCAGACCGCCACGGGCGCGACGCCGACCGAGGCGGGCCTGCTGCTGGCGCCGATGATGCTCGCCACAACCGCCTCGACGATGGTGTCCGGCCGCCTGATCGAGCGCACCGGCCGCTACAAGCGGTTCCCGATCATCGGCCTCGGCCTGATGGCCGCCGCGCTCGTCCTGCTGGCCGCCGTCGCCGGCGATCCGTCGCGCGTGACGACCGGCCTCGGCCTCGCCGTCTTCGGTGTCGGCTTCGGCATGGTCACGCAGGTGCTCGTGGTCGCCGTCCAGAACAGCGTCGACCGCCGCGAGCTGGGCGTCGCGACCGCCGCCACCGGGTTCTTCCGGGCGCTCGGCGGCGCGGTCGGCGCCGCGACCCTGGGCGCCGTGTTCGCGGCGCACGCTGACGACGGGATCGCCGACGCGGTCCAGAGCGTGTTCATCGTCGCCGCCCCGTTGGCCGCGCTCGCGCTGCTCGCCGTGCTGCGGCTGCCGGAGACGCCGCTCAAGACGCGCGCCTGAAGGCCGCGCGACTTTGCCGAGTCTTAAACCGTGGTTGGCGGACGCTTCACCGTGCGACGGCGAAGGTGTCTCCCATGACACGCAAGCTCGCTCCAATCCTCGTGGTCGCCGCCCTTGCCGGAGGCGCGGCGCCCGCCACCGCAGCCGCCCGGGAGTTCGAGGGCAAGATCGTCTCGGTCAACCGCGACAACCGCACGTTCCGCATCCATGACTCTGAGCGCGGCACCAAGCGCATCAAGGTCAACCGCAATACGCGCTTCGAGCGCATCGCCGGGTTCTCGGCCCTGCGCAAGGGCATGCGCAACGTCGAGGTCACCACCTTCCGGAAGGCAAACGGGCGCTGGATCGCGACCGTGGTCGAGCGCTCCGGCGGCGGCGGCAACCACGGCGGCGGCGACGACGACTGAATCTCACACCGTCCTGAGCGCCTCCGTCGGAGCCAGACGGGCGGCGCGCAGGGCCGGGTAGAGCCCCGCGACGGCGCCGATCGCCGTCGCGGCCGCGAGGCCGCCCGCGATCGCCGCGGGCGGCACCACGGCCTCCCAGTTCTGGCTCGCGGCGTAGCCGGCGGTGACCGCCGCCCCGAGCGCCACGCCGGCGACGCCGCCGAGCGCGGCCAGCAGCAGCGACTCGGACAGGAACTGCACGCCGACGTGCCGCCGGGTCGCTCCGAGCGCCCGCCGCAGCCCGACCTCCGAGCGCCGCTCGAGCACCGAGATCACCATCACGTTGGCGATCCCGACCCCGCCGACCAGCAGCGCCACCGCGCCGAGGCCGAGGAACAGCGACGTGAACGCGGTCTTGGCGGCCGCCCGCGCCTCGAGCGCGTCCGACGGGCGTGAGACGTCGACCTCCTCGGGGTTCTGGGTGTTCGCCGTCTGGCCCAGCTTGTCGCGCACGGCCTCGACGCTGTCGGGATCCGTGCGGACGTAGATCGTCGACGCCGACAGGTCGGCGTTGAGGAGCTTCTCGGCGACGCTGAACCCGACGAGCGCCGCGGTGTCGAGCTCGTCGGCGAGCGTCGCCGGCTCGAGGATCCCGATCACGGTGAACCACCGGTTGCCGATCCACACGCGCACGCCCGTGCGGTCGATCCCGAGCCGCTCGGCGGCGTCGGCGCCCAGCACCGTGACCGGATACCGGCTGGTCGCGGCGTCGAGGAAGCGGCCGGCCTGGAGCGTCGCGCCGACGGTCGCGGGCACCGACGGCTCGGCCGCCACCACGGAGATCCCGCCGGTCAGGTCCTTCGAGATCAGCTGGTTGCGCCGCACCGTCGCCGACGCGATGACCTTGGTCGCGGCGGTCGCGTCGACGCCGGCGACGCGCCGGATCATCGGCGCCGCGGTCTCCGGCAGATCCACGTCGTCGCCCGTGAAGGATTGCCCGGGCGCGACGCGCAGCAGGTTGGTGCCCAGACGGTCGAGCGCGCTGAGCAGATCCGCCTTCGAGGACTCGGAGATGCCGAGCACGGCGACCATCGACGCGATGCCGATCGCGATGCCGACGGCCGACAGGGAGGCGCGCAGGCGGCGCGTGCGCAGGCCGAACGAGCCGGTGCGCAGGACGTCGGAGAGCGTCATCCGTCCGCCACCACCGCGCCGTCGCGGACCTCGACGCGGCGCGGCATCGCCCCCGCCACGTCGCGATCGTGGGTGATGACCACGATCGTCGCGCCCTCGGCGTTGAGCTCGCGCAGCAGCGCGACGATCTCGCCGCCGGAGCGGCTGTCGAGGTTGCCGGTCGGCTCGTCGGCGAACACGATCGAGGGCCGGCCGACCAGCGCACGGGCGATCGCCACGCGCTGGCGCTCGCCGCCCGACAGCTTCGCCGGATGGTGGGTGAGCCGGTGGCCGAGGCCGACCCGCTCGAGCACCGCGCGCGCCTGCTCGCGCCGCTCGCCGGGCGCGGCGCCCGTATAGAGCAGCCCGGTGGCGACGTTCTCCAGCGCCGACATCCCGTCGAGCAGGAAGAACTGCTGGAACACGAACCCGATGTGCTCCGCGCGCAGCGTGCCGAGCTCGCGGTCGCGCATGCCGGCGACGTCGTGGCCGGCCACCGCGAGCTGCCCGCTCGTGGGCCGCTCCAGCGTGCCCATGATGTGCAGGAGCGTCGACTTGCCGGACCCGGACGGGCCGACGACGGCGAGCAGCTCGCCGGACGCGACGCGCAGGGAGACGCCGCGCAGCGCCTCGACGCCGCCGGGATACTCCTTGCGCACGTCCTCGAGGGCGAGCACGCTCATTCCGCGCTCACCACCGTCATGCCCTCGCGCAGGCCGTCGCCGCTCACCGCGACGTAGTCCTCGGCGTACGTCCCCAGCTGGACGGGCACGAGCCGCCGGCTGCCGCCCGACACGACCTCGACCGCGAATCCTCCGCCGGAGCGGGCGAGCAGCGCCGTCACCGGCACGGCGAGGACGTCCTTGCTGCGCTCGCGCGCGAAGCCGACGTCGACCGGCGCCTGGTCGAGCCCCGTGCCGTGCGCGGCGCGGCCGCGCAGGACGATCGTGACCGCGATCGTGGCGTCGGCGTCCTGCGAGGCAGGCGCGTCGGCGACCTTGGCGACATCGGTGATGCGCCCGCGTGCGCTGCGGCCGTTCGGCAGGTCGATCGTCACGTCGTCACCCTCGCGCGCCAGCTCCTGGCGGAACGCCTCGAGGTTCACCGTGATCTCACGGCTCGTCGAGGTGAGCTCGGCGAGCCGGGCTCCGGGCGCGACCGACTGGCCGACGGTCGCCTCGACGTCGCCGACGCGCGTCGGCCCGGGCCGGAACACGACCTCGCCCTTCGTCAGCGACCCGTCCTCGGTGAGGCCGTGGTCGTCCTGGAAGCGCTCGACCGCGGCCGTCGTGGCCGACGTCCAGTCGTCGTCGATCGTCATGTCGTGATCGGGGTCGTAGCCGAGCGCGCGCAGGTTGCGCTCGAGCTGGCGCACGTCCTCGCCGTCGGTCATCCAGCTGTTGAAGTCGCGCCACGCCGGCAGGTCCCCGTACATCAGCCACGCCGCGGGAGCGTCGTCGGCGTCGTACAGCGGGCGCCCGCGCCGCACGAGCGTCCCCGGCTCCGGGATCCGCGTGATCGTGCCGGTGCCGCTCGCGGCGAGCGTGGACGAGTCGGCGTAGCCGAGCGTGCCCTGGACGATGTCGCGGTCGACGAGGTCGCGGCGCTCGACGGTCGCCGTCGTGGCGGGCGACTCGGCCGCGCCGTTCGCCCCCGCCCGACCCGGATCGCCACCGGCGCCGAGCACGACGATGGCGACCACGGCGACCGCCCCGGCGACGCCGGCCGCGGCGAGCGCACGCCTCACGGCGACGCCTCGTCCGTGCTCGGGCCACCGTCCGGGTCGTCGCCGTCGAGCTCCGGCATCGTCTTCTCGCACTCCTTCTGGGCCGCCTGGAACTTCGGGCTCTCGGGGTTGATCCCGCTGCCGCGGCCGATGCGGATCTGCGCGCCGCCGTTCTCGTCGAACGTCGGATCGGGGAAGTTCGCGATGCCGTGCTCGCGCATGCAGCGCGCGTTGGCGAGCGCGGCCTCCTGGAACTCCTTCTTCTGCTCCTCGCTCAGCTCGGGCGGCTTGACGGCCTCGAGGTACTTGCGGCACGCCTCGTCCGCCACCCGCATCTTCTGCGGCGAGACGCCCTCGGGCGGCGCGAGCCGCAGGCCGCGCTGGCCTGGCTGCGGATCGGCCATGTCGATGCCGTGCTCGCGCATGCACTGCGCGTACTTGAGGCCGGCCTCTCGCAGCTCGTCTCCGCGGTCCGCGGAGCCGGTGCCGTCGCCGGCGCCGGCCTCCTCGCCACAGGCGGCGAGCGCGAGCGCGGGGATGATCAGGACGGCCGCGAGCAGCGGCCGGATGAGGGTGTGGATTCGCATGCTCCGTATGGAGCCGCGCCGGAATGAGAACCGGTTCCGCGCTAGCTAGGAATCGGATGAGAGACCGGCAGCGCCAGCCGCAGCAGCGCGCCGCCGCCGGGCGCGGCCTCGGCGCGGACGGTCCCGGCGTGCAGCTCGGCGACCTGGCGGACGATCGCCAGGCCGAGCCCGGAGCCGGCGCGACCGCGGGCCGCCGTCGCGCGGTAGAAGCGGTCGAACACGTGCGGGAGGTCCTCGGGCGCGATGCCCGGCCCGTGGTCGCGGACGGTCAGCTCGCCGTCGCGCAGCCGTACCTCGACGCAGCCGTCGGGCGGGCTCCACTTCGCCGCGTTGTCGAGCAGGTTGGCGACCGCGCGATCGAGCCGGGCGCGCTCGCCGGTGACCACGCACGGCTCGGTGTCCACGTCGAACTCGACCTGTGGCGCGTGGCGCCGGGCGCGCTCGACCGCGGCGCTGACGAGCTCGTCGAGCCGCAGCGGCTCCGGTGGGTCGCCGGCGATCTCGCCGTCGCGGGCGAGCTCCACGAGGTCGCCGACCAGCTCGCCGAGCTCCTCGAGCTGGGCGACGAGGTCGCGCCGCAGGCGCTCGCGGTCGCCCGCCGGCAGGTCGCGGTTCGTCCCCAGGACCTCGAGGTTGGTGCGCAGCGAGGTGAGCGGCGTGCGCAGTTCGTGCGACGCGTCGGCGACCAGCTGGCGCTGCGCGCGCTGGGAGTCGTCGAGCGCCTCGAGCATCGTGTTGAACGAGGCGGCCAGGCGCGCGAGCTCGTCGTCGCCGTCGGCCTCCATGCGGCGGGACAGGTCGCGCGTGCGGGCGACGTGCTCGGCGGTCTCCGTGAGCTCGGTGACGGGCCGCACGGCGTGGCGGGTGGCGAAGCGGCTCAGGAACACAGCCAGCGCGATGCCGCCGAGCGCCAGCAGCCCAAGACCGAGGCGGAGCTTCGAGAGCGCGTCGTCGACCTCGGTCATCGGCCGCGCGAGCTGGATGGCCGTGCCGTTCGGCGCACGCGTCGTGAAGAAGCGGACGTGCACGCCGTCGACGTGCGTGTCGTCGAAGTACGGCGGGCGCGTGCCGTCCGCGACCTTCTGCACCTCGGCGGGGTCGCCCAGCCGCTGCTGCTGGCCGGGCGTCGCGAAGATCCGGTCGCCTTCGACGCGCTGGATGAAGATCGGCGGCGCCTCGAGCGGATCCGCCGTTCCCGGCGGCACCTGCCGGCTGAACGTGACGTCGCCGGGCGGTATGCGCAGAGAGGCATCGATCTGCCCGCGCAGCGTGTCGCGCACGACCGCGTACGCCACGAGCGACCCGAGCACGACCGCGATCGCAACGGCCACGGCGGCGGTGAGGGCGATGCGGCGGCGCAGGCTCATGCTTCGCGCAGGACGTAGCCGACACCGCGAACGGTCTGCAGCAGCCGTGGCTCGCCGCCCGCCTCGAGCTTGCGCCGCAGGTACCCGACGTAGACCTCGAGCGAGTTCGAGCCCGGGCCGAAGTCGTAGCCCCACACACGCTCAAAGATCTGCGTGCGGGTGAGCACCTGGCGTGGGTGGTGCAGGAACAGCTCGAGCAGCAGGAACTCGGTGCGCGTGAGCTCGATCGCCCGCCGGCCGCGGCGCACGGTGTGCCCGAGCGTGTCGAGCTCGACATCGGCGTAGCGGAGCGTCTCGCTGCGCCCGCCCGCGGCGCCCCGGCGCAGCAGCGCCCGCAGCCGCGCGAGCAGCTCCTCGAGCGCGAACGGCTTGACGAGGTAGTCGTCGGCGCCGGCGTCCAGGCCGCGCACGCGGTCGGGCACCGCGTCGCGCGCGGTCAGCACGAGGACCGGCGTGTGGTCGCCCGCCGCGCGCAGCCGGCGGCACACCTCGAGGCCGTCGACGCGCGGCATCAGCAGGTCGAGCACCAGCGCATCCGGCGCGCGATCGGCGAGCGCCTCCAGCGCCTGCGCGCCGTCGGCGGCCAGCTCGGTCTCGTAGCCTTCGAGCCGCAGCGCGCGGTCGACGGCCTCGCGCACCGCAGGCTCGTCGTCCACGACCAGGATGCGCACGGGGTGATGGTGAGTGGCGAAGCTGAAAGCGTGGTAAGAGTCGCCGCATGCCCCATCGCCGCACGTTCCTCCTCGCTGGAGTCCTCGCCCTCGGCCTCGCCGCCCCGGCGTCCGCCCAGGAGCCGGGCCTCATCCCCACCGTGTCGAAGATCGGCTACACCGGTATCGGCGCCTTCAAGACCGGGATGACGCCGAAGGAGGCGGACCGCGCCGCGGGCACCGTCTACTACACGCGGCAACGCGTCGG
>Ga0111538_10008188_pt1 | contig 14037 bp, 15 predicted proteins | sample SoiMethybrSBSTD1_FD_79669 | JGI IMG/M metagenome (GOLD analysis project Ga0111538, IMG submission 79669) | Bulk soil microbial communities from a Populus tree surrounding site in Tennessee, USA - Soil MetaG P. TD hybrid SBSTD1 (version 2)... | ecosystem: Environmental > Terrestrial > Soil >... | reverse complement strand
CGCAGGTGGAGAAGCACTTCCAGGCAATGACATTCCAATAGCTTCACCTACTGCTCCCATAGTGTTAGCAGTATACATGCCAGCACAAGAGCCAACAGATGGACATGCAACATTTTCCAAACTAACTAGTTTTTCTAAACTTAACTTTCCTGACTGATACGTTCCTACTCCTTCAAAAACATCCTCAATTGTCACTTGCTTACCATCCCAATTTCCGGGCATATTGGCTCCACCGTATACATATATAGATGGTAGATTAAGGCGTGCCATTGCCATCAATGTCCCTGGATTACTTTTATCACATCCACCAATACCCACTATTGCATCATATTGATGAGCTCTCATCATTAGTTCTATTGAATCGGCAATTACCTCCCGACTTACTAGAGATGCCTTCATTCCCTCATGACCCATTGAAATAACATCAGATACAGAAATGGCCGTAAACTCTCTTGGTGTACATCTTACATTACTTACACCTTCTTTAGCAAAATGTGCTAGCTTTCCAAGATGAATATTGCAAGGGGTGGCCTCATTGCAAGTAGAAGATACTCCAATCAATGGCCTGTTTAGGTCTTCGTCATGCAATCCCATTGCCTTGTACATTGCTCTGTGGGGTGCTCTGAAGGGACCTTCGATAGTCTTTCTGCTTTGAAGCTTCAAATTTGTATTTATCTTTTCAGGTCCTAGCCTATTTATCTTTATGAATCTTATAATATCGTACTAATATCAACTACGAGCTAATTATTAGTCCTATTATGTAAGCTTCCTCACTTCTTTAAGGGCATCAACGACAATCAGAGCAGCAAGAGTAGCTTTCAAATCCATTTGATGTTTTCTTTCAATAACAGCAGCCAATACCGGATGCTTAGGCCTTAACTCCTGAACGACATGCTCCGCCATTTCATCAGTAAATGCCTTTCCTAGTGCTTCGCACATACCATGAACCATTAGTAGAACTTCTACGGGTCCACTACAAGAATAGTATTTACGGTCTTCTTAAGGTCCATTTCATGGATTGTCTCTGCCATCTAGACAAGTTCGAGGTGTATAGATTTTAGTTCTTTAATATTTTCTTGCACCAACTTATTGGTAATTCTTTTCTCAATAATCAGCATGGTAGTTCGCTCAAAAATCATACCTAATAGAGATTTCGTAACGTCGTTCATTATACCCATGCAAGAGTTGAAAAATGCTATCAACATCTGCAGCACAACAAACCTTGTACGAGCATATCAGCTTTAATCTATCATGTCTATGAAACATTTATCTTTAAGCTAATAGTTAATTTGTTCATAATATGTTCAAAGTTACTTTTCCTTCTGGCCGTACCGTTATACCTGCACTAATAGTTATAGACATGCAGAATGGTTTCGTAGCAAAGGGAGGATCTTATGATAAAATAGGAATGAACACCTCCCTGTATAGAGAAATTATTCCAAAGATTAAAGACTTGATGGAATTCTGCAGGAGTATGGATATTCCCGTCTTTTACACCGAAGCAGTGAAGGAGAGTAGTGGTATTGATATTCTGACAAACGTCCATAACATCTTACCGAGATCAAGACAAGAGAGAATGAAAGTACCCATTTGTATTAGAGGTACGTGGGATGGAGTGACGATCGATGAACTAAAACCTGGAGCAAGAGATCCTGTGATTCTCAAACGAAGGGATTCTGCTTTCCAAGATACAGATTTCCGGATTATGCTTCAGAGTCAAGGCATTAATTTGTTAGTATTTACTGGAATTGATACGTCTATTTGTGTAGAGACTTCATTAAGGGATGGATTTAACATAGGCTACGATATTGCGATAATATCTGATGCTACTGCATCAGGCGACAAGAGACACTATGAAACAACGCTAGAAAGGGTAAGAGATTACTATGGATTAGTAATGGATAGTGAGCGCTTTAAAAGAGCAATCCGTAAACTAGATCAGGTACGAAAAGGTGAAATAAACGTACGAACGATGCCAGAAGAACAACAAGAAGCCTTTTTGGAGGAATTTAATTTATTAGACCCTAGGAAATTTGCCGCTGAGCAAGTTACGCTTTAGGATAGGTTAGTAACGGTGGTTGCCGGTCGCAATACACAATGAACTAAAACCTGAGGCCATTTTGAAATCAAGAACAAGTCGAAGCATTTTTAGAGGAATTTAATTTATTAGACCAGTAGAAGACGGTTTAGGTAATCTAGATAAAGAGGTTACTTCACACGACGATTTGTGAACAAACGGCTGTCCCGAAAGAGATGGACAGCAGCAGGATACCTTCCTTTTTGACTGCTGCAACTGTAACATTTTCTGCCAGTGAAGAAATCGGAATTTATACCTCGATATTTGCAATATACAGTGGTGTTTCCAACGATACTCCGTTTTCATTGTGGATTCTAGACAGCTTTACAAGTTCTACACTTGTAAGAAGGCAACAATCATGTCTATACCACCTCGCTCTCGCTGGTCCAATTTCGTTCATGACTTCGTAACTGTAGATTTTCATCAAACAGATATCAACACCTGTGTGAGGGTTGTCACATTATTAATAACTGTAACAGTATTAGGGCTTGATCACCTAGGTTTATGTTGATGCTTTTGAGTCTCTTTTTAGAACTGCCATTAGTGCCAAAACTATGAAATTAACCAAATCAACGTTCCCAATGCTATCAGGATTACTGAGTTAACGCCTCCACTTCTCTCCTGAAGATCTTCCAGTTCATCATATATCTGCAACTTCTCTACCATCTGTTTAGTTGCGTATTGGGCAAATGCAAGGCAGCTAGAATCATCATTTGTAATACCCTGCTGATACTCTAACTCCCATTTATGCTCATCCAAATACTCTATTAATATTTGCTGAGATTCTGGTTTTACCCCATCAATTTTAGCAGGCAAATTATACTCACGCGTGCTAATCAGTATCAGCTCGACTCGACTTTCTATGGAACGCCATTCTGTCGTCGTCGTCACCATCAGCCTATTCTTTGCAAGCAATAGAAGAGTTGATGCCCAAGATGACAAGAAGGTGTTCAGGTTCGTTGTTACGACATCTAGTGCCGAGGCAAAGATCTGTCGCCCCGCCCCAAGAGAAATGAATATAGCAGCAATTACTATCATTACGTCTTGATCGAATACAATTACAATCAAAATTGCAATAACTGCAAATGATATGCCGATGGCGGCGGCGCTAGATCTAAAGTAGTTAGTCGGCTGTCCAATTAACTTGATATTATACTCTGCTCCTGATTTTGTTCTTTTGCGAACAAGGAATATGAATAGAGCATTGACAAATAGCAAGTTAAAAAGGTGCTTTAGCATCTCTTTCATGATGAAAGCTACCCGGGAAGCATTTTGCATGATGACTTATTTTGAGCGACTCACTACTTAAAAGATGTTGTATGTAAGCATGAGATGACATATCATGGTTGAATTGGACTAGATCCGAAAAGTTTGAATCACATGAATACAACAACCTTTTCATTTTGAAATATTGAATCCCCCGGATTAGCTCTACCTCTCAAGGGATTTCATTAGATACTTTATAACGCAGCACCAAAATACAGACAATATCTACGAGATTAAAAGGAACATCCTCGCAATCATTACAGCCTTATAGGTTATTAGGGGAATAATATTCAAGAACAACTATTTGAGATCTTGATTCTAATCAATAAAAAAAATAGTTAACCTCAATAGGCACGATAAACGCTGCAATTTTAGCGTCGTAGGTAAAGGAAAATAGAGCTTGGGAAGGATCTGGACAAAGGCTTAAAGAATTTTGGGAATATCTGTCTACCTCTACCAAATCATCTGTCGAAAAAATACCTCATTTTACTGAGTTGGGATTCATGACATAAATTAGATAGACTACTGCCTCAGGAGACTCTGCGATGCTAAAGATCTTTGACTTTTCAAAAACTACAAGCAGTTAGCTAATTTAAGATGAATATGATGAAAGTAAAGAACAGATGAAAGCTGTTCTCAAGAGAAAAAAGAGATGAGTGAATTGAGCTGCATGGGGAGAATCGCCATTATCATTGTTTACCGCTGCTAGCTGGCTGTCCGGTATGTTTCTGAAGCAATGGAGTGAATGCCTTGGAAATTATGTAACCTGTTACAGCTCCGATGACTATGACTGGAATAAGGTCAGTCTGTCCTCCGAATAGCCCCAGTAGGAGAACGATTGTTAAGGGAAGCGGAAGGAAAGCACATGCAGCACCTGCCATACCTGCAAGCACACCTACACCCTGAGGAATGAATGTTAGAACTCCTGAAAGTATCTGTCCTAGCGTACCACCTATAAATAGTAACGGAAAGATGGGACCACCCACAAAGCCTGTAGCAAATGATGTACCTGTAAGTAAAATCTTGACGAACATTATCAGCAGTAATATCCCTACACCATATGCAGCCGGGTTATGAATAATTTGTTGTAACTGGTTCTGGCCAGAGTAAAGTGTCAATGGGAGAAACGAACCTATCAAGCCAATAATCAAGCCACCTATGATGGCAAGAACAACAGGTCTCTTATTATATCGGCCAAAGACCCGACGCATAAGTCCGAATACCAGCTTATGCAAAATCCCGACTAGCCCTGCGATAACTCCGACCAGCAATGCCCAGCCCAAGTCAATTACACGAAGAGAGGCAAAGTCAGGGAAGCTGTATACACCTAGATATGACGTATGCAGGATGGCAAAGTAGACACCATAACCCACAGCTCCTGCTATGAGCCCAGGGATGAGGTGACGATACAAATTTAGCTCCTTGATGAACATGTACTCTACTGCACCCACTGCCCCAACTACAGGAGAACCAAAGAAACCACCAAATGCTCCTGCGATGGCACTGTAAGTTAGTACTTGCACGTCATCTTTCTGAAGCTTAAGTCGTTCAGAGACGAAAGTACCTAATCCACCTGCAAGAAAGGTAAGCGTCCCCTCAGGACCGATTGAAGCACCACTCCATAATGCGATAAATCCTTGAAGAAGTATGCTTGGCACGTTGCGGTAGTTGAGGCCACCAGTCTTGGCATACTGACTTTGAGCAACTCCTAATCCCCCATGCTGGCCAAAGAACTTGATCGCAAGGCCGATAAACACACCGGCTAAACCTAGCAGGATTAGTGGCCAAAAGTTAATGTTGTATATGAAAAAGCTTATTTGTCCAAAGAATTTGACGCCTTGGTTATAGAGTGTGATATATCCGGTCGTTAGCAGTGAGGCTAGGGCTCCGAAAAGTGCTGCGTAGAGCATCAGCCTATAATAGCTGGCTTTCAAGGTAGATTCTTCTTCGCCACTCAAAATGTTCACGTTATCCCATATGGCCATCGAGTGAAAAGATAGCTGACTTCTCGAGGTTGCATTGACTTGTGTGGCATCTCTAACACCTGACGGTGTAATACTGATAAAGGTATCGGTTTTCGACTTGGGAATGTAATTTGGATGCCGAATAGATTATATCCAATGCTGAGGTTACCTAGATGGCGTACGTTATAGGAAATGAGATCTTCTTATTGCTCTATCTCTAAACCGATTTTGTTGTACAACAAAAATATAGCTAATATCTGTTTTACTTGGATGTTTCTAATAGTTAGTAAACTAGGATATGCATTTGTTTATATCACAATACAGAACTCAACAACAATACCGATAGAATTTATCGATATACTGTGTTTAAGACCCACCTATATCATTTATTTATTAGTTGCATTAGCAGCTGAATTGAATGCCTTAAAGGACTCGATTTCATATCTAAAGGCATCTGATAGAGATTGCATCGAGGCTTCACTCCCAGTTTTATTACCATTTAACAAATAGTCCCTAAATTGAATATTGCTTTTCAATTCTGATTCAAGACTCTTGGCATAAAGGTTTGTTACATTTTCATATCCTGCAGGCGTCTGAAGATCATTGGTCCTATTAATGAGCGCTTGATATTTGGGTGAATAGGTATCCGTAATCGAAGCCATGGTTTCATTACTGAGTTCACCCCTTTGCCATTTCTGTACTTGAGCATCATAATCGTGAGCAAGCAAGCCTGTTTCATCAACAATACCTTGAAATGAATTAGCAAATGTTTGTTCATTGCTTTGGGTTGGACTTTGTGCTAGGACTTGATACGTATTAAAATTAGTGAAAGATATTGCTATCATGACCATAAATGGTAACAGCAACAAGCCCGTCTTCGCTTCAACTCTAAACAAGGATACGAAGTGAGTAATGTTTATTGCCACATTTTAAAGACTGTAATATTCGATATAAGGATTGCGGGCTGACACAAGAGATAATCTCAGATCATCGCTACAGCTCCATAGAAGGAGCAAGACACAGTCTCATTCTTGTTAAATATTAACAAGGATCAAGTAAAAAAAAGCATAAATGATATTTCTATTTTTCGAAAGTATTTTGTAATAAACATAGGAGATCATTCTATTGACGTAAATGCTGAAGTAAATGCTTATATCTTTACAGGGCTTAGATCTTCAAGTAGATGAAGATTAGCTTTTTTAAGAATAGGCTTCAAAAGAAACTATTCTTAATTGACAGTCTCATAGCCACAATCTTAATCTTTTTAGGAATAACTGTTGGAATGCTGTTGTAGTTAAAGGTTCTGTCAATAAGCATAATTGAGTTTGCTCGAAATGCAAATTTTTATTCCATGCGAAGTCTTTTCTTTGTCCACGCTATTTTAATATTCTAGTTGCTTCATTTTCAACATTCTTCAAATTCGATTGGAATCCCTTCAAGTTCGAAAAAGTTTTGATTAAGGCCTATTTCTAACAGTTATAAAAAACAACTGTAAACAAGATTTCTTTGGTCGTCAGTCTACCTGTTTTGAAAACGGCTATTCGATCAAAATTATTAGATTAAAAATTAGAGAAGGGGGTTGATTGTTTTAACGACCCATCATTCTGAATCTGGTTCCTGTTACGCCTGCGAATATAATTTGGATTCCGATGATAATTAGCGCTATTGACAGCAATATGGCTATGAATACTGCGCCGACTATAGGAGCCGCCATTATGGCAATAGATAGGGCGATCGCAATTACACCAGCAACAATACTAAAGATCCTCGAACCTTTTCCTCTTGTCTTGTCGCTTATACCATGTATCAATCTTGCTATACCATCAAACAACAAAGCTATGGCGAGCAGAATTAATAGAAATACCCCAGTACCTACTGGGAAAGCCAGTACTATAAGCGCCAATATTATTACGAGTATTCCTAGGCCTATGCTGGACCAGCGGGACCTGCCTGGATGGTGTTCGAAAATTCCACTGATTACTCTTTCTATTCCCAGCACCAATAGAACAATTCCAAGGACCCAGACTATAGTAACGAATGTTATCCCAGGAAAAGCAAGCACATATACCGAAAGAATTAACGCAATTATTCCCAAGCCAATCTGAACGGCACGCATCCAACCTGGAGTTTTAGTTTCTGCTACGCTCATTAATACAATTTAACACTATGGTTGACTATTTATACCTTCTAAAAAATAAATAGCTATACTAAATTTGACAAAAGTCATAACGTTGTTTATCCGCTTTTGCATTGATATACCTCAAAAACATGCCACAATATTCTTATATTAGAAACGTTAGACTCTGGTAAATGCACGGAACTGTGCACGTTTTTCTTTCTAAGAGGAAATTTCAATACGTTTGTATAGCTTTTCTTATGGCTCAGGCTACTCTTTTAGTAGGACTTGGATCTTTTGACATCGTTGTGGCACAATCTAATACTAACCAAAGTACTCCGAATCAGGGGACAACAGGTGTTGAGGGGATTATGTCTGATGCATGCAATGCAGCGTCTGCCGGCAATGACACAAGTAGTTCAAACATGTCTCAAGCTGGTAGTGTAGTCGAAATTAGGTGCCTGTTAAGAGAGGCTCGAAATGCAATATCTGCGGATTCAGCAAATACTGCGATAGCTTTAGTTGAAGAAGCGGATAAGAAACTTGTTGCTACCTTCGGAAACGCTACCAATGAAACTGGGTCTGTAGGTTAGACAAGGGCTGTGGGCATATGCCAACGTTCAATGATGACTGATAATGGTATGAAACAGTAAATGCTAGCAGAAAGAAATGGATAAAATTGCTAGTGACTAGATACATAATTTGGTAAAATTCGAGCAAGGAAAGCCTTGGTGACTTCAAGCTATTGCAAAGATGCCTGTGCTAGATACTTGATATCAATTTCCGGACTACACTAGATATATAGGGACAATTACGTAATAGGTTGATGGTAGAAAGCGCTGGTGTCGTTAATGCAATTTCAAAAATAATGTGTGCCGTGGACGGTTCAGAACACTCATTTCGTGCTGCAAACTATGCAGTTTTAATGGCAAAGAATTTTGACGCTGAACTGCACCTTGTACATATCATTCATAACACTGGTTTTACAAATCCAGATGATTACGGGCTTTATGATCTAGAATCAGAAGAGGAAAAAAAATCTGAAATACAAGAGATAAGAGAGGGAACAGAAGAATGGTTGGACAGAATAAGAAAAAGTGTTGACCAAGATAAGTCATTGCCAACCAAGATCGAGCTAGTAGGCACCTCAACGTCCGTTGAATCAGCTATAGTAAATTATGCAAAGCGGAATCTTGTTGAAATAATAATCATCGGAGCTACCGGCCGATCAGGGATAAAAAAGCTATTAGTAGGTGGCGTAACTTCAGCGGTAATAAATCACGCACAATGTCCGGTAATGATTGTGAAGTAGGAATCTCCTTTCGTTCAACATTTTTATCATATTACAAGGCAATATTCAAACTAAACCAAAGTGAAAAAACTCGAGTTAGCGGCCATATGATAGGTGCTTTTAGGAACCGCCCAATACGCGAGTCTAAAGTATTCTATGATCATAGTCTTAGGTGCTCTTATACTGCGTTCTACCTCATACTCGTGTTGAGCGGGTAAAAAAAGTAGTACTTCATCTAAAGACCATCGTATATGGAATTAATTAAGGGGCTAGGTGGCTACCTCGGTTTCTGATCCCAATGAAATTGCAACTGAGATATACTGGCCTCTTCCTCTAAATACTTCAACGGCTTGTGTTTTCCCTTCATTACGCATATGCGTGTGACCGATCTGACATGCTTTATTATGTTGTGATGGAGACATGCTAGAGTAACGAATTTATAATACAATGAATGAACAGGTTCTAGTGAAATAATTCATGAAAAGAAATGAAATGATTACATTTGCTTCCGGCCTAGCGCTGTTTTCAATTCTTGTATTATCGATTCTGTCATCCCCTGTATTCCGTCTGGTGGCTGAGGCCCAAGATGGAAATCAAACAGCATCAGCAACAGCGAAAGAAGCACAGCAAAAGCTGAGCGCAATTGCACAACGGATTAGAGATGTAGTTGCGGGTGCAGGTGTTAATATCAGTCTTGTACAGGGTGAAGACCTTGCAGATCAGTTACGCACTCTAAATGAATCCTCCGCGTTCAAGAATCTAACACAACAGCTTTCACAGGAGTTTTCCAATTTGGGTATCAATGGTACAAATATCCGCAATCTGGCGCAGGAATCCGATGCTAGCCTAGAAGGACTTGTCGATAAGCTCCAAAATCTAACAAGTAGCCGTGAATCATAACAGCATCAGCGTGGGCCTCCTCATTTTGTTTTCCTGTTGCTGATCCATTTTCCTTAAAGTGTTCTCGATTCTAGAACTGATTAGGGTTTAAGCTAAGATAAAGCCAGATATTCACAGAATCACTGGAATACGTTAGTAATTCTGAGACAGGAAACTTTGTTTAGTTAGCAATAAAAAATATATATATCCTCTGAAATTCTATTAGAATATGATAAAGGGGAATACTGCTATCCTTTTAATGACAGTTGTAGGTTTGACGATAGCCTCATTTTCTTTTGAAAATGTTCAAGCTCAAAATCCAACAAGATGTCAAACTAATGCTCTTATAGGAGTCGGCGGGACTATATTCGGGGCTGCAAATATATGCACAAACGGGTATACGGTAAACGTAGACCTTACGACGAACTACCTTCCAAAGGAGGACTGGGTGTTTAATGCTTGGCTTGTGGATGATCAGGGTGGAGGGTCAGGCTATGCACTCGTCATGGGAAAGCTCTTAGAAAATGGGGATTTGCAATTTAGCGAGGTCCAGACTAATGCAAGAACGTGGACAGATATTGTAGTTACTCAGCAGCCAGCTAATTCTCTTAGTCCATTGCCATCTTGGTCGAATTCTGTAGCGACGACATGGTTGGCACCACCATTTGGAGAATAGACCAATCGTAGCAATGTAGGTTAATGCAGCATAGTAAAGGTTCAAGCCTTCACTATTTTTTGAACTTAGGTAGTAAATTTTAGACCCTTATGTCTATGTAATCCTCTCAACCATAGGACAGCCGGTACGGAATTGCCACTTGTCCAATTTAACATGATATCGATTCAAAGAAAATTTTCATATTTTCGTTTATTCCTACTATCAATTGATTAATCATTTGATTAATGTGTACTATTTGGGATGAGATGTAGAAGCATCTTAATCAGAATTCCAAAAGCATTCACACTGGACTCACTGCAAATTGCACTAAAAAATCTGGAATAAACATCTATCGTTTATCGTGGTCAGAATTTCAATCAAACTCAAACTTAAGTGACCCCCTAAAAAGCACATCTATAACTAGTTTTAGTCCGTCGCGCAAAAAATATACACACAAGGTTAATATCCATCCAATTCAGTTTACCACGTATATCAACAGAATCATTTGATACTTCCAAGTCTCAGGAGATTTCCTTCGCCGCATGGAAATCAGTAGTAATTCTTACAGGTACAACGGTGTTGATTCTGTTTATGCACACAGCGTTATCTCCAGCAATCCCCTCAATCGCTGATCAATTCAATGTAGATCAATCTCTTGCCGCGTGGGTCATGTCTATATATATGATATCTGGTGCGGTCATGACTATAATAATCGGGAATTTCAGTGACGCTCTTGGAGCAAAAAAAATGCTGGTAATGATGATGGCAATATATACTGTAGCTACGATCTTGGCAGGATTTTCTCAAGACATCTATACCTTGCTCGCAATTAGGGCGATCCAAGGAATTGCCATTGCAAATACGCCCATAGCATTAAAAATAATAAGAGATCAGTTTCCAAAAGGAAAATTTTCAATAGGCCAAAGTATCGTAACTTCTGCCTATTCAGCTGGAATGGGCTTAGGGGTGGTATTTGGACCAATTTTGGTAGCCGAAACAGGTTGGCAAACCATTTTCTTCATTTGCATTCCGATCTCTGCATTACTGCTTTTCTTATGCTGGCGATCCCTTCCAATCGATGAGACTGCCAAGATAGGACATGTCGAGCAAACTGTGAAGGAAACCTCTAGCGACAAGCCTAAGTCTACTAGGAAATTAAACCTAGATATCAAAGGAATAGTGACTATGGCAGTATCAATGGTGTCCTTCTTAATAGCAATAACCAACAGTGGCAAATTACCAGACAATATAATTGGGTTTGTAATTCCCTTAATTATAGGTGTTGTATCACTAATTCTATTTCTGAGAGTAGAAAGGAAGGCCAAGAATCCTTTGGTACCGCTAAAACTGCTTTTGCAGCCAGCAATTTTTGCAGGTAATATTTCGATGCTAATGTTTGGTATCGTCCAGTACATCATAATAACTGCTATACCCCAGTTGGGTGCTGCCCCAGTGGGTTCAGGTCTAGGACTGGAACCTGGTGCCGTCGGTCTGCTACAATTGCCTCTCTCATTGGCAGTACTAATATTTGGACCTGTATTCGGAGTAATGTTGGCAAAACGGCATTCACTTAACACCAAATTATTGATTCCTGCCATGCTTATAATATCTGTCTCATTCTTGTTAGTTACATTGTTCCATTCTACATCGTCAGATGTAGCCGGATCACTATTTTTATTTGGAATAGGGGCTGCACTTCTGCCCGTTACTTTAATCAACATTATCGTTACTCTAACACCGAGGCAACTTACTGGAATCTCCACTGCTTCTACCAGTGACATGAGAATAATAGGTGGAGCAATAGGGCCTGTGATAGCAACGGTAATTATCACCTCCATTCTGGTAAGTGTTGAAGTAGATGGTGTTGTTGGGGAATATCCAAGTCCTAGTGCATTTAACATTGTCCTTATCGTTGGGCTCGCGATGGCCATTGTATCTACGATACTTGTGAGCTTAATGCGCAGAAGGGCGGTAAAGGCTCTCAGCGTACAGAGCGGAACTGCATAATACTGTTTTCGAAACTATACTTTAAGTGCATACTTAAGGAAAGTCAATCCAAATACCCTAGTCCAAGACTGAATTATTAGAGAACTTGCTTTGAGTTCTATAATAAACTGATAGGATGTAAATATCATTTCGATATTGCGAGTCAGAGTTGCTGGATGAGAATAACGAACCGAATCGAGCACAGCGATATAAAATGGAATATAGTGATAAAATTTCGTTCCTTCATGTTAACAGTCGGTCTACGGGAATAACAGTTGCGTAGGTGAGTTAGTTGTAATAGTTAAGTCTTGTTAATTACGAAAGCCCCCTTTAATCTTGGAACATTAGTTCAGGCACTTAAACATGCAGGTAAAGACAACTCATCGTTTATTCAGTGATTTAATGGCCAATTGTTAGACTTTCTTAGTACCCCTTATCCCTACGCATATCATCTCTATCCCGACTATAAGAAGAGTGATTGCCAATATTATAACTAATAGAGCCAAGCCAAATTTGATTGGATTGGCTATAATAACAATTGATACAGCCACACTCAATGCCCCTACCCCGATAAACAACCCTTTAGAAAATTTCGACATCTCTCTAGAAAATCCTTGTACAATTCTAGCAATGCCGCTTATCATCAAAGCTACAGCTCCTAAAATAACCAAAGTTACAGATGTTACGATTGGAAATTGAAGAAGAAATATTGAGAGGCCTATGACAGCTGCTCCAAGAACGATATTAGTAATGCGGGTCCTTCTAGGTGAAACCGGGGATAGCCCGACAGCAACTCTTTCTATCCCAACTATCAGTAATACTATTGACATAAAAATGATTAAGCCTAATATCGCAACTCCTGGATATACCGCCAAAAATAATAGGATTACAGCCGATAGTAAAACGGCTATAGAGCCAAAGATAATCTGCAACATTCGCAGCCAAGGCGGCGATCTTATTGTTTGCAACTTGGAAATACAACTTCTCGTTACATATATAGATGATGATAGATACGTACTCCATTGCTTCGGTCTCTGTTTATTTATTTATCTCTATGTCCTTACCTTATCAGCAGTTCCCGTGTCTGTTAACTAGTATCTCATATAACTAGTTCTGGTCTACCATGTTCTCATTCAAAGGAATTAGCTGGTATACAGGTTAGTTATTCCTTATGAATACTATCCCTGCCATTCTATGAGTGAAGAAACACAAGCAAAGGACATCTTATGGGAGCCTATGACGAAAAAAGCCTTTAACCCCCTAAATTTAGATCCTTTACCATATTCATAATGTGAAATGATGTTGTATAGTAAACTAATCCTAGACCCTATATTTTTCCAACTCATATGCTGTAAGTTTTAAGAGAACTTCTGAACCATTATATCCTTCGACCTGTGATTTTGGAACTTTGTATTCTTCTCTTGTGCCTTCGGTTATAATTACTACGGAGTCTCCGTATGTTGCATCGACATTTCCGGCATCTTGTCCGTCACTAGACCTAACATTCTTGTGTATGATTCTATCCCAATCCAATACTGCTGGCTCAGTCATGGACGGCTTCCCTTCAGCTGGCTCAGTCATGTACGGCTTCCCATCAGAAGTGTATCTTGCAATTTTTTTCGGACTGGATTGTTGAGGGATTTCAACTTCGGGAGGAGGTGCTGGTTTGGTCTCAGGACTACTAACACTTATCGCCTCAGGTTCTTCTTTTGATTCACTTGGTTCGAATTTAGAAGTAGAAGTTGGTTTGGTCTCAGGGCCACTAACACTTATCGCCTCAGGTTCTTCTTTTGATTCACTTGG
>Ga0111538_10008186_pt1 | contig 14039 bp, 9 predicted proteins | sample SoiMethybrSBSTD1_FD_79669 | JGI IMG/M metagenome (GOLD analysis project Ga0111538, IMG submission 79669) | Bulk soil microbial communities from a Populus tree surrounding site in Tennessee, USA - Soil MetaG P. TD hybrid SBSTD1 (version 2)... | ecosystem: Environmental > Terrestrial > Soil > Tree... | reverse complement strand
TTGTCCTTGGCCATGAGCTGCTGAACGGCCGCGTTGTACCTCTTGATGAGGTCGGAGTTGGCGTCTTTCGCCTTCTCAAGCTCCTGCCTCGTCTGCTGGTGGGTGGCGTACGGCACGCACCCGGTCAGCATCAGACCCAGACCGGCCCCCAGTACACACAGACCGCGATAGGCAGAGTAACGGACGTGCATTCTCTTCCTTCCTTCCTTCTCTCACAAACGAAGCAGTCCACGAGCGACCACCGGCTACCACGAAAAGCTGTCCAGGACTCTCCCTGGAGCAACCACCGGTTCCTCGGAGGACGACAGCTAACGCTATTCCGCCGATCCAACCTCCGAGAATACTAGCGCCGGGGACTATATCGAAGGAGATAAGCCCTGTAAAGAGCCTATCCTGCAGGCGGCAGGCTCCCGCGACGCACGCAAGGCCAGAGGAGGTAGACCGACCGCGGGCGCTACTTCGCTGGCTTCACGAAGTCCGCCACGCCCTCGACGGGTCCCTGGAGGAAGTTGTAATCCGTGATCCAGGCGTAGGAGTCCTTCGCTGGCGTGCCCTTCTTCGAGTCCTCGGAGCTTCCGAACACGAGGTTCGTGAGTACGCCGAGAGGCGCCACGAGGAAGAGCGCCGTGACAGCGAGCACGATCGTCAAGCCGGCGTGGCTCTCCTTGCGCTTCATCTGCATGACGCGCGCTCCGCCCCCGCGGAGCAGCGTGCCCGCCTCGGTCATGTCGGTGGCGCTCGTCTCCTCGGCGGTGTCCGCGCTGAACGGGTCGGCGTCGCTCGACAGGTCGAGCAGGTCAGTGTCGAGGAGCGTCGCGTCGTCGGCGTCCACGGAGACCGGAGTGGTTGCCTCCGTGTCCTCCTCGAGGAGGCCGTCCATGTTGACAAGCGTCTCGTCGATGTCTGCGTCCACCGCCTTGGCCGCGGCGCCCCCCTTGCCCCTGAGTTGGACCTTCTGCACCGCTTCGGTGGTCTCGATGCTCAACAAGTCATCGTCAGTGTCCAGGTCAAGGTTCGGGAGATCATCATCGAGCGAGATTTCTTCCACGTCGGAAGCGGCAGCAGCGGCGGGCACAGGAGTCGCGGCGGGAGCGGCCTTCTCTACGGGCTTTATGGGCGTGGTCCCCTCGTCGCTGTCGTCCGCCAGGAGGTCGATCTCCTCGAGGTTGTCGTCGTCGAGCAGGCTGATCTCATCGTCCGACAAGAGGATCGTGGGCTCGGACTCTCGCTGCTCTTTGAATTTCCGTACGACGTCTTTCTTGAAGTACAGGGTATCGCCTTCTTTGAGACTTGCGATTTCCCCTGCCGCGACGAGCTGCTCGAGCTCCGCTTCGGAAATGCCGAGCTCTCGCGCCGCTTCGTCAAAATTCATTCGGTCCGCGCTCATGGTTGCTGACTCTCTTGTGGCTTGCTGCTACTGCTTCGCTGCGACTACTTGCCCTTTTCTTCCTCGCTCCCGCCCGGGCCGCCTTTCTTGACGGCCTTGTCCATCTCGCTCGGCGACGGGCTCTTTCCACGCGGCGTGAACTCGACGGGCTTCAAGTCGTGCGTCACCTGACGGACGCCTTTCAGCTCGATGCCCTGCCCCTTCGTGGTGTATGCGCAGAGCCGCTGGCTCGTGACGTCGTACAGATAGAGGACCGCCTCGTTGCCCGATTGCGTCATGCCGGTCGCCAGGACGACCGTCCCGCTCGGCGTGCCCACGGCCTGCCCCAAAGCCACGGGCAAGCTCGAGGACTGCAAGTGGAGGACCAGTTGCACTCCCAGGAGAGTGCAGCAGATCGAAAGCAGCGCGACGATCAGATTCTGACGCATGGCTTACCCATCTCCTTGTGCGAAGAAGAGGCGCTAACGAAAAGTCCGTCCGGCTTCGGCGATGGAGCCTTCGCTGTGGCTTCGCTGCCACGAGGCTCCCGAGGCTTGTTCATTCTACGGGCGTCCGGCGGCCCATCGAGCGCACCCGTCTGTCATCCCGGAAGCATCCCGGAAGCATCCCGGAAGCATCCCGGAAGATACTGCAGGATCCCGGAGGTCCCGGCAGGCACCCTTCCGGCATGCTTCGCCAGAGGCTGGCGGGGGAACGCTAGTCGGCACCGGAGCAAGCTGAAGGATAGCACAAGCTCGAAGCGCCTTTCAATCTGCAATCCCAGCGCGCAGGCTGCTCCCCGAGGCCAGCCGCAGCGCGGCGGTGGGTCCCATCAGTCAAGCCCGACGAACGGATCCCGACTCTCCCCCAAGTCTAAGGCTTCGGCCCACTTCTTCAGGTAGGACTTATGTGCGGGGTCCTTCCAGAATCGCTCCGCAATCTCCTTCACTTCGAGGAACTGGGCTAGATTCTCAAGGGGATTGCCGATTAAGAAATGCGGTCGGCCCGACTGGCGCAAGCCCACGTAGTCCCCTGGACCACGCAGTTTCAGGTCCTCCTCCGCGATCCGGAAGCCGTCCTCGGTCGACGCGAAGACTTTCAATCGAGCCAGAGCTTCCTTCGAGGAGCTGCCGAGCGCGACCAAGCAGTAGCCCGGATGCGTCCCCCGGCCGACCCTCCCGCGGAGCTGGTGAAGCTGGGCCAACCCGAAGCGGGAAGCGTCCTCAATGCAGAGCACGCTCGCGTTCGGCACGTCAATCCCGACTTCCACGACCACGGTCGCGACGAGGACGTGCGTTTCCCGGCGGCGGAACTTCTCGAGCTCCGCATCTTTCTCCGCGGGGGCGAGGCTGCCGTGCACCAGGCCGACCCGGAACTCAGGGAAAACGTCGCGTGCCAAAGTCTCGCGAGCCTTGACCGCCGCGGGAAGCGCCAGCGCTTCCGACTCCTCGATCAGGGGATACACGAAGTAGGCCTGCCGCCCCGCCCGGAGCTCATTCCTGACGAACTCGAGGGCGCTCGGGCGGCGGCGCGGCCCCACGATGACGGTCTTGACGGTCGGACGGCCCAGCGGTCGGCGGCGGATGATCGACAGGTCGAGATCGCCGTAGCAGGTGAGGCAGAGCGAGCGAGGGATGGGAGTCGCGGTCATCACCAGCACGTGCGGGCTCTCCCCCTTCTTCCGGATTTTCATCCGCTCGAGGACCCCGAAGCGGTGCTGCTCGTCGATGACCGTGAGCCCGAGCCGGCGGTAGGCCACGGCGTCCTGGATCAGGGCGTGGGTCCCGACGATGATGTGGGCTTTGCCGGAGGCCATGGCCTCGAGCGCACGGCGCCGCCGGTCGCCTCGCAGGCTCCCCGTCAAGAGGACGACGCCTACGGGGTGCCCCGCGAGCGCAGCCGAGATCGTGCGATGGTGCTGCTCGGCGAGGACTTCGGTCGGGGCCATGAGCGCGGCCTGGTGCCCGTGGCGCACGGCGACGAGAAGGGCGTAAAGCGCCACGGCCGTCTTGCCGGTCCCGACGTCGCCCTGGAGCAGGCGGTACATGGCCGTGGGGCCTCGCAGGTCCCTCGTGATCTCCTCGACCGCGCGGTTCTGCTCGAGAGTGAGCTGGAACGGGAAAACCGAGCGGATTTTGCGGTCCAGCTCGTCCGTGACGTTGAAGCGCGGAGCGCCTCCCTGGCGGCAAGCCTGCCGCCGGAAAAAGAGGTGCGACGCGAACGCAAACTCCTCCTCGAACACGAAGCGGGAGCGGGCGAGGTCCAGGCTCCGCCGGTCCCGCGGGAAGTGCAGGCTGCGGCAGGCGTCGGCCCAGCCGACTTTTCCGGGATGGAAATGATCGAACGGCCCGTCCTCGTCTTCGAGGTTCTCAAGCGTTCGGAAAACGAGCGCTCGGAGGAAGCGCTGGCTCACCCCTTTCGTCAAGGGATAGATCGGGACGATCCGTTGGATGTGCGGAGAATTCTGCGTCGCGGCCGCAGAGCCTGAGGCCGGAGGCGAAGCCGAGGCGCCCGCTGTGGCAGAGGTCTCCTCCTCCGGCTCGGACCCGGAATCGATTTCGAACTCGGGAGCCACGACCTGCAGCTTGCCCGAATGGGCTTTCACGGGCCCGTAGACGTACATCCGCATCCCGGGGCGCAGCCATTCGAGCAAGTAGGGCTGGTTGAACCAGACAAGATCGATCCCCCCCGTGGACGCCCGCGGGGAGGAAGCGTCGACGAGCCTCACTTCGAGGAGGTGCTTCCCGCCCCGGCTCGAACGCTCTCGAACGCGCGCCACTTCGCCGTAGAGCACCTGCGGCCCGCCCGGCGCGGCGCTTGCGATCGGCGTTAAGTGCCTCCGGTCCTCGTAGCGTCGCGGGAGATGGCGAATCAGATCCCGGACCGTGCGCAGAGACAGCTTTTCGAGGAACTGCGCGCGCCGATCGCCCACCCCGGGCAGGACGCGGAGGAGTGTATCGAGCAAGGCGCCCTTCTGTCGGACGAGCTCGGGGGCGCTGCGTGAGCCGCCGCGGAAGGGGTCAGGGGCTGCGGGCGGCGCGGCTCGCGGCGCCGAAGCGTCTCGAGCCTCGCAGTCCCCCTTCATGTCTAATCCTCCAGCGCCTCCAGGATGGCTCCCAGCTCAACAGAAAGGCGGCCTTCGCCGCGCTCGAGGAGCTTCGTGATCTTCTTTTCGGCGCATCTTACCGTGGCATAGTTTCGGTTGCCCAGGTATTTGCCCACCTCGGCGAGCGACTTGCCCGTGCATCGCCGGGCAAGGTACATCGCCACCTGACGCGCGAACGCCACGTGCCGCTCGCGGCTCGCCGAGACGAGCTTCTCGGCGGCGAGCCCGAAATGCCTCGCCACCACTTCGTGGATTTTCCGCAGGTCGACGCGGCGCGAGAACTCCACCGAGAGCTCCGCGAGAATTTTCTGCGCTGCCTTGGGGCTCAAGGGCCCACCCTGCACCTGGAAATGATGGTGCAGGAGCTTCACCGCGCCGAGCACCTCCCGAGCGTTCCCTTTCACGTTCTCCGCGAGGTACCGCAACGTGTCCTCGTCGATCGTGCACGAGAGCCCCCTCGCCTGCGCCCGCGCGATCCCGAGCCGCGTCGCGTAATCCGGCCTTCGGATCCCGACCTGAAGCCCACTCAGGAAGCGGCCCACGAGGCCCGCCTCCAGGTCTTTCAGGCACTTCGGCGGGACGTCGCTCGCCAGAATGATCTGCGCGCCCGAATCGGCCAGCGTGCTGAACGTGTGCAAGAACTCAAGCTGGGTCTTCTTCTTGCTCACGAGCAGGTGTACGTCATCGAGGATCAGTACGTCGAGCGCCCGCGAGCGCTCCTGGAACCTGCGCAGCGCGCGGTCCTGGATGCTCGCGACGTACTGCTGGAAGTACTGCTCCCCCGTAAGGTAGGCCACCCGCAGGAACCGCTGGCCTTTTCGCCGCGATCGATACGCCTGGTACAAACCTTTCAAAAGGTGAGTTTTGCCGACTCCCGATGGCCCGTGGATGAAGAGCGGGTTGTACAGCCCGCCGGGTCGTTCCAGCGCCTCGAGCGCCGCGTTGTAGGCGTAACGATTCGTTTCGCCGACGATGAAGTTTTCGATACGCTGCGGCGCGTAGCCGGGCGCGAACGACGCCGCCGGATCCTGCCCGAGCGACGCCAGCGAGGAGCTCGAGACGTCGCTTGCGCTCAACGACGGGGCGTCAGGGCTCGCCGTCGGCGTGCTCGAGAGCTCCGCAGTTAGCGCGCCGCTCGAGCCGCGGGCTTCGGGACCGAGCACTTTCTCGCTGCCGAGCCGGTGCTCGCGGAAGAGTTCGGGATCGATGACGAGCTCGAGGGCGACCTCATCGCCGTGTCGTTGGCGCAGCACCCGCTCCAGGTCCGGCAGGTAGCGCTTACGGATCCAATCCAGGACGAAAAGATTGGACGTGCCCAACTGGATCCTCGCCCCGTCCGACGAGACGAGCTTCAAGGGCGCAATCCAGCGATCGTAAAGGTCCCCACCCAGCTTCAGGCGGAAATCCTCCTGGAGCGCTTCCCACAGCGCTGCGTGCGCCTGCGTGCTCATGGGCTCTGATACAACCTCCACCGCAGTCTCCTTCAGAGAACTTCGCGCCTCGCGGGCGGCTGACTCCAGGGATCGGCAGACTCCGCCTGCGGGCCAGTCTCCAACCGGGACTCCACCCGTCTCCACCGAGAACCACGTCGCCGCACTCCGCGCTGTGAGCTGAACCACCGCTGAGCCACGACGGCGAGAGTGATGTCTCGCCCGCGATGCCTCGACCCGAGACCTCGCTGAGAGTGGCTCCGTCTCCAGCTCGACCACAACGCTCGCGAGCTCCTGATCTCGCGGCGTTAACTCGATTCCCTCTCCTTCAAGTCACAGATTCCGCGGACACCCGGCGCAGCGAGCCGAGCATCAATCATCCCAAGACTATCGCCGAAAAACTTCACGGTACGCCGGTGAAACCAACCAATCCGCGGAAACTCCAGAGACGAAGCAACCTTCGCTGGAGATCGCCAAGAAAAGTTTTTCGGTGCTGAACGTGGCGGATAGTACAAAGCTCGCGGCGAGGTGTCAATGGCCAAAGACCATCGCTCAGGATGCTCGACAACGTCGCGCGATGTGCGCGTGCGATGCGAGGATTTGCAGGGCGAGCGCGCGGGATGCGCGGCCTCACGGAGCGGAGGCGCACGCATGAGAAATTTTTATGCACCGAACGCGGGATCGACGAGCAGAGCGTGCGTATCGCGTGCCGCGCGCAGGAAATGAAGGGTCAAGCCACGAGCGAGGCGCTAGTGGGAGGACTTGAGCTTCTCGACCTTCTCAAGCTCGGCCTTTTCCTTGTCCCACCACTTCCTCCACTTGTCGTAGGCAGCCTCGCGGCGCCTCGGGCTTGCGTTGGCTTGGAAGCCGAAGTCCTCGCGGGTGATCCGCTGGAGCGTCCTGTTCGCGAAATCGCGCACGTACTCATTCGGGTCCAGCAGGCCGGAGATGCAGGCCTCGATGACGCTGTCGTCCCCGAAATCGTTGAACAGCCGGAACACCGCCGTGCGCACGAGGTCGGATTCGTTCTTCGTGAGCGGCAGGAGGTAAGGAACGCTCGGCTGCCCGATCGCCTTCAAGTGGCGCTCGGCGCGAACGCGGCTCTGGGGCTTCTGGCGCTGCAGCTCGGCGACGAGGTTCTCGATGCGCGCCTTGAGCTCGGGCGCGATTTTCTTCTCGTCCGCTTTGGACTTCCCTTCGTCGCTGTCGCTCTCGCTGCTCTCTTTCCCGGAGTCCGAGCCCTCGTCCTTCTTGCTCACGCTCTCCGAGTCGTCGGACGGATCGGACTTCTCTTCCTTCTCGTCCTTTTCTTCAGCTTTCGCGTCTTTCTTCGCCGCAGCCAGCTCTTCCAGCTCGATCTTGCGTCCGTCAGCGCCCGCGACGTACTCCGTGCCCGTCCGGCCGTTTTTCTCGATGAGGTGGACGTCGTCGGCCGGGATCTCGACCTTGCCGATCGTCCCGATCTCGACCTCCACGGTCTTCTGCGATCGGGAGCGGACGGTGCCGTCGATCCAGTTTCCGTTCTTCAGGTAAACGGTGTCGGCGAAGGCCGTGCCGGCAAAGGCGAGGCTGAAAGCGGTCGCACCGACCACGGAGAAGAAAGCGTTCCGGCGGTTTGAAGTCATGACGTGAGCTCCTGCTTCGCGGGATAGAGGCCGAGCGGGGTGCTGGCCAATCCTCTACGGGTCTTTTCGGCCCGCGAGGCCCACTCCCCGCAGCCTCCCCGGCAAAGAATAGCATCCCGGTGCTTGAGCGAGCGAACGCGCGGCGTCCAGTCCGTGGACACTACGCATTTCGGGAACCCGGGGAGCCCGTTGAAAAAGCTAGACGGAGAAGCGGAACTCCACGATATCCGCTTCCTGGACGACGTATTCGCGCCCTTCGAGCCGGTACCGACCCTTTTCCTTCGCGCCTTTGACTCCGCCGAACTTCACGTAGTCGTCGAAGGACACGACCTCCGCACGGATGAAGCCGCGCTCGAAGTCGCTGTGAATCGCCCCCGCAGCCTTTGGCGCCGTGTCCCCGACGTGGATCGTCCAGGCGCGGACTTCCTTGTCGCCGGCAGTGAAGAAGCTGATGAGGCCCGCGGCCCGGTACGCGGCCGAGATAATCCGTTCTCGCTGGAACTCCCGGATGCCGTACTCCTCGAGGAAAGGAGCGCGCTCCTCCTCCCTCAGCGACAGAATCTCGAGCTCGTTTCTGGCCGGCACGGAAATGACCTCGCCGCCCGCGGTGGACTGGATGGTGGCCAGGTCCTGGCCGGGCGCCACCACGCCCTCGGTGCTGAGGACCGTCACGAAAGGCTTTCCACTCAGGAAGCAGAAGCCGGCGAGTCTCCGCGCGTCTTCCGCCGAGAGCCCGAGATCGGTCAAGGGTTTCTCCTCCTCGAGACGCACCTTGACGCGCTCGAGGAGCGCTTGCTCGCGCCGATCGTCGTCCGTGAAAGAAGGCTTACGGCTTTTCTCGGCCAGCTTTTCCAGCCGCCGGTCGGTGATCACGAGATCCGTGAGCAGCAGCTCGGCGCGGAGCGAGGCGAGGTCCTTCAAGGGCGCGGGCGCGCCGCTGGCTTGCCCCGGGGTCGCAAACGCCCGTAGGACGATGAGGAGAGCGTCCATCTCGCGCGCCGGTTGCAGGATGTCGGTCAGGCCGGAACGGTCCTCGTCGGTCGACGCGACGCCGGGGAAATCGAGCAGCTCGACCCCGGCCGGCGTGTACTTTTTCGGCTGGTAATCATCGCGCAGCCGCTCGAGGCGCGGGTCGCGCACTTTCACCGTGCGGACTCTAGGCTTCGTCGGGTCCTGGCTGTAGTCGACTCCCTCGAAAGTCTCCGCGAGGAGGTTGAAGACCGTCGACTTGCCGCTGCCGGGCAGACCAATGATTCCGATCTTCATTTCCTGTGCGAGTCCTGAGGTGGGCCGGCGCCGACGAGCTCGGAGACGGGCTCTTTCACGTTGGATCGCGGCTCGAAGAGCTTGCAGATCCAGATCCCGATTTCATAGAGGATGATCATCGGGCCCGCCATGAGCGACCAGCTGAAGGGGTCCGGAGGCGTGAGCACGACCGCGAGGCAGACGCCCACGAAGATGGCCATTTTCCGCGCTCTGCGGAAAGCGTTCACGTTGAGGATGTTGATTTTCGTCAGGAAGACCATGATGAGCGGCGTCTGGAAGACGAGCCCGAGGACGAGCGTGAGCGTCAGGAAGAGGCCGATGTAGTTCTCGAGCGTGAAGCTCAGGTTGACTTCCTCAATGCCCCACCCAGCCAGGAACTTGAGCCCGACGGGGATCATGGCGAAGTAGCCGAAGAGGCAGCCCATGACGAAAAGCATGAGCGAGAACGGCAGCAGCGTGACGACGTACTTTTGCTCGTTGGGATAGAGGCCTGCGCCGACGAATTTCCAGAGCTCGTACAGCATGAAAGGCAGGGTAAGGAAGATCGCGAAGACGAAAGCCACCTTGAGGTAGGCCATGAAGCTCTCGAGGTAGCTCGTGACCATGATGGCCGGAGTCTTCTCGTCGGAGATGTCCCGAGCCGCTTTCTCAAGAGTGTCGAGCACGTCGTCGAGGACGACCGGCAGGTCGGAGCTGCGCGTCCACGTGTGGAGAGTGTCGAGGTCGACGGGGCTGGCGAGGACTTGCTTTTTCCGGCCTTCGAGGACGATCAGGAACTGATCGATCAGCTGGAGAACGGTGTCGATGTCGCCCTCCCAGCCGACGAGCCTCCCCACCGCACCCGTCGTGCTGTTCACTCTCCGCGAGGCCATCTCGTCGCGCAGCCGCTGGAACCGCTCCACCACACCGCCGCGCCGGCCGGAGCCCACGCTCGGCGAGAACTCCGCCGCCAGCAGGTTCGACAGCTCGGCGCCGAGAGCTTTCACGTCCGCGGCGAGCCGAGTTCGGTCCTCCGGAACGAGGCTACCGAGGCTGCCAACGCTCCCCGAAAGCTGCTCGAACGGCTTTTCGAGCCGCCCGGCGAGCCTCGCGTGCGCCAGGTCCTGCGCGAAGACTGCGGTCCAGTCCTCGACGGTCGGCGGCTTCGCCAGGAGCGGCTTGTCCCCCGCTGCTGGCTCGATCGGCCGCACGCTGGCGAGAACCCCGAGCCGCCGCAGATCCTTCTCCATGTGACGCGTCAATCGGACGCGGCTCTCGGTGCGGATCGCGGTGTAGTGCGGCACAAGGACCCACTCGAGGAGATCCTTGCCGAAAATCATGCTGATGGCCACGCCCGCGAAGAGGTAGAGCAGGCAATACAGGATCCGACGACGGAGGTCCTCGAGGTGCTCCCCGAACGTCATCCGGACTTCGCGCATGCATCACTCCCGCAGCCTTCGCCGCCGGCCCTGGTGCCATGCACGGAGGGTGCCGACGGCCAAAGCCGTAGCTCTCTACATCAACCTGGAAGCGATATCCAGGCTGAAGAGCCCGATTCTTGGAGGTCCTGCCTTCTCGAGCGGGCTAATGTCGCCCGCGCAGCGCGAAGTCCCGTGGAAGCCTCCCCGCGCCTGAGCTATTGCCAGGCGCACCGCGGAAGCCTTCCCCCTCCGAACCGTCGGACGCCAGGAGACCCGAAAGTCTCACTGGCCTATGAATTCAAGAAGGTCTCTTTCCCGAATGACCGTAACCCCGAGCTCCCGGGCAGCTTTGTACTCCGGGGTGTTCTCGAAGTTCTTTGTGGCGACCAGAAACTCGGTGTTGATGTCCACCTTGTCGCGGATCTGGGCGCCGTACGACTTCATCTTGGAAATGACATAGTCCTTGGTGACATTCCTCGACTCGAGCTCGCTGCCGGCGAAGACGAAAATCGGCTGGTCCTTCGGGTCGTAGAAGGGGCTCGAGACCATGTCCCGCGCCACGATCGGATTGAGGCCATCCACTTCTTCCACGATGCGGACCTCGCTCGTGTCCTCGTCAACCCGCTGCACCTCCACCTTGCCCTTGTAGAGCTTTTTGCCGCCCTTCAAGTACTGGAAGACGCGGAAGACCAGCCCGTTGCGCAGGTGGTTGACGCGTCCCAGGTTGATCCAGCCCTTGCCCGAGGCGCCGAGGACGTCGACGAGCTTGCCATCCGGCTCGATCTCGTCGAACTCTCGCTCCTTTCTCGATTCCTCGAGGAGCTTGTCGATCCGGTTGTCCAGCGCCTTGATCTGGTTCTCCTTGTAATTGATCTGGCGCGACAGCTGGATGATCCGGTCGGAGCTCTCGTCCTGAATCTTCTCCTTCTCCTTGACGAGCTCGGCTTTCTCCTGCTTCGACTTGTTGTCGAGGTCCTCGAACTTCGTCTGGAGCTCCTGGAGCTGCCCGAGGATCTCCTCGGTCTTCTTCTTCAGCTCGGTGACGGTGGAATCGCTCGTCTCGCGACCTTTCACCTCGGCCTGCGACGCGGTTTCCCGCTTCGCGAAGGCCTCGTCGCGAGCCGCGATGAGCTGCTTGAAGAGGCCCTGGATGTCGCCGTAGCACCCAATGAGCGAGTCGTAGGACCGCTTCGACTGCTTGAGGTCCGCGAGGACTTCGTTGATTGCAGCCTCCGCCTTGGTCTTCATCTCGTTACGGTAGTCCTCTTCTCCGCGCCAGCTCGTATCCCCGCCGGGGCCGGCGATGAGGATTTTCAAGTTGTTGCTCGCGTCGGAAAGCTGGCGGTTGGACGCCTCGAGCTGCTTGATCCGGTCGTCCCTCAGACCCAGCTGCTCTTCGATGCGCTGCTTGTCCGAGTTGTCGATGAAGAACACGACCGTCATGATCATGAAGAGCACGCAGGCCACGATGAACAAGTACAGGTAGGTGGAGCCTTCCCGCTGAGCCATTCAAACCCTCCGCCTCACGGCGAAATTATCGATTCACCCGTCGTAAGACCAAGCAATCCGGGGTGCGAACCGCGCCAGGTGAGTCGTTGGCGTGGGCGAGCTTACGGTTGCGCCCAAGACGCGGCCTCGTCTTCTCCTAGCTTCGAGGGAGTCGATTGTAGAGGGGGCGCAGGGGCTGTCAAGGCGGGAAAGGCGCTGCCGGCATTGCGCGCGGTGTTGCCGTTGAGGATTTCCGTTGTAGCGCACCCGCACTCTGGACTAATATACCGCCGTTCGCTCGCCCCAAATTCCCCCGGTTTTCCCTTTCTCCTCCCTTCTCTGGCCCGCCCCAAGGCGATGGCGTTTCCCAGGATTGGCTCATGATCGTGGGACTCCTAGGTGGAGTCGGGGCGGGCAAATCCACCGTGCGCCGGATGCTCGAGGATCTCGGTGCTAAAACCGTGGACGCGGATGCGCTGGCTCACGATGCCCTGGAGTCGCGCGAGGTTCGGAGCCTCCTCGCGGGCTGGCTCGGGAGCGGCTACATCGGTGCCGACGGGAAGGTGGATCGCAAGGCGGTGGCCAGCGTCGTTTTCGCCTCGCGGGAGAAGCTCGCCGAGCTGGAAAGCTGCGTCCACCCCCTGGTGCTGAGCGAGATTGAGAAGAAAGTGAAGGACTTCGAACAGACAAGCACGAAGGGAGTACTGGTGCTGGATGTGCCCCTCCTGCTCAGTTCGCCCCTCGCGAGCCGGTGCGACGCGCTGGTCTTCGTCGAGGCGGGATTGGGTCTCCGCCGGAGCCGCGTCGCAGCCCGCGGCTGGAGCGACGATGAGCTGGAGCGCCGCGAGCAGCTGCAGCCGGCTCTCGAGGCCAAGCGCAGCGCGGCGCATCACGTCATCGACAATACGGGGACCCTCGAGTGGACGCGGCAGCAAGTGGCCCGGTTGTACGAGGGCTGGATGAAGCATCCAGCAGCCTGAGATGCCAGGACGAGAGCCAGAACCGAGAGACCCCCGCGAGTCCCGAGATCCGCGCTCGGCCTCGCCGCCCCCGCCGCACACGATGAGGGATCACGACGCGGGAGAGCCGCGGGCGTCCCAAGAACCGAGAGACTCGAGGAACGGACCGCAGGAAGTATCCATGGACTCAGCAAAACCCCGGAGCCGAGGAAGACCCCGACGCCCCCAGGAGGTCGATCATCGTCAGAACCGCCCCGCGAGCATGGGGGCCAATCTTGGGCTTCCTCGCGACGAGGACCTCGAATTCGAGGCCGCCCAGCTCGGCAAGCTGCCGCAGGACAGCCAGGAGAGGCTCCACGTCGGCACGCTGCAGAAGATGACGATCGGGGAGCTGCACGAGCTGGCCCGGTCCGAGGGGGTCACCGAGTACACGGGCTTGAAGAAGCAGGAGCTCATCTTCAAGATCCTGAAAGACCGCACCTCGAAAAGCGGTGTGATGTACGGCGAGGGAGTCCTCGAGATCCTCCCCGACGGCTTCGGCTTCCTCCGCTCGCCGCGCTACAGCTATTACCCCTGCCCCGACGACATCTACATCTCGCCGTCGCAGATCCGCAGGTTCGGTATCCGGACCGGCGCCGTCGTTTCGGGCCAGATCCGGCCGCCGAAAGACAACGAGCGATACTTTGCGCTCCTCAAAGTCGAGGCGATCAATTACGAGGAGCCGGAGAAGCTCCAGGCCAAAGCCAACTTCGACGATCTCACTCCCCTCTACCCCGAGAAGCGGTTCGTCCTGGAATGCGACCCGGATGGCGTCGAGACGCGAATCATCGATCTCGTCACGCCGATCGGCAAGGGCCAGCGCGGGCTCATCGTGGCTCCGCCGCGGACCGGGAAGACGATCATCCTCCAAAAAATCGCCAACTCGATCACGCGCAACAACCCCGAGGTCGATCTGATCGTCCTCCTCATCGACGAGCGTCCTGAGGAAGTGACCGACATGGAGCGCTCCGTCAAAGGAGAGGTGATCAGCTCCACGTTCGACGAGCCGGCCTCCCGCCACGTGCAGGTCGCCGAAATGGTGATCGAGAAAGCCAAGCGGATGATCGAGTACGGCCGCGACGTGGTCATTCTGCTCGATTCGATCACTCGTCTGGGGCGAGCCTACAACACCGAGGTGCCCCACTCGGGCCGCATCCTTTCAGGCGGCGTCGACGCGAGCGCGCTGCAGAAGCCCAAGCGCTTCTTCGGGGCGGCCCGCAACGTCGAGGAGGGCGGCTCGCTGACGATCCTGGCGACGGCCCTGATCGACACGGGCTCGCGCATGGACGAGGTGATCTTCGAGGAGTTCAAGGGCACGGGCAACATGGAGCTCCACCTCGACCGCCGCCTCGCTGAAAAG
>Ga0111538_10008183_pt1 | contig 14039 bp, 6 predicted proteins | sample SoiMethybrSBSTD1_FD_79669 | JGI IMG/M metagenome (GOLD analysis project Ga0111538, IMG submission 79669) | Bulk soil microbial communities from a Populus tree surrounding site in Tennessee, USA - Soil MetaG P. TD hybrid SBSTD1 (version 2)... | ecosystem: Environmental > Terrestrial > Soil > Tree... | reverse complement strand
GCGATGATCATGCCGTTGTAAAGCGCGATACCACGATTCACGTTGCCGCAGCAGATTACCGAACGTGTGGAAGGGTTGACCTCCGGGTCCCACCGCCAAAGTTCCTTCCCGGTGCGCGCGTCAAGCGCGAAGACGACGCTCCAGGTCGTGATTCCGTAAAGCGTGTTGTTCCACATCAGCGGCGTGCCTTCCTGATTCCCGCCGCCGGCCCCCATCTCGTAGGACCAGGCGAGGCCGAGGCGCTTTGCGTTGGTGGAGTCGATCTGCTTGAGCGTGCTGTAGCGGGTCTCGTCTTGATCGCGGCCGTAGCTGAGCCAGGACCCAGGAAGCGGATCGTTAGCGGCGCCTGTGCGGCGGAGTACGTCGTTCGTGACGTTTGTCGCGACGCGGTCCTGCTGACCGAAGATAACGGTACTGACGCCGAGGAAAGTGGTCAGAGCTGTGAGGGCCGCCGTTTTTTGAAAGTGGTTCATGATCGCCTCCCGATTGGTAGTTTGGGTGACGTTGACCGAATTCGCACAGCGCGCGAATTCGGTCAACGTCACCCAAACTACGGCAACGCAAACACCAGCAGCGCTTCGTTGTTCCCCTGACCGTTCGTCGCGGCCGTCACGGCGACGTACTGCTTGCCGTCATTTCCCTGATACGTCATGGGAATCGCCGTCACGTTGTAATCCAACCGGACAGACCAGAGTTCCTTGCCCGTCTTCGAATCAAACGCGCGGAAACGACGATCGCGAGTCGCACCAATGAACACCACTCCTCCGGCAGTGACCATCGGACCGCCGTAGCCGGGCGACCCCACGTTCTGCTTCCCTGCCGGCATGTTCTCGTTCAACCCCAGCGGTACGCGCCATGCAAACTCTCCGGTTGCCGCATTCACGGCCATCAGGCTCGCCCACGGCGGGCGGAAACATGGGAAGGTCCCCAACGTGCGGCCACTCGCATCGCGCGCTTGTGCGGAGAGAGAACCGCCGCCGGTCTGCGCGTAGGGAAATTCGGTATCCTTGGTGCTTTCGTTATAGCGTGGGTTGGGTTGGATCCAGCCCGTCGAAGGCTCGTCCTTTGAATTCACAAAAATGTATCCGAGCTTGGGATCCGTTGCGGTGCCACCCCAATTCACACCACCGGTCATCCCGGGGAAGATGATCGAGGGAGGACCTCCGTTTGGCTTGTAGTTCCACGGTGTGTAAGGACCATCGTTGCGAAACTTCGTCCGCTCCCAAAGCTCCTTGCAGGCTGCGGCGTGTTCCGGCGTCGTGTCTTCCGCGGTCACCAGATCATTTGCGGTCATGCTGACGCGTGCGACGGGCCCAGGCTTCACGGGAATCGGTTGGGTCTCCGGATACCATTCACCGGGCACATCGGCTTTCGCCATCGGACGCTCCTCCACGCCGTGCACCGGCGCGCCCGTCTCACGGTTGAGGATGAACATGAATCCGGACTTTCCCACCTGCGCGAGTGCAGGAATCGTCCTGCCATCCTTCACGATGTCGATCAGACCCGGCGCGGGTGGAAGGTTGTAGTCCCAGAGTTCGTGGTGGATATTCTGGAAGTACCACTTCAGTTTGCCGGTTTGCGCATCGAGCGCAACGGTCGAGTTGGCAAACAAATTGTTTCCCGGGCGATCGCCGCCATAGTAGTTCATGCCAGGACCGCTGACCGGCATGTAGACGATGCCCCGGGCTTCGTCAACGGTCAGCGTAAAGGACCACACATTGTTGCCGGTCCGATCCTTCCAGCTGTCGTTGCCCCAGGTGTCATTGCCAACTTCGCCGGGCTGCGGGATTGTATGGAAATCCCAAAGCTTCTTTCCTGTGCGTGCGTCATAGGCATGGGTATCGCCCTTCTCGCCTTTGTTCGTCGTGAGGTGAGGTCCGATGTGACGCTGGCCGGGACCGTAGAAGTTGGATCCCATCAGAATGATGTTCTTGTAGATTGCGGGAACGCCGACATAAGGAATATCAAGCTGCACCTGACCATTGGTTCCGAATTCGACATCGAGCTTTCCAGTCTTCGCGTCCAGGGCGATGAGTTTCCTGAGGCTGGTGAAGAGGATTCTCGCCGGAAGGCTGCCGTCGCCGGGCCAATAGGCGACACCACGAAATGACGCCAGACCCTCGGCCAACTCGTGGCGCCAGATCTCTTTGCCCGTCTCGGGTTCGAGTGCGACAACGCGATTGCCGGATGGCATGTACATCACACCGTTGACGACGATCGGCGTGATTTGATGGAAGATCTCCGCGGCACTGGCCGGTTGGCTCACCGCTGGAACCACGACTCCTTCGGCGGGCCGCAGTCGATAGGACCAGACCTGCTTCAGCTTGCTGACATTCTCCGCGTTGATCTGAGTCAGGGGAGAGTATCGTGTGCCCGCAAGATCGCGATTGTAAGTGGGCCAATCCCAATCCGGGTTACGCCGACCATTTTGCTGGGCCATTGCAGCAAGGCCGACCGTAGCGAGCACTGTGACCAGAATCGCATATCGCAAACGCATACCCGGACCTCCTTGATTAAAACCAAAGTCAGAGGGTTAGGATTATCACGGATTCTACGTCCAGAGGGAAATTGATCAGCGGGACAGCCGGTCAGTGGGTGAGTGGGTCCTATACATTTGACATGGGACAAGGGACAAATGACATTTGACAGTTAAGGAAGGGGAATCTCTCGATGCACTGACTTCAAGAAAAGTCCTCTTCCTTAACTGTCAAATGTCATTTGTCCCTTGTCCCATGTCAAATGTATAGGACCCACTCACCCACTGACCGGATGTCAGGCTGATCAATTTCCCCGTTCCCTAGAGATGCGCCTTCAAAAAACGTCCCGTATGCGATGTCTTGCAGGCCGACACCTGCTCCGGCGTGCCGGTAACGACGATCTCGCCTCCGGCATGCCCACCTTCGGGACCGAGGTCGATCACGTGGTCCGCCGTCTTGATCACATCCATATGATGTTCGATTGCGAGAACGGTGTGACCAGAGTCGACAAGCCGGTGCAGGCAGTCGAGCAGTTTCTGAATATCGGCCAGATGCAAACCGGTCGTCGGTTCATCAAGAATGTACATCGTGTGTTTCGATCTCTGGAGCTTGCTGAGTTCGGCAGCAAGTTTGATCCGTTGCGCCTCACCGCCCGATAAGGTCGTTGCCGACTGGCCCAGCGTCAGATACCCCAGCCCGAGATCGGCCAGAACTTCGATTTTCTTGCCAACAACCGGGTCATCCGCAAAGAAGATCACGCCGTCTTCGATCGGCATGTTCAGAACATCATCAATCGTCTTGCCCCGCAGAGTCACTTCGAGGGTTTCGCTGTTGAACCTGGCGCCCTTGCACGCAGCGCACGTCACTTCGACGTCCGGCATGAAGTAAAGCTGGGTGCGAATGGTCCCCTCCCCCTGACACTCCTCACAACGGCCCCCTTTCACGTTGAAGCTGAACCGTCCCACTTTGTACCCACGTTCAATCGACAAGGGAGCGCGCGCAAACAGATCGCGGATGTTGTCGTAGAACCCGATATACGTGGCCGGGTTCGACCGGCTGTTGCGGCCGATTGGAGACTGATCGATGTTCACGACTCTGTGAACATGTTCGGCGCCTTCAACGGAATCGTGGTCCCCGGGCAATGTGCGTGTGTCTATAAGTCGCTTCCAGAGACTTTTGTAAAGAATCTCGTTGATCAGTGTGCTTTTCCCTGATCCGGAAGCGCCGGTAATCGCGATAAAACGTCCAAGAGGAAACGTCACGTCGATCGATTTCAGATTGTTCTCGCGCGCACCCCGAACGGTCAGGACCTTGCCATTGCCTTTGCGGCGATTCGACGGCGTCGCAATCGATCGTTTGCCGGAGAGAAACTGTCCCGTCGGGGAGACCTTACACGCGAGTATGTCTTTGAGATCGCCCTGTACGACGACGGTTCCGCCATGAACGCCCGGGCCGGGTCCCATTTCAATCACATGGTCTGCCGCCCGTATCGTGTCTTCATCATGCTCCACGACGATGACGGTGTTCCCGATATCGCGCAGACTTTCAAGCGTCGCGATCATCTTGACGTTGTCCTTCGGATGCAGGCCGATGCTCGGCTCATCCAGGACGTAGAGCATTCCCATCAGGCCTGAGCCTATCTGCGTTGAAAGACGGATCCGCTGTGACTCGCCCCCGGAAAGCGTGCCGGACCGGCGGTTGAAGTTCAGATAATCAAGCCCGATTCCGAGCAGCAGTTCAACCCGGCCGCGAATCTCATGCACAACCTGCCGTCCTGCCTCCGCGCCACGCCCCGCGGGCTTAACCGTCGCCAGAAAGGCGTGCAGCTCGTCAAAGTTCAGCTGGCCGACGTCGTGGATGGTCTTGCCATTGATCGTGAAGAGCAAACGTGTAGAGCGCACACGAGCGCCGTTGCAGTCAGGACACGTGTGCTCCACCATGACCTTGTCGAGCCATGCTTCCATTCCCGAATTTGCCTCGCCTCGCTGACGATACCTGCGGTAATGCCGTTCGATGCGCCGAGCGATTCCACCGAAGCCAACATCCTTTCCCTCCCAGCCATCGCGTTTGACCCTGGCGTCGGGCGGCGATACGAAGCGGATCTTACGGCCCTCGATCCCATAGAGAATGGAGTTCCTCGCAGTTTCCGAAAGACGTTCCCATGGAGTCTCCAGGGAAAATTTTTCGCTCTGCGCCAGGCTGTACATCATCCGGCCATCCCACGTATCGGCGTTGTATTTGAACGCCTCCTTAACGAAGCATCCCGTTATGATGCTTCGCCGCGGATCGGGTATGAGCAGCTCCGGATGCGTCAGTTTATGGGTCCCGATACCGCCACATGTGCGGCATGCGCTCTCGGGGTTATTGAACATGAAGTAGTCCGGCTGAATGTCTCCATAGACAAAGTTGTGACCGGGGCTGACCACGCCTTTCAAAGCCCGTTCGCTCTCCGTCTTTGTCGCTCCTTTGACAACGTGAACTGCCATCAAGCCATCGCCGACAAGTAACGCGCCCAGCACGCTTGCCTTGATTTGTTTCTCGTGACTGCGCGAGATAACGAAGCGGTCCACAATCGCATCCATGTCCCGGATTTTCGACTCGTCCAGTTCCAGTTCTTCAGAAAGGTCCACCTGCTTGCGATCCACAATCACATGCCGGCAGCCTTTTTTGCGCAGTTCCGTGAACACAAACTCCAGTTCCTCACCATAAACCTTGAAGACTGGAGCTCGCAGTTCTACTTCGGCCCCCTGTGGAAGTGAAAGAATTGCCTCGACGATTTGCGTGCTGGACCTTTTCGGCGCCGGCTCTCCTGTGCGCGGGCAGTGGGCTTCTCCGATAGTCGCATAGAGGAGATTGAGGTAACTCGCGATATCGGTCATGGTGCCGACCGTCGACCGAGGGTTGCTTGAAATCGTCTTCTGCTCGATCGAGATGACCGGCGACAGGCCGAACATGAAATCCACGTCGGGCTTCGCCACCTGTGCAACGAAGCGCTTGGCATAGGACGACAACGACTCCATGTAGCGACGCTGGCCCTCCGCGTAAATGGTGTCGAACGCCAGCGAACTCTTGCCTGAGCCCGACAGGCCCGTCACGACGATCAATTTGTTGCGCGGAATCTCAACGGAGACATTTTTCAGATTGTGTACGCGTGCACCTTGAACGGCAATCGTGGTGCGAGCGCCAGTTCGGTTCTTCGCCGCAGCCTTAGAACTCATCAGGCGGTTCTCCCAGGTAGACGAATGCCAATTCCTGCACCTCGCAGTTGCTCCTCTTTGTGAGCTTGGCCGGTGTTGAGGCTTTTCCGATCAGACCCCGATCCGCGAGGTATTCGCAAGCGGTCGTGACGCCGCTGACACCAAAATTGCGATCGAAGTAAGTTTCGATCTCAGTCGCCGACCTTGCCTCTCCGACATCGCGCAGGTGTTCCAGGATAGGCTCGAACAACAGGGGAATTCGATCGGCGATATAGGCATCCATCGCGTCGAGAGCGGCATTTACGCTCTTCGCAGACTTTCTGGAATTGAGCATGTCCGTATAGACAATTTTGAAAAACGAGGGGTTCAGAGTCATCGCCTGGGGGATCACTTCACGATCCGCGAGCAGCCGGCGGCCGATGACTTCGATTTGCGCCAGAGGCGTCGAGGCGTAGAGGATCCATAGGGCCGTGTAGTCCAGATCGCCGCGCGTCACAAACCACTTGCGCGCTTTATACATCGAAGGAAGAGCGGCAGTTCCGGCACAAAGAAGCTGAAGCCTGGCGTCACGCTCACCGATGTCCGCGAGCCGATCACACAGAGTAGCGATGGACGGATCGTGCGTGTAGAGCAGTCTCCCCTTCGCGAGCAGGGAGTGGAAAAACGAATTCCCAAGCGAGCCGTCAACGATCCTTACAAATTGGGCCCGCGGCATCAGACATGCGTGGACGTTCAGGTCGTCTGCGTAGATGGCGATGGACGAGTCCTCTTTAGTAAAGGACTTGTCGTCAATGGTGATCAGGATCAGGTCGATATCGGACTTATCCCACACCACGTCGTGAGCCAGGCTGCCGCATAAGAGCGCGGCCAGGATAGACCGATCCCGTTTGACTTGCCCCATCAGGCGGTCCACCGCATCGGCAAACTTCTTCTGAACGGCTGTTTCGAGCATGACGCTATTATTCACGACACCTCGGCCTCGATCCAAATCGAGTCGCTCGCACGCATCTTTATGTGTTCAATTCACCTGACCCCGCTTGAAAATCTCGATTGTGTTGCTTGATGGTCTAGTAGAGGATGCCCACAACATGCGGTATTTGCACCGGCGGCAGCTTAAGCCACCGCGCCGGTTAACAGGGAAAGAGCGCCGTCGGCTGGATCCAAACAAGGGTCTCTTCAAACTCGTGGAGCGATCCGCCGACCGGTTCGCATCGCGCTTCATCTTTCCGCACCTGCTGGGCATCTGGCATCCCTACAGCTGGCTGTTGCCTCGCCGCTTCTCCCTGTCAGAAATCTCCGTTTCTCCCGTGGGCTGGCCTCGAACCGATTCACGGCTGAAGGTTCTTCTGATATCGGACATTCATACCGGTGCTTTTCTCAAGCCCGACATACTTGCGGATATCGTGGGTCGTTTGATGGAGCTGGAACCCGACCTCGTCACTATTGCAGGAGATATCGTCACCGCGGGAGCCCGCGACCTCGACGGATTTCTGCCGGCACTCTCGCCCCTCTCCCGTGCTCCGCTCGGCGCATGGTACTGCTATGGAAACCACGACTACTTCAGCAGCGACGCGGAACGGATCGGTGAACTCTTAGGGTCGATAGGAATCGTTACTCTTAGAAATGAATCCGTGCTTCTCCATCATGGAAATGCCAAGTTTGTCCTGGGTGGAATTGACGACAAGATTCTCGGCAGCCCGGACTGGAGCCGGCTCGTCCGCAAACACGGACCGCCTCATCTCTTACTGGGGCACAATCCCGATTGCTTCTACGAAGCGGCAGCTTCTGGTATTCCCCTGACCCTGTCAGGCCATACTCACGGTGGCCAGATTCGATTTCAGGGAGGCCCGCCTATCATTCGTCACAGCCGTTTCTGCCTGGACGAAGGCGCCTACTCGTATGGTGATGCGCTTCTCGTCGTATCACGAGGCTTGGGCTCTGTTGGACTTCCATGGCGTCACGGCGCGGATCCCGAGGCGATCATGATCGAGATTCCCTGACTTTCCAACTACGAAACAAAGATTGCCGTGCCTGGCGTTGCTTACTAAAAGGAGTGCGGGCCGTCCACCTCACCTAGAAAAACCCCCAGGAGTCCACTATGACTCGATTTTTCATTTCCCTTCTGCTTCTGACTGCAACGACGATGGCGGAACAGGTTTCTGCTCCCCGTGCCCTCGTCGGGCCGAGTCCTGTCGTCGTCTCCCTCGATGGGATGTCCTTTAATAAGGATGTGCTTCCGATACTGCAAAGGAATTGCCAGACTTGCCACAGACCGGGTGAAGCTGCGCCGATGTCGTTCCTGACGTACGAAAGCACGCGTCCCTGGGCGAAGGCGATCAAGCAAGCGGTTGTGACACGGAAGATGCCGCCGTGGTTCGCAGATCCGGGTCACGGCAGTTTCCGGAACGATCCAACCTTGACGCAACAGGAGATAGACATTTTATCGGCATGGGTGGATCAAGGGTCGCCCGAAGGAAAAGCCGAAGATAAGCCGAAGCCTGTTCAGTGGCCGAGCGGTTGGCGCATTCAACCGGATGTGGTTATTTCGATTCCAGAAGCTCACGTCGTTCCGGCGAAAGGGTCGGGTGAAATCAAGGCGTTCACCGTGCCCAATCCGTTCCATGAAGACACGTGGGTCCGCGCCATTGAAGTGCGACCGGGCAATGCATCGGTCGTGCATCACGTCATGGTGCAAGTCCCGGAAGACACGCCGGCTCCGTCGTTTTCGTGGGGAGCATCTGCGGCAGCATGCGTTGCTGCGCCGTCAGCATCACTCGTACAACAGGACTTCAATGAGGGCTTGCCTGCATCAATCGCGAATCGGCTAAACGGCAGCCCACCGGCGCCGCAAGTGAATCTGCCGAAAAACTTCGCGATTCTGGAAGCCGTATATGCGCCCGGCGCCCCGCCCATGGACTTCGGTATTTACGATTCGGCCAAGCTGATTCGTGGCGGAGGGGACCTCCGCATCGAAGTGCATTACACGCCGAATGGCACCGCGACCTCGGACCAGACCAGAATCGGATTTACGTTAGCGAAGGAGCCTCCTGAACACCGATTTATCACGCTGGCTCCAAAATCGCTCGCCAAGGCGGGGACGCGAATACCTGCGGGCGAAGCGAACTGGGAGACGCGCGGCGAATTGGAATTCGGCCAGGATGCCCAACTGGTGTGGCTCATGCCGCACATGCACCTTCGCGGTAAAGATATGAGGTTCAATCTGGTGGACCCGAATGGTCGCTCCCAGACAGTGCTCGACGCGAAATTCAACTTCAATTGGCAGCTGGGTTACGAGATGGACAATCCGATCAGGGTTCGCAGAGGCACACGAATGTTCGTGGTTGCTCATCACGATAATTCCGCAAACAATCCATACAATCCCAATCCCGCTGCAGAAGTCGGATGGGGTGACCTCACGTCGGAAGAAATGGTACTGCCGTGGTTTGGAGTTCTTGTGAATCCGGATGCCGATCCGGAAAAGATCCTGTCCATCCGGCAGGGCGGATGTAGTTCGGGGCTTGGGTCAGTGCCGATTGCTCCCTTACGCGTTCCGGGCGTTTCCGCTCCGATACCGGCGCTACCTTTGCCGACTTTGCCCTTGCCGACTTTGCCTGGACGGTGATGGAAAATTTCACCAGAGAGACACAGAGATCACACAGGGGGAACGATCATTTCGTCTCTGTGCTCTCTGTGTCTCTGTGGTGAAGTCTTGTCTGTCCCCTTTCGACGAATTCAGAAGTTGAGACGAGCCTGCGCTTTGAACTCGCGATGCTGAGTGCCCTTGGATGCAATCAAGCCAAAGGGGTTCGTGCTGTTAATGTTTGTACTCGGCGTTCCGGGCCAGGGGTGATTCAGGATATTGGTAGCATCGAAGCGGATCTGCACACTCCTGGACTCATCGAGCCGAAATGTCTTGCCAATGTTCCCATCAAAGGCCCACGTTCCGGGCAGTTCGACTGTTCTCTGGCCAACAGTCCCCCTTGAGCCTGGCTGTGGATTCTGAAAAACGATCTGGCCAGTTGCCGCGTCCGTGACCGCCTGAAGCGTGCAAAAGCTTCTGAGGTCTACCGCTACAGCCGCGCATTGGGGATCGGCGACTTTCCCGTACGTGGTGCCGAAATAATTCCCAACCAGTTGGCCACTTCCGCCGGGTTGGCCCCATTGGACTTCCCCTTGACGCAAGTCGCTTGGTGCCACAACATCCGCGACGCCGTTTCCGTACAACATGTTACCGGCAGTAATATTCGCGGGGCCTCCCGAGCTGAAGTTGAGGATGAAATTTGTCTGCCAACCCTCGATCAATCGCGCGACTATCCCCGAACTGTTTGCGAACAAGAGCTTGTTCGGTCCGATGGGCAAGTCGAACGTTCCATTGGCACGGAAGTCGTGTGTGACGTGGTTTGCGGACAGCGTGTAGTCCTTCTGCCGATCCGCGGGATTGGTGTAACCGGCTGTGGGAACCGCAAGAGCCTTCGACCAGATATAGGTTCCCTGAAAGCTCAGACCATTCGTTGGACGCAATGTGGTCTGCATCTGCAGGGAGTGGTAGTTGGAGCTTCCGTTGTTCGAGAACAAATTCGCGCTGCTGTACTGGGGATTGGCCGAAATCCAGTTCTCCGGAAACAATCCCGCTGGGACCACAGCCCCTCCGGCGACGACATTTCCACCTGGAACGTTGAAGCCCTTGTTGGCCCTGCGAAGCACGGTGCCGCGTTCTCCATTAACAGTGGGCTGAACTGCACCCGATCCTGTTCCGTTGTATACATTGAGCGAATTGGCGACCGCCGCGAAATCACCCTGGGCCAGATTGGTCCTGAACGTCGTGTTCAGTCGCAGATGTTGAGATCCTCTCTGTGTCGTGCCGTTAACCGCAGCGCACGTCGCAGTAGGCGCAGAGGGATTGCATCCGGTAGCACCGGGGTTGAGGTTCACTCCCAGGAACATCTGATCGAAAAGCTCCACATCTTCCCCGTTGCGAGTTCTGTTGAGCGCATCAAAAAGAGCAGGGTTGTAATAGACATTCGGGACATTCAAATCGAACAAGTCACTGTAGAGCTTCATCCCCCTGGTGCCGATGTACCGGACGTCCACAGTCACCTGCCGCGACACCTGACGCGTTACCGAAAGGGTCAGGTTCTGTACGTACGGAGTCTGGTAGTTGGTGTCAAAAGCGTAGGCAGCGACATTCTTCTTTATGACCGGGGTTGGCTGCATCGGCGCCTCACCCGGAGTTACGGGGACGAGGGACGAGAGGCTTGTTGTTTCAAAGTAGCTGTTACCGTTGTCCGGGCCAGTTGTCATTGCAAGATTCACGAAACCTTGATTGGAAAAGATGTAATTGGCGAGGTTTACATAGCGATTACCGCCAGCGAAGGTAACCTGGTAGCCGCCGCGCACATTGGTCTTACCCTCTCCAAACCAGGGAACATTCCAGGCAAAGCCGATCGCCGGGCCAAAGTTGTTCCGGTCTTTCTTGTATATGGACTTACCCGGATTTTCCGTCTTCGGGCCGACAAATTCCAGCGTCGTCACAAGGTTCGTATCCACGCCCACATTGGGGTTCAACCAGGTGTCGAAGCTCCGGCCGGAAACTCCGAATAATGCGTCACCCCCGCCGATTGGCGTCGCCGTCAACCCCTGACCCTCCCACGGCACGCCGAAGTAGTCGTAGCGAATACCCAGATTGGCTGTGAAGGAAGGGCTGACTTTCCAGTCATCTTTAAAGAACAGCGAGAATTCGTTCTGATGGGAGTCGGTGATCTTTCTTTGCCTGTCGTTGTAGTCCATCCATTGACCCTGGTGGTCGGAGGACTGGATGAAGTAATACTGTTGGGCGCTGGCGACAGATCCTGAAAGGAAATACAAAAGGCTGTTCGCCGCGGTCTGATTCGTAGTCACTAAACCGGGCAGGTTTGGATTGTTCTGGAACGCCGCATTAGCAAAAATCGTGGTCGTACCGCCTGTAGCTTTCGGAATCGGCGCTGTTGGTGTCTCCGAACCCTCCGAATGACCGATGCGGATCTCCCCGCCACCCTTGAATCCATGCTTGCCCTTGGTCCAGGTGATCGTGTCGCCGTATTGGTAAAGGGGCGTCGTGTTTCCCTGTTGGGCGCAATTGGTCATGCAACTGAAACTGTTCGGAGTCATACCCCCTACACCCGCGATAGCTCCCACCGTTGCAGGCGCGTAAGCGATAGGAAATCCCCCGCCTTCCAGCATCAATGAAAGCGGCACTTCCCGCTTGCTTTCGTCATTGACCTCCCATGGTGCCAGGATGACATGCCAGTTCTTCCGGTAACCCACGCGGGCCTCATTGAGCAGTGTCGACGACAGGGTGGACGTGAAGTTAACGGTCAACACTTGCGGGCGCCGCTGCAATTCTGAACCGTAGCCACCGGGCCAGGTCGATAATCCGTAATCGGCACCGATCCAGTCATAGCTGAAGTTGCCGGCAACCTTGTGTTTGGAATTAAAATTCTGATCGATCTTGACGTTGATTTGCTTGCGTCCAGCGTCTGTATCGGTTCCGGATCCCAGATTCAAGGACCCGCTCGAGTGGGCCGGGCGCACCCACTGATGCACCGCCGTATTGAGACCATCGGCGCCAGTAATGCCATTACCAGCACCAAAATAGTTGGGGTGTGGCATGTAACTGAGGAACTTCTGGCTGACTCCGACAGGATCCAATCTCGTGCGGTTTGCATCCCAGGGAGCACCCTGAACGACCGCGTCGCTACAATCCGGCCTGGTCGGCGTGTTCACCACGGGACCGAACACGCTGAAATAGCGAAGCTGGCCGGTGTAGGGCGTGCCATTGGGGTTCGTGGTGGGCGCCACCGGGTTGCCGGCAAAGTCCACTGAGGGGCGGATCGAGTTGGTGAGGCTGGCGGTGTTCGTGACCGTGTCTGTGTTGCCGTTGGCCCAACCTTCCCAGTAACGGAAGATGCCGTTTCTCGCACAGTCGGTCAGGACTACAGGCCTCTGTGTCGATCGACGGCGCTCGATTTGCTGGTCGTAAAGAGCAAAGAAGAAGGTCTTGTTCTTAACGATTGGTCCGCCGTAGCTGACCGTCGCCTGATGCCGGTTGGTCCAATCCGGCTTTGTTGGGGACCACTTTCCATCAAGGCCAATGTTGCCGTTGTTGGCCCATGTGTTCGCATCGAGCGCCGAATTCCGCACGGCCCATACCGCACTGCCCTTGAACCGGTTTGTGCCCGAACGAGTGAGAATTTGAACCTGACCGTTGCCTCGCCCTGTTTCCGCGTCTACAGGAGTGAGGATCACGCGCATTTCTCCGACCAGGTCGGGATTGATCAGCGTGGTCGAACTGACGCCGTTGATGTACCGGTTTTCCGTGACACTGATGCCGTCTCGCGTCGTGTTCACGTAACTTGTACTGATGCCGGCGAAACTGCCTGCATTCGCTTCACCGCGAACCCCAGGCATCGTCTTCAGCAGGTCCAGCACATCGTTCGTTACCAGCGGAAGATCGCGAACCTTCTCTTCGGTCAGGACCTGACCAATCGTGGCAGAGTTTTCTGCCAGGATAGCGGTCCTGTCTGCCGACACTTCAATCGCCTGCGTCAATCCGCCAACTTCCATCGTGAAGTTGTATCGCGCCGCACTGTTGGCGCCGAGGTTCACGTCGTTGTAAATCTGTGTCCGAAAACCTGGCAGTGTCGCACTTAGTTTGTAGGTTCCCGGTAGAAGACTCGGAAAGTTGTAAGTACCGGACTCGTTGGTCAGCGTCGTCGAAACAACACCCGTCTGTGTGTTCGTCGCGGTAATGGTCACACCCGGAACAATCGCCTGGCTGGAATCCTGGGCGAATCCGCTGACCGACGCGTTGGAACTTTGACCGAATGTGGTTTGGGAAAAAACAAGAGACAACAGAACGGCCACAGCAAAACAGTGACGCATGGTGAACTCCCCTTAATTGATGAAACAGAGTCTTCGATTTGTTTTTCTAGTCTGTCAGAATGCTGCGCTGCTTATACTCCCGACAATTCGCAGTGTCAATGCATTGAACCCCTATACCGCTTATGTATTGCTGAAGGGCGACCGATACAAAAACGTAGTTTCACTAACCCGGCCGCGCTGAAAATTTGAAATTGGACGAGTCCTGCATCTCAAATTCGAAACTCGAAATCTGAGAATGGACTCCCCAAACCCGCAGGCTGGCGAGTCCATTTTCAGATTTCGAGTTTCGAATTTGAGATGCAGGACTCGTCCAATTTCAAATTCTCAGGCCTGTTGAGCAAGGCGCCTCTGGGCTGGAGGGGCTTCGGCTGGCTTAGAAGGGCCTCCGCTCTCCCCCTTTTATTCCCCAAAGTTACGACGGAAGCCCGCTCTCGTAACCAATCCT
>Ga0111538_10008181_pt1 | contig 14041 bp, 9 predicted proteins | sample SoiMethybrSBSTD1_FD_79669 | JGI IMG/M metagenome (GOLD analysis project Ga0111538, IMG submission 79669) | Bulk soil microbial communities from a Populus tree surrounding site in Tennessee, USA - Soil MetaG P. TD hybrid SBSTD1 (version 2)... | ecosystem: Environmental > Terrestrial > Soil > Tree... | reverse complement strand
GGAGGATGCGGCAGCGCCGTGCTGGCCGCGAAATTCCCCGACGTCGGCATCGGGTTGCTTGGCGTGTCGTTCGCGTTCGGCCTCAGCGTGCTGACGATGGCCTACGCGATCGGTCATGTCTCGGGTGCTCATCTCAATCCGGCCGTGTCTGTCGGGCTGGTCGTTGCGCGACGTTTTCCTGCAAGAGAGTTGGGTGCGTATGTCGTCGCGCAGGTTTTCGGCGCGATTACCGCGTCTATCGTCCTGTTCGCGATCGCTTCGGGAGGTCCGGGGTTCGATCTGGCGGCGGGCTTCGCTGCTAACGGTTACGGGGCGCATTCACCGGGGAACTATTCGCTCACCGCGGGGCTGATCACAGAACTCGTGCTCACGTTCTTCTTCGTTCTTGTCATCATCGGTGCGACGGACCGGCGCGCTCCCTCCGGGTTCGCGCCGCTTGCGATCGGTCTAGCGCTGACGCTGGTTCACCTGATCGGAATTCCGGTAACAAACGTCTCCGTGAATCCTGCGCGCAGTACGGGACCCGCACTCCTTGTTGGCGGATGGGCGACACAGCAACTGTGGTTGTTTTGGCTCGCGCCGATCGCGGGCGCCATGCTGGCCAGTGCCGTCTACCTCGCGTTTGAGCGTGAGCACGACTCGCGCATCAAGCACATGACGCCAAGAGTGGCCTAGCGCGCCGGGCGTTTTAAGTTTTCTCCAGAATGCCGGGCAACGTAGAATGCCCGGCATCTTATGTCTTGGGGACGCATTCTGGTCGGTGGGCTACTTGTAGAGGTCGCCCTGATCCTCGTTTTTATCCCGCTTCTCGCCGTTGCCGACATCTCAACACTCATGCCGTTCATCATGGTGGGTGTCTTTGTTCTCGGGTTTGTCATCAGTTGGTGGATGGTAAAACGAGTCAAAAGTCGCCAGGTGTTGCACGGAACCTTGATCGGAATATTCGCCACGCTGTTGTATATCCTGTTGTGCCTGGTCCAGCCGGACGGAATCTCATCCGTCATCACGATGTACGGTCCGACTTTGTTCGTTCTTGGCCAGCTTCTGCGAATTGTCGGCTGCGCTGCCGGAGGTTTCGCCGCCCGATAAGGGGCCACACCGCGGATTACACGGATTCAATCCGCGTAATCCGTCTGCATCCGCGTAATCCGCGGTTTCATTTCTCAAGCGGAGCCAGCGCGGCCAGTATACGGTTGGCCTGGGCTTCCGTGACGAGACTTGTCAGCACCTTTATGAAGTGGGGGTGTTGAGCGCCTGACAGGATGTACTGCCATCGATACGCGCGCAGCAGGCCCGTTTCGAGTCTCTCCCGTTCTTCCTGCGAAAATCGCCGTCCGGACGTCCGAGAGAAGTATTTCGCATCCTCGATCGCCTGCATCTGGAGGATGCCGTCAACGGCGCCCACAAGCTCGATGAACTCATCGACGCCTCGGTCGCGTTCCGCTACGCTTACCTTTTCGTCCCATCGGACCCACTCCAGTTCGTCAATGATCGCGTGCTGCGATTCTTCCTTCCAGTGATAGAGGAAAACATCCTTGAACAGAGGCGAAAGGTTTTCGTCCGGTTCAATGCTCTGACGGTAGTGCATCTGTGTGAACAGTTCGATGTCCAACGTCAGCGCCAAAACCGCCCAGGTGCTCCTTTGCAACACCGCCCCCGCGACCTGATCCGGCCCGGGGATGAATGTGTAGCCTTCGGGCATGGCTTCGCCGGCAAGCCTCTCGACTCGCCGGAATAATTCCTGGTGCTTCAGTTCTTCATCGCTGAACCGCACGAGCGCTTCGAGGGCCGTCTGGTCTCCGAGCCAGTGGTCCTGGCTGAGTTCGAGAACCTTGGCATTGATGAATCTCTCGACCAGGCCGAACATGTTGGCGTACGTGCGCCCCTGTACCTGGCTGAGGTAGCGCTGCTCACTGTCAGAGAGGAAGTCGAATTCCTTTACCTTGGATAGTCCATCCGGGAGGAACTTCTGCCCTGCATCCAGGGACCGATGTCGAATGACGTCCTCGTCGATCGACCATCTCACCCGCTTTGAGGCCGCGACACTGCGCGCGTACCGATTGACCTGCTCCTGTTCCATTACCGCTTGCATAACCAGCTCCTTTTTCACCTGAACTTGCTCCTCCTATGGCAACCGGCGCGCCAACCCGTCTGTTCTGTACAAGGTATTGATTCTCATGCTTTTTTCTTTGTGTTCAGCCGCGAGAGCCCCTTATCTTATTGCGGTATTCTCAATTTTTTAAGGTGAATGTTACTTTTTTGAGGTCTGGCGAATGCTCGGTTATCCGCTGAAGTTGCTCCTCCACACAATCGAGAACCGTTATGGACCTGAAGCGGTCAGGCAAACGCTCATAGAAGCTGGAGTGCCTGCAGATCGAACCTATCGCATGAACGTTTCGTATCCCGACAGCGAAGCGCGTCTCGTGACGCAGGCCGCATCGCGGCGGCTGACCATGGACGATATCGCAGAAGCCTTCTTCCAGGACTCGCTGGTGCGATTTCCCACGTGGTATGAAATGTGTAAAACCTCCCGCGAGTTCCTCGAAATGCAGCCACAGATTCACAACACGTTCGCGCATGGCTTGCAGGAGCCGAAGGAACGCGACGCGGTCCGCGAGAAGTTCCGGCTTGAAAAGCTGGAAGACGAACTCGTTGTTCATTACCGTTCCGGGAATGTCATGTGCGACATGTACAAGGCCATTGCCGAACGCGTCTTCCTGCATTACCACGAGAAGGCGACCATCGTCGAACCCAGCTGCATGAAGCGCGGCGATGCGACGTGTGAGTTGAGGATACGCTGGGTTTTGTAGTCAACACATGGACGACACATCAACAAAAGAAGTGACGCGCGTTAATGACGACTTGCGGCGGCTCGTGGAGACAATCGCGGATCAGCTGTGCCTCACGGTTGGAGGAAACTTCAACCACCTGGTGCGTGTTGACGCGCAGGATGACACTGTCGAAAAGCTCGAAATGGTCGTCAATTTCGTGCTCGCCACTGCCAGCCGATCCCTCGAGGAAGTAAAACAAGCCAAGGCCCAGCTCGAGGAACAACTCGACATCCGGCACAAGCTCGAACGTGAAAACGCGTATCTCCGCGAAGAAGAGACGCGAGCGATTGGAGAGATCATCGGCCGGAGCCCTCCAATGCGCCAGCTCAGCGAGCAGATTGCCGTCGTCGCACCCACCAATGCGACCGTCCTGATTCTCGGAGAGTCCGGCACAGGCAAAGAGCTTGTCGCCCGCGAGATCCACAAAGCCAGCTTCCGAAACCATGGCCCCATGGTCCGGGTCAATTGCGCTGCCGTACCGCGAGACCTTTTCGAGAGCGAGTTCTTCGGGCACATCAAAGGCGCGTTTACCGGCGCGCTTCGCGATCGCATCGGACGTTTCGAGCTCGCAACAGGCGGGACGCTGTTCCTCGACGAAGTGAGTGAAATTCCCATTGAACTTCAAAGCAAGCTGCTGCGAGCCATACAAGAGGGTGAATACGAACGCGTCGGAAGCGATAAAACTTTGAAGACCGAGGTTCGCCTGGTTGCCGCTACAAACCGAAATCTTTCCGAAGAAGTGCGAAAGGGAAGGTTCCGCGAAGATCTGTTCTACCGGCTCAATGTTTTTCCGATTACTCTCGCGCCTTTGCGCGAACGGAAAGCGGATATCCCCGCCCTGGCAGCGCACTTTCTTGAACGCGCATGTAAGGAATTCAAGAAGTCGCTTTGCCTCTTGAGCGGGGAGGCTCAAACGATGCTGAAGAGCTATGACTGGCCGGGGAACGTGAGAGAACTCCAAAATGTGGTGGAACGTGGAGTGATTGCGTCGCGCGGAGGCGCCATTCAATTCGCGTTGCCGGTTTCAGATTTATCCGAACGATCCGCGCCAGAGGAGAACTCCTCAGCGGGTCAGGTTCGAACCGAACTCCAGTTGCGGGATGCCGAACGCGTGAATGTCCTCACGATCCTGAACAAGACGCGCTGGAAGGTTTACGGCCGAGGCGGAGCTGCCGAATTACTGGGAATCAAGCCGGGCACGCTTGCGGCGCGGATGAAGAAACTCGGCCTGCGCAGGCCCTGATCGAAAAATTCTTGTAACGTTGGCTGCCTGCCGCATATAAACCTGAACCATGAAAACTACGAAGCTGCTCGCCCCTCTCGTTATCGCTCTCACCGTCAGTACCTTGCTCGGTCAACAGGCAAGGGATTGGACCAGGGAAGAGGATCATAAAAACATGATGGATCAGCTGGGGATCCAGCAACTCCGGCCGGGTCCAAGCGGGAATGAGGATGCGCCGAATCACGCGAACTACGATGAAGCGTTGGCGAATCCTTTTCCGAAACTGCCGGAAGTCCTCACGCTGAAGAACGGAAAGAAGGTAACGACGCCGCAGATGTGGTGGAACGAGCGAAGGCCCGAGATCCTGGAGGACTTCGACAGAGAAGTGCTGGGACGCGTTCCGAAGAATGTCCCGAAAGTCACGTGGAGCGTCACCAACACTGTCGAGCGAATGGTCGGGACTTATCCCGTCATTGGTAAGCAGCTCGTTGGGCAGGTTGACAACTCTGCCTATCCAGGCATCAGCGTCAACATCCAGATGACGCTCGTAATTCCCGCGGATGTTAAAGCTCCAGTGCCCGTCATGATGATGTTCGGGGGCGGCGGTCTGCCACCCGCACCTGGTGAGACACCCGCAGGCCGTGGTGGCCGCGGCGGCGGCGGCGCTCCTGCCGGTGGCGATCCGCCCGCGACGCAGCAACTGATCGCGGCAGGCTGGGGCTACGCTTCGATCAATCCCGGAAGCATTCAGGCAGACAATGGAGCCGGACTCACGAAAGGAATCATCGGCCTGGTGAACAAAGGGCAACCGCGTAAGCCCGAAGACTGGGGATCGCTGCGTGCCTGGGGATGGGGCGCGTCGCGCGGTCTCGATTATCTGGAGACAGACAAGGCAGTGGACGCGAAGAAAGTCGGAATCGAAGGAGTCTCACGCTACGGCAAAGCGGCTCTCGTGACGATGGCATATGACACGCGCTTCGCCCTCGTGCTTGTCGGTTCGTCCGGAGAAGGCGGCGCCAAATTGCATCGCCGCAATTGGGGCGAGGCGGTCGAGAATCTCACTGGTGCCAGCGAGTACCACTGGATGGCCGGCAACTTCATGAAGTACGGTGCTGCAGAAGCCACTTTCGGCAGCAAGAACGCGGGCGATATCCCTGTCGATGCGCACCAGCTCCTCGCGCTGTGCGCGCCTCGCCTGACGTTTATTAGCTATGGTGTTCCGGAACGAGGCGATGCCAGATGGCTCGATCATCAGGGCAGTTACATGGCGGCTGTTGGCGCGGGACCAGTGTTCCGGTTGCTCGGTGCAAAGGACCTCGGAACTTCCGACGACTACATGAAAGAGAAAATGCCGGCTGTCAACGTCAGCATGCTCGATGGTCAGTTGGCGTGGCGTCAGCACGACGGCGGTCACACGGATGGACCGAACTGGAAGTATTTCATCCCCTGGGCCGACAAGTTTCTGAAACATACCGTGGCGAGGTAACAATCAGCGCAACAAGTCCAACAGTCAACGCAGAACAGTCCGCAATCAATGGTCAATGGAAGACGCATCTTCCGGCTGACCATTGATTGCTGACTGTTCTCCGTTGACTGTTGGACTTGTTGCACTGATTGTTGGCGATCTTCCGGCATTTCTCGTGCAAAGCCCTTAATTGTCTCCGATCGCGTGGACTTCGATCGTCTCGCTGCTTCCTTCAGTCACCACAACAGGCACACCCCGCTCTTCGAACTCGCGCATAAACTCGGAGTTCAACCACGCTCCATTTTCGACTTCCTGCCAGGCGAGCAGTTTGTAGCTCCCCGGAGTGATGCCCTGGATCTTGAACTCACCGGATGTTGTACTGAGTACGTTCTTGAAGAGATCCACACGTCCTCGAAGCGCTGTTTCGGGGATCAGGACAGTCCGGACATTCCGCAACGGCTGCTTCGTCTCTCCAAGCACCCGGCCCTGAAGCGTTCCGGCTCTTGCGCTCACGAGGATTCGCAGTGCGTCCGCCGGTGGTCCCTGAACCGTGATTCCGGAGTGTATGCCTTCAGAATTCCCCAGTTGCACGGACTTCAGGTAGCTGGTTTGTAAAGGCGGGCTTAGCGATACGCGATACGTACCGTTGGGCACCAATTGCAATTTGAACGAGCCGTCTGCTGCGGGAACCGGGGGATCGATGCTTGTGCCGTCCTCGGGCTCGCTTCTCAGAACGATTCGCAGGCTCTTCAAGTCTGGTCCCGGATTCTCAGCGGAGGCTCCCTCTATCGTTACTCGGCCGGTAATATCGAACGAATTGGAAACCGGTATCGTGACGTTGTTGAGATCCTGGTCGAAAACCTCAATCGAGACTCTTCCACTCATCGTTCCAAGGGTGGCTGCGAGCGTGTAACGGCCTGGAAGAACCCCCGTCAGGTCGAAGTTCGGAGTCGGCGATGATGTGAAGCGAGTGCTACTACCGCTGCCGAGTCGCAGTGAGGCCCTTTCCTCCAGACGTTGGCCCGGTTCGTTGGTGGTGATGACACCTCGGATGTGATTTGCACGAACCGGCCCCGCGATGATGTCGATGTTACGAACTTCTTCTCCCGGTTTTAATTCAAGAGGTGTGGCGGCCAGTTGGTCTGACGTACCCGGGAAGTAAATGGGAACGTCCATGTCTTCTCTCGGCACGGTTTGTGTTCGCGTCGACTCGCGTTGCGCTCTGAACACGCGCAGGGAATCCGTGCCATCCGGCCCACCCATTCCGCGACTACCCGGGTTTGCGCCGACGTAGTACTTGCCGGGAGCCAAAAAGAAAAGGCGATATTCTCCGAGGTCGTTCGTCATTGTGGACTGCACTTCGGCCAGAGCTGGACGGCCCTGTATGTAGGAGCGGCGCAGCGCCTGCACGGTGGCATTACCGATCGGCTGTCCCTGGCGATCGAAGATGCGGCCTGAGATGACCGCTGAGGGGGTCAGCAAGATTCGAACACTGGCCGTCTCTGGAACGCTGATGGGAACTCCCGGTCCACCGGGCCGGCGCTCGCCGTAGGTTGCACGCACATAGCCGTTTCGCGTGACAACCAGTTGATACTGGCCACGAGTTACATTTCTGAACACGAATTGTCCTTCGTTTGAAGTCGTGATCGTGCGGGCCCGTGAGTCTCCACCGTCCGTGCCGCGCAGTTCTACAGTCGCGCGAGCCACAGGTTCTTCGGATCCGGCTTTTAAGACGACGCCACTGAAGGTGAGGTCGGTCGTCTGAAAAAGCGTCATTAGAAGGAAGAGCAAGGTGTTCATGGGCGCCCCGTTGAAATGGCCGTCACGCGAGCCTGCTGGCGACCTCCATCGGTGAAGTTCAGGGACGTGCCCTGGGCTTCGAACTCTCGGAGGTATTCAGAGTCCTGCCAGATATCCTTCGGCACGGATTCCCACGCGAACACTTTGTACCTTCCCGGTGCGATGCCTCTTATTTCAAAAGTGCCTGACCCATCACTTGCGCCTGTTCTGTACAAGTGAGTCGCGCTGCGAGCCGGAACGTCTGGGACCAAAACGACGGTCGCATTGCTGAGAGGCTCGGACCTTTCGCTGACCGTCACGCCTTCAAGAGATCCTCCGTTCAGGTCTAGAACAATCTCCAGCGGAGACTCGGGCGCCTTTTCCAGTCGCAGACCGTTGCGTAATGCGTCGACTGTGCCGAACTGAATGGCTTTGACGTACGCGGTGGATGGGATCGCGCCAACGTGGACGCGATAGTCGCCCTGACCCAGGCCGGCATACACAAAGGTTCCATCGTCCGCAGGCGTGCCATTGGGCCGCTGCAGCGCCCTGCTTGCACCAAGGCCCTGTGCGTTGGGTAGTCCGAGCAGATTGGGATCTCGCACGAGAGAAATGCGCGCCTGCGTCACACTCCAGTTCGCCGGCGTGCTTCCTTCGACGCGCAAGCGGCCAGTGAGCGTCATGGCCGGTTGGAGAGCAATAGAAAGATTCTCGATGTCTCGATCGGCGACCTCGATACGAGAAGTTTTGCTTGAGCCGTTGCCTACGTCGAAGAGACCTTCGTTGAAATTCCATCCGTCCGTGGAACCTACACTGGCCACGAGCAGATAAGAACCGGGAATCACTCCTGCGACGGTGAATGCACCCTGCTTGTCTGCAACTCCTCTCGGAAGGATCGCGTGTGGAGCCGTCTGCATCGGTATCAGCCGCACCAACGCCCCAGCTGCTGGTTGACCGTCGCTGCCGGTGATCAACCCTTTCACACGTCGTGACTGGACGACGTCCGTCTGCAAGGCGACGTCAACCGCGGCAACCGTTGTTCCCGGAAGGACATCGACAGCCTGAGCCATCTGCTCGTTTGTTCCGCCACCGTAGTACACAAGTACGGCCGTTTCCTCGATTGTGCGGCCGTCATCGAGCACTCGCTCTTTCATTGCTGGACTGCTGGCATCTTCGCGCCTTCCAAACTGATCGGGCGGTGTGACGTGCACGACAAACGAAAATGCCCTGTTGTCCTCGCGCATGACGCCGACGTAATAGCGTCCGGGCGGCAGCCAGAAGAGACGGTAGTCGCCCTGGTCATTGGTTCGGACTGCCTGGACTGTATTGAGTCTTCTCCGGCCGTTTTCATACACAGGCTCAAGCGCCAGTACCCGCGCATTGGGAACCGGATCCTGATCGGCGTCCCACACTCGACCTGCGATCGAGCCCGTGGGAACCATCGACAGGCGGATGCCCGACAGGTTCTGACCATCTGCCAGAGCGAACGGCGTTCCTCGACTTCGGGAGTCGCGCTGACCGTATTCGGCCGGCATCATCGATCCGCCGGCGCGAGTCGCCACCAGGCGGTAGCGACCTTCAGGAAGATTGCGAAGCAGAAACTTTCCGCCGTCTCCGGCAATCGCTCGAAAAATTGTCGGGGACGGAGCATTTTGCAGCGGTCGGCCCGAAGCGTCCGGAGTGACGCTCGCGGTTTCGAGGCGTGTCAGTTCTACATTCGCACCAACGATCGGTTCGGCTGTTCCCGCTCTGACAACAATGCCCTCAATCGAACCCGTGGGTGTTTGCGCAGGGCCCGCCTGTGCAAGCAGCGCGAGGATGAAGGCACGCAATATCAACATGGTTTGGCTCAGGCGAGTAAAAACCGCCGGATGACGAAAGTAAACAAATTTGAGAATAGATACGCTGGAAGGGACTGACGGTTATCACCGGCTAAAAAAACAAGGGCGCAGGCTTTTGGCCGGCGCCCTTGTTGTTAATGTAGCGTAGAGCTGGCTTTTACTGCAGGGCGTCCGCGGTCTTCACGCGCTCTTTCGGCGAGCTGATGTAGCCAACGATTCGATCCTTGTCGACTTTGTTGACCACCAACTCGTACCGCAACTTCTCGCGGCCGACCACGAACGTCACCGGCTCGTTCGCCATGCGGTCTTTCTTCTGCATTGCGTTGTCATCGGCGTTGATGACGACTTCATACTTCTGTTTCTTCACGTCCGTTTTCTTCAGCTGCAGCATCACATCGCCGACGCGCTGGAACTGCTTGCCTTTGGTGAGGTCAAACTCGAAGTAATCGCGCTCCCCCTTGCGTCTCAGATCCGCAAGCTCGGAGGAATTACGCGCGATCAGCGTGCCAAGATCGCGACGGCTATTCGCCACTTCGTCGCGAGTGCTCTTCAGATCGTTGCGGGTAACGTCGAGGTCCGAACGCGTGCTCTTCAGATCGTTACGAGTCGCGTCGAGGTCCGTACGAACGACCTTCACATCGCCGTTGATGCCGTCGATCTTCGTTGTCGTTTCCTGGTGGACGGCGTCGATCCGGGTCGAGGCCTGCTTCTGAAACTCCATCACGGCCTTCGAATCGGCCTTTGCGTTGAGGGCCCGTCGCACTCGATCATTTTCAGCCTTCAACTGTTTCGCCGTTTCCTGTGCGACCTCAAGTTCCTGTGTGGTGACGCCAAGCTTGTTGACAAGGACGTCGATGTCCGATGAAAGCACCGTGAGCTTTTCATCCGCCTGCGCGTTGCCTTCTTCGATGGCAACGAGCCGCTCTTCCATGCTGCCCTTTAGGGACAGCAATCCCCAACCTTGAAGGCCAGCAACGGCCAGAAAGAAGATCACAACAATCGTTGTTTTAGATTTGAGCCAATCCATTTGGCACCTCCGCACGCCAATTCAGCGATTCGATATTCGGACCTTTTTACGGTGGTGTCATGGGAAGAGGAAGCAGTATCCTCGATGTCTTCTATTTTCAACAACTTGAAGGCGGATGGATCGGCCTGGCGAAATTCGAAACGGACAATTTCAGCGTCTTTCAATAAGATGTTCGGCCAAGAATCGGAGGAAAACAGAAACATGCGCTACTTCGCTACGCTGATGTCCATCCTGCTCCTGGCGAGCGCCGCCGCAGCCGAAAACTGGCCGCACTGGCGTGGACCATCTCGCAATGGCGTCAGCAGGGAAGTCGGCCTCCCGGTTTCCTGGGGAGCGAGATGCGCTCCCCGCACCGGATCCCTCGAGAATCCGCGCATGATCGCGCCTGCATCGAATGCCGTCGCGGCCCGAATCACGCAGCCGTCCGCGCAACGTGGCTTCGGTGGTTTTGGCGGGGGCCGTCCCTTGATACCGCTCGCCTGCACACAGTTCCTTGAAAACAACATTGCCTGGAAACTTCGGCTTCCGGCATACAGCGGATCCACGCCGATCATCTGGGGCGACATGATCTTCCTCAACATGGCCACGGAAGCCAACCGCGGTGAGCTCGAACTGTGGGCCGTCGATCGACGGACAAGAGCTGTTGCATGGAAACGGAAGCTCGCCAACACGAATCACATGGAAAACAAGCAGAACATGTCGACACCGTCGCCTGTAACGGACGGCCGGTATGTTTGGGCGATGACCGGCGTTGGCGTCCTCAAGGCTTTCGACTTCTCGGGCACCGAAGTCTGGACGCGCAATATCCAGACCGAATACGGCCAGTTCGGATTGAACTGGGGTTACGCTTCATCGCCCTTGCTCCACGGCGATGCTCTTTACGTGCAGGTTCTGCACGGAATGAAAACCGACGATCCGTCTTACCTGTTGAAGATCGACAAGGTAACCGGCAAGACCGTGTGGCGAGTTCAGCGGTTGACGGATGCCCTCAGCGAATCACCCGACTCCTACACGACGCCGACGTGGATCGAGGCCAATGGACGCGCCGAATTGATCATCACTGGTGGGGACGTCGTTTCCGCGCACGATCCGGCCACGGGCCGCGAGTACTGGCGCGCCGATGTTCTGAATCCTCAAAATGACCGCAGTTACCGGATCGTTGCATCCCCGACGATCGTCGGCGACCTCATCATTGCACCGACCCGCAACAATCCCCTGGTCGCGATGCGGCCTGGCGGCAGCGGCGATGTGGCGAAGTCCCATGTCGTCTGGTCGTTTGCGCAGGGACCGGATGTTCCGACGCCCGTAAGCGATGGCAATCTTCTCTACATCGTTCGAGACAATGGCGTCGTCTACGCGCTCGATGTGAAGACGGGAAAGACCGTGTACGGCCCGGAACGACTGCCGCCCGGGACGTACAGCGCCTCGCCGATCCTCGCCGACGGCAAGATTTACGTGACGACCGAGGCAGAAGGACACACCACCGTCTTCCGCGCGGGTCCGAAGTTTGAGGTTCTCAGCACGAACTCGTTGGCCGACGACTGTTCACCGTATTGCCTCAGCACCGTTGCCGTGTCTGAAGGTCAGCTCTTCCTTCGCACGGCGTCTTACTTGTGGGTAATCGGCGAACGCAAAGCCGCGGATTGAAACCGTCTGCATCCGTGTCATCCGCGGTTCCTAAGCCTGCGGGATATATAATCGCCCCGCGAACATGACTCTAAACGCAGGAACCAAACTGGGCACGTATGAAATCCTCGGATCGCTGGGCGCTGGAGGCATGGGCGAGGTGTATCGCGCGCGCGATTCGAAGCTGAAGCGCGATGTGGCGATCAAGATCCTTCCCGAAGAGTTTTCGCGCGATACCGAGCGGCTCCTTCGTTTTCAGCGCGAAGCCGAAGTTGTCGCGCAGCTCAATCATCCGCACGTTGCTGCCATTTACGACCTCGGAGAAAGCGGAGACAGACGATTTCTCGTTCTGGAACTCGTCGAAGGCGAGACTCTCGCCGAGCGGCTCCGTCGCGGACCTCTGCCAGTAGAGGAGTCGCTCGCGATCGCCAAACAGATCGCGGAGGCCCTGGAGTCGGCTCACGCGAAGGGTGTAACGCATCGGGACTTGAAGCCGGGGAACATCAAGCTCACGCCGGACGAAACCGCAAAGGTTTTGGATTTCGGCCTGGCCAAGATCAGCGGTGCAATCGGTTCTTCAGATACCGCTGCATTATCGAACTCGCCGACATTGATGACCGCGTCCATGCCAGGTGTGATCTTTGGCACCGCGGCCTACATGTCCCCGGAACAAGCCCTCGGAAAGAGTGTCGAAAGCACCACCGACATCTGGGCGTTCGGGTGCGTCCTCTTCGAGATGCTCACCGGTAAACGTGTGTTTGAGGGCGAATCTGTTGGAGAGATCCTGGCGGCAGTGCTGAAACAGGAGCCGGAATGGAATGCCCTGCCGCGCGACGTTCCCCAGGGAGTTCGTCGTCTGCTGCGTCGCTGCCTGGCGAAGGACCGCCGTCGCCGACTGCAAAGCATCTCCGACGCCCGGATCGAGATTGAGGAGGCAAAGGCAGAGGAACTCAACGTTCAGCAGACCGGTGTTTCGAGAAGAAAGGAGCGGATTGGCTGGTCCATAGTCCTGCTCGCCGTTGTCGCCACGGCGGGGATTCTTTTATCACTTCGACCCTCGCCGTCGATGCCGGAAATGACGGTGGAGGTGTCCGTACCTTCGACGACAGATCCCGGCTCGATGGCCATATCGCCCGACGGCTTGAAGATTACGTTCGTCGGTACGTCGGGTGGCCGTCCTCAGCTCATGGTTCGTTCGTTGGACTCTCCATCCATCCGAACGCTGGCCGGAACCGACTATGCGGAGCTTCCTTTCTGGTCGTCAGACAGCCGTTCTATCGCCTTCTTTGCCGAGGACAAGCTGAAGCGGATCAGTATAGATGGCGGGTCCGCTGAAGGGATCGTCGAAACCTTTGATCATTCGGGCGGCGGGGGCGCTCTCGAGGACACCGTCTACTTTGTCCCCCGAAATCGCGAAATCCAGCGGGTCTCCTCAAAAGGTGGCGGCACGCCAGTCGCTGCCACCCGCCTGCTGGACGGACAGACCAGCCACGGGCTTCCGATACCCTTGCTGGACCGGCGTCATCTTTTGTATTTCGTCACTGGCGACCCGAACTCTCGCGGTGTCTACATCGATCGGCTGGATGGAAGCCTCAGCCGGCGAGTCCTCGGCGCCGAAATGGATGGGGGCGCCGTATACCATCCTTCCGGCCGCCTGCTGTTTGTGCGCCAGGGATCTCTCTTCTCGCAGAAACTCGACTTATCCAAACTCGAGCTGCAGGGTGAAGAGTCACTGGTTGCGGATCAGGTGACCGTTATGGGACGGAGAACGGCTCTATCCGTGTCCGCTAGCGGCACGATCGCGTACCGTTCGGGCACTGGAGGGCAGCGACAATTCATCTGGTTTGATCGATCCGGCAAACAGCTGGAGACCGTCGGCATGCTCGATAACCTGAACGTTCGCAGCGCGGCGCTTTCGCGTGACGGCCGGTACATCGCGATGAGTCGCACAGTGAGAGGGAATTTCGATATCTGGATGCTCGACGTTCTGCGCGGTGGGCTGAGCCCAGTCACGACTGCCCCCAGCGCCGAGATTGAACCTTTTTGGTCGCCGGATGGAAGACACCTTGTGTTTCGATCCACTCGTTCCGGGGCGAGTGACCTGTACGTGAAAGATATTAACGGCCCGCCGGGAAGTGAAAGGCCCTTAGCATCAACGCCGCTGCCGGAAGTCCCATCAGACTGGTCCGGTAAGTTCGTACTTTTCGATAGTGTGAATGATCCCAAGACAGGTCGGGACATTTGGGCTCT
>Ga0111538_10008180_pt1 | contig 14041 bp, 12 predicted proteins | sample SoiMethybrSBSTD1_FD_79669 | JGI IMG/M metagenome (GOLD analysis project Ga0111538, IMG submission 79669) | Bulk soil microbial communities from a Populus tree surrounding site in Tennessee, USA - Soil MetaG P. TD hybrid SBSTD1 (version 2)... | ecosystem: Environmental > Terrestrial > Soil >... | reverse complement strand
TTGCGTGTCGCAGACAGCTCGGGCAACGTGGCACACGTCGTATTCAGGATCAGCGTCCCGCACGATCAACGAGAGGCCGCGATCGAGGATTCGCCGGCGCTCACGGTGATTGGCTGTGGAGGAGGGGGCTGAGAACCCAACGTCGGCCTGCTGTTAGGCCGCCTGTCGTGCGAGATGAAGCGCGCCTTTCTGCTCCTGACCTTCGCGCTGGCGGGACAGCCGCAATCTCTGGACCCGACGCTGTCCACGATCCCAACTCGTGTGTTCAATGAGAACGACGGGGTGGAATCCCGATCCGTTGCACGCGGTGGCGGGCAACACCGTCCTCATCGACCACGGCAATGGCGAGTGCAGCTCGCTGGGGCATCTGCAGTACGGCTCGGTCCGGACGAAGACCGGCGATACGGTCACGCGCGGGCAGGTCATCGGAAAAGTCGGAAGCTCCGGACCGTCCGAGCACCCCCACCTCCACTATCAGCTCATCTCCGGCACGCACCTGACGCGTAGCGATGGATTGCCATCTCAATTCGTGAACGTGTGGTTGGAAGATACCCGGGCGCGGGAGCCTGTCCAAGTCAGGGTTCCGAAACGTAGCATGCAGTTGGTCGCACGGTGACGTCTAGTGAACGATGCGCTGGCGGAGTGCCTTGGCGACGGCCTCCGACTTGGAGTGAACCTGCAACTTGGAATAGATGTTCTTCATGTGGAAGGCGACGGTATTGATGCTGCTCCCGAGCTCCTCGGCCGCCGTCTTGTAGCTGTGTCCCTCGGCGAGCAGGCCGAGCAGACGCACTTCGTGCGGTGTGAGGCCGTAGTCTTCTTCCTTCGCTGGCGGACGGACGTTCTTGAACAGGCGAATCACGCGTTGCGCGACTTCCGGCGACATCGGCGCGCCGCCGTTCATCACCTCGCCGAGGCACTCGACCAGGCGGCCCGGCGTGGTGCGTTTGAGCAGATAGCCTGACGCCCCGGCGCACAGCGCCTCGAAGATGCGCTCGTCGTCGTCGTAGACGGTCAGCGCGACCATCCTCAAATCCGGAAAACGCTGCCGGAGTCGCCGGATACCTTCGATCCCTGAGATCCCGGGAAGACCGATGTCGGTGAGCACGATGTCCGGCGGTGTCGAGCCGATGCCGGCAATCGCTTCTTCCATGGACCGGTACGAGTCCGTGCAGCGATATCCCGGTGACTGATCGACGAGAAAACGCAGTCCGTCGCGCACGCGCGGCAGATCCTCGACGATCGCCACCGTGACCTCGCGCGCGCCGCTGCCGCTGGAAGAAGAGGCGTCTCGATCCATGTGACGGGGATAGTCTACTGCCCGCGCGGCGACGCGCGTATCACCTGATCAGGTGGGCGTGGCGGACGCGTATCCGAAGGATGACCGTCGTGCCCTGGCCGGGCTGCGACCGGATCTCGAGCGTCCCGCCGGCCTTCGTCGCGCGCGCGGTGAGGCTCCGGAGCCCGTGGCCATCGGTGACGGCGGCGGGATCGAAGCCGCGTCCATCGTCGCGCACGGTGAGGACGATTTCGTTGCCGGCGAGCTCGAGCTGGATCTCCACGTGCGTCGCCGACGAGTGGCGCACGACGTTGTTGAGCGCCTCCTTGAAGACCAGATAGATGTGCCGCCGCACGTCCGCGCCGACTTCGATGTCTTCCATGCCGGCCAGGCTCATCTGGAACCGGATGCTTCGCGCGGCCAGCAGTTCGCTCGCGAACCGCCGCATCCGGCTCGTCAGGCTCGTCAGGTGATCCTTCTGCGGATCGATCGCCCAGACGATGTCGCTCATCGCGTCGACCGACTCGCGGGAGAGATCGGAAATCGACTCGACGGTCGCCGCCGCCCGCGGATCGGGATCGAGACTCTTGCTGCGAAGGATTTCCGTGAGCAGCGAGATCTGCGAGAGATTGGAGCCGATGTCGTCGTGCAGGTCGCTCGCAATGCTCGTGCGAATCCGCTCGAGCTCAACGGCCCGCGCCACCCGGCGCCGGTGCACAATCAGACCCGCCGCGGCGAGCACCAGGCCGGACAACGAGAGGAACCACCAGCGCGCCCAGACCGGCGGTGGAATATGAAAACTCACCGTCGCCGTGTTGCCGACGGGCGCGCCGTCCGGTCCGACCGGTCTTACCTCGAAACGGTACGTACCGGGCGCCAGCCGGGGGAAGTTCACCACTCCGGCCGCCGCTCGCTCGCTCCATTCCGAACTGCTGCCGTCGAGACGGTACTGGAAGCCGACCTCGTTTTCGCCGATCGATCCGAGCGCGAAAAACCCGATCTCGATGCGACGATCCTCGGACGCGAGCGCGAGGTGCGGGACGTCCGTCTGTCCCAGATCGTCGGTCGCGAGCGGGCGGCCGTTGGCGCGAACGAACCCGATCCGCATCGTCACCGCCGCCGGCGCGGCGGCGAGTGACGGCAGCACGCGCGTGACGCCCGGCGTGGCGGCGAACCAGAGCGCGCCATTCCGGTCGGCGAACACCGCGGCCGCGTTCTGCCTGCCATTCCGGCCACGGGCCGGCATGAGCATCGGCCGGTCGTCCTCGATGTTCCAGCGGATCAGCCCGACGTCGCCGTTCAGGAACAGACGCCCACCCGTGTCTTCGGCGAACATCCCGAGCCGCACGTGCTCCAGACCCGGCGGGACGATCACGCGAAGATCGGCTGGCGCCGCGGCCGACGGGTTGTCGATCCGGCGGACGTCGCGGAAGGTCGCAATCCACAGGCGGCTCTGTCGATCGACGTGCAGTGCGCCCGTGCTTCCGCCCAGCCGATCGAATTCAGGCAGCCACTCGAACCTGCCTGCACGATACCGCGCCAAGCCGCCTTCGAGAAAGGTCAACCAGACGCTGCCCGACGGATCTTCCGCGAAGGCGTTGACCGCGTTGTAGGCGCGCAGCCCGTGGGCGTCACCATAGCGATGGAACGTCCCCGACGCGCGATCCCATCGGGTCACGACGTCACGACCGGGAATCCGCACGTTGAGCCACAGATCGCCGCGCGAGTCCTCGAACATTTTGGAGATGTCGGCGCCAGCCAGCCCGTCGCGCGTCGTATAGACGGCTTTGGGCACGGCAGCGGCAAGCTCGCTGATCCGTCTGACGCTCGAAAATCGGTACAGCCGATCGCCGGCCGGGATCCACCAGTCGCCCAGCCGATCCTCGTGCGCCATGCCGTACGTTCGCCCGAGACCGGGCGCCTCGGCCGTCAGGCGAGGGGTGACACGCGTGAAGGCCTGACCGTCGAAGACGTTGATGTCGCGCCTGCCGATCAGGCAGAACTCGCCGGATCGCGTTTCGAGAAACCGGCCGTACGGCGCGACGCCGAGCCCGTCGCGGGCGTCGAATTCGGTGACGCCCGTGTGCGTGATCCGCGCGACGCCGCCGATGAGACGCGCCGCCCAGATGTTGCCTGCCGCGTCATGGGCGATCGCGCGGGTCTCTCCTTCGATCTCGCTGCGATCGACGACCGTGCGGAACGACTCGCCCTCGAGCTTGCTCACGCCCGCGGTGCCCGTGAACCAGACGTTTCCGTCGGTGAACCGGATCAACCCGCGCACCGACGGAAGCGTGATGCCCGCGGCCGCCTTCCAGGACGGACGCACCTCCAGCACGGGCGTCCCTGACGCGGCACCGTTCAATCTGGCAAGGAACAAGCCCGCATCGTGACCGACGAGCATCGTCCCATCCGGCTGGTCGAGCAGGGCGAACACGTGATCGGCGCCCTGGAGGGGACGAATCGGATGATGCACCGCCCGGCCATCGGTCAGGATCGCAAAGAGTCCCACTGAGGTCCCGATCCACATCGCGGCGCCGGCCGGACGCAGGGCCCAGACTTGCACCAGCGGCTGCCCGAGCCCCACGCCCACGGGCGCCAGGCGGCGAATCCGCTCGGGAGCGTCGGTCGAGTCCATCAGGAAGAGGCCATCGTCCGTGCCGATCCAGAGGCGGTGCTGGGCGTCGCAGGCGATGGTATTGACCCGATTCGACGCGAGCCCCGATCCGACGTCGATCCGCACGAATCGCGCCGCGTCGGGCGGACCGCCGCGTCCGCGTGGCGTGAACAGGAACAGCCCGCCGCCGTTTGTGGCGACCCAATACCTGCCGGGACGCTCTTCGACGATGTCGTTGACGAACTGATTGGTCAGCCCTTCGGCCGGCCCGAAGGTCTGGAACGTCCGGCCATCGAAGCGGCTCAGCCCGCCGCCGGTGCCGAACCACAGGAACCCGAGCGAGTCGCGGACGATGATGCCGACGCGGTCGGTGGCGAGGCCGTCGGCAGTCGTGAAGATGCGGAGCGGCAGCCGTTCCGCGCGCGCGACCGTCGCCGCGAAGATCACGCCGAACGTCAGCGCCAGGAGGCGGACTCCGGCCTGGTTGCGCGTTCCGCTCACCTCAGCGCACCACACTCATTGGACGGCCGGCAGCTTACCGCAGAAGCGATCGTTTAGCCCGCCCTCGCCGGGCCGGCTGAAGCCGGCCCCTCCGACTGTACGTAGGCCGGGCCGGGTGATGGCCCGCCAACTCACTTCACGCTCCTACGTGATCAGGTGGGCTGGATCCTTCGCGCGGACCCGTAGCATCCGACCAACACAGCGCGCGGTCGCTGCAATCGAAATGTTTCCGCAGAGGAGGAAGTCATGAGGTCCGCAGGAAAAGCCCATTGTTTTCGGTCCGTCGTCGCCGCATTCGTGTTCGCCATGATTTGCGGCCCCGGTGCGCCTGCCGGGGCGCACGATCCGGACGTGAGCGTGTTCGGAGCGGGAACAGCCGTTGTGGACGGCGTCATGAGCCCGGGCGAGTGGGACAACGCCGGGCAGATCACGTTCCCGGTGAACCTGCCCGTTTCGACCGGCGGCGGCACGATACCGGCCACGCTGTACGTGATGAACGACACCGACAATCTTTACTTTGCGCTGCGCGTGCAGCGCCCCTCACTGGTCTACAGCAGCTTCGGGGTCGAGTTCGACAACGACCATGACGGCATCCGCGAAGAGGGCGACGACATGATTCACGTCAACAGTCTCCCATACGGCGCGTTCTACGACAGCTTCCGCGGCCAATGCGATGGCGATCCCGCGGGGACCCTCAACTGTGCGTCGAACGACAACCAGGAAGGTGGGACGAGCGACGGGCAAGGCGCCGCGACCAATGACGGCACCTACAGTGTCTACGAGCTGTCGCATCCGCTCGACAGCGGCGACGATCCGCGCGATTTCAGCCTGGGCGCAGGTGACGTCGTTGGATTCCAGGTGCAGCTGCGGCTCATCTACGGCAGCTGGCCGGATGGGTTTGGCGACACGTCGTTTCCCACCGAGTTCGTCGAGAACGCGCATGAATTCGGCGACATCATCATCACGCCGATTTCATCCGCGATCGACATCAAGCCGGGCTCGTCACAGAACAAGATCAAGCTGAGCAGCCAGGGCGTCGTCCCGGTCGCAATCCTGTCGACCAGCACGTTCTCGGCGCCGACAGAGATCGATCCGGCGACGCTGACGTTCGGACGCACGGGCAATGAGGCCAGCTTGTCGCACTACGCCATCGAGGACGTGAATCAGGACGGGCTGCTCGATCTCATCGTTCACTTCCATACGCAGCTCACCGGGTTTCAGCCGGGCGACACGGTCGGCACGTTGAAGGGCTTCAGAACAGACGGCACGCCGTTCGTGGGGACGGACGCCGTGCAGATCATCCCCTGACGCTGTTCCACTTCTGGGACGTCGTATCCCGAGTCCGGGATGCTGGTGCCACCAGGCCCCGGACATTTCGCGGAAGATCGGCCGGCATCACGATTGCGAGCGAATTCTGACGGCGGGTCACACACCAACTCCTGCCGATGCTCGGCGCAGCGCCGGTCGAAGGCCGCCTCTTTCGCCCGGGCGACGATCGTGCCGGCGCCCCGGGAACGGTCGTGCTCTCCCGCGCCGCGATCTGGAACATCGATGCGAACCAGGCGCTCGGGATACCCGTGACGCTGGACGAGTACATCGGGCGCACGGTGCGTCCGCGGCGTCTCCTGACGGGAATCGTGGCGTTGTTTGCCGCGCTGGCACTCCTGCTCGCCGCGTGCGGCGTGTATGGCGTCGTGGGCTTTCGCGCGGCGCAGCGGAAGAAAGAGATCGCGATTCGCATCGCGCTGGGCGCACCGCGTTGGCGTGTGACCACCGTCGTGATGAGTGACACCGTGAAGTCTGTCGCCCTCGGCCTCTCGGCCGGTGTGCCGCTTGCGCTGACGTCAGCTGCCGCGATTCGCAGTCAGTTGTTCGGAGTCGAGCCGAGGGACGTCGTGACGCTGGTGACCGCACTGACGGTGATCGTCCTCACCGCGCTCGTGGCGGCCTATCTGCCCGCAAGGCGCGCGCGACAAGTCGATCCGATCGCCTCGCTGCGCGTCGAGTGACCCCGCGCGGAACCCTACTTCAAACGGCCGACCATCTGGTCCTGAGACTCCGATATCTTCCTCATCAAGTTCACGAGCGATTCAATGAACTTGCCCCTCCGCTCCAGATTCGCTCGCAGTTTCAGCAGCACTTCCTCCGAAAGTTCCGTGACCGTGTCTGCTGAGTCGTGGAACTTGACCCCGGTCAAGTAGGCGGCGCTGTCCTGAATCTCGTCCTGCACGTTATCTACATAACCCACACAGTTGAGTGCGCTTTCCGCGCCCGACGCGTACTTGCGCGCGAGCGTGTTGAAGTGCGCGCAGTCGTCCACGGCCAGGGCGCCCGCGAGGTGGTGGCACGGAAGAGTGACGTCGAGATCGTCCACGTCGGTCAGTTGAGCCGCGCCAACCGTGCTGAAGAACGCGGCGGCGGTGATGACGATCGCCGCCACTCCTCTAAACGTCGTCAGGCCTTTAAGGATGGACGATGGAATTCGTGCCTTCAGGCTCGTTCTCTCCGTTGTCATGAGTGACCTCGCGCGCCACACTATGGCGACGCGCGAGAGGTGTCAATGCCGAACGTTCGGCTCGTCAATGCGACCCTGATTCTTCCCGACCGCCTCATTCCCGGCGGTGCACTCGACGTCGAGCACGGTCGAATCAAGGCCGTCGGACTGGCGTCCCAGCTTGGCGAAGCACCAGGACGGACGCTCGACGCCGCCGGTCACTTCGTGGCCCCGGGCTTCGTCGATCTCCATGTGCATGGCGGCGACAACGCTGACTTCATGGACGGCACCGTCGAGGCCTTTGAGACGGCGATCCACGCACACACACGCCATGGAACGACGAGCATCGTGCCGACGAGCACGGTGGCCCGCCACGAGCAGACCCTCACGTTTCTCGAGAACGCCAGGATTCTGCAGCGGCGCGGCGCGCATCCGGACCGCGGCCTTGGCCGGGTCGTGGGCGCGCATCTCTATGGACCCTACTTCAACCAGGACAAGGTGGGATGCCATCCCAGGGATGCCGCGCGGCCGCCGACCCCGGCCGAGTACGAGCGGTACCTCGAATTCACCGATGTGATGCTGACGGCGACCTGCGCCCCGGAACTGCCGGGCGCCGCGGGTTTCTACCGGGCGGTCGCCGCGAAGGGCGTGCGCCTCAACGCCGGCCATTCGAACGCCACGTGGACGGAAATGGCCGCCGCCTACGAGCTCGGCTTGCGCCACGTCGATCACCTCTACTGCGCGATGAGCAGTGTGTCCTCGCTCCGGGAGCGCTGCGGCACGCCGATGCAGGCCAGCATGCTCGAGTTCGTGCTCGCGACCACCGAGATGACGACGGAAGTCATCGCGGACGGCCGGCACCTTGCACCCGAGCTCCTGCGGTTCGTCGCGATGGTGAAAGGCCCCGACAAGACGGCGCTGGTGACCGACTGCAGTCGCGCGCTGGACCTGCCCCCGGGCAGGTACACGTTCGGGCCGCTGGACGGCGGTGAGCCGTTCGACAGCGACGGCGGGGTCGGCCTGCTTCCTGATTCCGTGAACCTCGCGAGCAGCGTGCGGGGAATGGACTTCATGGTCCGCCACATGCACCAGCAGGTCGGCCTCGATCTGCCGGCCGCGGTGCGCATGGCGACGCTCACGCCGGCCACGATTCTCGGACTGCAGGACGACATCGGTAGTCTCGCCGCCGGCAAGCGGGCGGATCTGCTGTTGCTCGACGCCGGCCTCAACGTCACGAGCGTGTTCGTGGCCGGTGAAGCCGTACAATTCTCCTAGCACCCGGGCGCGCACGAGCGCCCCATTGCACGCGGCGGGCCGGCGACCGCGGAGGAGATGCGCATGTTCACACGTCTCGCCATTCCTGTCGTCACGGCGGTCGCCGTCCTCGCCGTACCGCTCCCGCCGCAGGAGCGATTCTCGTTCTTCCGGGCCAGCACGCCCGAGAGCGTCGCGCAGATGCTCCAGCTCGCGGCCCTCCGTGATGACGACGTGGTCGTCGATCTCGGATCGGGCAACGGCTTGATTCCGCTCACGGCCGCGCGAATGAACCCGCGCCTGCGCGGGTACGGCGTCGACATCGACGCGAAGCTCGTCGCCGAATCCAACGAGCTGGCCAGGAAAGAGGGCCTCGCAGATCGCGTCCGCTTCGAGCACCGCAACGCGTTCGACGCCGACCTCCGCGACGCCACCGTCATCACCATGTGGCTGTTCCCCGAGTTGATGCGGCTGCTGCGGCCGGTCATCCTCGAACGGGCGCGGCCCGGCACGCGCGTCGTGACGAGCACGTGGGATCTCGGGACCTGGACGCCCGATGCGACGAGTACTGACGGACCCCCGATCTACCTGTGGATCGTGCCGGCACGCGTTGGCGGCGGGTGGAACTGGGACCTGGAGATCGGTGGCACGACCGTTCCGTACTCGGCAGTGTTCGAGCAGCAGTTCCAGAAAGCGGAAGGCGTCGCGCGCGCGGGCGGCCGGCGCGAGGTGCTGAACGACGTGACCGTGCGCGGCGCCACCATCCAGGCCAGGCTCGACATCACCATCGACGGACTCGGCCTGACCCGGCACGAATTCACGGGCACGGTCGACGGGGACAACATCACCGGCACCGCCGAGATCACCCCGCCGAATCAGGCGGCGCGCACGGTGCCCTGGCGTGCCCAGCGCACAGCCCGTCCCCGGTACTTCGAGCCGACCGGTACGGCGTTGTTACCGCGGCCGGGCGGGGGGTGGTGAGCTTCAGCAGGGCCGCGTGCACCGTGCTGAAGATCGTGCTGTTGGAAGGCTGTCCTCATCGGGGCCCTCCTGCGCGACGAACGGGCTCCGGCTCTCCCAGCCATCCAGCACCGGAATGAAGTCATCCGCGGCGGCCAGCTCGACGTTCAACCGCAGCGATTCCTTCAGCTCGGCAATCGCGCGGAAGACGCGGTCCTGATCCGGGACGATCTTGATGTCCACGTCGATCGTGCTGTCCCGCCATCCGAGGAGCACCGCCGTCGCGCCACCCGTCAGGAAGACCTGGCCCGGGGCATGGGCTGCCCGCCCGAGTGCGCGCATGAATTGCCGGATTCTGGACGCGTCGGCTAGCTGACGCATGCGAGCGCCCGCTCGAAGCTCACGAGCCGCCGGATGAGCGCGTTGTAGCGCGAATGCGCCGACTCGGCATCTTCTCCAGCCAGGAGCGCATAGAGCCGGTGCTCCGGCTGGTCCGGACCCGGCGGCGTCGCGATGCCGAGTTGTGCCAGTCGCGGTGCCCCGATCGCCACGAGGAGCGCTTCGACCGACTCCCGCCCTGCCGACAGATCCGTCAGGCCGGCGTCGATCAAATCACTGCCCGGCAACCCCGCACGCGGACCGGTGACCATGCCCGAATTATACGAGCCACACGCCGCGCGGCGCAGCGAACGGCGCGCTAACCCCTTCCAGAGGGTTGCCGATTAGCCCGTAGATGAGGGTTCCTGCCGCCTGGTGGATCGGCGCGGCCGTCCTGGCGCTGCTTCCAGGGGTCGTCGGCTGGTGGCGCGGACGAGAGCTGGCCGCCCGGCTCGATGACCCGGCGCTCCCCGAACGCATCGCCGCAAGAAACCAGCAGGCCGGCGTGTTCCTTGGCGTCGTCACCGGCCTCATCGTCGCCGGTTTCTTCAACCAGTCGATCTGGGCGATCCCGCTCGCGGTGCTCGGTCACGTCGCGGGCGCGTTTCCGTCGAGGAAGATCCTCTACGGCGAGACGTGGCATCTCGGCACGTATCTCTGGTTCCTCGTGCGGTTGCTCGTCGGGGCGTCGGGGTTCTGGCTGGTGCTCGCGTTCACGCCCGCGATCTACAAAGCGGCCGGCGGATACGGCTGGCTTGCCGGTGCGGCGATGGGTGTGGTCCTCGTCCTCTGGAACGCGGGGTCCCCGAGGATCATGCGGACGCTCGTGCGCGCGCGGCCCGTGACCGACACCGAGCTCTCGTCTCGTTTCGCGCGTCTGGTCGAGACGACCGGGTTGCCCGTGCCGCGGCTCGAACAGTTCGACCTCAACGGCGGCGTCCTGGCGAATGCCGCCGCCCTTCCGTCGTTCAGAACATCGACCGTACTGATGAGCCGGACAATCGTGGATCGATTCGATCCCGACGAGATCGAAGCCATCTGGGCGCACGAGCTTGCGCATCTCGAGCATTACCACCCGCGGCGGCTCCGCCGTCTCAACGTGTTCAACCATCTCGCGATCGCCGGCGCCGTGCTGTTCACGCCGGCGCTGCGCGTGGCCCTCCCGTCGCTTGAGAACTACGGGTCGATCGTGTGGCCGATCGCGGTGCTGGTGATGCTGGCGCGGCTCGCGAAGTCACGACAACAGCACGAGACGGCGAGCGACTTGCGGGCCATCACATGGACCAGCAATCCGGAAGCGCTGATCCGGGCGCTCACGAAGCTGCACGTCATCGCGCGCCTGCCGCGCCGCTGGGATGCCGACTTCGAGCGGCACGCGACGCACCCGAGCCTGGCGCGGCGCATTCAGGCCATCAGGGAAGCCGCCGGCCGGCCGCCGGCGGCACTCGGCGACGCCGCGCGGTTTCTCGCGCCGCTCGGGATGGCGTCGGTCACGTTCGAAGACGACGCGCTGGTGTGGAAGGAGAGCGAGTCGGTCATGCACCGGTTCGCGTATTCCGCGCTGGGCGAGCTGCGCGTCGATGTCACGAACGCCGGTCACTCGCGCCTCGTGGCCACGGAGACGACAGGCACCCGCAGAGAGATCGCGCTCGCCGACGAGGACATTGCTCGCGCGCAAGCCGTGCTCGACATCGTCGACGGCCGTCTCGGCGGGCCGGCGACCGTGTCGAGATTTCGCGCCGTCTCCGCACGTCTCACCGCAGGTGTGGCCGCCGTCCTTGCGCTCGTCGTCGGTCAATTCGCGATGCTGTTCGTCGGCCTGCTGGCGATGCTGCAGCCGACTCGGGCACTTCGTGCGGCGGCCGGCGTGGCGGCCTTTGCGACGGCCGCCATCATCTGGCGCGATCGCGACTTTCCGATCAACGAACTGATGGGAACCTGGGCCGCGATCGCGTTCGCTCTGACGGGTCTGTCGTTCGTCGTGATCCGTCCCGCCAGCCGTTCGGAGACGACCGGCACAGGTCGAGATGCGCTCGTCTACGTGCTTGCCGTCGGCGCCGGGCTCTGGTGTGTCCTGGGCCTGTCCGTCGCCCGGAACGTGATCGACCTGCATGCGATGGCGCGCACCTGGCCGGCCGTGTGCGTGCTGCCGCTGGCATTCGCGGCCGCGCTCGCGACCCGGCCCGCGCGTCGTGCTCGAGGCGCCGCGGCGGCCGTCGCGCTCGCCGGGGTCGTCTCTGGCTGCGCCGGCTCAACTGCGTTTCTCGATCGACTGAGCCGCGACCCGCTGCTGATCCCGGCGCCGGATCCCGCGAGCGAGACGATCCTCACGCGGGGCCCCATCCAGGAGTTCTCGGTGCCGTTCGGCGTCAGCGACATTCAGCTGTCGCCTGGCGGCGCCTTCGTCGGTCTCGCCTCGATCAGCGAAGACGAGCGGCAACAGATTCACGTCGGCGTTCCGGGCGCGGAGCTGACGCCCTTCGATGCCGATCGTGTCCTCTTCGTGGACGATCGCCTTGCGCTCGTCGCGCACTACGGCGAAGAGGAGACCGTTGTGCGCGCCGTCAGCCTCAGCTCGGGCAATGCTGTCGTGTGGCACCAGGCGGTGCCCGGTCTCGTCTGGCCGCGGCTTTCGATCGATGCCGCAAGAACCACCTGGTCGCTTTTTGGCGAGAGTCAGCAGGGCGAGATGCGCCGCATTCGCGGCGACATGACCGGCGCCATCACGGGTGACGAACGCTGGCCCGACCGTCGCGATGACGAGACGCCACGGCTTCCGCTGGCAATCGTCGGACGTGACGCGCTCGTCCTCGACGCCCAGTACGAGATCAGCTGGATCGACCGCACCAACGCCGTGAGATGGCTGCGGCCGTTCCAGCCCCCGACGCGGAGCCAGTCGCGCCTGGTCGCCCTCAGCGACCGCGGCGCCGCCACCCTTGCGGAATCCCGCCTGGAGGTCGATTGTCAGCCCAGTCCCATTGAAGGTGAGCCCACCGCCTGCTCGGTGTTCGATGGCACCCGGACGCGCGTGATCGTCGTCTCTCCAGGAGATTGGCGAATCACGCCCGTCATGACGCTGCCCGGCCGGTTCATGGCGTTCGGCCACGGCGGTGGCCACGCCATTCACGGCTGGTGGCGCGACTCGCCGGTCGTCCTCCAGCTCGATTCAAAATCGGTGATTCGCCTTGCCGAGTCTGCGCGCGCGTCGATCCCGGGGCTCGTCGCGAGCGGCCGGATGCTTGCCGCGTACTCGTACGAGGGCAAGCGATCGGTGATCCGGGTGTACGACATTCGATAGGCTCGGCAAAGGCCGGCTGAAGCCCGCCCCTCCCTCTGAGGTGGCAGGAGGGGCCGGCTTCAGCCGGCGCGGCAAAAGCTCACGCCGCGCTGCGAAGCGAGCGCGCGATCAGCCCGAGCCCACCGAAGAGCAGCCCGAGCATGACGATCGTGTTGAACAGCGTCGTCTGCCGGAAGTACATGTCCATGTTCATCAGGACGCTGGCGAGCACGATGACGACCCCGACGATCGTGAGCAGCCAGCCGACGACCGACTTGCCGTTGTAGAAGAGGAACGCGATGCCGGCGAGCAGCGGCAGCAGCGTCAGGCCGAACCCGCCGTACTGGCCGAAGCGCCAGAACGAGGTCGTGACGTGCACCTGATTGAGGATCAGATAGCCGCCTGACGCGGCCATGATCAGCCCGACGAAGAACTGCCCGATGCCGCCGGGAGTTCCGCCGGCGCCTGGACGCTCTCGTGCCTCCGACACACGCAGAGGATAGCAGTTCGCGGCGACGCCGGGCCATGCGCCGGAACTCGGGTAGACTGCGCGAATCCGATGCCCTCACTTGCCGGCAAGGTCGCGCTCGTCACCGGTTCGACGTCGGGGATCGGGCGCGGCATCGCCGACCAGTTCGCCGCGCTTGGCGCGCGCGTCGTGGTCCACGGGCGCGACGCCGGGCGCGCTGACGAGGCTGTTGCCCGCCTGCACGAGGCGGGACACCAGGCGGCGGCCGTCGTCGCCAATCTCGCGGACATCGACGCCTGCCGCCACGTCGTCCGGTTCACGATCGAACGGTTCGGCGGCATCGACATCCTCGTCAACAACGCGGCCGACACGTCGCGCGGCTACCTCGAGGACGCGCCGGTCGAGGTGTGGGATGCGATCATGCAAGTCAACCTGCGGGCCCCGTTCCTGTGCCTGCAGGAGGCGGTGCGGTCGATGAAGACTCGCGGCGGCGGATCGATCGTCAACATCGGGTCGGTGAACGCCTACATCGGCGAGCCCAAGCTCGGACCGTACTCCGTCTCGAAAGGCGGATTGATGACGCTCACGCGCAACGCGGCCGCGGCGCTCGCGTCCTACCGGATTCGCGTGAACCAGATCAACGTGGGCTGGACGCTCACCGAGGGCGAGGATCGTGTCAAACGTACCGAGGGCAAGAGCGGCGACTGGTTGGATGCGGCGATCGCGTCGCGGCCGTTCGGACGGCTCCTCTCGCCGCAGGACGTCGCGCACGCCGCCGCGTATTTTGCCTCCGACGACGGCGCGCTCGTGAGCGG
>Ga0111538_10008179_pt1 | contig 14043 bp, 10 predicted proteins | sample SoiMethybrSBSTD1_FD_79669 | JGI IMG/M metagenome (GOLD analysis project Ga0111538, IMG submission 79669) | Bulk soil microbial communities from a Populus tree surrounding site in Tennessee, USA - Soil MetaG P. TD hybrid SBSTD1 (version 2)... | ecosystem: Environmental > Terrestrial > Soil >... | reverse complement strand
CCCGGTTCGTCGACTTCCACGACAGCAGCGGGGCCGAGGCGACGATCGCCCTGCACAAGGTCGACGACCCGTCGCGCTACGGCGTCGTGCCCACCGACCCCGACGGTCGGGTCCGGGCCTTCGTCGAGAAGCCGGCGCCGGGCGACGCGCCCACCGACCTGATCAACGCCGGCACGTACGTGGTCGAGCCGTCCGTGCTGGCACGCATCGACGACGGGCGCCGCGTCTCGGTCGAGCGCGAGGTGTTCCCGGCGCTCGTGCGCGACCGCAGCCTGTTCGCCCTCGACGACGAGTGCTACTGGATCGACACCGGCACCCCCGAGACCTACATCCAGGCCCAGATCGACCTGACCGAGGGCCTGCGCGGCGAGCCGGTGCCCGCCGTCGACGCCACCGCCACCGTCGATCCGGCCGCGACCGTGCGGCGCTCGGTCGTCGGCCCCGGCGCCACGGTCGAGGCCGGCGCCGTCGTCGAGGGCGCCATCCTGCTCGCCGGCGCCACGGTGCGTTCCGGCGCCGTGGTCGACACGTCGGTGGTCGGGTACCGCACCGAGATCGGCGCCGGCGCGCACGTCGCCGGGCTCAGCGTCGTCGGCGACGACCAGGTCGTCCCGACGGGCGCCCGGCTCGACGGCGTGAGGCACCCCGCCGACTGCCCGTGAGGCACGGCCCGTGAGGGTCCGGCGGTGAGGGTGCTCGTCACGGGCGGCGCCGGGTTCATCGGGTCGACGCTCGTCGACCGGTTGCTGGCCGAGGGCCACGACGTCGACGTCCTCGACGACCTCAGCACCGGCACGCTCGGCAACCTGGCCGAGGCGCGGGCCGAGCGCACCAACCGGCTGCGGTTCCACCAGATCGACGTCGGCGACGGGCACGTGGCCGACCTGGTGGCGCGCCGCGGCCCCGAGGTCGTCGTGCACCTCGCCGGACGGGCCGGGGTCCGGCGCTCGGTCACCCATCCCGTCGAGGACGCCACCGCGAACATCGTCGGCATGCTCAACCTGCTCGAGGGTGCCCGGCGCGGCGGTGCCCGGAAGGTCGTGGTGGCCGCGAGCGGCGGCACCGTCTACGGCGAGGTGCGGGCGCGCAGCCTGCCCGCCAAGGAGTCGCAGGGCCAGGTGCCCCGGTCGCCCCACGGCGTCGCCACCCGGGCGGTGCTCGACTACCTGCGCCTCTACCGCCAGCTCCACGACCTCGAGTACACGGCGCTGGCCCTCGCCAACGTGTACGGCCCCCGCCAGAGGCCGGCGACCGGCGGCGATCCGTCGTCCGATGGGGCCGTGATCGCCACGTTCGCCGCCCGGCTGCTCGCCGGCGAGCCGTGCACCGTGCACGGTGACGGCGAGCAGACCCGCGACTTCCTCTACGTCGACGACTGCGTCGACGCGTTCGTCCGGGCCCTCGACCGCGGCGACGGGCTCGTGATCAACGTCGGCACCGGCGTCGAGACCTCGGTGAACGACCTGTACCGGGCGCTGGCCGCCGCCGTCGGGGCCGACGCCCCCGCCCGCTCGGCCGCCGCCCACCGGGGCGAGCTGCAGCGCTCGGCGCTCGATCCGGGCCGGGCCGCCATCCAGCTGGGCTGGCAGCCGTGGACGCCCCTCGACGAGGGCCTGGGGCGGGTGCTGTCGGCCGCGGCCGGTTCCTGACGGGCTCTACCGGAACAGGTCCTCGTGGGCGGGGCGCACGACCTCGGTGCGGACGTCGCCGCGGCCGGCCCAGCGGGGGTCGACCCCCCGGACGACGGCGGCGCAGATGCCGGTCGACTTGCCCATGACCAGCTCGGCGGCGCCGGCCAGCTCGTCGACGACGCACACCTCGGTGACCGTCAGCTCGCGGCCGAGGGCGTCGGGGGTGCCGCGCAGGTCGACCACCGCCCGGATGCCGGCGCACCCGATGGCGACGTCGGTGAGCCCGCGCCGCCACACCCGTCCGAACGTGTCGCTGATGATCACCGCCACGTGCACGCCGAGCCGGGCCCGCAGCCCGTCGCGCAGCCGCCGGGCCGAGCGGTCGGGGTCCTCGGGCAGCAGGGCGGCCCAGCCGTCCTCGACGTTCGACAGGTCGACGCCGGCGTTCGCGCACACGAACCCGTGGCGGGTCTCGCTGATGACCAGCTCGCCCCGGCGCCGCAGCACGCGCACGGACTCGCCCGCGACGATGCGGGCCTTGCTGTCGGGATCGCCGGGATCGATCGGCACGAGCTGGGCCTCGGCCTTCGACACCACCTTCTGCGTGACGACGAGCACGTCGCCGTCGGCGAGGTCGGGCGCCGCCTCGGCCAGCAGCGTGGCCAGGTCGTCGCCCGGGCGCACCTCGCCGACGCCCTCGACGGGCAGGATCTGCAGTCCGGCGGCCACCGTCGCCCCTTTCGTCAACCGAGCGCCACCGCGCAGAGGGCGGCGGCGGCCTCGGGGTCTCGCATGATCGTGTCGGTGACGAGGCAGCGCAACCCCTCGGCGCGCACGGCCTCGGCGTGCTCGGCGTCCTGCTGATCGATGACGAGCGTGCCCGCCACCGGCGCGTACAGCCGGGCGATCGCGACGACCGAGTCGTCGTGGCCGAGCTCGCGCATGAGCCGGTCGGCCGGGCCCTTGAGGGCGCGCCCGCCGACGAGGGGCGAGATCGCGACGACGTCGTCGCGCCGCGCCTGCACCGCCTCGCGCAGCCCGTCGACGGCCAGCAGCGGGCCGATCGAGACGATGGGGTTGGACGGCGCCACGACGACGGTGTCGGCGGCCGCGATGGCCTCGCGCACCCCGGGGGCCGGACGCGCCGAGTCGGCGCCGTCGAACCGCACGGCCGCCACGGCGACCGCGTGCCGGCGGCGGACGAAGTAGTCCTGGAAGGCGACCTCGTCGCCCGTGTCGGCCAGCGTCAGCACCGTGCGCACCGGGTCGTCGGTGGCGGGCAGCACGGTCAGCTCGAGCCCCCACCCCCGGGCGATCTCGCCGGCGACGGCCGACAGCGGCGCGCCCTGGGCGCGCCGCCGGGTGCGGTACAGGTGGGTGCCGAGGTCGCGGTCGCCGAGGCCGAACCAGGTCTCGCCGCCGTAGCGCTCGAGCGTGGCCATGGCCTGCCACGACTCGTCGCGCAGGCCCCAGCCGCGCTCGGGGTCGATGGCGCCCGCCACCGTGTAGACGACCGTGTCGAGGTCGGGGCTGATGGCCAGCCCGTGCATCTCCATGTCGTCGGCGACGTTGACGACGGCGGTGACGTCGGCCGGCGGGACCGTGCGCACCATGCCGGCGAGGAGGCGGGCCGCGCCGACCCCTCCGCACAGGACGGCGACGCTCACGACGGGGACGAGATCACGCGATGCCCTTGAGCTTCCCCTCGAGCAGGGCCACGTCGGCGTCGACCATGAGGTGGACGAGGCTCTCGAAGCTGGTCCGCGGCTCCCACCCGAGCACGCGCCGAGCCTTCGACGAGTCGCCGACCAGCAGGTCGACCTCGGCCGGCCGGAAGAACTTCTCGTCGACGATGACGTACTTCTCCCAGTCGAGGCCGACGCGGTCGAAGGCGAGCTCGCAGAACTCGCGCACCGAGTGGGTCTCGCCGGTGGCCACCACGTAGTCGTCGGGCTCGTCCTGCTGCAGCATCAGCCACATGGCCTCGACGTAGTCGCCGGCGTAGCCCCAGTCGCGCTTGGCGTCGAGGTTGCCGAGCCGCAGCTCGGTCGTGAGGCCGAGCTTGATCTTGGCGACGGCGTTGGAGATCTTGCGCGTCACGAACTCGAGGCCGCGGCGCGGGCCCTCGTGGTTGAACAGGATGCCGCTCGTTGCGTGCAGGTCGTACGACTCGCGGTAGTTGATCGTGATCCAGTGGCCGTAGACCTTGGCGACGCCGTAGGGCGAGCGCGGGTAGAACGGCGTGGTCTCGCTCTGGGGCACCTCGACGACCTTGCCGAACATCTCGCTCGACGACGCCTGGTAGAAGCGGATCTCGGGGTTCGTGATGCGGATGGCGTCGAGCATGCGGGTGACGCCGATGGCCGTGAACTCGCCCGTCAGCACCGGCTGCTGCCACGACGTGGGCACGAACGACTGGGCCGCGAGGTTGTACACCTCCTCGGGCTGGTACTCCTGCAGGATCGTCAGGATCGACACCTGGTCGAGCAGGTCGCCGTGCACGAACTGGATGCGGTCCTGGAAGTGCCCGATGCGCTCCCAGTTGACGGTGCTGGTGCGCCGCACCATGCCCAGCACCTCGTACCCCTTGTCGAGGAGCAACTCGGCCAGGTGCGAACCGTCCTGCCCGGTGATGCCGGTCACCAGTGCTCTCTTGGTCACGTTCAGGTCTCCTCTGCTAGTGCCGTGTCATGCGACGTTCGTCTCGTCCACGGTGAGTCGAAGCTGGCCGGCGTGGTGAGGCGCAGACGTCGTGTGACACGGCACGAGGTCCGCCAGGTTGTCAGCAGCCAAGGCGGGCCCGCCAGTCTGCCAGGACGTCGGTGAGCGTCTGGGCGAGGGGGATCGTGGGCTCCCACCCGGTCGCCGTCCGCAGCGCGCGGTTGTCTCCCACCAGGACCGGGATGTCGACCGGGCGCTGGAGGGCGGGGTCGGACACCAGCCGCATGGGCCGGGACGCCATCGCCAGCAGCGCCTCGGCGATCTGCTGGACCGAGAACGCCTCGCCCCGGCAGACGTTGTAGACGGCGCCCGGCTCGCCGGCCGTCATGAGCAGCCGGTAGGCGCGGACCACGTCGCGCACGTCGGTGACGTCGCGCCGGGGGGTCATGTTGCCGATGGGCACCTCGTCGCCGCCGTCGCGCTCGTTGCGGGCGATGCGGGCGGCCACCGACGGGGCGACGAAGCGGTCGCTCTGGCCGGGGCCCAGGTGGTTGAACGCCCGCACCCGGATCACCGGGAGCCGGTGGCCCAGCCAGGCCTGCTGGGCGAGGGCGTCGGCCGCGACCTTGGAGGCCGCGTACGGTGAGACCGGCCGCAGGGGCTGGTCCTCGTCGAGGGGCAGCTCGTCGGCGGTGACCCGCCCGTAGACGTCGGCGCTGGTGACCGCCAGCACGCGCTCGGCCCCGGCCTGGCGGCTGGCCTCGAGCACGTTGAGCGTGCCGAGCGCGTTGGCCAGGAACGTCTCGCGGGGCTCGACCCAGCTGCCCCCGACGTCGGCGGCGCCGGCGAGGTGGTAGACGGCCTCGGGCTTGGCCGCGACGACGGCGTCGGTCAGCGCCTCGGCGTCGGCGATGTCGATGCCGTCGACGTTGCGCTCGAGCTCGACGACGTCGTCACCCTGTTGTTCGAGGTGCCGGACGAGGTGAACACCGACGAATCCCCCAGCTCCGGTGACCAGCGCTCTCACGGGCGGACATCGTAGGTGGTCGGGGGTCACCCTCTTGAACCGGTGGCAGCCGCCCGGTGGAACACGCCCGCGAGCTCGTCGGCAGCGCGGCCCCAGTCGTAGCCGCCGGCCACCCGGTGGCCGCGGTCGACGAGCTCGGCCCGGTGGGCGTCGTCGCGGAGCAGCCGGTCGATCGCGGCCGCGAGGGCGTCCGCGTCGCCGACGGCGACCAGGTCGGCGCCGTCGCGGCACACCTCGGGCAACGCGCCGGCGCGGGTGGTCACCACCGGGACGCCGGCGGCCATCGCCTCGACGGTCGGGAGCCCGAACCCCTCGTAGACGGAGGGGAACGCGTAGACGGCGGCGGCCGCGAGCAGGTCGACGCGCTCCTGCTCGGCGACGCGCCCGAGCCGGGCGATGCGGTCGCGGTGCACCGCGGCCCCGATCGCTTCGGTCAGCGACCCGGCGCCCCAGCCGTCGCCGCCGGCGACGACCAGCCGCAGGGCCGGGTCGTCGGCCGCCAGGCGGTCGAACGCCCGCACGAGCGTGGGCAGGTCCTTGCGGGGCTCGACCGTGCCGACGGCGAGCACGAAGCGGTCGCCGCCCGCCAGGCGCCGGCCGGCCGCGGGGTCGCCGGCCGGGTCGGTGGGGGCGCCGTGGTGGATGGCGACCACCCGGTCGGGGTCGGCACCGAACGCATCGATGACCTCGTCGCGCACGAAGGCCGAGGGCGTGTGGACCCACGCCCCCCGGCGCAGCGCGCGGCGGAGCAGCCCGGGGAAGGCCAGCGTGAACTCGTTGGCGAGCTCGGGGAAGCGCAGGGGCGTGAGGTCGTGCACGGTCACGACGCCGGCGGCGTGCGTCGGCGGCACGACGAAGTTGGGCCCCCACACGACGTCGTGGCGACCGATCCAGCGGTCGATCCGAGGGTGGTCGGTGCGCTGCCACACCTCGTGCAGCGGCCGGGCCGCCATCGGCCGGTCGACCACCCGCACCGCGGGGGGCACCGCGGCCCGGAGCCGGCCGCGGCCGCGCCAGGTGACGGCGAAGGCGGTGAGCTCCAGGTCGTCCCGCCCGGCGAGGCGGTCGACGAGCGCCCGGGCCGTCACGCCCACGCCGGTGAGCGGCGTGAGCTGCGACGTGAGGTCGACGGCGACGCGCAGCAACCGGCTAGCGACCGCCGACGGTGCGCTCGACCTGCTCGGTCACCTGGCGCACGGTCTCGCCGACCTGGCGGGAGATCTGGCGGCGTTGCGCCTGCAGGTGGTCGAGCCCGAGGATGCCGAGGCCGACCGCGGTGTACACGGTGTTCTCGACCGCGGCGGTGATGTCGTCGACGGAGATGCCTGCAGGGCCGGACATGCGCGGTCGACCTTACCGGCTCGCCCGTGCGCCCGGCCTCCGGGCGGCGGGGGGTCCGCGGCCGCCGCGGGGGCCTCCGGTACCGTCCGCGTGTCGTGGAGCCCGCAGCGCAGCCGCCGTCACCGCGCCCCGTGGTCGCCGTCGTCGTCACACACGACGCCCCCGAGGAGCGCTTCGAGCAGGTCCTGCGCGCCCTCGCGGCGCAGGACTACCCCAACCTCGACGTCCTCGTGGTCGCGAGCGGCTCGGTCGATCCCACCGAGCGCGTTCACGCCGTGCTGCCGGCCACGCACGTCCACCGCATCGAGGGCGACCCCGGGTACGGCGAGGCCGCCAACTCGGTCCTCGGGCGGGTGTCGGGGGCCGAGTTCTTCGTGTTCGCCCACGACGACGCCGCCCCCGACCCGGGGGCCGTGAGCGCACTGGTCGCCGCGGCCGACCAGTGGGACGCCGACGTCGTCGGGCCGAAGCTCGTCGACTGGGACGATCCCCGCCGGTTCACCCAGTTCGGCATGACGGTCGACCGCGTGGGGGTGGCGCTGCCGTTCGTCGAGCGGGGCGAGCTCGACCAGGGCCAGCACGACGGGCTGCGCGACGTGTTCGCGGTGCCGGGTGCCTTCACGCTCGTGCGGGCCGAGCGGTTCGAGGAGATCGGCGGCTTCGACGAGGCCATCACGTTCCAGAACGACGACCTCAGCCTGGCCTGGCGGGCGCGGGTGGCCGGCGCCAAGGTGCTGGTGACGTCCGCCGCCCGCGTCCGCCACGCCGAGGCGTTCGCCGACCGCCCGCAGGCGGGCGAGGCGGCGCGCCTGGCGGCCCGCCACCGCGTCCGCGTCCTGCTGAGCTCGTACCGGTTCTGGACCCTGCTGCTGGTCGTCCCGCAGGCCCTGGCGCTGGCCGTCGTCGAGGCGCTGGGGGCGCTCGCCACCGGGCGGCTCGACCGGGCTCGCGCCGCCGTCACCGCCTGGCCGTGGAACCTCCTGCACCTGCCGTCGCTCGTCGCGGCCCGGCGCGAGGTGGGTCGCTTCCGGCGCATCGGCGACCGTGAGGTGCACCGCCACCAGGTCCGGGGGCTCGTCGGGCCCCGCCTCACGCTGCTGCGCGTCGGGGTCGGGGGGCGGGCGTCCGGCCGCCTCGGCGCCCGCCGGGTCACCGCGGTGCCGGTGCGGGGGCGGATGGACGTCGATCCGGCGGCCTGGTCACCGGGGACGGCGCTCGTGGCGCTCGCGCTGGCCGCGGTCGTGCTGGTCGGCAGCCGGCACCTGGTGACCCGCTTCGTACCCGTCATCGGCGAGCTGGTCCCGGCCGGCGCCGGTCCGCGTGACCTGCTCGGGTCGTGGGCGGGCGGGTGGCGCCCGGTGGGCCTCGGTGCCGACGCCTCGACGCCGGGGGTGGCGGGGGTGTTCGCCCTGGCCGGCGCCCTCCTGGCGGGCAACATGGGGCTCGCCCGGACGGTGCTGACCGTCGGCCTGGTGCCCCTCGGCGTCGTCGGCGCCCACCGCCTGCTGGCTCCCACCGGCTCCAAGCGGGCCCAGGTGGCTGCGGCCGTGGCCTACGCCGCGGTCCCGCTGCCGTACGACGCGCTCGCGACCGGGCGCTGGGGGGCGCTCGCGGCCTACGCCGGCGCCCCCTGGATGCTCGGCCGGCTGGCACGGGCGTCGGGGGTCCTGCCCTTCGGCCCGGCGGTCGACCCCCTCGACGACGCCATCCTGCCGGGGGGCGTCGCCGACGAGGTCGTCGTGCGCCACCGGCTGTGGAAGCACGTCGTCGTCACGGGCGCCGTGACCGCGGCCACCGGCCTGTTGCTGCCGCAGGCGCCGCTGCTGCTCGTGGTCATGGGCCTCGCCGTCGTGCTCGGCTCGCTCCTGGCCCGAGAGGTGCGGGGCACCGGGCGCACGCTCGTCGCGGCGGGCGGAGGCGCCGCCGTGGCCGCGGTGCTGCTGCTGCCGGCGACCCTCGACGTCGTCGCCACCCCCGGCGCGATCGAGGCGTGGCTCGGGGCCGGCACCGGCGCGGCGGGGCTGTCCGCCGTCGACGTGCTCACGTTCCACACCGGGCCGGCCGAGCTGTGGATGGCGGGGTTGGCGCTGCTGGGAGCCGCTGCGGTGCCGGTGCTGGTCGGGCGCCGCTGGCGCCTGGGCTGGGCGGCGCGGGGCTGGACCGTCGCCGTCGTGTGCTGGGGCTTGGTGTGGTGCGGCGAGCAGGGCTGGCTGACCGCCCGGCGCCCCGACGCCGGCGTGCTGCTCGCACCCGCCGCCGCCGGCCTGGCTCTGGCGGTCGGCCTCGGCCTGTCCGCGGTCGAGCACGACGTCCGGGGACGGGCGTGGCGGTTCGGGGCGCGGCGCCTGGTCGTGGCAGGCGGGGTGCTGGCCCTGTGCGGATCGACCGTCGCCGTCGTGGTGGCCTCGACCGACGGCTGGTGGAACATGCCGCGCGACGACTACGCCGGCCTGGTCGGGTTCGCGGACGGGGCGGTGCGGGACGACCCCTCGCGGGTGCTCTGGGTCGGCGACGACGAGCTGATCCCCGGGGGTGAGGGCTGGCCCCTCGGCGACCACCTGGCCTACACGGCGTCGACCCGCCGGGCCGTCCCCGGGGTCGCCGACCTGTGGCCGACCACGGCCGACGGTGCGTCCGAGCGCCTCGGCGACGCGCTCGAGCTCGCCCTCGACCAGCAGACGACGCGGCTCGGCGAGCAGCTCGCCCCGCTCGGCGTGCAGTTCGTGGCGGTGCCCCGCCAGCTCGCCCCGTCCGACGCCACCGATCACGACGCGGCGGCGGACCGGGCCGCGGCCGTGCTCGAGGGTGCTCTGGCCGGGCAGCTCGACCTCCAGGAGGTCCGCGACGACCGGGGCCTCGTGGTCTACCGCAACACCGCCGTCGTTCCGCTGCGGTCGGCCACCACGGACGACGCGGACGAGGCCGACGACGGCCCCCGGGCGGTGCTCGACGACGACGTGTCCGACCGCTACGCCGCCGGCCCGGTGCCGGGCGACGCGACCGTGGTGCAGTCGTCGACGACGTCGGACAACTGGCGCCTCGTCGTCGATGGCCGCGCGGCCGACCACGGGGTGGCCGACGGCTGGGCCGACGCCTTCTCGGTGCGGTCGGGCGGGCGGGCCGCCCTCGGGTACCACACCCCGCTCGGCGTGCGACTGCTGGTCGGCGGGCAGGTCGTGCTGTGGCTGGCGGCCGTCGCCCTCGCCCTGCGCATGCGGTTCGGTCCGGGCGACCCGCCGCCGCGCCGTCGCGAGCGTCGGCGTCCCCGGCGGCGGTCGCCGGCGACCGACGAGGCCACCGGCGACGACGTCGCGGCCGGTGACGCCGGGCGCGACGACACCACGCCCGCCGAGGCCGACCCCGCCGTCGCGCCCCGCCAGCCGGTCGTCGTACCCGGGCCCGCCGGACCGGTGGAACCGGCCGAGCCGCCGGCGGAGCCCGTCGAACCGGTGGAGCCGGCCGAGTCGCCGGTGGAGCCGGCCGAGCCCGCCGAGCCCGCTCGGCCCGAGCCCGTGCCCGCCGCGACCTCCTCCGAGCGATGACCGACGACGAGGCGCCCCCGGCGCACGGCCGGCGCGACCGGCGCCGGCCCGTGCGGGGCCGGGCCGATCGGCGCAGCGTCGTCACGCGGCTGCCGGTGGTGCTCGTGCTCGGAGCGGCGGTGGTCGGGGCGGTCGTCGTCGACGGGGCGCGGGACGGGACGACGGGCGAGGCCACCGGTACCGCCGCGCCCCGCGCCGTCATGCCGGCGTCGCCGCCGCCCGAGCGCGGGACGTCGACCTGGTACTGCGCGGCCGGCACCGCCGTCGGCGACGGGTTCGCCGATCACACCGTGACCATCCAGAACCCGACCGCCGACGACCTCACCGCCACGCTGACCGTCTACTCCGGCGACGTGGTCGCGCCCGCGCCCGCCGGCGACGCCGCCGCCGGACGGACCAGCACGGCGACCGCCGGTGACACGACGACATCCACCACGACCGCCGGCGGCACGGCGACGACCACGAGCACGAGCACCACGGCCGGCAGCACGGCGTCGTCCGGCGCGGCTGCGGCCGCGGTGCCCACCGAACCGGTGGCCGAGCAGGTCGACCTCCCGGCCGGCACGACCACGTCGGTGCACCTCGCCGACCTGGTCGACGCGCCGCTGGCGGCGGCCCTCGTCGAGGTCGACGGCGCGGACGTGGCCGTCGAGCACCGGGTCGCCGGCCCCCACGGCGCCGACGTCGGGCCCTGCTCGACGTTCGCGGCCCCGACGTGGCACTTCGCCTGGGGCTCCACTGCCCGCGACGCCCGCGACGTCGTGGTGCTCTTCAACCCGTTCCCGAGCGGCGCTACCGTCGACGCCCGGTTCGTGACCGACGACGGCGGGCGCGAGCCCGTGCGCTTCCAGGGCTTCCCGGTGCCGCCCGGAAGCGTGGTCGGCGTCGACGTCGGCGACGACGTGACCGGGGCCGACGAGGTCGCCGCCACGTTCCGGGTGCGGTCCGGCCGCGTCGTGATCGAACGACTCGAAGAGCTCGACGGTTCGTTCGGCCTGGAGGGCCTCGACCTCACGCTCGGCTCCCCGAGCGCGGGCACGTCCTGGGTCTTCGCCGACGGCGAGGCCTCGTCGGCCGGTCTCGGCCCGCCCGACCCCACCACCGGCGAGCGGCCCCGCGCCGACGAGGCCGACTCCGGCGGGGACGACGAGGGGGAGGAGGGGGACGAGGCCGACGGCGATCCGGCCGACCCTCGCGACGACGCCGACGCCACCGTGACCACCGAGCGCATCGTCGTGTACAACCCCGGCGACGATCGGGCCGAGGTCGACGTCAGCCTCGTCCCGACCACGGATCAGCCCGAACCCCCACCGCAACCGTTCCGGCTCACGGTCGGGGCGGGGCGCTTCGAGGTCGTCGACTACGGCTCGCAGGACCGGGTCGTGCCCGGCGTCGGGCACGCCACGGTGGTGCGCTCGACCAACGGCGTCCCGGTGGTGGCCGAGCGGGTCACCATCGACGAAGGGCCCGAGCAGGGCGCCGACGACGAGCGGCTCGGCGAGCTCAGCGCCGCGACCGGAGCGCGGCTCGCCGCCACGACCTGGCGACTGCCCGACGTGGGCGACCTCGGAGGCGACGACCGCACGATCGAGGCGGTGGTCTTCAACCCCGGCGCCGGCCGCCCGGCGACCGTGCGCTTCACCACGCTCGCCGGTGAGGTCGGGAGCTCCGTCGAGGTGCCGCCCGGCGCCCGGGTCGCGGTCGCGCTCGGCCCCGACGCCACCGACGCCACCGGGACGTCCGACGCGCCGACGGGTCTGGTCGCCGAATCCGACGTGCCCGTCGTGGTCGAACGGGTGATCCGCACCGCGGACGGACGCCGCGTGGTCGCCGCCCCCGCGATCCCGGCCGGCGCCGGGGTCGTCGACCTCGACGCCGCCGGCTGACCCGGCGCCACGCTGTCGACCGCGGTGGCACCGCGGCGCGAGGTCGGCGTCCTCGTCGGACCGACGTGAACGCCCACCCGTGCGGCCTCGTATCCTCGGTGCCGTGGACCGGTTGCTGCTCGTCGTCGGCCTCGTGATCGTGGCGGTGGCGGTGGCGGTCGTGGTGCAGCGCCGGCGCCCGCAGGCCGAGCCGACCAACGTCGGCTACTCGCTGCCCGACCAGGTCGACCGGCGCGACTTCGACCGCCCCGAGGCGCCCTGGCTGGTGGCCGTGTTCACGTCGGCCACGTGCTCGACGTGCGCCGGCGTGTGGGGCAAGGCCCGCCTGCTCGCGAGCGACGACGTGGCCGCCCAGGAGCTCGAGGTCACCGCCGCCCGGGCCGTCCACCAGCGCTACGGCATCGACGCGGTGCCGTCGGTGGTGATCGCCGACCGCGACGGCGTGGTGCGCGCCACGTTCGTCGGCCCGGTCACGGCCACCGACCTGTGGGCGAGCGTCGCCGAGCTCCGCGAGCCCGGCACGCTGCCGACCGGCGGGTGCGACCACGGGGTGGACGCGGCCGACGATCGCGCCGCCGGCTGAGTGCGCCGCCCGCCGGGGCCCGCCGTCAGGTGGGGGGAGCGGGCGGCGGCTGCGAGCCGGTGAGGGCGTCGCCGGGCGTGGTGACGGGAGCGTCGGGCCCGCGGCCCGGACCGATGTCGACCCCCGGGTGGTCGTCGCCGGCGGGGGCGTCGCTGGGCTCGATCGTGCCACCGGCCAGCGTGATGAGGCGGGTGACCTCGGAGCCGTCGATGGTCTCGTGCTCGAGCAGTGCCCGGGCCACCAGGTCGAGGCCCTTGCGGTGCTCGAGCAGGGTCTGCTTGCAGCGCTCCTCCTGCTTGCGGAGGATGCTCTCGACCTCTTCGTCGATGACCCGGGCGGTCTCGTCGGAGTAGTTGCGGGTGTGGATGAGGTCCTCGCCCAGGAACACCTCGCCGCTCGACCCCCACGCCATCGGGCCGACCCGCGACGACATGCCCCACTCGGACACCATCTTGCGGGCGAGCTCGGTGGAGCCGACGAGGTCGTTGTTGGCCCCGGTCGAGATCACGCCGAACACCAGGTCCTCGGCACAGCGGCCGCCCATGCGGACGACCAGGCTGTCCTCGATGTAGTCCTGCCGGTAGATGTGCTTCTCGTCGACCGGCAGCTGCTGGGTGACGCCGAGCGCCATGCCGATGGGCAGGATCGTGACCTTGTGCACGGGGTCGGCGGTGGGCAGCACCGCGGCGCACACCGCGTGGCCGGCCTCGTGGTAGGCGATGACCTCCTTCTCGGGGTCGGACAGCGCCATCGACTCGCGCCGGGCGCCCATGAGCACCCGGTCACGGGCCTGCTCGAAGTCGCTGGCCCGGATCTCGTCCTGGCCGGACCGGACCGCGAACAGGGCGGCCTCGTTGACGAGGTTGGACAGGTCGGCGCCGCTCATGCCCGGCGTGCCCCGGGCCACCACGTCGAGGTCGACGTCGGGGGCGAGCCGCTTGCTCTTGCTGTGCACCTCGAGGATGGCCCGGCGCTCCTCGAGCTCGGGGAGCGGCACGACCACCTGGCGGTCGAACCGGCCCGGCCGGAGCAGGGCGGGGTCGAGGATGTCGGGGCGGTTGGTGGCCGCCATCATGACGATGCCCTCGGTGGCCTCGAAGCCGTCCATCTCGGACAGCATCTGGTTGAGGGTCTGCTCGCGCTCGTCGTGGCCGCCGCCGAGGCCTGCGCCGCGCTTGCGGCCGATCGAGTCGATCTCGTCGACGAAGATGATGGCCCGGCCCAGCTTGCGGGCGTTCTGGAACAGGTCGCGGACCCGGCTGGCGCCGACGCCGACGAACATCTCCATGAAGTCGGACCCCGTGACCGACAGGAACGGCACGCCGGCCTCGCCGGCCACCGCCCGGGCGATGAGGGTCTTGCCGGTGCCGGG
>Ga0111538_10008177_pt1 | contig 14044 bp, 10 predicted proteins | sample SoiMethybrSBSTD1_FD_79669 | JGI IMG/M metagenome (GOLD analysis project Ga0111538, IMG submission 79669) | Bulk soil microbial communities from a Populus tree surrounding site in Tennessee, USA - Soil MetaG P. TD hybrid SBSTD1 (version 2)... | ecosystem: Environmental > Terrestrial > Soil >... | reverse complement strand
GCGGGTCCCGACACTTCTCCTGTTTTCGAATCGATTCTGGCCTGCACCGGGTTCGAAGCCAGAAACACGGCCCTCAGTTCTCACTTCGGAGCGAGAGCCTGTCGCATCTCCTGCGGAGCAGGAAACAGGACGGCAGCGAGCAGTGCAATGCCGACGGAGAGTCTCATTGTTACCAGTGATACCCCACCGAAATGAATTCGCGAAAGAAAATTTCCCTGGTACTCCACGGACATGAGCCGAATATCAGGGCGGAGTGAGATTCGGGGGCTCAGAAATACTTTGGCGCCGAGTCCGGCATTACCCATGCGATCTGATTCTCCGCTCTGCCTTGCGACGCCGCCCCCGAGCAGGAAGTACGGCTCGACTTTCCCAATGGATCCATGGAACACCGCGTTGCCCGTGAAAAGGCCCAGAGTTGTGTTTGAATACCGGAGGGCGTCGGCTTCAAATTCGGTGCCCAGCATGCGAAGGATTCTCGGGTGACCAAACGGGAATGGCCGCACACCGAACCCTCCTGCGTAGGCCACACCACTTTGAGTTTCCGGCGAACAACAGAGAAAGAATCTCTGGACCGCGCCAATGCCGCCGAAGACTTCCATGCATTTGGCGTTTCAGCCGCGGCAACCGTTACAAAAAGAATCGTCACAGAAACAACGAAAGCCAGCGCCTTGAAGGGATTCAGCAGCGTTTTCATAGCTCGGGAATTATTGACCTCCTGCGGCGGGCTGCGCCACAGGAGTTGCAGGAGGCGCCACGGTCCAGGCCACGAGTTGTGCACCTCCGTTTTGCACCCCGCGAGTCGCGACAACGACGTACTGGTTGCCGCGATACATGTATGTCATCGGCAATCCGGTCTGCGGGCCGGCCGGAAGCGGGGCCTGCCAGACGTTCTCACCTGTTTTCTTGTCGTACGCGTGGAATATCGCCTGGCCGCCTGCGCCTTCGCCGGCAAAGACGAACGTCTTAGTCACCAGCAATCCTGCACGAGCAGGGCTGCCGGTTGGTGGAACATTTGTTAATCCTGCGGCCGCAAGGTTGGCCTTGATGTTTGGAGGTGTGTCGCCGTTGGGTACCTGCCACGCAATCACGCCTTTGTTCATGTCGTAACCGGTGATTCGTCCATATGGCGGTTGCATCAGACGCAAACCATTTGGAAGCTGCGGCGCGACACCGCCCATCGTGTAGTCCGAGTCGCAGCACGCATTGTTGACACCGGGCGTCGGCGTGGGGCTGGCATTTGGCGTCAGAAGAACAATTCTCGGATCCGTTATCGAACCCACGTAAACAAAACCGGTCTCCGGGTCGGCTGCGCCGGACTCCCAGTTTGCGCCGCCGCCATAGCCCGGCACCTGGATCAGTCCTTTGGCTGCATTCGGATTGGTGGAGGATGTCGGCGGTGTGAAGATCGGCCCGATCTTATATCCCTCAAGAAGCTTCAACGCCGTTTGCCGAAGCGCCGGAGTGAAATTGATGATGTTGTCCGGCGTTACGCCTTGTACGTCGAAGGCGGGCGGCTTGGTGGGGAAGGGCTGAGTTTTTGCTGTCCATTCGCCTTCAACATCGGTTTGGGGCACTGCTTTTTCCTCGATCGGCCAGACGGGTTTTCCCGACACGCGGTCGAAGACATAAGCAAACGCCTGCTTCGATAATTGAACGACGGCCTTGATGGGTCTTCCATCCACGTTGATATCGACAAGGATCGGATGCGGTGGCATGTCGAAATCCCAGATGTCGTGATGGACCAGTTGGTAGTACCAGACCATCTTTCCACTGCGGATGTCGAGACAGATGAGGCTGTCCGCGTAGAGATTGTTGCCGTGGCGCGATCCTCCGTACGGATCGTTCGTCGCGGACTCCACATTGAGATACATGTATCCGAGTTGCGTATCGACGGAGAGCGGCCCCCAGACACCTGCGTTGCCCGTGTATTCCGCTGATCCATTGAGCCATGTTTCGTAGCCGGGCTCTCCTTTGCGGGGGATCGTGTGAAAGACCCACTTCTTTTTTCCGGAGCGCACATCAAAAGCCATGACGTCGCCCTTCACGTTGGCTTTATTGGACCTGCTGCCAGGTTGCAGTGCGGGTCCCACGACGATGGTGTCCTGCGAAATTGCGACGGGAGAGCTGTTGCCGATTTTTCCCGTGGGATCTCCTTTGTAGTCGAGATCGAGTTCCTTGAAGAGATCCACAATGCCGTCTTTGCCGAAGCTCGAAACCGGAACGCCATTCTTTGCGTTCAATGCAATCAACTGGAATCCCGGAGTCACAAAGACAATCCGCTCATCACCGCGGCCGTCGGTCCAGTAAGACACTCCCCGATGGATCTTGCGCGGCGCTTGATCAAATCGCTCGGCTTCGTTGGGCCGGTACATCCATAGAGTCTCTCCGGTCCCTGCGTTGGCGGCGAGAACGTAGCGGCGTTGATCCATCGTGAAGTAAAGAACTCCATTGACCATGAGCGGCGTTGTCTCGCTGGACGGCGCTGCGCCGGGCATCAGGCTGTCGGACTTCCACACCCACGCCACACGCATATTTTTAATGTTGTTTCGGTTGATTTGATCCAGGGGCGAGTAACGGGTGCTGCCTTCGTCGCCGCCATAAGCGCGCCACTCGCCGTTGCGGGCGCCTTGCTGTCCTGGCAGTGGCGAAGTCAGTAGCATCGCGACGATTGCGAGTCCGAACAAGGCCGATCGTAGCCGAGTCATGAGATCCCTCCATCGAATCGAAGGTCTGACGAGGCCGCCAGACTACGCTTCGGGTTTGTTCAAGTCAATTTCGTGGAAGCGACCGCGGATTACGCGGATTAAGACGGATTGCGCGGATTCAATCTGTGTAATCCGTCTTAATCTGCGTAATCCGCGGTACGGTCTCGTACACTTCAACCAGCCGTGCGGCAGATTTCTCGATCCCGTAGTGGGCGCGCACATTCTGGAATCCGTTCTCTCCGAACGTGCAAGCGGCGACCGGATTCTTATAGAGGTAGTGGAATGCGTCGGCCAACGCCTCCGGATCGTCGGGCGTCACGAGCAGGCCGCTACCTGTCTTCTCGAGAATCTCCACGAAAGCGCCTCGCCGTGGCTGCGCGAGCGGGACGCCGGATGCCATGGCTTCCAGCAGAAACATTCCTTTGGGTTCGTCGTAGGTTGCCGGGACGGACAGCACGTCGAGGCTTCTGAGGAACGCCAGTTTGCCTTCGCGGTCCACGACGCCGTGATAGGTGAACTCCTGCTCGAGTCCTGCTCTTCTCAGGATGCGCTTCACGCTATCCAGATATGTCGCGTGAGAGGGCGAAACATATCCGGCAGCATCCAGCTTCGCGTTCGAAACATCCGGCCGGCGGCGGAATCGCACATACGCTTCTGCCAGTACATGAAGTCCCTTCTCCGGTGCGATCCGGGCGAAGTAACCGACGCGAAATTCACGATTGTCCTCCCTGTGAGGCTTCCGCTCATAGCCTTCCATGTTTATCCCGAGTGGCACGACGGAGATCTTGCTCCTGGGAATGCGCAGGTATTCGGACATGAACTCCGCACAGTATTCGCTCACAGCAATGAAGTGATCGACGTGGCCTACCTGGGAGCGTATGCGTTCAAGTGCCTGCCGGTGGTAAGGCTCAATCAGACCCTCAATGAAGAGTTCCTCGCCCTGAAGTGTGCACACCACGGGGCGGCCCAGTGCCTCTCGCAGCACTTTCGCGAGAGAAATCAGAAGGGAATTGGGAAGATTGATGATGTCCGGTAGCGGCTCGGCCCGAACCCATTCCAGCAATTTCTCAAATTCGCGACGAAGCACACCGGACTCGCCGTTCAACATCGAGAGCGTCAGTTCGCCGAGCATCTTCGGATCGTTTGAGACCATGCGACCGGCGAACGCGCCGATGACACCGGGCGTGTCCCAGAAGCGATCGAAAAATCGAGGAAGACCGCGAAAGAAACCAACGTAGTGCTGAAGGTAGACGCTAATACCGCCGAACAGAACGCGAGGCTGGCTGACGTTCGGCTCATCCGTGCGGGTGGGCGTGTAAACGGGAATCAATGTGACATCATGACCGCGCGCGAGAAGTTCTCTTGCCAGCGCGTTATCCCGCGCGCAACTGCCACAATACATTCCCGCCGCTCCTGCCGTGATGGACAGGATCTTCACAACACTGCGCTTTGAAAGGCCCGGGCTCTGAAGAGGAAGTCGACGATGTTGCCCTCGTGGGGCTGTAACCAGTTCAGCTTTGTTGTGGGAATGGGACCAAGATTCAACCGGTCGATGTGAACCGCGTTGGTCAGCTTCCGCCGAAATTCATCGTTGCTCGTGATGGCGGTGCATACGAGTGTGGGCCCTACGGCTTCGATCATCTTTGATTCCGGGCACTCCACCACGGTCACAAACGGGAACATGTATTCTTTTTTCGCGATCGCGGCTTCCGGAGATTCGCAATGCACAACGGTCGGAAGCAGGTAATCCGCCTTGCCTTGTTTCACCACGCGGTTGCCGCCGCGATACTTGTTGGTCACATCGGTGACGCCCGCCTGCTGGAGATCGGCATCGATCGCGTTGGATACGGAGTCCGCGACACCGGCAACCGTAAAGGCCGCGAGTTCTGCTTGAGGATTATCCGGCGGCAGGGGAACCACTTTGGCGAGGCGCTGCGCAAGGGCATCCGCGATTTCCCGGGTATGCCGGCTCGCCCAAATGCCCGAACAGTTGATGCAGCCGCGGCCGCTGTTGATTGCAACACTTTCCGCCATGAGATCGACAAACTTTTCCCAGTGATCGACCTCGTCATCTCCGATGAGAATCTTGGAAAAGCCTGGACCGTGAGCTTGAACGCGCGGATTCCCGCGATACCGCTCCACCGTTGCAGTCCCGCCGAAGATCAGGCTGCGGTTGCAGCTCTCGAGAACGGCCGCGCCTATATCGGCTTCTCCTGGATACAGAGAGATGGCCTCGCGCGGAACGCCTGCTTCGAAGAACGCTGCGGCCATGCGATACGGCGTCCAGGGTTCCTGGGGGCCCGGCTTAAGGACCAACCCGATCTGCATCGGAATGATCGGCATCCACAACGTGTGCACTCCGGGCGAATTCGAGGGAAGCACGAGGCCCAGCACCGGTGTTTGCGCCTGGTAACTGATGGGGACGCCGCGCTCTTCGCCGAAGCCGCGTGTGAGAACACGAAGATCCAGGCCTCGCGTGAGCGATGTGAGGATGTCCTGGATGTTCGTCAGCACGAACGCGTGTTTCTGCATGTTCATGCGGCAAAGGTGCTCGGGCAAACCCGTACTTGCCGACTGAGCCCGAACGAATTCATCGGGACTCTGCGTTCCATTACCCATTGGCAGGGTGGCTTTCATGTAAAGCTCGCCTGCACGAACGATTCGTTGAATCAGGTCCTGTATGTCGATGGCTGTGAGCGCATCACGGGCCGCCTGGGCTTTGCGCATGTCGCGATGGATCATCCCTGCATTCGCTCGCCCGACCTTTGCGATCGGCTCACCGGTTGCGAAGTGCGTGACCTGATCGAATTCAAGACTTTCGTAGGGCTGTCCCCAACGGATCACTGGAAGCTGAATCATGTCAATACACTCCCACAGTCGTTGTCGCAGCGAACTCGTGAAACGGACGCACGCCGCTGACTCCATCCCACGGATATTTTTCGAATGGAGATTCTCGTTCTCCTTCGTCACGTTCGAGGAAGCCGGGCATGAAGAACTCTTTTGTCAGTGTCGTCAGTTTTACGCGTCCGGTTTCTCCATAGGCCACCACCTTGTTCGCGTCCTTGAAGTCCACGACTTCAATAACAGCCCGTGGCTGGGGCGAGTAGTACGAGATTTTGTAATTGTTGAACGGTCCGCTCGGCGCGCTCGAGGCAAGACCCATCAGCGTGTTTCCATAGGTCGGTGTCATGAATGCGCCATCGAGTAGTTCTTCGTGCGCGAAGCGATTCCATTGCGGGGTGAATTCCGTTCCTCCGGAGAAGATTCCCGTGATTCCCATCTTGCGGATCGAACTGCCCATGGACTCGAGCCGAAGCGCGAGCGACTCCAGCAACTTCGGAGTCGTGAACATGCACTTGATGTCGTGCCCTGCCTGGAGAATGGTGACGGCCTGGTCGATCACGTGATCCTTGTATGCCTGCAGGTGTTCCATCCAGCCCTTCTTGATCAGCTTGATGACCCATCGCGGGTCGAGATCCACGCAGAAGCAGATTCCACCGCGCACCTGTGTGAGATGTTCGACGCCAAGACGAAGACGCCGGGGACCTGACGGGCCCAACATCAGCCAGTTGCCACCACGCGGAAAGGACTCGTCGGGAAGCGTGTTGCTGAAGAGTTCGTAATCGGTTCGAAAGTCGTCGCAGTTGATTCGCGTTTTCGGAACACCCGTGGTGCCTCCGGTCTCAAACACGTAGACGGGTTTTCCGGCAAGGCCCTTCGGTATCCACCGCTGGACAGGTCCGCCGCGAAGCCACTCGTCTTCGAAGAGGCCAAAGCGCTTCAAGTCATCGAAACGTTGAACCTCGCGACGCGGGTCCCAGTCGAGTTTCTTCGCGAACTCGAGCCAGAAGGGACAGCCCGAAGCAGGATCAAAGTGCCACGCCACAACCTCACGCACCCACGCATCGAGTCGGTCCCGATGTGATTGAACTGACGCCGCCAACGGCGCAGACGATTCCGATATTTGCATGGCGCTGGAGTATAGCATTGCGATAATGTTCCCCGACTCGGAGCGAACATGAAAAATGTGTCGGGAACAGCGAAGCTGACATCGCTGCAGTGGGTGATCTGCGGCATCGCCGCCATTGGTTTTCTCTTTGATATCTACGAAATCCTGATGCTGCCCCTGATCGTGCGTCCCGCACTGCTGGAATTGACCGGCGCCACACCGGGTTCACCCGAATTTCAGATGTGGGTGGGCCGGCTGTTTTACATTCCCGCATTTGCCGGCGGCATCGTGGGCGTGCTCGGCGGATACCTCACCGATATGTTCGGACGTCGGCGGGTGTTGACGTATAGCATTCTCCTCTACGCGGTTTCGGCTTTCCTTTCAGGCTTCTCGACTTCGGTGCAGATGCTGCTGGTCCTCCGTTGCTTCGTCTTCATCGGTGTTTGCGTGGAATTTGTTGCAGCAGTGGCCTGGCTTGCCGAACTGTTCGCCGATTCGGAGCGGCGCGAGCGTGTCATCGGCTATACGCAGGCATTCTCTTCAGTCGGCGGTCTTCTGGTTGCAACGATCAACGGTTTCCTCGTCGGCAATGCTGCGTTATTACCGGCGATCGCGGGGTTTGGTTTGCTTATAAAGGATCCCCACGCGGCGTGGCGTTACACGCTGATGTCGGGTGTGATCCCGGCACTTCCGTTGATCATCATTCGGCCATTTCTTCCGGAATCGCCAACGTGGCAGGCAAAACGAATCGCGGGCACACTCAAGCGGCCAAGTATTGCCGCTCTCTTTTCGCCGGAGCTGCGGCGCACGACAATCGTCACGACGATCATGTTCGCCATGGCCTACGGAGCAGCCTTTGGAGCGATACAACAGATCCCCTCGATTGTTCCGGGTTTGCCTGAAGTAAAGGCCATGACAGCCGGACTTCCACCGCCGCAGGTAAATCAGATCAACCAGCGAGTGGCATCGAACGTTACCAAGGTTCAGGAGATCGGCGGTCTGGTGGGACGCCTGATCCTGGCGTTTCTTGTAGTACGCATCGTTAGCCGTCGCAAACTGATTCGGCTGTTTCAGATTCCAGGCCTGATCGTGATGCCGTTGACCTTTGCGTGGCTTGGCACAACCCGGTTGGAATATCTGCAACCCGCATTGTTTGTCGCGGGGATATTGACCGTGGGTCAATTGAGTTTCTGGGGTAACTATCTGCCGCGTGTTTATCCGATTCATCTCCGCGGAACGGGTGAAAGCTTTGCTGCGAACATTGGCGGGCGCTTGCTCGGAACATGTTTTGCGTGGGTCACCGCAACACTCGCAGTGACAAGTGACCCGGCATACGCGCCGATAAAGGTTGCGATAGTCGCCGGCATTGTCGGCTTCTCCGTCTACCTGGTGGGATTTATCGCATCGTTCTGGTTGCCTGAACCCAAGCAGGAGGCATTGCCCGAATGAGACCTCGTTTCACGGTTGCAGGATGTCTGACAGCGCTCGCGCTGCTGAGCGTCACTACGCTCTCGCAGACCAAAGCGCCGGCAGAGCAGTACTGGGGACAGTGGCGTGGCCCCGATGCTACCGGTGTTTCCAAAACCGCGGTCCCTCCGTTGGAGTGGAGTGAGACAAAAAACATTCGTTGGAAAATCGAGATTCCTGGACGTGGTTCGGGTTCTCCTGTTGTCTGGGGGGATCGAGTCTATCTGATGACGGCCGTGCCGGTCGGCTTGAGTGGAGATGCCGAGCACGCGCCCCGAGGCGGGATTCAACCGCGCGTTGCGCACAAGTTCGTCGTTATGGCGATCAGTCGCCGCGACGGAAAGATTGTGTGGGAGCGCACCGTTCGAGAGGAAGCCCCTCACGAAGGCTCTCATGTCGACAATGGAACCTGGGCGTCGAGCTCCGCCGTGACGGATGGAGAGCATCTCTTTGCCTTCTTCGAATCCAAAGGACTCTATGCCTTCACCATGGACGGGGAAATCCTCTGGAGTAGAGATTTCGGCGACAAGCGCATGCGCAACCAGTTCGGAGAAGGCAGCACGCCGGCGCTGCATCGTAATCGTCTTGTTGTCGTGTGGGATCAGCAGGGTGGCCAATCTTTCGTCGTCACGCTGGACAAACGCACAGGAGAAGAACTGTGGCGGGCGAATCGCAGCGAGATCGACACGTGGGCCACGCCGCTGGTCCTGGAACACGAAGGACAGGCCCAGGTTGTTGTGCCCGGTCAGAATCGCCTTCGCAGCTACAACCTCGAGAGTGGAGAGATTGTCTGGGAGAGCGCAGGTCTGACGATGAATCCCATTCCTTCACCTGTAGCGGCGGATGGAATGGTGTTTGCGACGAGCGGGTTTCAGGGCAACAACCTCAAGGCGATCAAGCTTGACGGGGCGCGTGGAGACATTACGGGAACGCCGTCGATTGTCTGGACACTCGATCGTGACACGCCCTATGTCCCATCGCCGATTCTGTACGATGGCCTCCTCTACATTCTGAAAACGAACAACGGAATTCTTTCGACATTCGATGCGAAGACGGGGAAGCCGCACTATCAAGGGCAGCGGCTCACGGGTGTGCCGAACGTTTTTGCTTCGCCGGTCGGCGCCGCAGGCCGTGTTTATTTTGCGGGTCGAGAGGGAACAACGCTGGTGATTCGCAACAGCCCCGCGTTTGAGGTGCTCGCAACGAACGTCCTCGATGACGGGTTCGATGCGTCGCCGGCTCTTGTTGATGGAGAGATTTATCTTCGGGGACACAAATTTCTGTACTGCATCGCAGGCACGTAGGGGAAGGTGGAGATCATGAAGAAAGCAAGTTTGGGTTTCCTGTGTCTGGTCATGACGGCGGCTCTGGCTCTTTCTCAAGGTCAGCGCGGAGGCCGTGGTCCCGCGCAGCCTTTGGATATTTCAGGGAACTGGACGGGAACGTGGTCGAACTTCAATCCCGCACAACCCACGTCACAGCCGAATGTCGTTTGCGCGAAACTCGATGCGAAGGTTGCGATGGTGAATGGCGTTTGGGAAGCGAGCTTCGAGGGCGATTGCGGAAGGCCGTATAAGTACTCGATCAAGATGGAAGGCCGCCAGAGCGGAAGTGCCGTGCTGTTCAAGGGGACTGCTGATCTGGGACAAGCCGATGGCGGAGTCTACGACTGGATCGGGCGCGCCAATAACAACGACTTCATCGGGTTTTATACGAACGCCTTCTCGACGGGGTTCTTTAATCTCAAAAAGGCCGCGCAGTAGCGGATAACATGGGTTTTTCAATGTTCACTGTTCAATTGTCGTTTGTCATTTGCGGTACTTTCATTTCTTGATATCAAGAAATGGATGAGTACCTTCGATGACAAACGACAATTGAACAGTGAACATTGAAAATTTCCCCTAATTCAAATCCTTGCCGCTCTGGCGTGCATCGATTTTTTTACGCAGCTTTCTCACTGCAGCGTAAAAACCTTTGGTCGCGGATTCAAACTCACGGAAGGCCTGATCCCACTGTATCTTTAACTTGTCCACGCCAGGCTCTGAAGACTCCGCTTCATTCAATCGTCTCGTGATTTCGTTTAGCCGGTCACGAGTTTGGACCAGCTTTGCGAAAGCCTCCGAGCTTTCATGTGTCGGCACCTCAGTAAGCCCTCTCGTACAACTTCAGCGCAGCCGGCGCATCGAGTGGGCGCGGATTGAACGTTCCTGTCCATTCTTTCGTCGCATTTTCGGCCAGTATCGGCAGGTCTTCTCTGGGTATCTGCAACCCCTGAAGTTTTGATGGAAGGCCGCCCGCGCGCGCCAACTCTTCGAGCCGCGCAGCGAGTGAGCTCCCCGCATCGCTACCCTCGCTCCGGCCGGCAACTCGCAGAAGCTCCGCATAACGTTCTCCTACGACTTCCGCATTCCATCGGACCACCTGGGGGAGCATCACGCTTATCGCAACCGCATGCGTCGTTCCGTATCGCGAGGTCAATGGATTGGCGCATGCATGCGTTGCCCCCAGCATGGATTGCTCGATTGCGATTCCTGCCTCGTGTGCTCCCAACAACATCGCGCTTCTCGCTTCGATGTTGGAAGGATCGACGAGCACGCGTTCGTAATTTGCTTCGAGCAGGCGCCATGCTTCCCGGGCGAACAGGTCCGAAACTGCCGTCCGCTTCTTCGTCACAAACGACTCCACGGCGTGCGAGATTGCATCGAAGCCGGCAGCTGCAGCGACTTCGCGTGGTTGACTGACGGTTAACTCGGGATCCAAAATCGCGACTCGAAATGCGGCCTTGTAGTCGCCACACGCCATCTTGCGATGCGTTTCGGTGTCGGAGATGAGCGCATAGGCCTGCGCTTCGCTGCCTGTGCCCGCGGTCGTGGGTATTCCGATGCTGGGGAGCATGGGGCGTGAGGCCTTGCCGAATCCCCAGTAGTCTCGCATTGTCCCGCCGTTGGTGAAGACGAAGTTGATGCCCTTCGCGCAGTCCAGCGAACTTCCTCCTCCCAATGCGACGAGGGAATCAATCTTGTGTGAAGCGGCACAAACGCGTCCCGCTTCGACCATCTGCATGTCCGGGTTCGGATCGAAGTCGTGAAATGTCCAGGCTTCGATGCCGGCTTCTTCGAGCACAGCCCGGGCGCGTCCCGCGATGCCGCTGGGTAAGAGGCCTTTGTCAGAAACAATCAGACTCCGCGTGAAGCCCAGATGCTTTGCCACTTCGCCCAGCCGTTTGAACGACCCAGCGCCGAAGATCAGTCGAGTCCTTAATTCAAGATCGAAAGGTTCCATGGTTCTTAGAACATGAGCTTCACACCGAACTGGCAGCGGCGCGGGCTATCCGCCGAGACAATGCGCCCGAACGTGGGCGAGCCCAGATAGGCATCCGGCAGATTGAAGTTCGAATGGTTGAACAAATTGAAGGTTTCGGCGCGCAACTGCAGGCGCACATCATTCCCCAGCGCAATGTGCTTGAGCAAACCGAGATTGATGTTCTGGTAGCCGGGACCGTCCAGAATGTTCCGACCGGCATTTCCGAAAGTCCCGAAGGGAGGCATCGCGAAGGCCGTGGTGTTGAACCACCGATCCGCGGATGGATCATCAAGCCGGGCACCACCCGTCACGTTCGGCCGATCGTTCGCTCCGAAACCAAGGGTGGAGCGCCCGGTGTTGCTGTTATCCACATCCGGCAGAAGCGCGACAGTGAAGGGGCGGCCTGTGTGGAAGCTCAGGATTCCCTGAAGTTCCATATCTTCCAGAATCGTAGAGAGCAAACCTGCGTTGGAGAGCCATTGACGGCCTGTACCGAAGGGAAGCTCCGCCGAAAAGCTGGTTGAGAAGCGATGACGGATGTCGAAGCTTGACCGTGCATATTCAGCGCCGGTGTTTCTGCTGTCCTGGGGAAAGTTCGGATCGCCGGTGCTTGCGAAGAATCCCGAAGCGTCATCGGTGGATTTTCCATAGGTGTAGGCAGACAGAATCGAAATGCCGCTGGCGAAGCGTTGTTGAAACTTCAGTTGAAGCGCGTCGTACTTCGACGCTGCTCGGGACTCGATCAGCGTGATGTCGTCAAAGAACGGGTTGGGCCTGAGGTTGGGGAACACGACGCTGGGCGCCGGCTGATTGACGTCGCGCGCCGCAATCAGGTTATGTCCTCTCGAGGCCGCATAGGCGATTTCCACAGAGCTTCCTCGGCCGAGTTCCCGTTGCACACTCAGATTCCAATGTTGAATCCATGGCGTCTTGAGATTTCGCTGATAGGCCGTAGCCGATGTCGGCAGCGTTGCCGGATGCGACTGGGGGAACGGATTGAGGAGAGTGATCGGTGGCGCAGTTTGAGATGGAATGTTGATCGTGAGATCAAAAAAAGGAGCGTTGAAATACAGTCCTTCGCCTGTGGCCAGCGCGCCCTGGTTGAAGTAAATTCCAAAACCGCCGCGTACGACCGTCTTGCCCGAAGCGTCCGGCGTCCATGCAAAGCTCAGGCGCGGCGCCCAATTGTTGCGATCCGGCTCATAACCACCGCGCGGCATTGAGCCGGTTCCGACGGCAACCAGTTGCCCAGAACTCGGGTCATAGAGCGTAGCGCGATTATCGGCGTCCACTGCAGGCCCGATGTACTCGTAACGGATGCCTGCCATGACAGTGAGGTTGTGTCGCAGACGCCAACTGTCCTGAACAAACGCAGACCACGCATTCGACCGAAGGCTTTGGGGATTATCGAGTGTTGCGCCTCCAGTGATGAAAGGAAATCCCAGTAGCAGATCTGCAAGGGCGTTGCCCGTGAAGTATTGATTCGAGAAATTCAGGAATCCACGCGACATTACATCGCGGTAGGCGCCCTGGCGGACGTGTCGGAAGTCGAAGCCGGTCTTTATGAGATGCGATCCTCTGGCCCACGAGAGTGTATCGAGGATCTGGATCATGTCTGTCTTGCTCTCCTGCGGCGTTGTGAATTCATCGCCCAGTGGGGAGAAGCCGATCACCGTGATCTGGCTTAATCCGAAGTCGCGGGGATTCGAAGAGAATTCCGGCAATCCTACCGACTGATTCCTGCTTTGTCCCTGACCTTCCTGGAAAACTCCGATCGAGACACGGCTGTAGGCAACGCGCGCTTCGTTTACAAGACGCGGACCGAAAGGCTTGGTCCATCCCGTTGTCAGGTTTTGAGCACGCCGGGGCACGTCGGTGCCGTAACCGGGAACAGAGACGGATGAAGCAAAGGGTTCGAAGAACCGACGGTCATCGAAGCTGTACCGGGTGGAAAGCAAACCGCCCGAGCCCGCGACTTGATCCACTCTTCCGTCAAAGTGGTCGACGTTGTCGCGAAGAATTGGGGACGACACGAAGTTCGCCTGCGGCGTCGATCGATTGGGAAGTGGATACAGATTTGCGATCGCACGGCCTATCGGGTGAATAAAAAAGGAAGGGATCGTGCGATTAGGGAAGGGCTGCTGGCTGAATACGTCAAAGGGTGCGGGCAGGGGGCTTTGCGTGAAATCTCCGTTGCGTTCAGCCAATGTCGGAACATTTGTGATTCGTGTGACGCCTTCCCGCAGTCGCGTGTGTTCGTAGTCCGCAAAGAAGAAGGTGCGGTTGCGGACGATCGGACCGCCAATGGATCCTCCTGCCTGCTCGCGATTGTAGTCCGGCGCGGCTTCGTTCCGCGGAGCGAAGAAGTTGCGTGCATCGAGGGATCGTGTTCTGAAGAAGCCGTAGGCGGTGCCGTGAAAAGCGTTGGTGCCGGATTGCGTCACGACGCTGATTTGCCCGCCTCCATTGCGGCCAAACGAAGCGTCGTATCCGTTGGTGAGCACGGTGAACTCACGAATGGCGTCAACGGGGAGGCGAACGCCAGGCGTGTTCAGCTTGGGATCGACGTTGTACACGCCGTCGAAGGAACCCTTGAGTGTCTTCGCGACCTCCGTTGATC